>Ga0247736_10000477_pt1 | contig 13443 bp, 10 predicted proteins | sample UWRJL193509B2_FD_180935 | JGI IMG/M metagenome (GOLD analysis project Ga0247736, IMG submission 180935) | Plant litter microbial communities from Arlington Agricultural Research Station in Wisconsin, United States - UWRJ-L193-509B-2 | ecosystem: Environmental > Terrestrial > Plant litter >...
CGTCGGCGACGACCCGGGCAGCCGCTCCTACGTGGCCGGCAAGCACCGCGACTGCGCCGAGGTGGGCATCGAGTCGATCCGCATCGACCTGCCCGGTTCGGCCACGTCGGCGGATGTGCGCGCCGCCATTGCGGACCTCAACGCCGCCCGCGAGGTCACCGGCTACATCATCCAGCTGCCGTTGCCCGTCGGGCACAACGAGAACGCCATGCTCGAGCTGATGGACCCGGCCAAGGACGCCGACGGCCTGCACCCGACCAACCTCGGCCGCCTGGTGCTCGGCATCGAGGGCGAGCTCGACTCGCCGCTGCCGTGCACCCCGGCCGGCATCGTGGAGCTGCTGCGCCGGTACGACGTGCCGATCGCCGGCAAGAATGTCGTGGTCATCGGCCGCGGGCTCACCGTGGGCCGCCCGCTGGGGCTGCTGTTCACCCGCAAGGGCCTGGACGCCACCGTCACCCTCACCCACTCCCGTACCGTCGACCTGGCCGCCGAGGTGCGCCGCGCCGACATCGTCGTGGCCGCCGTCGGTGTGCCGCACCTGGTGCAGGCCGACTGGATCAAGCCCGGCGCCGCCGTGCTCGACGTGGGCATCACCCGGGTCGAGGACCCGGCGACCGGCAAGGGCATCCTCACCGGCGACGTGCACCCCGACGTCGCCGCGGTCGCCGGCCACCTCTCGCCGAACCCCCGCGGCGTGGGCCCGATGACCCGCGCGATGCTGCTGGCCAACGTGGTCAAGGCCTCCGAGCGGCTCCTCACCCCCTAGCCCTCCTCCCCGCGAACTGTGAGTTAAGCCCCGAAAACCCGCGGATTCTGGGGCTTTTCTCTCAGTTCGCGCGGCGGTGCAAGGCCGCGTGGCCGAGGTACGCCTCGGCGTTGTGGCGGATGCCGTCGATCTCGTCCGGCGTGAGGGCGCGACGCACCTTGCCCGGCACGCCGGCCACGAGGGAACCCGGCGGCACGATGGTGCCCTCGAGCACCACGGCGCCCGCGGCCACGAGCGACCCGGCGCCGATGACGGCGCCGTTCAGCACAGTGGCGGCCATGCCGATCAGCGCGCCGTCCTCCACCGTGCAGCCGTGCAGCACCGCGCCGTGGCCCACCGAGACATCCCGGCCCACGATCAACGGAAAGCCGCCGTCGACGTGGCAGGAAACGTTGTCCTGCAGGTTGGAGCCCGCACCGATGCGGATCGGTTCGGCCTCGGCACGCAGCACAGCGTTGTACCAGACGCTCGCGTGCTCGGCCAGGCTCACATTGCCCACGAGCACGGCGCCGGCGGCGACGAAGGCGCTCTCGGCCACGTGCGGCCCCGGACGGTCCGGCAGGGCGATCAGTCGGGCGGCGCTGTCTGCGGTCATGGATCCACCCTAGGCGAGCGCTCGGCGTGCGTCCGGTCTGGTTCGGACCGAAGTCGCCGCACTCGGGGTTGTCGGGCGGTAGATCGGGTCATCGGTCGATAAGATCCGGATATGGCCCTCACCGACGATGCGATCACGCAGATCAAGATGATGCTTGTCGACGGACGGCTGACCGCCGGGCAGCGGCTGCCGCCGGAAAAAGACCTCAGCGAGAGCCTGGGCCTGTCGCGCAGTTCGCTGCGGGAGGCGGTCAAGGCCCTTGAACTGGTCGGCGTTCTCGACGTGCGGCAGGGCGACGGAACCTATGTGACCAGCCTCGAGGCGGACCTGCTCCTGGCACCCATGGTCTTCATGGTCGACTTGAAGTCTGGAACCGGCAACCGCGAGCTGCACACGGTCCGCCGTATCCTCGAGACCGAGGCGGCGAGCCTCGCGGCGCGCCGGGTGACGCCGGAGCTCGTTGCCAGCCTCACCGAAGCCCTCGCGGAGGTGGAAGCCGTGATGACGGCGCCCGACGTCGATCCGGCCGTGTTCCTGGAGGGCGACATCCGTTTTCACCGGGAGATCGCGCACGCCACCGGCAACGACATCCTCGCCGCCCTCATCGACACCCTGTCCAGTCGAACGTTGCGGGAGCGCTTGTGGCGGGCCATTCACGACGAGGGCGCCTTCGAGCGCACCCACCGGGAGCACCGTGCGATCCTGGATGCGATCGCCCACGGCGAGCAGGACCAGGCCCGCATCCGTATGGCCAACCACCTGCTCGGGGTGGAGGATTTCGTGACCGAGCTCTCGACCGACGGCCCGGAATCGGACCCGACCGAACCCTGACTCAGGCCTTCGTCACTCGGCACCGCGTGGTCAGCTCACCGATGCCCTCCACACCGACCGTGACCGTGGACCCGTCGGTGAGGAACACCTGCGGGTCGCGGAAATAACCCACGCCGCCAGGAGTTCCGGTGGAGATCACGGTGCCGGCCTCCAGCGTCGTCCCGCGGGACAGGTAGGAGATCAGGGCGGCGACGCCGCGGTGCATCTCGCTGGTGTTGCCGCGCTGCAGCTCCAAGCCGTCGACGACGCACCAGAGGTCGAGGGCCTGGGGGTCGGGAATCTCGTCTGCCGTGACGACCACCGGCCCGATCGGGGTGAAACCGTCCAGCGACTTGGATCTGGTCCACTGCTGGTCCTGGAACTGCAGGTCACGCGCGCTCAGGTCGTTGATAACCGTGTAGCCGAAGACATAGCCGAGCGCCTCCTGCACGGTCACGTCCCGGGCGTCCCGGCCGAGAATGACGCCGAGCTCCACCTCGAAGTCGACCTGCGCGGTGAGGGACCCGTCCCAGGTGACGGTGTCGCCGTCGCCCGACAGCGAACTCGGCCAGAGGGCGAACACGATCGGGATCACCGGTGGGGTGGCGCCCTGCTCGGTGGCGTGGTCGACGTAGTTGACGCCGATGGCGACGATCTTGGGCGGCGCCTGGATAGGTGGCGCGGTGCGGAAGCCCGTCAGGGACTGCCACAGCCGCGGATCCGCCCCCGTCACCGCCGCCTGGATGTCAGCCAGGGATGCGTCGGCGATCAGCGCCTCCAGCCGTGCGGGAAAGCCGGCGTCGAGGTCCTGCAGGACCAGCGCCTCGCCGTCCCGCACCGCGGCGAGGCGGGAGCGGTTGTCGGCATCAACGAGTTGGGCAAGCTTCACGGGTGTTCCTCCAGGGTGTAAACGCGGCGTGCGGTGTGGGTGAAAAGGTCGGGGTCGGCTGAGCCGACGATGTCGGCGAGGATGGTGGGCCAGAGCGTGGGGTCGTCGGTGGCGAGGATGCTCACGGGCCAGTCCGACCCGTACATGGTCCGCCGCGGCGAGAAGGCTTCGAGCGCGTGGAGCACGTAGGGCGCGATCATGGAGGCTGTCGGGTCGGAGTCGCTTTCGGTCAGCAGCCCGGAGAGCTTCACGACGGTTCGTTCCCTCCGAGACAGCTCGGTGAGGAAGGTCCGCCAGCCCGCGCTCGGCCCCGCGGCCGTGATGACGGGCTTGCCCAGGTGGTCGAGAACATACCGGCCCCGCGGCACGGCGTCGACGAGTCGGAGGCAGCCGGCCCAGTCCCGCTCCCGCACGAGAAACTCCAGGGCCAGGCCGCGGTCGGCCAGGATGCGCGCGGATGCCAAAACGGGAGCCTGGTCATACCAGCCGGGTCCGGGTTCGTCCTGCACCATCGGACGGATGGCGCGCAGCCGTTCCCCTCCCGGCGCGGCGAGGACGCGGTCGAGGGCGGCATCCAGCGCATCCGGTCGCAGCAGGTCGACCCATCCGGTGACGGCGGTTGGAACCGGGCCGGCGGCGGCGATGCCGCACAACCACTCCGTCTCCCGCGGGTCGGGCAGCGCCTGCACCAGCACGCGGCCGGTCAGGTCCGGGCCGCCGGGGCTGTCGGCCAGGCCGAAGCTGTGATTGAGGTTCTCCAGGCCGGGCCGCGTCAGCCAGTCGTGCGCGAACAGGTCCCGGTCCCAGAGATGCAGGTGCGCGTCGACGCTCACCCGGCCACCTCGGCCCAGAACGACGCCGGGATCGGGTCCTGCAGCCAGTCGAGCACCTGGTCCAGCTGGGCCGCTGAGGCCGGACCCAGCAGCACCGTGTCGATGCGGGCGTCGCGGGCGACGAACTGAACCGCGGCGGCGGGCAACTCCACCCCGTGGGCCGCGCACACCGACCGGAGGCGCTCCAGCGACCGGGCGACGTGGGCCGGAACGGCGCCGTAGTCATACCGGCCATCCGGGCTGGCGAGAATACCGCTGTTGAAGATGCCGGCCGCGATCACCCGGGTGCCCGTGACGGCCGCCAGCGGCAGCATCGCGGGCGCGTCCGGGGAGAGCAGGGTGTACCGGCCGGCGAGGAGCACGGCGTCGAGGTCACCAGAGGCGGCCAGCTGCACCGCCACGGCGTCGGAGTTCGTGCCCAGCCCGATCTGACGCACCAGGCCGGCCGCGCGCAGCTCCACCAGGGCCGGCAGTGCTTCGGCGCGGGCCTGGTCCAGGTGGTCGTCAGGGTCGTGTAACAGGGCGAGGTCGAGGTAGTCCAGCCCGAGTCGGTCCAGGCTCTCCTCCACTGACTGATGGATCGCCCGGGCGGAGAAATCCGTGCGCCGGGACCAGCCGTTGGGCACCACGAACATCGGCTCCGGTTCCGCGCGCGGATCCCGGTCCGGCATGAGGAGCCGACCCACCTTTGTGGAGACGAGGACCTCCCGGCGTGGAACCGTGCCTAGGAAATCGCCGAGCCGGCGCTCACTGTCGCCGGGACCGTAGTGCGGGGCGGTGTCAAAATAGCGGATGCCACGCTCCCAGGCGCGGTCGAGCAGGGAGCGCGCGTCGGCGTCGGAGGAAGCTCGGAACAGGTTGCCGAGGGCGGCGCAGCCAACGCCGACAGCAGGCAACCCCGGGGTCCTCCCGGTCGAGGTCGACTGTTCAGTCATGGACATGCCGCAATCGTAGGCCAGCGATTCCGCCGTCCACCTCGATCGCCGTGCCCGTGACGGATGCCGCGTCCTCGGAGAGCAGGTATTCGATGGCCGCGGCCACGTGCGGGGCCGACACGAGGCGGCCGGTCGGCTGGCGGGCCTCCAGCGCCTGCCGCTCGGACTCGGGGTCGGTGGCCGAGGCGAGCAGGCGCTGCACCCACGGGGTGTCCACCGTTCCGGGGGAAACGGCGTTCACGCGGATGCCGTCGCCGACGTGGTCGGCGGCCATTGCCCGGGTCAGTGCGAGCACGGCACCCTTCGACGCGGAGTAGACCGCACGCTCCGGCAGGCCCGCCGTGGCGGCGATGGAGGCGATGTTGACGATCGAGGCCGGGGCCCCCCGCCGAAGGAGCGGAAGGAATGCGCGCGAGACGCGGGCGGTGCCCACGACGTTGACGTCCAGGACCCGCAGCCATTCGTCATCCGTGGCTTGTTCGACGCTGCCCTGCGCTCCGATCCCGGCGCAGTTGACCAGACCGTGCACGGCTCCGAACAGGGCATCGACCTGTGCCGCGGCCCGCCGCACCGAGGCGTCATCCGTGACGTCGCACTGCAGGGGGGTGATCCGCCCACCGGCCGCGGGCAGGTCGCGGTCGAGGGCGATGACCGACGCTCCCGCCCGGTCCAGCCGCTGCGCAGTTTCGCGGCCGATGCCCGACGCCGCGCCGGTCACGACGATTACCCGATTGTGCGTGGTCATGGTTTCTCCTCCTCGAGCACTTCACAAAACAATACATATGATGTCTAAAACGAATATAGAGCCAAAGGCGCTCGCCGTGATAGATTAACGGCCAAGACATCATACGATTGGACAGCATCAACGATGACGCGAATCACTCATGCCGAGGTTCTCGATGTTCGGTTCCCCACCTCGCTCGAGCTGGATGGCTCGGACGCGATGAACGTTGACGCCGACTACTCGGCGACCTACGTGGTACTGCACACCGACGGCGACCTGCTCGGCTACGGCATGACGTTTACAATCGGCCGGGGCAACGACCTGTGCGTGCAGGCAGCCGGGGTGATCGCCGAGCGCCTGGTTGGCTGGGAGATCGACGGCATGCGCGAGGACATGGGCGCCATCTACCGCCACGCGAAGGCCGACCATCAGCTGCGCTGGCTGGGACCGGACAAGGGTGTCGTGCACCTGGCTCTCGCCGCCGTGATGAACGCGGTCTGGGACCTGGTCGCCCGCGCCGAGAAGCTGCCGGTCTGGGGGCTCCTGGCTGCCATGACACCAGCCCAGCTGGTCGCCGCCGCCGACTTCAGTTACCTGACGGATGCGATCACCCCCGCGGAAGCGCTGCGGCTGCTCGAGGACCTCGCCCCCACCCGCGCCGACCGGGTGGCCCAACTCGAGGCCGAAGGCTACCCCTGCTACACCACGTCGCCCGGCTGGCTGGGCTACTCGGACGAGAAGATGACCGGCCTGATCGAACAGGCCCTCGCGGACGGCTTCCAGCACGTCAAACTCAAGGTCGGCGGCAACCTCGACGACGACCGGCGCCGTTGCGCGCTCGCCCGCGAACTGATCGGGTCGGACCGCCACCTGATGATCGACGCCAACCAGATGTGGGACGTGGACGAAGCGATCACCTGGACCAACGCGCTGGCCGAATTCCGGCCGCTGTGGATCGAGGAACCGACGGCGCCGGACGACGTGCTCGGGCATGCCACAATCCGCCGGGCCGTGTCGCCCATCGGTGTCGCCACCGGGGAGCACGCCCACAACCGGGTGGTCTTCAAGCAGCTGTTGCAGGCCGAGGCCATTGACTTCTGCCAGATCGACGCCTGCCGTCTGGCCGGCATCAACGAGATCCTGCCGGTGCTTTTCATGGCGGCGAAGTTCCAGGTTCCGGTGTGCCCGCACGCCGGCGGTGTCGGCCTCTGCGAGCTGGTGCAGCACCTGAGCTACTTCGACTTCATCGCGGTATCGGGATCCCGGCAGGGACGCGTCATCGAATACGTTGAACACTTACACGAACATTTCACCGACCCGGTGAGGGTCGCCCAGGCGGCCTACTGGCCATCGACAGAGCCGGGCTACAGCGCCCGGATGAAGGCGGAATCAGTGGCAACCTATGTCTACCCGCACGGCTCGTACTGGAGCGAAGACGCCCGGGAACTCGCTGTTGGCATCTGAGCTGCTCTACGGGGGCGACTACAACCCGGAACAGTACCCACCCGAGGTCTGGGCGGAGGACGTTCGCCTGATGAAGGCCGCCCGGGTCAACACCGTCACCGTCGGGGTCTTCTCCTGGTCCTCCCTCGAGCCCAGCGAAGGTGTCTTCACCTTCGACTGGCTCGACGACGTGCTCAAGCTGCTGCACGCGAACGGGATCGGCGTCATCCTGGCTACCCCGACCGCATCGCCGCCGCCGTGGTTCTCCCTCGCGCATCCCGAAGCGCTGCCGGTCACTGCCGACGGTCTGCGGTTGCTGCACGGTAGCCGGGACACCTACAACCCGGCCGCCGAGGCGTACCGGCACGCGGCCCGGCGCATCGCCACCGAGATGGGCCGGCGTTACGGCACGCATCCGGCGCTGCGCATGTGGCACGTGCACAACGAGTACGGCACGGTGTCGTTCGGTCCAGTGGTGGATGCCGAGTTCCGGCTCTGGCTGGAGCGCAAGTACGGCTCCCTGCTGGCCCTCAACGACGTCTGGAACACGGCCTTCTGGTCGCAGCGCTACGGGCAGTGGACCGAGATTTTCGCTCCGCAGGCCACCCAATACCTCGGCAACCCCGCCCAGCTGCTGGACTTCAAACGCTTCGCCGCGGAGCTGCTGCTGGCCGCGTTCACAGACCAGGCCGACATCCTGCGATCGCTCTCGTCGGGCATCCCGGTGACGACGAATTTCATGCTGCCCAGTTGGCTGCACTACGACCAGTGGGCGTTCGCCGCCGCCGAAGACCTGGTCTCGATCGACGACTATCCGTCCGAGCCCGGCGTGGAGGGCCACGCCCAGGCCGCCTTCTCCGGAGACCTCGCCCGGTCGCTGGCCGGCAACCGGCCGTGGCTGCTGATGGAGCAGGCCACCAACCTGATCTACCGGCGCGATGCCATGCTTGTGCGCTCCACCCAGGACATGATCCGCTCCAGCCTGCAATACATAGCCCGCGGCTCCCTCGGGGCCCTGTTCTTCCAGTGGCGCGCACCGCGCACCGGGGCGGAAGTGTTCCACTCCTCGATGGTGCCGCACTCCGGTGAGGACACCGACCAGTTCCGAGGCACCGCGCGACTTGGGGAGCTGCTCGCCGAATTGTCCGAGCTCGCCCCCGACCCGGGAGAGGCCGGGCCGGTCGCCGAGAACAGGGTGGCCATCGTCTGGTACCCGGAGGCCTGGTGGGCCGCGGAGACCCGCGGGCTGCCGCGGGCCGACCTGAACTACGCCGCCCTGGTGCACCAGGTGCACCGGGCGCTCTGGTTGGCCGGGACGGGCGTGGACTTCGTGCACCCGGACCACGACCTCTCCGGCTACGACGTCGTGCTGCTGCCACTGGCGATCCCGCTCTCCAGCGCCCAAGCGGGCGCGTTTGAGGACTACGTCAACGCCGGCGGCCGGCTGGTGGCGTGGTACTTCAGCGGGACCACCGACGAGAACTTCTCGGTGGTGCCTGCGGGGTACGGCGGCCGGCTTGCCCGGGTGCTCGGCATCCGGGTGCAGATGGTGCATCCCGTGGACGGCGACCTCACCCTGTCGGACGGATCCACCGCCACGCGCTGGAGCGAACACCTCGACCTGCGCGGCGCCGAGACCGTGGCCGGCTACAGCGGCGGCGTCCTCGACGGCAAGCCCGCCGTGACCCGCCACGAGTTCGGGGATGGCGTGGCGCACTACATCTCCACCCAGCTCGATGACGACGCCCTGCGCACCCACGTGGTCGGCATCCTGGCTGACGCCGGCATCACCGGGCAGGCCGGCGACGGACTGGAGATACTCCACCTTCGGGTCGGCGAAGCCCGATTCACCATCGTGCTGAACCACACTGACACCGCCGGCAGTGTCACGGTGCACGGAAACGACCTGGTCAGCGGCCGGTCGCACGCCGGACCCACCGAGGTCGCCGCGGGCGCCTACCTGGTCGTGCGGTCGTGACCGCGACCCTGCCCGACGAGACCCAGGTGCTCTGGTACGAATCCTCGGCCACGGTCTTCACCGAGGCGCTGCCCCTCGGCAACGGGCGCCTCGGTGCGATGTGCTTCGGCGGCATTGGTGTGGACCGGATCCGCCTCAACGATGACACCGCATGGTCGGGGTCGATGGCCAGCGAGCTGCAGGTGCCGCCGCACTCCGGAGCGGAGAACCGGCAGGCGCTGCAACGCGCGCGCGAGTTGATCGACGCCCATGACTACGGTGCCGCTGAGGCCCAGCTCGCGGGCCTCACCCAGCCGTACACCCAGGCGTACCTGCCGTTCGCCGACCTGATCATTGAGATCGACGATGTCGCCGGGGCGCGGCATTACCGGCGCTCGCTGGACCTGCGCACCGCGACCCACGAGCACGGCTTCGACACCGACGACGGCCGCATCGACCAGCGGATGTTCGTCTCCGCCGCGCACAACGTCCTGGTGGTCGACTTGCGCATCGCGGCGCCGACCGGCGCCACCGTGCGCGTCCGGCTGGCCAGCCGACTGCGCGTCGACAGGGCCACGGAAGATGCCGGAGCGTGCGGCCTCACCCTGCGACTACCCAGCGACGTGCCTCCTGGCCACGCCGAGGCGCCGACCCCGGCGACGTACTCCGAAGACCCGGCACTGTCACTGCAGGGTGCCGTCGTGGCGCAGTGGCACCACGACGGCACCGACCAGGACAACGCCGCGGGCCTCCCCGACGGCACGGCGACGGCTGGCCTCGCCGCGAGCGGAGTGCACCGGGCGCAGCTCTACCTGGCCACCGCCACCACCTTCGCCAGCGTCGGCCGCGCCGCGAAGGGCACGGGCGACGACGCCTACCGGCGGGCCGCGGAGGCTGTCGCCGCGGCCCGGCGGCTCGGCTCCGACACCCTCTGGCGCGAGCACCGCGCCGAACACGCCGTGCTCTACGACCGGGTCACCCTCGACCTCGCCCGGCGAGCGCCGGACGATGTCGCTGCGTCGCCCACCCACACTTCGCTACCGACCGACCGGCGCGTGCTCGAAGCGCCGCAGGACCCGTCGCTGGCCGCACTGCTGTTCAACTACGGCCGCTACCTGCTCATCTCCAGTTCCAGGCCCGGTTCATTGCCGGGCACCCTGCAGGGCATCTGGAACGAGTCGATGACGCCGCCCTGGAGCTCTAACTACACGGTCAACATCAACACCCAGATGAACTACTGGGCGGCGGAGAGCACCGCGCTCGCCGAATGCCACGAACCGCTCTTCGACCTCGTCGAGGCCCTCGCCCGCAACGGCCGGGAGACCGCCCGGCGGGTGTACGATCTGCCCGGCTGGGTGACCCACCACAACACAGACGCGTGGGCGTTCAGCGCGCCCGTCGCCGGCGACCCGGCCTGGTCGTTCTGGCCGCTCGCGCCGGCCTGGCTGGTCCGGCACTTCTGGGAGCACCTGCGCCACGGCGCCGAGCCGGAGTTCGCCCGCACCCGGGCCTGGCCCGTCATCCGTGGGGCCACCGAGTTCATCCTCGGCTGGCTGGTGCGGCAGGCCGATGGCACTTTAGGCACCGTGCCGTCCACGTCCCCCGAGAACCACTTCACCGCTCCCGACGGCACCATCGCCGCGGCGGCTCGGTCGTCCACCGCGGACATCGCGATGATCAGGGCCCTGTTCGAGGCTGCCCTCGCGGTCGGACCCGACGATGACCCGCTCGTTCAGGGGGTCGGCCGGGCGCTCGCGGACCTGCCCCCGATACCGGTCTCGCCGTTGGGCGGCATCCAGGAGTGGGCCGACCCGTTTGTGCTGCCCGAACCGCACCACCGGCACGTCTCCCCGCTCTACTTCGCCTATCCGGGCGACACCCCGCTCACCCCGGCCCTGGCCGCCGCCGTCTCACGCACCCTCGACGAGCGGGGAGACGACTCCTCCGGCTGGTCGCTCGTCTGGAAAATCGCCCTCCGGGCCCGCCTGCTCGAGCCCGAGGCCGTGGAACGCCTGCTCCCGCTGGTCTTCCGTTCCGCCGCCGTCGCCCGGGGCCCGTGGGCGGGTGGGCTGTACCCGAATCTGCTCGCCGCGCATCCGCCCTTTCAGATCGACGGCAACCTCGGTTTCGTCGCGGCCGTGGTTGAGTGCCTCGTGCAGAGCCACGCCGATCGCATCGACCTCCTGCCTGCCGTGCCGCCGAGCTGGCCGGCCGGCTCGGTGACCGGACTCGTCGTGAGGCCCGGGGTGCTGCTCGACCTCGACTGGGCTCCGGATGCCCGGCCCGGCCCGCGGCTCGTCCGAGCGCGGCTGCGTTCCCGCACGGCCCACACCAGCGGTCCCGTGCGGGTGGGCTGGCGCGGCAGCGAGCGCACAATCCAGCTGTCGGTCGACACCGTAGTGGAGCTCACCGCTGCGGATTTCCCGCCCGGCGGCTAGCTAGCCCCGGACGGCCTGGCCGAGGTGCTGGGGCAGCCAGGTCGCCTGCTTGATGTTGTGCACCAGCTGGCCGGACTCGTGGCCGTTGAACGGGTAGACCTCGATCGCGGCCGGGCCGGCATAGCGGTTGAAGGCGGCGAAGATGGTGGACGGCGGCACGACGTCGTCCATCAGTGCGGCCGAGAACAGGGCCGGGGCCGTGGCTCGGCGGGCGAAGTTCACCCCGTCGAAGTAGCTCAGGGTGTCGAAGACCTGGTCGACGGCGTCACGGTGCACGGCCAGGTACCGGGTGATTTCGGTGAACGGTTCCACGGCGGTGATCTCCGCGGCCCGCCGGAAGTGGCAGAGGAACGGCACATCGGGCATCACCGCGCACACGTCGGGGACAAGGGCTGCCGCGGCCAGGGCGATGCCGCCGCCCTGGCTGCCGCCGGCGAGGCTTACCTGGCCGGCGTCGACCTGTACGAGGGACCGGGCGGCATCGATCGCCAGGGCGGCGTCGGTGAAGACCCGGCGGTAGTAATAGGTTTTCGGGTCGAGGATGCCGCGGGTCATCCAGCCCGCCACTGACGCGTCGGAACCCTCGGGGTCGGGGGTGTCCCCACCGGTGCCCCACCCGCTGCCCTGGCCGCGGGTGTCCATGAAGAAGTGCGCGTACCCGGCGCTGGCCCAGAAGAGCCGCTCGCCCGCCAACCCGCGACCGCCGTTGTAGCCCTGGTACTCCACCACGGCCGGCAGCGGGCCCACCGCATCGGCGGGCACTGTCAGCCAGGCCCGGATGGGCTGTCCCCGATACCCGGCGAAGGTCACGTCGTAGACCTCCACGGTGCGCATCACGGTCTGGACCCGCTCGAGCCGGGGCGCCCAGGCCAGCGCGCGGGATTCGTCGAGCGTCGAGGCCCAGAACACGTCGAAATCGGCGGGCTCCAGCACATCCGGCCGAAATTCGCCGAGCTGGTCAAGGGGAAGATCGGTTAGTGGCACGGTGGAGCCTCTCTGGTGGAACGACCAAATTCATCCTAAGACTACCCGCATAGGTCCGACCTTATAAGGAGCAATGGGCCAAAGCGAGAGATTCGGACCTCCTTTTCCGATGAAACATCGGATGTATGCTTGACAATCACCAGATCCTTGTGCACTCTTAGATCGAGGCAGTTGTAGCGTGAATAGTTCGGTGACTTCCGGTCGATCCGAGACCTGCCTCACCCCGACAACGCAGTCATCGGAAGGAAGAGACAATGAAGTTTTATCTGGCGGGCCCTACGAGGTCCCGAATAACGATGGGTGTCATTGCGTCCGCGAGCGCGCTGGCGCTCTTGGCCGGCTGTTCCGCTGGGCCCGCCTCGACCGGGGGAGACAGCGCCTCCGGCGCCTCCACCGTCGACTTTTGGGGCTGGGTCCCCGGTCTCGAAGACCTCGTCGACCAGTACAACAAACTCGACACCGGAACCACGGTCACCTTCCACCGCATGACCGGGGATGACGGCACCAAGGTCAAGGCCGCCGTCGATGCCGGCGCCGGCCCCGACGTGGTGCAGCTGAGCACCCACGACCTGCCCGACTACGTCATCGCCGGTCGCGTGCAGGACATCACTGAGTTCGTCAGCGACGACGAATCAAACTACACCCCGAGCTCGTGGGCATCCGTCAGCTTCGACGGCCAGGTCTACGGCGTCCCGCAGGGCATCGGCCCGGCCGGCATGATGTACCGCACCGACATGTTCGAGAAGTACGGCATCACCGTTCCCACCACCTGGGACGAGTACCTCGACGCGGCCCGCACCATCCACGCCGCCGACCCGAACGTCTACATCGCCAACATGTCGCCCAGCGAGGTGGGGCAGTGGATGCAGGAGGTGCAGCAGGCCGAGAGCAGCTGGTACGGAGTCGACGGCGACGCCTGGGACGTCGGCATCAACGATGAGGGCAGCCAGCTGGTCGCCAAGCGCTGGCAGACCCTGCTCGACGAAGGGCTGGTCACCACCGACACCATGTGGACCCCGGAGTATTGGGCGAACGTGAACGCCGGCAAGATCGCCACGATCTCCTA
>Ga0247736_10000478_pt1 | contig 13440 bp, 5 predicted proteins | sample UWRJL193509B2_FD_180935 | JGI IMG/M metagenome (GOLD analysis project Ga0247736, IMG submission 180935) | Plant litter microbial communities from Arlington Agricultural Research Station in Wisconsin, United States - UWRJ-L193-509B-2 | ecosystem: Environmental > Terrestrial > Plant litter >...
GCTTCCGGCATTTTTTTGCCTAAAATATTTCTTATTAGTCCTCGCCGACTAGCTCACATCTTCAAATTACTTCTCTTAACTCACAATCTATAGTTCACATCTTAAATTGCTTAACCAACTGCTGTAAATCTGCGGTGGTTTTTGCTAGTTGATTAATAGCTTCTGTGGTTTTTTGCGTACCATCAGCTGTAAAAATTGTTGCTTCGTTGATGTGAACGATATTGCGATTGATTTCTTCCGACACGGCGGTCTGCTCTTCCGCTGCGGTGGCAATTTGCACACTTAACTCAGAGATTCGCGACACCGTGTGCGCAATAGTATTAAGCGATTCACCCGCGTTTTGTGCTCTACTCACCGCCACACCGGCCTGTTCACAGCTCTTATTCATTGCGTTTACAGACGATTTTGATTCAAGTTGTAACTGACTGATCATTTCATTAATTTCGCCGGTTGATTGTTGTGTGCGGCTGGCGAGCGTTCGCACTTCATCTGCCACTACCGCAAAACCGCGCCCCTGTTCACCAGCGCGTGCCGCTTCAATCGCCGCATTGAGCGCTAATAAATTGGTTTGCTCCGCGATATTTTTAATAACGTCCACCACGGAGGAAATATTATGGCTGTTGTCCTCAACACGATTAATAATTTCAGAGGCCGAACTAATTTGATTTGCTAAAACAGTAATAGATTGCACTGCTTCTTCAACAATTTTTGCTCCCATGTTGGTTTCTTCCGCTGCTTTTTGTGCAGAAGTTGCTGTCGCTAAAATATTTTTTGAAACCTCATGTACGGTTGCCGTCATTTCATTCATTGCAGTGGCAACTTGTTCAGTTTCAGAACGCTGGTCCAACATATGACTTGAAGCAGCGCGAGTAACAACTGCTATATCTTCAACCGACGTTAATAACTTTGTCGATGTCGCACTTATCTGTGAAATAACATTGACCAAATGCGTGCGCATTTTTTCCATCGCGCGAGCCAGAGCGCCAAGCTCGTCCGATTCTGAAGTATTAATATTAACCGTGAGGTCGCCAGATGCTACGCGCTCAGAAACGTGTACCAACCGCTCAAGCGCAGCAATGATATTTTTAATCACTAATTGAGAAACAAAAAACATCACTATGGTACCAATCACCGAAATAATAATGAGCACTCTAGTAGTTTTATTCTCTTCATCTTCTGTGATTTTTTGCGTGAGGTTTACATTTTCTTCAATCAATTGCGTTAAGGATTCCATTTCAACTTCGAGCGCTGTGAATGCTTTATGGAACTCAGGCATCATATTTATGGCATTGGGTCGATTTGTTTTTGCTGTTTGTATAATTTTATCGGCGGTTACAATGTATGCGCGTAAGGTGGGTAGAGTTTTAGTTAATGCTTGTTGAGTTTTGCGGTCAGTGATTAATATTTCATTTTTAGCGAGAGTTTCCGTAAATGATTCGGAATGCTCCTTAAATTCTTTTTCGACGGCATTGATATTATTTGGCCCGGAATTTTCAACCGCAATTAAAGCAGCGTTGACATCCGAATTTAAAGCGTCGTGCATCATGTCTGCAAACATGTGGTTACGCAGAACAGTCGAACTTACCACAATATTATTCATGGCGATGCGCAGATCCTGGATGCTGTTATAACTGTACACTCCCACGAGCGCAGTAATCACCAACCCCAATATGGTTAAGCCAGTCAGCTTTTGTTTAATGGTTAGCATGAAGCATCTCCACATCATCCTGCTCGAAGCATTTGCAAAAAAGAGTGTATGATTAGCTTAGAATACAAATGTCAAAAGTGTTAACGTCCGGTTTATTTTGGCGTCAAACCACACAGTTATTTCTCTATCCAATTCTATATACTTAGCTACCTCAACGCGTACATCGTGCACAGGTTTCAATCCTGCAAATTTTTCAAACAATTCGCTTTTGCTAATTTTAAAAAGTCTTGTACATAACCGGTGTTCGATTGTTGTTCACGAATTGCAGCTTATAAAGTTGGCCAAATTCCTTTTTCCTCTGCTGTCAGAACTAATCACTAAATCTATATCGCCTTGCGCAGTGCAGGTAGTGGCTCAAACGTAAAACCTCCGGGAAAATCCAATTCAATTTCAGGCCATTGATTGCGAAAAATATCGATAATCGGCATCAGCCAGTTAAAGCAGATGTGGCATTTGATCTCCATAAATATACGGCAAGCTTCACCATGAATTGATTTTTTACATCACGCTCCGCCTCGCTAACTTTGGCAATTACATCATCAGCTAACAAAAGCAGCAGCTTGTCGGCTTCACTAAAACGCAGAAGTCTACTTTTGCGAATAAATAATTCGCACTAAAGACGCAACTCCAGCTCTCTAAGCTTATGCGACATGGCCGATTGGGAAGAAATAGCAGTTCGACAGCGTCAACCATACTACTTGCCTCACAAAGAGCAATTAAAGTCTTCAAATGGCGAATTTCGAGCATTATGTTTTACTGCGTTAGATTTTGAAGACGTTTATCCAACAGCATGTAAAAAGGCTGCTTGCTTAACATCAAGTGATGATTACTCGTAAAAAATATATTTACGCGATTGTTTATTTTATTTTCTTATTTTCTGCATCATTAAAAACATCCGCTGATGTCTAAACAATATTTTTAGCGCCTTGCTAATTTTTCCCTGTACAAAACCCAGCATAAAAAATCCAAAAAACTATTTGGCATAAATACTGCTCTGCTGTCTTGACAGAAAAAATTAGCTGTTGCTTTTTAATGACGCACAATAAATTGAATGTTGATAATTAAGCGGAGGGGAAAAATGCAAAGAAAAATTGTAGTAGTTGCTTTACTGAATTTGTTACCTGTTAGTTTGTTTGCTTCAATAAGTTTCGCAGAAGAAAATAAGCCGCCAGCTGATGCTATTCACGCAAATGTTCCAACAACACCGGTAAAACAGGACGGCAAAGGTCTCTGGTCGTGGAAACCGATTCAAGACGTTGCTGTGCCAGAGGTAAAACAAAAAGCCTGGGTAAAAACACCTATTGATGCATTTATTCTTGCGCAACAGGAAGCTAATAATCTCAAACCATCTACTGAAACTGACCGTGCGACTTTTATTCGCCGCGCAACTCTGGACGCATGGGGAGTAATTCCTACACCCGAGGAAGTTAAAGACTTCGTGAGCGATCACTCGTCAAATGCTTACGAAAAATTAGTGGATCGTTTGCTAGCGTCACCACATTATGGCGAGCGCCAGGCGCGTCGCTGGTTGGATTTGGCTCGCTATGCTGACAGTAATGGTTTTGATGGCGATGAAACCCGCCCTAACCTGTGGCGCTACCGCGATTACGTAATCGATGCGTTCAATCAAGACAAACCTTTCTCAAATTTTATTCAGGAACAGATTGCTGGCGATGAACTTTGGCCCAATAAACAGGAAGCATTAGTTGCTACCGGCTTTTTACGCGGCTTTCCCGATAATCCAAACGGTCGCAATTTAGTACAGAAAAAATATCAGCAAACAACTGATATCACCGACACCGTGGGCAAAGTTTTTCTTGGTCAAACGGTTGAGTGCGCGCGTTGCCACAATCACAAATTAGATAAGATTTCGCAAAAAGATTACTTCGCACTGCAAGCATTTTTTGCCAATTCAAATGCAGTAGATAATATTCCAGCCGCCATAGGCGCGCAGGAAATTGAATATCAAAAAGCCTCTGAAAAATACGCCGAAGCGATTAAACCAATTATTGCTGCGAAAAAAGCCATCCTCGATCCGGTTCGAGTTGAAGCCAACAAATATTATCGCGAACGTTACGATAAAGATTCTCTGGTCTCACTTAACAAACCGGAAAGCCAATGGAATGCACACGATCGCTGGGTAAACAATTCTTACGGTGCCTATATTGAAGACGACAGGCTGGCTAATTATCTGCAAGACACATCCACCGATAAAACAGCGCCGGATTACAACCCCGCAAATGCTGCACGTTGGGAGGCTTACGACAAATTGCGTAAGGAAGGCCGTAAACTTGCTGAAAAGTTAAAGCCTAACGGTTCACTGGAAGTTTCAGCCATCACCGAACTTGGCCACGCCGATGCACCCTCCACCTTTGTCTATTTTGGTGGAATTCAAGAGCGTCCGTTAGAAGAAGTTCAACCGGCATTTCCAGAAAATATTACCAAAGAAAAACCCGTCATAGTGCCTACGGCAACTTCATCCGGGCGCCGCACTGCATTAGCAAATTGGATTGCGAGTGAGAAAAATCCGCTGACTGCGCGCGTATTTGTGAACCGCATTTGGGAACAATATTTCGCGCACGGCATTGTGGAAACAGTTAGTGATTTTGGCCGCGCCGGTGAAAAGCCAACTAATCCTGAATTGCTGGATTATCTTGCTACAAACTTCATAAAAGAAGGTTGGAGCACTAAGAAACTTCATCGCCAAATTTTGCTCTCCAGCACTTATCGTCAATCCTCAACTGAACGCGATGATGCTTACAAAATTGATCCGGATAATAAATTGCTAGCAGTATTTCCACGCAAGCGTTTAGAAGCCGAGCAAATTCGTGATTCGTTGTTGGTAGCATCTGGAAAATTAGTCGATAAACAAGGCGGCCCCGGTGTGTTCCCACCCATACCGAGCAATCTTGTTACAGGTAATTCGCAAGGTGATGGTACGCCATTCTGGAAAGTGTCTACCAATCCTGATGATCAATACCGTCGCAGTATTTATATTTTCACGCGTCGCAGTGTTCCTTATCCATTGTTGCAAGCATTTGATCTCGCTGGTGCGCAGGAAGTACATAGCAAACGGGATGTGACAACGACGCCGCTGCAAGCGTTGACTTTGTATCACAGCGATGTTGTATTCGGTTTATCACAAGCATTAACAGGTCGTGTTATTTCAGAAGCAGGGAAAAATGAAAAAGCACAACTTGATCGTCTATACCAAATTCTGTTTTCACGCACGCCCGATAAATCCGAGAAGAAAATCCTGGAAGCTTATTTGAATGATCAGGAAAAAATCATTCGCGAAAAAGCAATCTCGGGCACCTTAGCGCTTAACGAACCTACCGGACTCAAAGATGTGAAAAATGTTGATCCGATTCGTGCAGCCGCGCTGGTTGACTTGGTGCATACAGTGACTAACTCAAACGAATTTGCTTATCGGCTTTAGTAAAAATTAATCAACGAAAAATTTATTTTTAAACGAATGTAAACCAAATTTAACTAACGAAAGTTAACTGTATATTAACTATTTAAAAGGAACACGATATGAGCGATTCATCACGCCGTAATTTTCTCCTTAAATCCGGCTATGGCTTAGGCGGCCTGGCAATCGGCACGTCAATTGCGGGCGGTGGTTTTTTTGCCACGCCGGTACTAGCAGCCGAGTTGGGTGATCCACTAGCACCCAAAAATCCGCATTTTAATGCAAAAATAAAATCCGTAATTTGGCTCCATCAAACTGGAGCTCCGTCAACACTTGATCTTTACGATTACAAACCGGAATTAATTAAGCAAGCAGGTAAAGAAATTCCGCCGTCGTTTTTAAAAGGCCTTAACGTTGCAATTCGTGGTGGTACCGGGAAATTGTATGCGTCTAACCGCACCTGGAAACAACACGGTGAGAGTGGTGCATGGTTTTCAGATTTGTTACCAAACCTTGCAAATCACGCGGATAAACTTACCTTTATTAAATCGAGCGTAACCGTAGGTGCAACTCACGATATTTCGATTTTAAAATTAAACACCGGTGCATTAACTCCGGGCCGCCCAACTTTGGGCGCGTGGATTTCTTACGCATTAGGTTCAGCTAACCCTGACCTTCCTGCTTACGTTGCACTTTACAATGACAAAAAAGAACCGCGCGGTGGCGCCAACAATTGGGGGGCAGGTTTCTTACCAGCAGTTTACCAAGGCACGGCATTTCGCCCAGGTGATTCGCCAATTCTGCATTTGGAGCGCCCTGAAAACTTTTCCGCTGCGGAGCAAACTCGCAGCTTGGGTTTGTTGAATAGCCTCAATCAAAAGAACGCATTGCAATACGCTCGCGATACAGAATTGCAAGCGCGCAATCGCTCGTATGAACAGGCCGCGCGAATTGAAGTGGCAGCACCAGAAGCGGTGGACGTAAATAAAGAAAGTGATGCGACTAAAGAACTTTATGGTTTGAATGAAGAAATTACCAAAGGTTACGGCACCAATTTGCTAAGAGCGCGCCGTCTTGTCGAACGCGGCGTGCGCTTTGTGCAAGTGATGTCTGGTGAGCTAGATATTCGCGGCGAAAATCGCACGTGGGATGCGCACAATAGCCTCGACGAAAACCATGGCAAACATGCTAAAGCCGTTGATAAACCAATTGCTGGCCTCCTTGAGGATTTAAAATCACGCGGCTTGCTGGATTCAACCTTGGTTGTGTGGACTTCAGAATTTGGTCGTACTTCTTACGGCCAAAGTGGTAACGGTCGCGATCATAATCCATGGGGATACACACAATGGCTCGCTGGTGGTGGTATCAAAGCGGGAACTACGTATGGTCAAACCGATGAGTTCGGCTTACGTTCGGTAGGTGAAGATGTTGTAGATACTTACGACTTACACGCTACAGTTCTTAATTTGCTTGGACTTGATCACCTTAAAACAACCTTCTTGCAAAATGGACGTTCAGAGCGGCCTACGGTTGTATACGGAAAAGTGGTTAAGGAATTATTGGCTTAACCAAAACACGTGCCGCTTGATATTCAAACGGCGTTGTTGAAATCGAAGAAAAGGAATTCTTCTTTTCAATTTATATGTAATGCTTCAATTGTCTTTTTACTGTTTTTATATTTTATTTTTTTGCATCTCTCATTTTTGCACTTCTTATTTTTTGCATCTCTCATTATTTTGCAGACCCTTTTCATTTAACTTTTATTCTTTAACCCAAAAATTCCCACCTTTACTCTGCCCATCCGCAATATTTTAAGCTGCTATGTCCAGCGACCTCTATTCTCTAAATTATCAAGCCTTTAAGTACTGCACCATGCCCAGCAGCCCGTATTTTTTACTTGTTAAGTTTTCTTCAGTGGCTATGGCATACATCTATTTATTATTCAGCACCAGCAATAAAAATTTATTCGCAACTGCGGATATCTAAACAAATAAATACAAACCGTTAAAAATTATTTTTTCTAAAGAATCTATATGAATAAAAATCAACAAATTTTTATTGGCACATTTAGTGCAATTTTAATATTCCGAACTGCACCGCTCTATTAAAAGCGCATATATAAAAACAGGATTTACCTAGCAATATATAATTATTAAATCAGGATATCACCCATGAAAGATGCACCATTTTATCGAAAATATAAATCTCTAACGCATCATCAAAAATTATTGGTTATACCTTTACTGGCAATGATGAGTAATTTTACTTGTGCACAAAATCCTACCGAAGCACAGCAACAACAAAATGAAAGCAAACAAAAAGATAATCAAAAGGAAAAAGCGGTAGTACTAAAAACAGTTACCGTAGAATCACGTCGTAAAAGCCAATTGGAAAAATTAAAAGACGTACCCGCTTCTATATCAGTAGTGTCAGGTGAAGAATTAGAGAAACAAGAGGTTACCAATTTCAGAGATGTGTTAAAAAGAATTGGCAATATAAAATGGGGCGGTTCAAGTACCAACCCAACTACAACTGCACTCACACTGCGTGGTGTAGGTTATTTAGGCACAGGCGGGGCATTAGGTATTGATTCTAGTATCAATACGACAGTTGACGAAGTGCCCTACATTATTTCGAATATGTCGGTATTTAATAGCTACTATGATTTAGCATCTGTGGATGTCGCACGCGGCCCACAAGGTACAACCGGTGGTTACAGTGCGAGCCTCGGCAAAATAAGTTTTATTTCCAAACTCCCAAGCTTTGAACAAGAAGCCGGGGCATCACTGACTTACGGTAGCAATAACACTTTATTAATTCGCGGCTACGCAGGCGGCACTGTTATTCCTGATGTTCTCGCATGGCGTGGTACATTTTATCGCGAGCAAGCAGATGGCTGGGTGACTAACAATTATTACAACAGTAAAGGTTATGGTGGTAATGAAGTTAGCTATGGCAATACCGATCGCACCTATGGGAAATTACAATTTCTCATTACACCAACAGAAGATTTCAAAGCGCGTTTGATTTTTGATGTCACACCTAACAGCAAAGAATATGGGATCTCATCCAATGGCGGAATTTTTCCGCGTCCGGTTCCGGACTATTATGATTCCGTTGATGCTAGCGGTAATCGTATTCCTGTAAACCAGGCGAATCAGGATACCGGAAAATTAACACGGCGTTGGTTCACTCAAAGTACCAATTGGTCTTACGATGGAAATTATTTGAAAGAATCCAATCGTTCTGAACATTATCCAATTGCTAACGATACTAAAGGTGTTTCTGCCGATCTTTCCTGGAATCTTAATGACTACACACTCAGATCAATTTCGGCATGGCGTGATTACCATTTTGATTTCGGTAGCCCCAACTTTAGCAACCCGACACCTTTTGATGTTTTGCGTGGGCCCTCTTCAGGTCTTGGATATTTCCGTCAGCTTACACAAGAATTCCGAATTACTTCACCGGAAGATAAAACATTTTCTTATCAAGCAGGTATTTTCTACGCCGATGTATTGCGAACCAACGGTGGTGAAGGACGTGGAAATAAATACGGTTCAGATGCCGGTGCTTACTTTGCTAATGCAAACCAATATGGACGATTGGATGCAGACGGAGCTGGCCGTTATTTGTTAATTAATTCATTGGATGGTTTGAAATCCAATAGCTATTCAGAGAAAGATGACAATACCTACGCTGTATTTGGCAATTTGAAATGGAGCATCACTGACAGATTTACACTCGACACCGGCTTGCGAGTATCGCAAGAAGAACGAAATGCTGAAATAAATTACAACCGCATATTCGACCAGGGTTACGCAGCTGAGCTAAATCCGCAGTTTGTAGATGATGTGCAATTGGGAGGTTTTAATAATAGCGCCAACGGATCGCTAAACGATGCAAAAGGAAAACCTCTGTCTAACAGCGCAGCCCAGCTTGCACTAGCTGATGCAGTTGCATTGAAATATTTTAAATTAGCAAGTTACAACCTTCTTACTACGGCGCAGCAGCAACAGGTGGCGGACGCCAAATCAATTCGTGCGGCGCGACTGAGCGGAATCTACAACGAGACGGCGGCGGAACCCTTTGATGAAACCCTGTATACGTTTAATTTCAGCCCCAGTTATAAAATTACCGATAATCAAACAACTTACTTTTCATTCCGCTACGGTGAAAAAGCAGGTGTAGCACAAATTATTGGAGCAACCACCCAAGGTGGTACCTCATACCGCACGAATGAAGAACAAAATTTTTCTTATGAATTAGGATTGCGCTCATCATTTCTTGATGGTGCTCTCACAGTAAATACAACGTTGTTTACGCAACGAATTACGGATTATGTTGCTAACTTGTATTTCTACGATGAAGCACAGACTATCGCTAATAATGATGGCAATCTTGCTTACATTTCAGCGGTGGGAAATATTCCTGAAGTAAAATCTTCCGGGGTAGAAATCGATGCAACCTACAACGTGCGTAATACCACCTTGCGCTTATCAGGTGCTTACAATAATCCCAAATATGTGGACGAACAATTTCACGCAAAACCTTTGGAATTAGGTGGAACATCAACGCCTTATTTTGATGTGAGTGGAAAACGTTTGCCGGGTGTAGGCTCGTTTAGTTTTAATGCATTTGCAGAACATGTATGGCCGATAGCAAACAATTATAATTTCACCGCAAATATTAATTACAACTACACCAGCAGTTATCTGACCGATCCATCTTTATCGCGTTACAGTAAAGTTGATGCCTATGGTTTAACAGATGCATCAATCGGGTTAGGTACAAAAGATGGGAAACTGGATATTCGTTTGCTCGCAAAAAATCTTTTCGACAAAGACTACGGTTATCAACCTGTCTGGAATTTATATATTCCAAGCGCACCACGCTGGATAGGTGTTTCGGTTAGCAGTCAATTTTAAATGTCTAGTTTATTGTTTTAAAACTATCAGTTGTAAGATGTAGCGTTGTAAAGTTTAAGGCGTCTTTTTAGACGCCTTTTTTTACATCAAAATGCCCACTCTACCGCAAGGCTAATTTCTCGCCCACGATTGGGAACACCCTGCGGTATACTGGTGCCTTGTGCAGGCGTTGTATAATTAAGATCTGTCAGATTTTTAAATTGCAAACTTACGCTATGTTCATTTGCAAAGGTATATCGCAGTTTTGAGTTCACTAGCCAAATGTTATCCAGCGTTTGAAAGCTATTATTGGTTCCCAAGGTATAGCGCTCACTTTGATAAGAACTCACCAAATTCCAATTCCAACGAGCATGGTTAAAATTCAATTCAATTGATGCTAAACGTTTTGCCTCGCGAAATGCGCTGTCCGGTAAATGGGTAAATTCGGTATAAATAGTGCGAAGCGACCATTCCGTTGTTAAAAAGTATTTTGCACCTAACATATAACCATCACTGGATTCATCGCCTCCATTTACAAATGTGCGTGACGTTCCTGAAAAGCCTGCCACTATGGCGTCGGTGTAATTATTTTTAAAAACACCTGTGCTTACAATAGTATTACCCCAAGTACCAATCCACAAAAGATCCCAAGTTCTTACGCTTTCATAACCAAGGTTTGGGTTACCCACAAATAGCGGATTATTAATAATTCCCGTTTCTGACAATGATGGAGCGCGATAAGCTTCACCATAAAGTATTTTTATAGTTTGCGAAGCGGAAAGTAAATGTACGAGACCCAAGCGCGGGCTGAAATGCGAACCAAATTGATCGTATTCGTCGTAACGTAAACCTGCGGTTAAATTTGTTTTTTCACTGAGGTTACGTTGGTATTGACCATAAATGCCGACCGAACGATAAGTATCTTCACGCCCGAGTTTTGTAGTGTGGTTAAAGTCGCCATAATAGTTAATGGGAAATTGCCGTTGCGCGAACTGATCTAAATCATAATTATTTTTTATGTATGCGTCCGTTTCACGTTCCTGTTTCCATTCTACGCCAATAAGCGCGTTAGCTTTTTCTCCAATATTCCAATTATTCGTAATGCCCGCGTTGTAACTATCTCCCGCTAAAAATCCTTTTCCTAATAGAGGTTCATCACTGGAAGGCGCACTAATTTGTGATAAAACACCCGCGCCAATAACAGGCACATTTAAATACTGGTCAACCGCTACGTAATTTAGATGAGCCTTCGTTGTTACACCTTCCCATAGATGCAAATTTTGTTCGAGGTTAAATTGCTTGAAAGACGCGCTAGTACTAACAAAATCATTAAGGGTATTTTCAATCGCAAAGAAATCATCTGAGGCAATATGATGATAGGCAAAATGAATTTTAGTATCGGGTTTAGCAATTGAAAAATCCATATCCACCGTTTCGCGTGGATCTGTTGTGCGTAATGGCAATTTTGTAAATGTATCTTGCACCCAATAACGTTGCCCTGAGTCTGAATAAGCACGCGCATAAAAATTTGTAGACCAATCGCCAAGTGGCTGGGCTAACAACACACTTAGACCACGTCTATTATCATTTCCGACATCAAGCTTGACTGAATTTTTCCCCTTGCGAGTGAGAATATTAATAACCCCGCTGAATGCACTGGAACCGTAAATTGCTGAGCCAGGCCCGCGCATAATTTCTACACGCTCAATTTGGTCGAGCGGTATTAGAGGTAAAGTAACATCGGCTGAGCCAGTGCGGGGGTTGGTCACGGCAACACCATCCACAATAACTAATACCTCACGGGCTTGTGAACCATTGCGTCGTCCCCGAGCGCTAAATGTATAATTCACTCCGCTATCAGCACCGCGATCAAATTGAAATCCTGGAGCAAGACTTAACAATTCATATAAATAATCAACTCCCAAATTTTCAATTTGATCGTGCGTAAATATACTTACGGAAGCAGGTACTGTTATGATGGATTCTTCACTTAAGGTAGAACCCGTCACGGGCACCAGTAAAAGCTGCTCAAGATCCATCGCCAAATAGCTATCATCTTCTGCAATAGTTGAAGCACTGACTGATAGCAGCGTGCAAAATAATAACGTGCGATGGAAATAAGTAGCTTTTTTCGACATGATTCTATTCCTTACTGCATATGCTTTTCAGTCGTAAATTATTTACTCGATCTGAAATAACACTACGAGGCCAAGAAAAGCTTATTTGGTTGAGCCTTGATTAAGGGCCACCCAAGCTTCAAACATTTTTGGAGGTAAGGGCTTTGAAAAATAATACCCCTGAATTAAACGACAATTGCGTTCACTTAATAAATCCAGTTCTATTTTTGTTTCAACACCTTCAGCAATAGTTTCTTTGTCCAGTGAGTGTGAAAGTGCAATAATCGATTCAACGATAGCAAGCGACGCACGCTCAATCGCCATTTCACGAACAAACGATTGATCTATTTTGAGCACATTCACGGGCAAGCGACGCAAATAATTTAAACTCGAAAAGCCCGTACCAAAGTCATCGATAGCGATACGAAAACCTATATCGCGCAAATCATTCAAGGTGGTGATAGACGTTTCCATATCATGCATTAAAATACTTTCCGTCACTTCAAGTTCTAATGAATGTGCAACGGCGCCTTCCTCTTTCATAATTTTTTTTATGGTTTCAACGAAATCTTCTTTGCGAAATTGAACTGCAGAAATATTTACGCTAACCACCAAATTAGGCAAACCTTGCTTGCGCCATGCGGTGACTTGACGCGCAGCTTCTGCGAAAACCCAATTTCCCAACGGAATTATCAAGCCGGTTTCTTCAGCCAAGGGAATAAAATCTGCGGGCGATACCAGACCACGCTCTGGATGACGCCAGCGAACCAAGGCTTCAGCCCCCCACAATTCTTTGCTCTTGGCAAATACCTGTGGTTGATAGTGCAATTCAAAACCACCTTGATCCAATGCCAAACGCAAATCGCTTTCAAGCTTTAAACGATCCAAGGTGCGGGAATTTAATAGCGGTGTATAGAATTGATAATTATTGCGGCCTTTTTCTTTTGCAAGATACATCGCAGCGTCTGCATTTTTAATAAGCGCGTCAACGCTTTCTCCATCATCAGGATATATTGCTATGCCGATACTGGGTGTAATGTGCAAACTAATTCCATTGAGGTTGTACGCTGCTTGTAAGGTACGCTGCACTCGAATCGCGAGATCGGCAAGTGTTGTTTCATCTCTAATACTAGGTGTGAGCACCACAAATTCATCGCCACCCAAACGCGAAACCGTGTCGCCCGAGTGCAAAATTGCGGTTAGCCGGCGTGCTGCTTCTTGCAGCAATTGATCACCGATACTGTGGCCAAGCGAATCGTTAACATTCTTAAAGCGATCCAGATCAATCAATAA
>Ga0247736_10000479_pt1 | contig 13412 bp, 12 predicted proteins | sample UWRJL193509B2_FD_180935 | JGI IMG/M metagenome (GOLD analysis project Ga0247736, IMG submission 180935) | Plant litter microbial communities from Arlington Agricultural Research Station in Wisconsin, United States - UWRJ-L193-509B-2 | ecosystem: Environmental > Terrestrial > Plant litter >...
TGCTTTAGTACGTTCTTTAAGCGCGTAACTCGATGTAACTGATGTTTTGCGACCGGATATATATTCTTAGTTTTTTTATAAGTCTTCACTAAAAGTTTCGATCGCTTTAAATACTTCTTTATCATTTCTTTACCAACCGTGTTTTATTTACTTTTTCTCCAACATATACCGATCCTAGTATGAATGGTAATGCTACAACGAACAAATACAAATACCTAAACTCGCCGTTTACGGGCCCTAGGATTGTGGATATGAATAGAGAGAACAGGATTATAAACATACCAACAAGCTCGCGTTTTTTTCTTATAATTGCTATGTATAGTGCAAGTAAAATAACAGAAGTATAGAATCCAATGCTGCGAATCACAGGTACTATACTTGATACTGTTCCGTTGTATGTACCGACCGCTTGCTTGTTTCCGTCTTCGAATGCATCGTCAGAGTAGTCTTTAAATGCATTCGGGTGAACCGTATTGTCCATAACTGTATCAGTTGTCGTAGGTGAAGGGTAGTATGGATAGACGTATCCGTAAGTGTTATACATCGTTGCGGCAAAGAACGTTTTTGGATGTTCGGTAAATAGACTAAACCATAGACTAAGATACTTATCTTTGTCTTCATCGAACGCTTTTGCGTTAAAAGCTCCCATCACAGGATCAGATAAGCCGGGGTTATATATCTCTCCGAGTCGATCAATAGGTAAAATCTCGCTTATAGTTTTCTTCTCTTCTGTTGTTAAGGAGTTACTGTGATATTTAACCGTTCGTGCAATCTGTTGCATTGGTACACATAATGTTGCATATGACGCCGTGGTGGGCTTGGATACCAAAGGAACGATAAATGATAAATAGGCGAGAGCTAAAACTATAGGTGCGAATAGTAATAGGAGAAACTTTTTGTTTGTTAAAAGTGTTCTGTAGTTCAAAACGAGGATTATTACGAAAAAGAGGCCATAAGCATACAAACCATTATTTCTAAATGTACAAAACAAAAATGCTAATGTAATGAAATAAATAATATTTTTAAGTGTGAAATACGCATTCTTTTCTACATATAGTTTTCGAAGCGTTATTAAGAATAAAAGACCGAACCCTGCAAATAAAATATCTTTCCACATTATAATGCCTGCAATTGCGTTGACGGGTAGTATTGCATAAAAAATAAGTGCGGCTATAATTCCGTACACACCTATTTTTTCTTGACGCATCCATACAATAACCCGGGCAAAAATTATGGCTAAAATTGCAGATTGAGCAAGTGAGAATAGTAGCGTACCAAATTCAAGACTACCGAATAGTAATCCTATATGAATAAAGATACTAACGAAAGCTGTAAATATTAAAGGGTTTCCATTGCTTAAGGGTAAGCGACCGGTTACTTGTCCTAGGCTGTTCCAGGAATCTGGACTGAGGACTGAAGTAGTCATTAAGATTAATGGAAGATAACAAATGAATATTGCGATTGAGGCAAAGAGCCATAGCTTCTTGTCTGAAATATTTTTCAAGAAAATGGTTTTTGAGACTACTTTTTTATTTTGAGACAACCGTTTTATGATTGTAAGGCAAAATAGTGCGATGCCCCAGGTAGCTATAAAACTACCCAAGTAACCTAAAATTATTCGGTTGCTAATGTCTTTAACGTCAACATCGATAGTCGTTATTAAGATATGGCCAATCACTAAGATTGCTGCGAAAACCAAGGAAAACAATACTTCGTAGATACCTATTTTCGAAGTTTTTAATATTGTCTTTAAAGAATTTGACTTATTTTTTTGCATATAAATGTAGAATTGCGCAAGAGTGTTCATTATAAATAATACACTAGATTTGCTTGAACACGAAGCGGGGATAGTATATGATCCTTGTTACCTAAGGTAGGTAAAATCCCTCACCTTCATATACGTATTTATATCTACTTACAGCCGTATCTCGCTCTGCTGAACTAGCTGTATAGAAGTATTCATCACTACCACCTTGAAGACGATAGGTGGGCTTGCTGGTAGGAGTAGGGCTAACATAATAAGCAACGCCTTCGTCTATGTATCCGTACCTGCTTATAGCAATGTTCTTTTCGTTGACATTGGTTGTGTAGAAGTGCTTGTCGTATAAAAGTAATCGGTATACAGGTAGGCCGGTGGTTGTGTTTGCAGAGAATGCGATTGTTTCATATTTCCAGTTCTTATTAGCAATACGTGCCCCTTCACTTAAACTAATGGTATAGAAATGCCTATTATTTAATACATTCAAGAATCTGTAGACGGGAGATGTTGGGGTCTCCTTATTGACAAGTATTCCTTGGAAAATCCATCCTGCTGTATTTGCAAGTGACATTGCTTCGTCAAGGCTACTTGTAAAGAAATAACTTCCGTCGACATTATCTAATCTATAGACAAGAGCGCTTGTTTCATCGACAGTAAAGCCAACACCTTCATTAATGAATTTGTATTTATTCACTGCTGAGTCGCGCTCAGCGGCACTTGAGGTGTAAAAGTGCCTATTGCCATACTGAAGACGGTACACTGGTGTACCAGACCCCGTGCTATTTGTGGTGGTTAATACGCCAACGTATGGGTAGCCTCGCCTCATTACCAATTCAAGTTCAGGTAAGCTTGTTGTGTAAAATGAACTGCCGTTCTCTTTAAGTGTATATATATTGACACGTCCTGCAGTTGGGAGTGGTGGAGCGATTAGTCCGCTTGTAGTATTAAAACTACTTGTCTGTAATACATATCCTGAATTTTGAAGTGATGTCTTCTTGGCAGTATCAATCGTTAAATAATATTGCTTTGATGTTGGATTATATAGTTTGTATACAATATGTGAAACGTTTGCCGAGGTATCTGTTGTGTATTCATAAAATGATACACCTTCATCAATCCATCCAGCTGTACCAATGAGGGTATTGTACTCTGTCGGACTAGCGGTGTAATAGTGGTTATTATTATTCAATAAACGATGTACGGGAGTTGTACCTGGTCTTTGGGTGCTTGATGCGTAGAAAATGATGCCTTCGTTTGCCCACCCATAGGTATACATAGCGTTACTTAGTTCTGTTTCTGAAGAGGTAAGGAACTGTGAACCGTCGCTCTTTCTTACACTCCATACACAAACGATATTTTCTACCTTACTATCACAAGTCATTACCGGTGGCGTAGATGAAGCTCCAAACCAATCTGTAAATACTCGCCAGAAATTACGGTTGCCGTATGCACTACAGCCGTCACCGGTACCATATAAATTACCAAGTGCCCTTTCGTTTGGCTGGTAGGGAGTGTATGTATAGAGAGATGCCGTTGCCTGATTTAATATTTGGACATTTTGATAGCCACAACCTGATTGTCCATTTCGACTAGGGTCATTCTCGTTTCCAGTTGGGTTTATAAAACTACCAAGGTTTACTTGATAATAAACTCTGTTCGACCTTCCGGCGACATAGTTATAGTTATTTGGGTTTTTTTGGTAAACCTTAAACTGACGTGCTGCGTTATAGACTTGGTAAAAGAAACCAGCGTATGCAGGGTCGCATGATGGTGGATTTGTATCAGGACAAGCAAAACCTGTCGCTTTTGTATATTGTCGTTGAAGTGGCCAGTTATCCGTTACAAGACTCTGTTCTTTATTAAGAAGAACAATTAGAACCTGCGGATTAATTCCACATGCAACTGATACATCTTTTATGATTTGAGCAGCAGTTTTAGAACCTGCACCAATACTGCTACAGTATCCGCTAGCAGCCTCCATTTGAGGAGTTGATTGAGCATAATTTTTAAGACAAGTGTAAGGTGGTGCATGGAAACCAGAATCTTGTTTTAGTCCATGGGATCCTTCTCGTTTGTATTGAGCATACTGAGCATGGGTAATACCTGGAAAACCCCAGTCTGAGGCTGATTGGGTACCGTTTGTATCACAATTTGGTACTTTCGAATTTAGAAATGACTGAATCTGGTCTGAGCTCATTGAGCCACTATTGTAAAAAACAGCATCGTCAATTATTTGGCCTGGATTAAAACTACTGCCAGAAAGTGCTTCTGCTGATTTGTCTTGGGATATCAAAACACCGGCTACGGCAAGAATTACAAGGGTTATTATCATTAATAATGACAAACGGATTGACTGTATTTTTGATGAAGTTAAATTCATGATATTGTCACCTTTGAGATTTCTGAAACTCCCTTGTGTTTTAAAGAACTATAGTCTACCTTAAGAGACCATACGCCTTTTGATGGAAATTTAGCAACATCTATGTAAATAGGTTCGCACTGAGTTGACGTAGCGTCAATAAAAGCAGGACTTGACTGTGTGACTGTTTCGGTGCCTTTTGTAAGTGTTGCGGTGCATTTACCATCACCTTCAATAACAGAAGGTGTGAAAGCCCTTATTTCAACATTTGATCCAATAACATCTGCGAATGTAATACCAACAGTTACGTTGCTATTTGGAGTGGGAGTACCTTCTGCAGTATTGTTGTCAGTACTATTCTTTTTTCCATCTTGGCTTGTGGCGATGTCTTCTTCTGACGCTCCCGAGTAATCAACGTCGTTTGTTGGCCGTGTAGTAGAATCAACGTCGTTTGTTTGTTGGGAAGTTCTGTTGCCTCCTAGTAGAAAGAAATAAACCAAAAAGGCTGCTGCGAGAAGGGTAAGTATACTTGCGATTACTATAATATTCTTCTTACGATTACGATTTGATTTTTGTGGAAATTTCATATGTCTTTTTTTGAGTTTTTACCATTAAATAACTATGCCTATAATATCATAAAATAAACATTATCGAAATGGCTCATCTGTAAAAATTACCAATGTAATTACATTCCATAATAGATACACAAGTCTCGTATCCTGTTATAATTAAGCAACAGATTACATGTTATGACAAATAATATAAAAAAAGATTATCTATGGAACACAATTGGCGTCTTAGCTCAAAATGCTATATCGCCACTTCTCCTCATTGCAGTCACTCGATTGAACGGCGTAAGTGATTCAGGGTTGTTTTCTTTTGCGTTTTCGCTAGCCTTGGTTTTTTGGGCAATTGGTATTTGGGGAGGTCGCACATTCCAAGTGTCTGATGTAAAACGCGAGTTCACGGCGCAGAGCTATATTTTTGTAAGGCTTCTATTGTCAGTCGTGATGCTTGGTGGGGCAATTATATTCTGTACACTTAACGGATATGATGCTATCAAGACTACGACAATCATAGTACTAGTTCTCTTTAAGGTTGTTGAATCTGTTGCTGATGCGATTTATGGAATTCTTCAAGTACACGGTCGACTATTTATCACTGGCCGTTCTTTGCTTTATAAAGCAATTCTTGGCTTTGTTGCATTTATTTTTATCGATACACTGACGCAAAACATTTTCTTGAGTTGTATTGGGCTATTTGGAGCAAACTTGTTAGTGCTGTTCGCTTATGACATTCCTCGTGCATTGAAGTTCGAGAAGGTTCTTGTTGGCTTGTCTCATGTAAACCAGTACATTAAAGAAGCAATTGTAATTATGCAACGATGTTGGCCAATTGCCGTTGTAATTCTTTTTTCGATGTTTTCGTTGATTATTCCGCGTTACTTTATTGATTTATATCATCAAAACGAAATTGGTTACTTTGGAATTCTTGCAATGCCAATTACTGCGCTTGGATTGGTGATTACATTTATCATTCAGCCTAATGTCGTACGACTCTCTCAACACCTGGAAAAAAAGCAGTTCAATACATTTGACAGTATCGTTACTCGATTGCTACTTGTGGCTGGATTGATTGGGGTCGCTATATTTATAACAACCTATTTTATCGGAGTTCAGGTATTGGAAATTATATTCGGTGTTGATTTCTCAAATTACAAAACAGCACTTATGGTTATGGTTGTCGGTGCGATAGTGAATGCCTACGTATCAATTTATGTGAACATCCTTACTATTATGAGACACTTCAAAGCACAGTTTTTCACACTTCTATTTACGAATATAGGCCTCGTATTTATAGGGCTAGCTACCGTGCAGCAGTATGGTCTGCTTGGTGGCGTAGTTGCGTATATGGCTGTAAATATGGTCCAAGCGATTATTCTTTTTGTTGCTTATAGACGACTTATAGCAAGAATTTCTCGTTCAGAGGTATAATAATCTATATAACTTACCGCTTGATAATTTGATTCGGGCTGTTACGACTGTAAATGAAGGGAAATATTGTGGAGAAGAATATATTTATTACCGGTGCTGATGGACAACTCGGCAAAGCGCTCGCTGAGAAATATCCAAATGCGACGGCAGCTAATAAAGAAGTTTTAGATATTTCTGATGCTGCTCAGGTCGAAAATATTGATTGGGAAAAGTATGACGTTATTATCAATGCCGCTGCATATGTAAATGCAGACCAATCCGAAACTTCAGAAGGTCGTCAGTTAAGCTGGAAGGTAAACGCTGAAGGGCCACGTAACCTAGCTGCTGCTGCTATTAAGTATGGTTTAAGCCTGATTCATGTTTCATCCGAGTATGTTTTTGACGGAACAAAGAGTAATCATAGTGAAGACGAGGCTTTCTCGCCACTTTCTGTGTACGGTCAAACAAAAGCTGCTGCCGATATTGCAGTAAACCTTGTTCCGGACCACCATACACTCCGTACTTCATGGGTTGTGGGTGATGGCCATAACTTTGTTAAAACTATGAAGAAACTTGCCGACATACGTTTTGACCCCAAGGTAGTAAATGACCAATATGGCCGCCTTACCTTTACATCAGAACTTGTTCGAGTAATTGACTATATTCTAGAGAATGACGTTCCAAGTGGCACTTATAACGTGTCAAACTCAGGCGCAATTATGTCATGGGCAGAAATTGCTGCCCGAGTATTCGAACTAGCTGGCCATGATAAGAGTCGCGTATCATTCATTACTACAGACGAATACAAAGAAGGTAAAGAGCCTTTTGCCCCACGTCCAGAACATAGTGACATGGATTTAACTAAATTGAAGCAAATCGGGTTTGAAAGCCACGACTACGAACCTCTTTTGGAACAATACGTAGCTAGCTTGGAGTAAACGAAGTGACCAAACAGCGTCGAGTTTTAAACGTACTGTACCAAAGTGATAATAATTACGCGATGGTGAGTGGTATTTCAATTGTATCTTTGCTGGAAAACAACAAACATCTTGATGAAGTTAATGTTTATTATTTGAATTACCAAATAAAGAAAGACAGCATCACAAAACTACAGAAAATAGTCAGCGGTTACCCTAACGCGAAACTTGAATTCATTGACGCTCTAGCGTATCACGAAACTTTTCAGGAGCTCGGTGTAAAGCCGTGGCATGGCGTGTATGTAACATGGTTAAAAATGTTAGCGTATGGTGGTTTAAACTTGAACACCGATCGCGTGTTGTTTATTAACGGACATACAATTATTAACGGCCCGCTAGATGGTTTAATTGATATCGATTTTGAAAATAACGTCATGGCGCTTTCGTATGACGGACTTATAAATGATCATAAGAAAACTATTGGGCTTGAGGAAGATGATGGCTATTACAACTGTGGTATCATGCTCATCAACCACGCAAAGTGGCAAAAGGACAATATTGATGCTGTCGTGCGCAAAAGTCTTGCCGAAAAGAGCGATTATGCAATCGCTGACCAAGACTTATGTAACGTACTATTTAAGAAAAAAATTAAAACACTTGGTGCGACATATAATTTTTCAAGTGCCTACTATGCATATAACTTAAAAACATACCTAAAGGTTAATGATTTAAAGCCTAATTATTTTTATTCATACGAAGAATTAATGGAAGATTATTATAGTCCTAAAATTATCCATTCTCTCTTTGGAGTCACTGGAAAGCCTTGGGAAATAGGCAATGAGCATCCTCAGCGTTACTTATGGGCAAAGTACATAGCTATGACGCCTTGGAAGAACGCACAACGCGCTAAGGCGGTTCGTGGGCTTAACTGGAAACTGTACAAGCTACTCCCTAGTTCGGTGTTTATGGCTCTATACATGGTCGCAGTAAAACGAAAATTCGGAAAATAGTTTTAGAATTTTTCTATAAGCTGATGGAGCCTTGAAGTAATGCGTAGTGTTGCTGCGTACGCTGCAGTATTCCAGCCGATTGACTTAAATTCTTTTGCAAAATGTCTGTACACTTCATTCTCTTCATTGAAGCGAATGCCGCCTTTTGTTTTTTCACGACTAGATAGTGAATCTGCAAAACGTCGGTACTGAAATGAAACTACATTGTCAACAAAAAGCTTGCCGCCGTCTTTAATAATCTGGAAGACTAGCACTAAATCTTCGGCAATTTTATAACGAGGGTCAAACCCGTATTTTTGAATAGTACTTGTTTTCCACAGAATAGAAGGGAAGTACAGCCAGTTGCCGTTAGATAGGGACGTTGCTAATTTTTCACCTTGATATACAGCCGGTGATTTTTTTCTCAATACATTTTTGATTCGATCGCCGATAGGAAGGTATACGTTATCATTTGCATCAATAATTTCTACTGCTGGTTGATATAAATCTGCATCACTAATATTTTTAAGTGCTGATTCAATATAGTTCGGCAAGAGTTTGTCGTCACATCCAAGCATTACGCAATATTTTGCTTTAGCTGTTTCTAATGCGTAGTTAAAATTATTAGTGATACCTATGTTTTTATTGTGTTTGACATACATAACACGTTTGTCTGTTATCGTTTTAAAATAATTTTTTGCTTCATCTGTTGGGTAAGCATCATCGAAAACTGACAGTTGCCAATCTGTTTCGGTTTGGGCAAAAACAGATTCTACAGTCTTTTTTAAAAGCTCAAAGTCACCCCAATAGGGTAAAAGGATATCAACTTTTGCCATTATCTTTTTCAGACAGCTTTATCGACAATTCTTGGTGTAAATCGCGAATAGTTTTTTCATTCCATTCAATTTTCTGACGCATATTATTAATAATATAAATCAGGAAAATTACAGCAGTAGTTTGAACGATATCAAAAAGGCTCAATTCGTGTGAATCAAGGGGTGGTTTTCCGGTAAGCAGGTTATAAACAGGGAACGAGAATATTAGTACGATCAGGAGTATAGCCCAGAGTATCATTTGAATGCTGAAACGCTTTTTTGATATTTTTCTCAACTTAAACTTTGTAACTAAATTTAATAATGCAATTGAAATAATTGGCACATTGAGCAGTAGCAGTATTATGTATCTCATTCGAAAATCTCCACAATTCGTCGTTTAACCAATGATTTTACTATATTTATAGCATTCCAATTATTTTGACCTTTAGTTTTTGAATAATCGGTATAGATAGCTTTGATGGGGTATTCAGAGATATTAAGATCTAGCTGCTTTGCGCGCCACAACATCTCAGAACAAAATTCATACCCACTTGTTTTCCACCTCAAGCTAGCTAGTGCCTTTTGGGAAAATATACGAAGGCCAGACTGTGAATCTGTAACGTTAACGCCGAACAATAGCCAAGTTATAACACTCAAACCCTTATTTCCGAGTATCTTAACTTTTGACATTCCCTTCGTATCGATTAAACGACTTCCAATAAGCAAATCAACATCTGTCTTTTGTGCTTTTTCGATTCCGTTTATTACATCTTTTGCTAAGTGTTGTCCGTCTGCATCCATTGTAACGGCAAAATCAAATCCATTCTGATTTGCATAACTTAATCCTGTAGCAGTTGCACCACCCGCACCGGAGTTTAGGATGTGGTCAATAACCTTTGCGCCGCCAAGTCTCGCTTGTGCTGTTGTATTATCTTTTGAACCGTCGTTGACTACGACAATTTCATAAACTATCGAGGTTGCATCAAGAGAAGTCTTAATGCCTTTTACGACATTTTTAATAACACTCCCTTCATTGTAGGCAGGTATTACTACACACACTTTATTTGCGGTACTCATTACTAGTTATTTTACCATGTCGTTCTACACTAGGTTGTATTTATAGTTTTGTTAAATACTCGCCATACCCCGATTTTTTTAGGGGTGCAGCTAAAGTTTGGAGATTTTCATGACTAATGAAGCCTTCTTGGAAAGCTACAGCCTCTGGGCTGCCGATGATTTTTCCGGTTCGCTTCTGAATAACACGTACATAGTCAGTAGCCTCTGACATCGAATCGATTGTTCCTGTATCGAGCCAAACGTCACCATCTTCGAGAACGGTAACTTGTAATTTTCCTCGCTTCAAATACTCTTCGTTAATACTCGTAATTTCAAGTTCGTTACGAATACTAGGTTTAACATTCTTAGCAATTTCTACGACATCGTTGTCGTAAAAGTAGAGTCCTACGACTGCATAATCAGATTTTGGTTCGGTTGGCTTCTCTTCGATTGAAAGTGCTTTCATATCGTTATCAAACTCAACAACACCGTAGCGTTCTGGATCTGATACTTGGTAGGCGAATACGATACCGCCTTCGGGGTCGACGCACGACTTAAGTGAGTCATCAAGCTTATTGCCGTGGAAGATGTTGTCACCTAGTACAAGTGCAACTTTGTCGTCGCCAATAAACTCTTCACCGATAATAAACGCCTGAGCGAGTCCGTCTGGTGAAGGTTGGATTGCGTAGGTGAGTGATACACCCCAGTCTGAACCGTCTCCGAGGAGACTTTTGAAACCTGCTTGGTCGTGGGGCGTTGTGATAATCAGAATATCTTTAATGCCAGCAGACATTAATGTCGTTAGTGGGTAGTAAATCATTGGCTTGTCGTAAATTGGAACAAGTTGTTTACTGATACCTTTTGTTATTGGGTGAAGTCGGGTTCCGGAACCGCCTGCAAGAATAATGCCTTTCATAGGACTTCCTTTCTAGTTAAGAATTTTGTTGCTCTAAATACTCGCGGAGCGCCGTATCCCACCTGCGTGGCGCAAAGCCTGTAAACTGTATTTTAGCAAGGTCGAGGGTGCTTTGTAAGGGGCGGGGAGCAATACCTTCTTTACCAGCGTAATACTCTTCTGTGGTTACACCCTCAACCCGTGCCTCATCATGCCCAGATAATTGGAACACTTGTTTAGCAATGTCCGCCCAACTTGCCGGCTCTCCATCACTAGAAACGTTGTACGTACCTGTTGGGGCATTTGTTTCTAATAGATGGCGAATAGCCTTGGCGATATCTTGAGTGAATGTAAGTCGTCCAATCTGGTCGTTTACAACAGAAGGGTCAATATCTTTTTCGGCGAGTGACTTCATAATATTTACGAAATTGTTGCCATCACCGATAACCCAAGACGTACGAATGATGTAGTGGTGTGGAGCTGTAGCAGCTGCGATGTCACCAGCGGCTTTCGATTGTCCATAAACGCCAAGAGGTGAGAATGGTTCATCTTCGGTATGGATTTCATTTGTACCATCAAAAACGTAATCACTAGAAATATGAACGAGAGTTAGTTGGTTTTCTATTGCTAGCTTAGCTAAATCTTTCACGGCGGTTGCATTGATAGCCCAGGCATCGGCGCGGCCCTCGGTTTCAGCAAGGTCAACTTTTGTATAAGCGGCCGCGTTGATAATGGTCTGGTATTGTCGCCAGTTTCGATCCGTCCAGGCTCCTGGATTTGTAATGTCGAATGTTGAGCGATCAGCAAATTCAGCGTCCGGGAATTCTATTTGTAAAGCTTTGCCGAGTTGACCATTAGCTCCAAGAATAAGAGTTTTACGGTGTTTTATTGGCTCAATAAATTCAAGTGATGGGTGAGCTCGATCTTTATCTGACAATTCAGCTTCAGAAAGAGGAATTGGCCATTGAATATCGGCAGTTTTATCACCAAGGTTTAAGAAGGCATAATTTTCACCACCCGCAACCCAGTGATCATTCACCAAGTATGAGTAAGCTGTTCCGTCCTCAAGTGCTTGGAACGCATTACCAACACCACGAGGAACAAAAATAGCCTTACTCGGGTCTATCTCAAGTTCAAATGTTTGACCAAATGTGTCACCTTCGCGAAGGTCGGTCCAAGCGCCATAAATCTTACCAGTTGCTACTGAAACATATTTATCCCATGGTTCTGCGTGAATACCGCGAGTTGTTCCGCGGGTTGCATTGAATGAGATGTTATTTTGTCGTGGACCAAAATCAGGAAGGCCTAGTGGGACCATTTTCTCTCGTTGCCAGTTTTCTTTGAACCAACCACGATTGTCACCGTGAACAGGTAAGTCTAGCCACACGAGTCCTGGAATATTAGTTTTGTGTAACTCGAGTTCTTTCCCGAATTCTAGTGAAGATAACTCATCCATAGACTTATTGTCCTTGTGTCTTATATTTTTCTTCAGTTTCGTGCTTTTGTGGCGCCCACCAAGCTTCGTTTTCGGCATACCAATCAATAGTCGCTTTTATGCCAGCTTCAAAATCGGTAAATTTAGGCATCCAGCCAAGTTCGTTACGTAGTTTTGAAGAATCAATTGCATAGCGCATATCATGACCAGGACGGTCGTTCACATGGTCGTAACCGTCAGCTTCTTTACCCATTTGCGTAAGAATGAGTTCAACAACTGATTTATTGTCTTTTTCACCATCAGCACCGATAAGATAGGTTTCACCACTTACTCCCTTTTCAAGAATGGTAAGTACAGCAGAGCTGTGGTCTTCGGTGTGAATCCAGTCGCGAACGTTTTCTCCGGTTCCGTATAGTTTTGGGCGTCGTCCTTCGAGTACTTCAGTGATTTGGCGAGGAATAAATTTCTCAACGTGTTGGTAGGGACCGTAGTTGTTTGAACAGTTGCTGATTGTTGCCGTAATGCCAAAACTACGAACCCAAGCGCGTACCAACAGGTCCGAACCTGCTTTGGTTGATGAGTAGGGACTTGATGGGTTGTAGGGAGTATTTTCGGTGAAACGATTTGGGTCATCGAGTTCTAAATCGCCGTATACTTCATCAGTTGAGATGTGGTGAAGGCGCTTGCCGTGTTTGCGAACAGCTTCAAGAATTGTGTACGTACCAATAATATTAGTGTCTAAGAATGGGCGAGGATTTTGCAGTGAATTGTCATTGTGCGATTCAGCTGCGTAGTGAATAATTGCATCGTTTTCACCGACAAGTTTATCAACAAGTTCGGTGTCGGTGATGTTTCCTTCAACAAAAGTGAACCTGGCAGGATCTAAACCTTCAAGGTTAGCGCGGTTGCCAGCGTAGGTAAGTGCATCAAGTACGGTAATGTTCCAATCGGGGCGCTGGTTGTAGACGTAGTGTACGAAATTCGAGCCGATAAACCCCGCACCGCCTGTGACGATAATATTCATGTATCTTTAGTATATCAATCAAGAGACATGTACCCAAATTACCTAGAATAACGAATGACAGAAACTTGAGTATGACGCAAAAACAACTTATACTAACAAAGTTAAATATGAGGGTAAAAATATAAAACCACAGGGGAATAGGTTTGTAGCTTTAGAGGGGGTCAGAGGTCTGGCCGCTATCGTTGTCGTC
>Ga0247736_10000484_pt1 | contig 13363 bp, 10 predicted proteins | sample UWRJL193509B2_FD_180935 | JGI IMG/M metagenome (GOLD analysis project Ga0247736, IMG submission 180935) | Plant litter microbial communities from Arlington Agricultural Research Station in Wisconsin, United States - UWRJ-L193-509B-2 | ecosystem: Environmental > Terrestrial > Plant litter >...
GCTCCCCCTTGTGAGAGGTGGCCGCTCGCGCCGACGGGCGGCCACCCTCCACTCCCTTTCTCCAGCTATCCCTCAGACAGGAGCACTCATGGTCACGGCCACCATCCGCGTCGACCTCGCCGACGTGATCGCTCCCGTCTCACGCAGGCTCTTCGGCTCCTTCGTCGAGCACATGGGCCGGGCGGTCTATACCGGCATCTACGAGCCGGGCCACCCGACAGCGGATGCCGACGGCTTTCGCGGCGACGTGCTCGAGCTCGTGCGCGAACTCGGCGCGAGCGTCATCCGGTATCCCGGCGGCAACTTCGTCTCGGGGTTCCGCTGGGAAGACAGTGTCGGGCCGGTGGACAAGCGCCCGCGTCGCCTCGACGTGGCCTGGCACAGCCTCGAGACCAACGAGGTCGGGCTTCACGAATTCGCGGCCTGGGCCGAGAGCGCCGGGGTCGAGCTCATGCAGGCTGTCAACCTCGGAACCCGCGGAATCGCCGAGGCCGCCGACCTGCTCGAATACTCCAACCACCCCTCGGGCACCGCGCTCTCTGACGCGCGTCGAGCCAATGGGCGGGAGCAACCGTTCGGCATCGGTCTCTGGTGCCTTGGCAACGAGATGGACGGACCGTGGCAGATCGGCCACAAGACCGCCGACGAGTACGGGCGCCTCGCCGCTGAGACCGGCCGCGTGATGAAGTGGATCGACCCGTCGGTCGAGCTCGTCGCGGCCGGCAGCTCGAACGCCGACATGCCCACTTTCGGGTCGTGGGAACGCACCGTGCTCGAACACGCGAGCGATGTCGTCGACCATATCTCCCTGCACGCCTACTACGAGGAGACCGGCGGAGACGTCGCGAGCTTTCTCGCATCGTCGGTCGGTCTCGACCGCTATATCGCTGAGGTCGCGGCGATCATCGACGACGTCGTGCCAGCGGGTAAGTCCATCGGTATCAGCGTCGACGAATGGAACGTCTGGTACCAGTCCCGGTTCAACGACGTCGACAAAGACCCACTCTTCCACGGAGCCTGGGCCGAGCACCCGCGCATCATCGAAGACGAATACTCGGTGACGGATGCCGTCGTCGTGGGCTCCCTTCTCTGCTCGTTGCTGCGCAACTCCGACCGGGTCTCGATGGCCAACCTCGCCCAGCTCGTGAATGTCATCGCACCGATCAGGTCGGAACCCGGTGGCCCGGCGTGGAGGCAGACGACCTTCTATCCGTTCGCGCTGACGTCGGCCGCAGCATCCGGAGACGTCGTGCGGGCCGTCGTCACCGGCGATACCGTGCCGACGGCGAAGTACGGCGAGGTACCCGTTCTCGACGCCGCCGTCACGGCCGGCGACAGCGAGATCTCGCTCTTCCTCGTGAACCGGTCGACCTCCGAATCGCTCACCGTGGACGCCGACCTCGGGGTCGAGCTCGCGGGTGTGCGTGCGGCCAGCGTTCACGCGCCGGCCGGCGGCGACAGGTTCAGCTCGAATACGCAGCAGGCGCCCGACGCCGTCGTGCCGGTCGAACTCGACACCGTGGTGCTCTCAGCCACCGGCTTCACCGCAGAACTTCCTCCGTTGTCCTGGTCGGTCATCCGGCTGGTGACCACCGAACCCCAGAAAGCCCCCCACTCGTGAGTACTTTCGCCATCGGCGACACCGATTTTCTTCTCGACGGTGCGCCGTTCCGCATCCTGTCCGGGTCACTGCACTACTTCAGGGTGCACCCGGATCTCTGGGCCGACCGCATCCACAAGGCCCGGCTGATGGGGCTCAACACGATCGAGACCTACGTGGCCTGGAACGAGCACTCCCCGGTGCGCGGGCGCTTCGACACCGATGCCGGACTCGACCTCGCCCGTTTTCTCGACCTGGTGGCGGCGGAGGGCATGCACGCGATAGTGCGCCCGGGGCCGTTCATCTGTGCCGAGTGGGACAACGGCGGCCTGCCGTCGTGGCTGTTCGAGAACCCGGAGGTCGGAATCCGCCGGTTCGAGCCGCTCTATCTCGAAGCGATCGCCGAGTACTTCGACGCGCTGTTGCCGATCATCGTGCCACGCCAGGTCGAGAATGGCGGGCCGGTGATCCTGGTGCAGATCGAGAACGAGTACGGCGCCTACGGCAGTGACAAGCGATACCTGCAGGCGCTGGTCGACCTCACCCGCGAGCGCGGCATCACCGTGCCGTTCACCACCATCGACCAGCCGACCGACCTCGCGCCGGGCGGCCTCGACAGCATCCACAAGACCGCCTCGTTCGGTTCGCGTTCCGCCGAGCGGCTGGCCACCCTGCGCCAGCACCAGAAAACCGGGCCTCTCATGTGCGCCGAGTTCTGGAACGGGTGGTTCGACCACTGGGGCGCACACCACCACGTGACCGGGGCCGAGCAGGCCGCGGCCGATCTCGATGAACTGCTCGCGACCGGCGCATCGGTCAACCTCTACATGTTCCATGGCGGAACCAACTTCGGGTTCACCAGCGGATCGAACGACAAGGGGGTCTACCAGGCGACGACGACCTCATACGACTACGACGCCCCGCTCACTGAGTCGGGCGATCCCGGGCCGAAGTTCTGGGCCTTCCGCGACGTGATCGCGAAGTACGCGCCCGTTCCCGACGAGGTTCCGGATGCCGCGGTGCCCGCCCCGGTCTTCGAGGTGCCGCTCGAGAGCGTCGTCGCCCTGTCGCAGGTCATCGACACCCTGGGGGAGTGGAGCGACCACGTCGGCGTGCCCACCCTCGACGACCTCGCGCACTTCCGCGGGTTCGCGCAGTACCGCACCGACCTGCCCGCGGGCGGCGTGCTCGCTTTCGACGAGATCCGTGACCGCGCGCAGTTCTTTCTCGACGGGGCACCCGTCGGCATCCTCAGCCGCGATCACCACGAGACGGCGATCGTGCTTCCGCGCGGCGGCGTGCTCGACGTCATCGTCGAAGACCAGGGCCGGGTGAACTACGGCCAGCGCATCGGCGAGAAGAAGGGCCTGATCGGGCCGGCTCTTCTCGACGGCGTGCCGGTCACCGGCTGGCGGGTGCTGCCGATCGATCTCGACCGCGTGCGGGTGCCGGATGCCCCGGTGGCGGCGGGGACCCCGGCCGGTCCCGTCTTCCTCTCCGCGTCGTTCACCGTTGCCGAACCGGCCGACCTCTTTCTCGACCTCGCCGGCTTCACCAAGGGTGTCGTGCTGCTCAACGGCTTCAACCTCGGCCGGTACTGGAGCCGCGGCCCGGCGTCGACACTCTACGTTCCGGCGCCGCTGCTGCGAGAGGGCGAAAACGACGTGGTCATTCTCGAACTGCAGGCGACGACGCGCACTGTGGCATCCTTCGTCGCCGAACCGCGCCTGGGGCACACCGAGGAGTAATAGCGGGGCGATCCGGGCACTAGTCTCTGAACTATGGAATCCTCAGCACCGTCGCCCGTCCCGTCGCCCGAGCAGGTTCCTGCTGCGCCGCAGTACGCGGCCGCGCCGGTATACGCTCCCCTGCCGGTGGTTCCCGCGCCGGCACCCGTGTCGCTTGCGCCAAAGTTCGGTGTTCCGGATGCTGATGGGAATGTCACCATCACGCCGTTGAAGTCGACGTACTGGAAGCGCACGGCGCTGGCCGGCGGCATTCTGGTGCTCTGGCTCGCCTCGCGCGCCGTGCTGCTGCAGAGCCCGGTCTACTGGATCGCCGTTCTGGTCACCCTCGCGCTGGCGGCTGGGATCACTGCGCTGTACCTCGCGCGTGCACGTGTAGTCATCACTCCCGAGCGCGTCGGCAAGCGCGGGCTGTTCGGCTTCCGCTGGACCGATCGCGCGACTCTCGACCGCCTGCTCGTGGCCCGCGGTTACGGGGCAGCGATGCAGATCTCGTCGGCGCGGACCGATGCTTTTCTCTTCACGAAGAAGGGCAAGCGGGTCATGCGCCTGACCGGCCAGGTCTGGGACGAATCACGGGTGCAGGCGTTCCACGCGGCGCTCGCGCTGCCGACCCGGGTGCGCCAGGCACCGACGACTCTGAAAGACCTGCGCCGGGAGGAACCGAAGGCTCTCAGCTGGAACGAGGCCTACCCGTGGGCATCCTTCGCGGCCACGTTCGTCATCGTCATCGTCGTGCTGGTCGCCGTGCTCGTCGTCGGCGGCCTGCTCGCGATGCAGGGTTAGCCCGGCGCATGGACTCTGCAGCACTCACGCCCTCTCCCGAGGTGCAGGACGCCCCGGACGGGTCGCTGTATGTTCTGGGTCCGGCGCACTCACCGGGTGAGGTGCCGTTCGCCGTTCCGGATGCCGACGGGGTCGTGACGCTCACGCCGCGACGTTCGACCGTTGTGGCGCTCGCGTCCATGCGGTTTGGGCCCTCGTTTTTGCTACTCGTGTTCTACGCCGTCATCTTCGGCGACATGCCTTATTGGATGGCACTGGGTGTGGTAATCGCTGTGCCCGCGGCTTGCGCAGCGGGACGTCTGTTGCGGTTGAAGATAGTTGTCACCGCCGAGCGTGTGGGCCTGCGCGGACTATTTCGCACCCGGTGGTACGACCGCTCTTCACTTGCCAGACTTCTTATCGTGCGTGGCTACGCGCGTCGCACACATGCTTTTCTGTTCGATGCAGACGGAAAGCGCGTCATGCGGCTATACGGCGACTTGTGGGATGAACCGCGAATCCGGGCCCTCCATGCAGCGCTGGCCCTGCCGACTCGCGTCCGCCAGGGGCCGACTACGCGAAAAGACCTGCGTGACGAGGAGCCCGGCGCGCTGGCCTGGCCCGAAGGGCATCCGGTGGCATTCGTCACGATCACATTGGTCGGAGCGAGCATCGCTTTGGCCGTGCTGTTCAGCGTGGCCGTGAACGTCGGCATCATGATTCTGGTGAACAGCTCGCTGGGCTGACACCCACCTTCCTTCGTCGTCACCCCTTCTCGCGGGCTCACGGTCCCCGCCTGTCAACAGCGCCGGTGAACGTCAGTCGCCACGGCTATCCTTAGGTCGTGGTCACAGCCCTGTATCGCCGTTATCGGCCAGAGACGTTCGCCGAGCTCATCGGCCAGTCCCAAGTGACCGATCCGCTGCGCACCGCGCTGCGTACCGATCGCGTCAACCACGCGTACCTGTTCAGCGGGCCGCGCGGGTGTGGAAAGACGACATCCGCCCGCATCCTGGCGCGCTGCCTCAACTGCGCCGAGGGCCCGACCGATACTCCGTGCGGAGTCTGCCCGAGCTGCGTCGAACTCTCGCGTGACGGTGGCGGCTCGCTCGATGTCGTCGAGATCGACGCCGCGAGCCACAACGGTGTCGACGACGCCCGCGACCTGCGCGAGCGCGCGGTATTCGCCCCGGCCCGCGACCGCTTCAAGATCTTCATCCTCGACGAGGCTCACATGGTGACGCCGCAGGGCTTCAACGCGCTGCTCAAGATCGTCGAAGAGCCGCCGGAGCACATCAAGTTCATCTTCGCGACGACCGAGCCCGAGAAGGTCATCGGAACCATCCGGTCGCGCACGCACCACTACCCGTTCCGGCTCGTGCCGCCCGCGCAGATGCTCGAGTACGTGCAGCAGCTCTGCGAGAGCGAGAACGTCAAGGTCGCTCCCGGTGTGCTCCCTCTCGTCGTCCGTGCCGGTGGCGGTTCGGTGCGTGACACCCTCTCGCTGCTCGACCAGCTCATCGCCGGATCCGACGGTGACCACGTGGAATACGAGCGCGCTGTCGCCCTGCTCGGCTACACCCACGGCGCACTGCTCTCCGAAGTCGTCGATGCGATCGGCGCGCGCGATCACGCCGCCGTCTTCGCGACTGTCGACCGGGTCATCCAGACCGGCCAGGACCCCCGGCGTTTTGTCGAAGACCTTCTCGAGCGACTGCGCGACCTCATCATCGTCGCGGCGACCAGCGACCACGCTGCCGCCGTGCTGCGGGGGATCCCGCAGGAGGAACTCGCGATCATGACCAAGCAAGCCGCGCACTTCGGCGCGACCGAGCTCTCGCGGTCGGCGGATGTCGTCAACGCGGCCCTCACCGAGATGACCGGCGCGACGTCGCCCCGCCTGCACCTCGAACTCATGGTCGCCCGCATTCTCGTGCCGGCCATCGACGACTCGAACCGCGGCGCACTGGTCCGTGTCGAGCGGCTGGAACGCCGGATCGGCGTGGAAGGCAACGCCGGAACGTCCCAGCCCGCTGTAGCCGCAGCACCTGCAGCCGCACCGGCCCCGGTCAGTGCTCCCTCCGCGCCCGCGGTCGAACGCGCCGCAGCAGCAGCCGAACGCCCGGTCGCCGACCTGCCCGTCGCTGAACGGCCCATCGACCGTGCGAGCTCGGCCTACCCCGAATCGGGAACTGAGCCGGTCGCGCCTGCCCCGGCTGCGGCATCGGCATCCGCAGCGCCCGTCCGCCCCGTAGGGCCGGTCACCCTGCAGCAGGTCAAGGATTCCTGGCCCGAGATCCTCGAGGCCGTCGAGAAAGCCAGCCGCAAATCGTGGCTCGTGGTGTTCACCGCGAGCGTGCGCGACCTGCGCGACGACGTGCTCACGCTCACCTTCTCGAGCCAGAACGACGTCGACGCCTTCAAGCAGTCCAGCCCGACCGGCGACAGTGTGAGCGAGCACCTGCGCACCGCGATCCTCGGTGTGCTCGGCCTGCGCGTGAAGTACATCGCCAAGGTGGATGCCGGGGGTGCGGCTCCTGCCAGCTCAGCACCCGCTGCCGCGCCAGCTGCTCCCGTCATCCCCGCCTCGGGTGGCTGGGCCGTCGCCCAGATTCCCCAGTCAGACGAGCTGCCGCCCGAAGACGACAGCCCGGCCGAGCCGGCCTGGGCGTCGTCGGGGGCGATCGCTCCCACGCCGCCGGTTGTCGCCCCGGCAGCACCCACCGCATCCGCTGCACCCGCACCGGCACAGCCGGCGCCCGCGGCGGCCCCGGCCGCACCCTTGCGGGCAGCACCGTCCGCGCCGTCGGCCGGAGAGAACCAGCGTTACGGCGAGGCCGTCGTCCGCGAGATTTTGGGAGCCAGCTTTATCGAAGAGCAGCCGTACGTGCAGCGCGTGATCCCGCGGGGCGAGTAACCGGTGTACGAAGGAATCGTCCAGGAACTCATCGACGAACTCGGTCGCCTGCCCGGCATCGGCCCGAAGTCGGCGCAGCGCATCGCCTTCCACATCCTGCAGACCGAGAGCTTCGACGTCACGCGGCTCTCCGAAGTTCTCGCCGAAGTGCGTGACAAGGTGAAGTTCTGCGAGATCTGCGGAAACGTCTCCGAGCAGGTCACCTGCGGCATCTGCCGTGACCCGCGCCGGTCGCACGCCACCATCTGCGTCGTCGAAGAGGCGAAGGATGTCGTGGCGATCGAGCGCACCCGCGAGTTCCGCGGGCTGTACCACGTGCTCGGTGGCGCCATCAGCCCGATCGACGGGATCGGTCCGGACGACCTGCGCATCCGCCAGTTGCTGCAGCGCCTTGCCGACGGTTCGGTCACCGAGGTCATCATCGCGACCGACCCCAACCTCGAGGGTGAAGCGACCGCGACCTACCTGACCCGCCTGCTCATCCAGCCGAACCTGCGCGTGACGCGCCTGGCATCCGGCCTGCCGGTCGGTGGCGACCTCGAGTACGCCGACGAGGTCACCCTCGGTCGCGCGTTCGAGGGCCGGCGCCTGGTCGAGAACTGACCCACCCGGGCACACGGGCACGTGCAGTAACACACCGGAAACACGCGATAGGATCGCTCCGGACCCCGTGTAGCGGTCCGAATCCCAGAACTTCCAGGAGTACCGAGTGAGCTTGATCGTGCAGAAGTACGGTGGATCTTCCGTAGCCGACGCCGAGGGACTCAAGCGCGTTGCCAAGCGCATCGTCGAGACGCGCAAGGCCGGTCACGAAGTCGTCGTCGTCGTGAGCGCCATGGGCGACACCACCGACGAACTGCTCGACCTGGCCGAGAAGGTCGTGCCGGTTCCGACCGGTCGCGAACTCGACATGCTCCTCAGCGCCGGAGAGCGCATCTCGATGGCCCTGCTCGCCATGGCGATCAAGGGCCTCGGCGTCGAAGCCCGCAGCTACACCGGCAGCCAGGCTGGCATGATCACGGATGCCCAGCACGGCTCGGCCCGCATCGTCGACGTCACGCCCAAGCGCGTGCGTGAAGCACTCGACCAGGGTGCTGTCGCGATCGTCGCCGGTTTCCAGGGATTCAACCGCGGCACCGGCGACATCACGACCCTGGGTCGCGGTGGCTCCGACACCACAGCGGTGGCCCTCGCCGCCGCCCTGGACGCCGACGTCTGCGAGATCTACACCGACGTCGACGGTGTCTACACGGCCGACCCGCGCCAGGTTCCGACCGCGCAGAAGATCGACCGCATCACGAGCGAGGAAATGCTCGAGCTCGCCGCTGCGGGAGCCAAGGTTTTGTACATCCGGGCGGTCGAATACGCCCGGCGTCACGGAGTCGTGCTTCACGTGCGCTCCTCGTTCAATAACAACGAGGGCACGCTGGTTGTGAATCCGAAGGATGGAGAGAGCGTGGAAGAGCCAATCATCACGGGTGTCGCTGCTGACCTCAGCGAAGCCAAGATCACCGTTGTCGGGGTTCCCGACATTCCGGGCAAGGCCGCGCAGATCTTCACGATCGTCGCCAAGACGAACGCGAACATCGACATGGTCGTGCAGAACGTGTCGACGGCCGCTACCGGTCGCACCGACATCTCGTTCACGCTCGCCAAGTCGGATGCCACCGCCGCGCTGACCGCGCTGAAGGCCGAGCAGGACGACGTCGGGTTCGATTCGCTGCAGCACGACGACCAGATCGGCAAGCTCGCTGTCGTCGGAGCCGGCATGCGCACGAGCGCCGGCGTCACCGCCAAGCTCTTCACCGCGCTGTTCGAGGCCGGCATCAACATCGAGATGATCTCGACGAGCGAGATCCGCATCTCGGTCGTCACGCGCGCCGACACCATCCACGACGCCGTGCGCGTCGTGCACACGGCCTTCGGCCTCGATGGTGACGCACCCGCGACGGTGCACGGCGGCACCGGGCGCTGACCCGCCCCTCGCCGAACTTTGGCGGGTTTCGGATGCTCGTTGTCGCATCCGTCACCGCCTGGGGCATCGCCCCACGAATAGAATCAGATTTCTTGACCTTTTCGGACTGAGCCGGTGTGCCAGCTCGCCGCTAACGGAGTGGACCTGCAATGAGCAACAACAGTGGTGTGCGTATCGGCGTCGTCGGAGCAACCGGGCAGGTGGGCGCTGTCGTCCGCCGCCTGCTCGAAGAGCGTGACTTTCCGGTAGCCGAGATCCGCTACTTCGCATCGGCTCGCAGCGCGGGAACGACACTGCCGTTCCGTGGCGAGGACATCGTCGTCGAAGACGCCTCGACCGCCGACCCCGCCGGGCTCGACATCGCAATCTTCTCGGCCGGAGCCACCACGTCGAAGGCGCAGGCACCGCGTTTCGCGGCCGCCGGTGTGCTCGTGATCGACAACTCGTCCGGGTTCCGCATGGATCCCGATGTGCCGCTCGTCGTGAGCGAGGTCAACCCGCACGCGATCGCCGAGGCCCGCAAGGGAATCATCGCGAACCCGAACTGCACCACGATGGCGGCCATGCCCGTGCTCAAGTTGCTGCACGCCGAGGCCGGACTCGAGCGCCTCATCGTCTCGACCTACCAGGCGGTCTCCGGTGCCGGTCTCGTTGGTGGCGAAGAGCTCTACACGCAGACCAAGGCCGCGATCGAGCAGGACCCGCGTTCGCTCGTCCACGACGGCGCGTCGGTCGACTTCCCGGCCGCGGGCACGTTCCCCAAGACCATCGCCTTCGACGTCATCCCACAGGCCGGCAACTTCGTCGACGACGGCCTCTTCGAGACCGACGAAGAGAAGAAGCTGCGCAACGAGAGCCGCAAGATCCTCGAGCTGCCCGACCTGCTGGTCTCGGGTATCTGCGTGCGGGTTCCGGTCTTCACCGGCCACTCGCTCGCCATCAACGCCGAGTTCGGCTCGTCGCTGACCGTCGAGCGCGCCAAGGAACTTCTCGCCGACGCTCCCGGCGTTGTGCTGACGGATGTCCCGACCCCGCTCGAGGCCGCTGGCCAGGACCCGTCGTACGTCGGTCGCATCCGCCAGGACGAGGGTGTGCCGAACAACCGCGGGCTCGCGTTGTTCATCTCGAACGACAACCTGCGCAAGGGTGCTGCGCTCAACGCCGTACAGATCGCGGAGCTCGTCGCCGCGACCCTCGTCTCCGCCTAGAGTTCCGCTGCCGTTTGTTGTCAGTGGGGGTGTTTAAACGCCCGAGCTGATAACAAACAGCGCGCCTGTCGGCCGGCGTGACCAAACGCACAGCGGTCGGGTGTCGAATAGGGTGCATGAACAGACGATGGTTGCTCCTGCCCGCCTTCGTCATCGTCGCGCTGATCGGAGTTGTGGTCGCCATGCAGTTCTCTTCGTCTTCGCCCACGCCAGACACCCAGCCGGACGCCGCGGCAACGGGGGAACGTGTCGCTTTCTACGGTGACTCGTACACGCTCGGCACCGGCGCGAGCAGCGAAGACAAACGGTGGTCGACGATCATCTCGAAGCAGCGCAACTGGCAGGAATTCAACCCGAGCGTCAACGGGCTCGGGTTTTTCAACAACCGCATGGACTTCAACGACGGCGACCTGCCGAGCCTCGTCATCAAGGACGACCCCGACATCGTGTTCATCACGATGGGGCTGAACGACAACTTCTCGTACAACCTGGCTGCCGACGCCATCCGCGAGCAGATCACCGTCGACTTCGACCGCCTGGCCGAGGCCCTGCCCAGCGCGCACTTCATCGTGGTGGAACCGTTCTGGTACACCGACGAACGACCCGAGTCCCTCGGCATCATCAGTGGGTGGGTCGAAGCTGCCGCGAAAGACATCGGCGCCGACTACATCTCGGGTGCATCGCACTGGATCGAGGGGCACCCCGAGTGGATGGCAGACGACGGCCTTCACCCCAACGACGAGGGCTACGCCGAGATGGCGAAGCGGATGGACGAGGAACTCGACGCCCTCGGCGTGTGAGCGCGCGAAGGCCGGTAGACGCTGCATTGTCGGTAAACTAAATGGGTGAATAAGCCCATCGATGTCGCGCTGATTGGCGGAGGCATCATGAGTGCCACGCTCGGTACCCTGCTGAAGCAGCTGGAGCCCGACTGGGAGATCAAGATCTTCGAACGCCTGAGTGAGTCGGCGCTCGAAAGCTCCAACCCGTGGAACAACGCCGGCACCGGGCATTCTGCGCTGTGCGAGCTGAACTACACGCCGGAACGCGCTGACGGCACCATCGACATCGCGAGCGCGGTCAAGGTCAACGAGCAGTTCCAGGTGTCGCGCCAGTTCTGGTCGTTCCTGGTCGAAGACGGCCTGCTGCCCGACCCGCGCGCTTTTATCAACGCGACTCCGCACATGAGCTTCGTCTGGGGCGATGACAACGTCGACTACCTGCGCAAGCGCTACGAGGCACTGAAAGACCACCCGTTGTTCGCGGGGCTCGAGTTCAGCGACGACGCTGCGGTGATCCGCAGCTGGGCGCCGGTGCTGATCCCCGGCCGCAAGAAGTCGCAGCCGATCGCGGCAACGCGCATCGCTGCCGGTACCGACGTCGACTTCGGATCCCTGACCAACCTGTTGACTGATGCACTCGTCGAGAAGGGCGCGGTCGTCGACTACGACTCGCGCATCACCGGCATCCGCCGTCAGCGAGACGGGCTCTGGCGCATCACGTACCGTCGCGAGATCGGCCACACTCCCTTCGAAGTGCTCGCGAGATTCGTGTTCGTCGGAGCTGGCGGAAACGCCCTCAACCTGCTGCAGAAGGCGCGCATCCCCGAGATCCGCGGCTTCGGCGGGTTCCCGGTGAGCGGCGAGTTCCTGCGCACCGACAACCCGGAGATCGTGGCCCGTCACCAGGCCAAGGTCTACGGAAAAGCATCGGTCGGGTCGCCCCCGATGTCGGTTCCCCACCTCGACACCCGCGTGGTCGGCGGCACCGCGAGCCTCATGTTCGGGCCCTACGCCGGCTTCAGCCCCAAGTTCCTCAAAACCGGCTCGTGGTTCGACCTGTTCAAGTCGATCCGCCCCCACAACCTGGTTCCGATGATTGCCGCAGGAACGGGAAACCTCAGCCTGGTCAAATACCTCGTCGGGCAACTGGCGGCGCGCAAGAGCACGAAGTTCGCGGCGCTGCAGGAGTTCTTTCCGGATGCCGACCCGAAGGACTGGTACCGCATCACCGCTGGCCAGCGGGTGCAGGTCATCAAGAAAGACGCCAAGAAGGGCGGCGTGCTGCAATTCGGCACCGAGGTCGTCGCGGCGGCTGACGGAAGCATCGCCGGCCTGCTCGGGGCCTCGCCGGGGGCATCGACGGCAGTGCCGATCATGCTCGGTCTCGTCTCGACCTGCTTTCCGGACCGGATCGACGCCTGGCGCCCGCTCATCCAGAGGATGGTGCCGAGTTTCGAGAAGCAGCTCTCGGACGACGCGGAGCTCGCCGACGTCACGATGACGCGCACGGCGACGGTGCTCGGCATTCCGCGCTAGCTTCGCTGGTCGCGCTACCGGGTACAACGAGCGCAACAAATCGCTGTTCTGCGCGGATCTCGGGCGCTTTTCCGGCGTCAATGGGGTACAAACTGCGTGCGCCGGGTGTCATACTGTGGATGCCAATTTCACCGATTGGTACCTCCGCCCCAATGACCATTTCCGCCCGGGAGAACCATTGCCGATCGGGTTGCCCAACCACCTCGCCCCGATGAGCATCAGCCGCGCGTACTCGCGGGCGGCTCGCTCGATCGCCCTGGTGAGCCTCGTCAGCGGCCTCGTCGCAACCCTGGCGATCCAGATCGACGCACCTGCGCGCCTGCTCTGGCCCGCCGACCTCGCGCTCGTGATCTTCTTCGGTGCAGTACTCGTCTTCAGCGAACACCGCACCGCGGCATCCGCGACCGCATACCTGCTCATCGGCGGCGCGTGCATGTACTGGTACACGGTCACCGGCGCGTTCGAACTCGGCACGACCGGTCGCACGGACTCGTTCCTGCTGACGCTGCCGAAGATCGCGCTGATCATGGTCGGCGCGGGCAGCGGGCCGATCTCGGTCGGCCTGTGGGCTGTCGCCGGCTTCCTGGTGGGCGAGGGGGTGACCGCCCTGGCCGCGAGCCAGTCCGGCATTCCTCTCACTCTCGACGGCACCACCCTGATCGTGCTCACCGTGAGTTTTCTGCTCGTCGGCCTCATCACGCTCAATCGCGAGGCGGCGAGCCGTGCGCAGTCCAACGTCACCCGTGCGGCGCGGGACGAGCAACTGGCCGAGGTGCGTGTGCGCATCGAATCGAAAGCGGCCGCGGTCATGCACGACACCGTGCTCGGTCACCTC
>Ga0247736_10000485_pt1 | contig 13363 bp, 32 predicted proteins | sample UWRJL193509B2_FD_180935 | JGI IMG/M metagenome (GOLD analysis project Ga0247736, IMG submission 180935) | Plant litter microbial communities from Arlington Agricultural Research Station in Wisconsin, United States - UWRJ-L193-509B-2 | ecosystem: Environmental > Terrestrial > Plant litter >...
CATCCCGGACGACACGCCCGAGTACTGGTCCTGGACGAGCGTGACGTTCACGCACACGCCCGGTCAGAAGGCCACGACGTTCGTGCTTGAGCTCGTGGACCCGTGGGCTCACGCGGTGGCCGCATGAAGCCCATGCGTGACGACGAAGATCATTACGGCCCGGAGGACCAGAAGCACCTTCGGCTTGTCGAGTGCGCCGCGTGTGAGGCCAAGGAGCGCGCCCTGTTCGCGATCGGTGTCGACCTCGAGAACCTCGAAGCCGACCTGAAGGCGAAAAACCGCGTCATCGGGAAGCTCAAGAGCGAGCTCGCCCAGGAGCGCCGGGAGGCCCCCTTCCACGCGGAGGCCCAGGTCATCTACGAGTTCTGGAAGAAGCACCTGAAGCCCGGTGCCCGCATGTTCGGTGAGGACCGCCTCAAGGTTGTCCTTGCTCGCCTGAACGACAAGGAGCGCGTCGAGGGCAAACGCGGCAAGCAGTTCAGCTACCCGCCCCGGTACATCTGCGAAGCCATCCTCGGCGCGAAGTACAAGGGGAAGGCGTACGACCTCAAGTGGATCTGCGGGGGCACCTCGAACCTCGAGTACTGCCACGGGCTCTACGTCGAGCACACGGAGGCCCAGTCATGAAGGGGCGAGGCTCGATCGTCTTCCGTGACGAGATCGGCGGCCCGCGCACCGGGACCATTGAGATGGCCGGCCCGTGGGTGCATTTCCTGCCGGACGCGCGTCCTCATGAGCAGCAGGAGGACGTGCAGGCAATCACTTTCAACCATCGGGACGTGTACGCCGTGTACTGGGATGTCGGTACCGGGGCGTTCGCTGCTCCCGCTCTGAGGAGCGCCGCATGAAGAAGCGACCGAAGCCCGTCGTGAGTGGCGGCCGTCCGCCGCGCCCGATCAACCTGCCGCGAAAGGGAAACGTCACGCGCCGCAACGAACCCCGCGACTTCAAGCAGCAGATGCTCGCGCACCCGGTTCGGTGGAGCCGTCCCGTTCAGTCCGACGACGACGAACCGGAGGCCATCGCATGAGCCCCCAACTTGAAGGAAGCGACACGGGCGGCTACCGCACGATCGTGGCTGATCCGCCGTGGCCTTACGACGAAGGCTTCAACGGGTTCGGCAAGCGGCGCGACCTCCCGTACGACGCCATGACGCTTGAGCAGATCGCTGCGCTGCCCGTTGCGTCCCTCGCTGCCCCAGGCTGCCACCTCTACGTGTGGACTACGAACCGCTACCTGCCCGAGACGCTCGGCATCGTGGAGATGTGGGGGTTCTCGTACTCCGCCACGCTGGTCTGGGCCAAGCCGCCCGGCCAGAAGGGGCTCGGCGGGCGCTACGCCATCACCACCGAGTTCGTCGTTCACGCCGCGACGACTGCCAGCGCGAAACCGCGCGAGGTCGAGCGCGCCGGAACGCTGATCCGTGAAGCGCGCGAGGCAGCCGGGCTGACCCGAGCTGAGCTCTTCCATCGCATCCGCGGCGGGAAGTGGACGGGGCTTGTGAACAACTGGGAGAAGGACGTGTGCCTACCCAGCGAATCCGACTGGCTCAAGATCCAGGAGCACCTGCCCGCCCTGGCCTCGGTGGATCGTCCCGCAGTGGCCCCGCCGGCCTCCAAGGCACGCGAGGCGTACTTCCGGCATCCGTCTACTTGGTGGAACTGGCCGGTCGGGAAGCACTCCGAGAAGCCCGAGGCGTTCCAAGACCTCGTGGAGCAGGTGAGCTCCGGCCCGTACCTCGAGCTCTTTGCTAGGCGCCGTCGGCTGGGCTGGGACGTATGGGGCAACGAAGTCGACAACGACGTGGAGATAGCCGCATGATCGACCCGACCAGCATTCCCAAGCACGTCGTGGCGCGGGCAAACGATGCGTACCTATACGACCCGCGCAAGCAGGACGCGGATTTCATGGCGCTCGCCATCGCCGCAGCGCTCGAAGCGCTCATAGTTGACCTAGAGACGCCCGTGATGGTTGCTCCCGGCGGTCTGCCCGACGAGCGCGGCTGGGTGCCCATCTACGGCGACACGTACCTGGCTTCGTTCTTTGCGCTTCTCGCCCGTGAGGTAGACCTATGAGCCCACTTTGGGAGGGACTCGTAACTCGTCTCCGCGGTGATCTGCGTCTGCGCGAAAAGCACGTCTTCAGCCACAGCGCGCACATCGGGAACGTCTCGGCCGACGCCCGCGCTTGGCGCAACCGGTACGGCTCCACGCTGAACTTCGCTACCCGTCTGTCGCTGCTCGGCTGGCAGTTCCGGTTCGAGGGCAACCGCACCATCGACAACCCGAAGTGGGGCGGCTCCTACCCCGAGACGCCGATGCCGCCCGTCGAAGACTGGGACGAGGAGGACGACTGATGTCACTTCTGCATCGAGACGACAGCCTCCGGCCGTGGACCGACGTCTCGCCCGAGGAGGCAGCCGGCATGGCGCGCGAAGACCTCGCACTGATCGACCGCCCGTTCAACGAGATGGGCGAGCGTTGCCCGTGGCCGTGGGACCCGCAGCAGCTCGGCGGCGCTCCGCTCGGCCAATACCACTGCCCCTACTGCGGCGGCATGGTCATGGCCGGCGTCCCGCATTTCGACAGCCGCGAGCTCGAGATGGCGAAGGGCTGCAAGTGCAAGGTCCCGCGCATCCCGAGTGGCCCGACGCTGGTGAGCTATGCCTGAGCACCTCACAATCTTCATTGTCGAACACAGCCGTACTGGCAGCCGGGAAGGGGCGTTCGATGAAGCGATGCGCGCAGATCGCGCGCTCGAGGCTCTCGGGTTGAAGGTGATCGGCGGCTCGTACGCAGCCGAGGGGTCGGCGGCGTCCCGTGCTATGCGCCTACTCCTCTCGGACCCGGAGGACGCACCGTGACCCTTCCGTCGCTTCTTGCTCTGCCGCTCTGCCTCTTTCAGCACGACTGGCGCGACGGTGGCAACCGGCGCATCCGAGGCAACTGGATGATCGGTGGCACCGTCACATGCGCCCGCTGCGGCAAGAGCAGGGGATGAGAGTGTCGCTCGGGATGCCGGTGATCAAGTGACCGTCCTCGTCTGGCGGTGGGGGCGCTGCGCCGACCCCGACCAGCCCTGCCGCAAGCAGACCAAGCGCGAGCGGTTGCCGCACGCCCCCACCATCCAGCACCCGCTCGCCGACCGCGTCGGGGAGACCTGCGAGCTGCTCGCGCAGAGCAGCACGAACGGCAACCGCCTCGTCCGCTTCCCCGACGGCCTGACGGTCGTCGCGCCCTTCTACGCCACCCGAGCCCCCACCGTTGACATCGACGGCATTTGCTCTGGCGCTGGCCCCGGCCATGTCCGGGTCTGGTGTGTCGCCTGCAAGGGCAAGGGGGTCCGGCCATGACCACTCCCCCGCGTTTCACCGCCGAGGAGTTCCCGCACGGCCTGCGGTGCATGGATTGCGCCGACGAGTTTGTGGAGGGCCAGCCATACAGCCGGCGTTTGACCGACGTGGACACCTGCGATGACCTTGCCGACGTGTTCGGCGGAGACCGCGCAGATGCTCTCTTCTACACCGAATTGACTTGTGTGCCCTGCGCGCTCAAGGGAGCCACCCATGGTCCGTGAGCGCCCGGGGTCAGTGAGCTATATGGGGATGCGCCGGTTCACCTACACGGACTGCATCGGCGAGCGCAGGACGTTCTACGTCCACCCCGGGGGCTTCAAGATCGAGTGGGAGCACAAGGGCTACAGCGACATGGGCTCGCGCGGCGTGCACGTTCCCGACGCGTGGGGCTGGAACGTCTACCCGAAGCAGCGCCGCGGCCGGTACGCCACGGAGTCCTTCCGGTCGCTGCGCGCGGCCAAGGCGTGGTGCGACGCGCAAACAACCACCAACGGAGGAACCGAATGACTCTTGCTCAGACCCACGGCGTCGGTCCGCACGAGGAGTGCCCGCGATGTTTGGACTTCTGGCCCGCTCCGGTCGTCGACCACCACGATCGACACGAGTGTGATCAGGCGCGTCAGCGGAAGGCGGACGCTAGTGAGGGGGCAGCCTACGCCGCGGCCGATCGTGAGGCCGCGCTCGACGCGAGGGCGGAGGAATGGAGGAAGCTCCACGAGCGCGAAGCCCTCCTCACGCTCGCCTTGATCAGCATTGGCTACGGGAATTGGTCTCTCGAAGAGGCCCGCGACATCGCGTACCGGGGACTGATCGGCGAGCGCGTTGAACTAGGCCTCGAGGAGGTAGGGGAGCCTTTGAAGCGTCCCCGCAGGCGCGACCGAGTGACGCGGTACTGATGTCGAGCGAGGACGACGACGGGCCACGGTGCGTCGACTGCGGTGCCGCAGCCACGGTTGAGGTGCGCCACGGCGGCGAATGGCAACCGCACTGCCACGAGTGCGCATCCTGGTGGGCCGACGATCGACACCGCCCGTTGTCGGCGGCAGACCAGGAGGCGTTCACTGATGCTTCGTGAACGAAGCGGCGAGCGATGCGACTGGGGCGACGCACGCGGTTGCGCTGAAGCTGCGCGCCCGCTCGAGATGTGGTGCGCGCCTTGTTTGCGGGCCGAGCTTGAGGCCATGAAGAACGAGCGTGACTTGGCGGTCCTGTCGCTGGCCGCGCTCACCCCACACAACCCGAACGAAGGAACAAACGCATGAAGATCCAGGACCGCAAGCGACTCGACGCAGCCCTCATCGACGTCGACCTCTGCCTCGAGAAGGCGCACGACGCCATCGACGCCGGCTCGCCGGTTGGCGCCCGCGAGTGGATGGACGCCGCCGACGCCGCACAGCGCCTCGCAAACTCAATCAAGCACCCGACCGAGAAGACTGCATGAGCGCGCTTCCAGGTACTTCCAGCGCAGTTCGCTTCTCGTCGTGGCTGGGTCACGACGACGACAACAAGGTGACCACCCTCTACGACGCCGACCACGAGACGGCGAAGCAGGAGGCCAACTACCTGGCGAAGCTCATCCGCCGCGGGACGTGGGTCCGCGAGATCACCGACGAGGAGAAGGCACGGTTCGTCTGGACGAAGACGCTGACTGAGCCTGAGCTTCGCGCGCTCACCGCGCCGCCGGTCTACGACCCCGACTCTGACGGGTCAGCGGCGAGCATCGCCGAGCGTCTCGTCGCCTACCGTCGAGGAGAACGCGATGCCTTCTGACAGTTCGATCAGCATGCCCGGCCACGATCCCGACCGCAGCGGCCTGGTCGAGCGTGAGGTGCGCTGCCGCCGGCTGACCCGCGGTTGCTCAAGCGAGCAAGAGGCCGACGAGCCAATCCGGCGCTACCTCTGGCTCTGCTCGTCGCCGCGCTACGGCCACGTCAACTGGCACACCACGGACGGAGCCGTCGACCCCGTGTACCGGGGCGACGGGGTCGCGAAGGACTGGGACCTGTCCGTTATCGACCTCGACGCGGCCGAGCCTGTCGCTGTTCCAATGAGCCGAAACGGAGTCCAGTCGTGAAGACCAACCTGCCCGACGAGCTGCGCGCCGTCCTCGACGCGCACGACGGTCGCACGCTGATCGAGATGCGCGAGGCCGAGCCGAGCTACGACGTCGTGATCGAGAAGGCCGACCCGTCGAAGGACGGCAAGGGAACCAGCATCACGTTCGCCGACGGCCTAGGCACGTTCCTAACCGGCCCCGAGGTCAAGGCCGGCGACGTCGTGACCATGTGGGACGGCGGCGCAGAACCGATGCTCGGCGGCAGCCGACACGGCTGGGCACTCAACGGCGAGCTCGTCGAGTGGAAGACCCCGTTCGAGCGGATCGCGGAGCGAGTGGCCTGGCTGGCCAAGCACGACCGGGACCAGCGCGAACGGGTCGAGCGAGGCGCCGAGAAGCGAGCACGCGACTACGACCGCCTCCCCGCGCCGCTCCGCGCCCGCCTGGACCGCTTCGCCGCGGCCCGAGCGGACTTCTGGAAGGAAAGCGGGGACTACGAGCTCTTCGCGTGCGTCGAGGCGGCCAAGATCGCAGACCACCTCCGGCCGCGTGTCGAGGCCGGAGAGGACCCCGTCGCGGTCGTTGTGGCGTTCCGCGATCTCCCGTGGGAGGAGCAGGGCGCGGTCGTCTCCGACCAGCACAGCGGCAACACGTTCGGCGGCGCCTGCGCGCTCGCCCGTGCGCTGCTCGCGGGCCAGGAGGTCTGAGTGCCACAGCCACGCGGGAGCAGCATCGAGAGGTTCGGCTCGTGGTTCACGGCGCACGTTGGCCCGCGCTACGAGGTGGGCAACGTCGCCGACAGCCGCAAGACGTTCTGGACGGTGCGCGGCGTCCTGAAGTTCACCCGGGAGATGCGGCGCATGGGCGTCGAGCCGCTGCGCTGCTTCCAGTGGACCGGGCGCGAGTGGCGGGAGATCGGATGATCGCCTGCGCGTGGTGCGACGGACACGGCGACTCGTGCAATCCGGGCAACGCCGACCCGGCCATCGCCCCCGAGGACTGGCTCCCGCCCGTGACGTGCCCGCGCTGCAAGGGCTGCGGCTGGGACCCGAGCGAGCCGCATCCGTCCAAGGGCTACGAGCGTCCGAAGCTGAGGAGCGTCTAGTGCTGCCTTCGTCGCATTCTGAGCCGAAGGGCGAGCGCCCGAAGGGCCGCTTCTGGCTTGACGGCGGCTACGACCGCGACCAGGTGGAGGCGTGCCCGAAGCACCCCGTCCACGACTGGTGGATCTTCCGCCTCGGCGACGTCTGCGCCGAGGGCAGCGTCCACGACCCCGACGAGATGATGGTCGTCTGCCGCTCATGCTGGGTCCCGCGCTGCGGCCACACCACGGACGCCGACCCCTGCATCCTGCCGCGTCACCACCAGGAGATGCACATCACGCAGGCCGGCGCGCTCGAGGACGCGCAGACGTGGCCGGGCAGCGAGAAGCCGCTCCCGCCGCTCGAGGTCATCCAGTCCACGGACAACGCACCCCCGGGCTTCCGGACCTACTGCCCGCACTGCTTCAGCGGCGACCCCGGCGAGGACTACTGCTCGAGCTGCGGCGAGGCCATCGAATGAGCCCGCTTCCTCGTCAAAGCAACCCCATGCCCGAGGTCTCCAGCCGCACGGAGACGAGCTGGCCGGGCTACAGCTACGCCTACGGCTCTACCAGCGGGCACATGAACCCCGGCGGCCCGTTCACCTGAGTGGTCTACCTCCGGGGCGAAGGCGGTCAGGCGTCGCGCATCCAGGGCTGGGCCGAAACGCTCGAGGAAGCCCGTGCGAACTGCGAGGCCAACCGATGAGCGCGCCCTACTACGTCTTCCGCCGTGTGCCCGGCCGCTACGGCTGGGCCATCGCGACCCCGGCCGGCGCGCTCCTCGTCGTGGATGGCTGCGTTGCGGGCCGGTTGACGCGCTGGGAAGCGCGTCAGACGTGCGGCCTGCTCGGACTCACCTACACGGAGGACACATGATTCCGCATCGCATCCAAGCCCACTGGGCCGTCCCGCCACGCAAGGTCGTGTTGATGGCCGACCCCGACGCGCCCACGATCAGCGACGAGGTCATGCCCAACATCCACGACGCGGCTGGCGTCCTGCTCTTGTGCCACGAAGACGATGAGCAGAACCTCCGCAATGTCATCGCTCGCGAGCAGGAAGCACCGAAAGTGTGGCGCGACTGGCAGCGGATGATCCAAGACTTCAACGGCGGATGGCGCGGATGAGCCTGCATTTTCGCCGAAGCGAGCGGCTACAGCCCCTTCCCGTCGTCGAAAGCGAACTGGAGGTTGTCGCCGACCCGCGGGTGGATCTGGTCGAGCTTCTTCTTGAAGTCGGGGTAGTCGCTGCTCAGCTTCATCAGTGTCACGACCGAGCCGAGGTGCTCGCGCAGCTTCGGGTAGCCGATGTCCTGCGTCAGCTTCTGGAAGTACTTGTGCGTGCGCCGGCCCTTGTCGTTCTTTGGCGTGGTCCGCTTGAGCTCGTCCAGCACTCCGGGCGCGAGGCGGTCGTAGACGATGTCGTTCGTGAGGATGCCGAAGTATTGCGGGCGCTTCACGTTCTCAGCGGAGAAGTCCAGGCCGCGAAGCCGGAACAGCTCCCGGTAGAAGTCGTTCGGGAACGTGCGCACCCACGCCTGGAGCTCCTTGTCGATGTAGGCCTCGAGGATCTTCGAGAGGGCGTTCTTCTCACGGATGGCCTGGTAGCCCGTGGCCTCATCGACGAGGGCGACGATGCCCACGCGAGCGAGTCCGCGCATGATGATCTCGGCCTGCCGAGCTACCGCCTGCTGGTTGGCCGGCAGCACCTTGTCCTCGCGGGCCTTGAGGTAGATGTCGCAGACCTCCGGGAGCAGCTCCGCGTTGAAACCGAACGCGCGGCCACCGGTCGGGGGACGGAACGTGATCGGCTTGAGCTTCTCCCGGACGTCCGCGGTGATGTACGGGTTGATCGACTTCCCCTGCATGAACACGGGCAGTTCATCGTTCGTGCGCCCCTGGCCCTTGCCCTGCCGGCCGAGCGCCACCATGAACGACGTCTGTGTGAGGACGCGGGTGCCGTCCTCGAGCACGTAGCACTCGATCTCGACCTCGCCGATCCGCAGCGGCTGATCCGGGCTGCCGCAGACGACCTCGACGACATCCTTGTCCCATCGGGCATCGGCCGCCTTTTTGGCGATTTCACTCCGCCGCTCAGGCGTCATGCGCTTGGAGCGCTCATGCCCGCCCTTCGCCTTGCCCGTGGGCCGCTCGTCGTCATCAGAGGGGGTCTGCTTGGTCGTCATGCCTGCATGGTTGCACCACAAGCGGCAGAATGCACGCATGAGAACACGAATGCATGCACAAAGACCCCGCGCCGCTCGGTCTGCACCAGTGCCACCATGAAGTCGTGCCGTTCAAGCTCTGGTTCTCCTGCCCGCACCCGTACGTCGTCACCCCTGACGGGGCATGGCACCGTCCGGAGTGCCGATTGCTTCGCGGCATCAACGCCAACGACCTTCTGCGCCTCCCCGCGGACGAGCGCCTCGCCGTCTCACCCGCGCCCACGAGGTGCCCGCGGTGCTACCCAGAGACCCGCATCGTCGGGGCCCCGCCCGAATGAGGCCAACGTATGACCAGGACCGCCGACGTCGTCAAGCCCGGCACCCCGTTCGCCACCCTGCAAGCCAGCACGTGCTGCGCCGGGACCGTCACCCGCTGGTGCCGTGCTGGTCGCCCCGACCAGTGGACCTGCGGCACATGCGGTGCCTACACCCTGCCCGACCTCAAGGAGAACCCGTGAGAGACCACATCGGAGACGCCCAGGACTACCAGCGGCCGGACGCGAAGGAATTGCGTGAGCTCGGCCGTCGGCACCGCAGTAGGCCACCGCTAGCAGAGCCATCGGACCTGACCGCCTTGGAGGGGCGTGTGTTGCTCGCGGCGACGAACATGCTCGGCCGGATCGCGCAGCCCGGGGAACGCGCGGCAGTCGGCCGGTTGCTCGCCGCTGGTTGGGTTGAGAGGCGCAAGGACAAGAAGGCCGTGTTCGCCACGGAGGCCGGCAGAAAAGCCCTACGTGCCCCCAGGTTGCTCACGGAAGAGATCGACGACGTCCCGCGGCTCAAGCAACGAGACGGGATCACAACGAGCGGCTCCCTGGCGGTGCGTGGAGCGGACGGAGACGAGGTCATCGAGGCCCCGGAAGACACCCTGCGCCGCAGTGAGGAGGAGCGCCTCATGGCCCTCGAGGCGAGGGACGCGGCGAAGCTCGCCAGCCGTCGGGCACGCCGCGCCGCCTAGACAACTGTTGCTGCAAATCGGACGGTTTGCATAGGCAGCCGTCCGATCATGCAGTAAACTGCGCGCAGCGCCGCAGGCAACGGACCCGCCACCACGCGGGCCACCGCCCGCTTAGGCGCAAACTCCGCATCCCCACTGGAGGTGCCGCATGGTCACTGACCTGCACCGGGAACGCGAACGCCGCGCTCAGCACCGGTTCAAGGACACCACGCGCCAAGCGATGCTGCACGCTTCCCCGTCGGAGCGCCTAGGCATTTTCAAGGTGCTCGACGCTGTCGACGCCGGCCACATGAGCCGCGATGACGCGCATGAAGCGTTCAGGTGCCTTCAGCGGGGGCAGCAAGCGGCATGAGCCCGTTCAAGCGCTTGCAAGGCTGGCTGAGGGAGCAGAAGCGCACCGCGCAGCTTCTAGAGGCCGAACGTGTCCGGTACCGCGACCAAGGCGAACTACGCCACGCGGACGACCGCGCCGACATCAGCGAGTGGGGCCATGCCGGTACTTGAGCAGCCCCTCAACCTCGCGGCCATCGACCAGCGCCTAGACGCCGTACGCCTACAGATCCTCGCGCACCTCGACGGTTCTCCCGTCGCTGTCACCTGGACCGCCTGCTGGCGGGCCGTCGACAAGCTCCTCGACCAACGCAACGCCCTCACAGGAGGCCCACATGAACCGTGATCCGCTCTACCTGCTCGCCTACGTCGTCGTGTTCATCATCCTTGTCGCGGTGCTGTTCCGGGTCCTCGACCACGTCTAACCCCTGCTGATGGCCGGCAAGAGCAAGTACACGCCGGAAGTCGTCACCACAGCCCTCATGGCCCTGGTGACGACCGCGAACCCGCGGGAAGCCAGCGCAGCCCTCAAGGACCAGGGCATCGACGTCCCGCACGGCACCCTCAGCAACTGGCGAAGCGACACACACGCCGCCAGGTACGCCGAACTCGCGAAGAAGTACGGCACCGAACTCGAAAAGCACGCCGTCCACAACGCCCTCGTCATCCAGCAAGCAGCCACGGACGTTCAGATGCTCGCCATCCAACGCTCCAAAGAAGCCCTCGAGTCCCGCCGCGACTCCTCCCCCAGCCAGACCGCCCTCAACATGGGCAAAGTCATCACCGGGGCACAGGACACGCACGCCAAGCTCACAGGCCGCCCAACCGCGGTCATCGAGTTCAGGAACGCAGACGACGCCCTCGACAGCTTGCTCAAGAAGCTCGGAGTCGTCGACACCACCGCAACCGACATCACCGAAGCCAACCAGGGCTAGAACACAGCACCATTCCAGCGTTCTAGTGCGGGCGTTGGCGTCGATCGTGCGCGCAAGTAACTAAGCGACACGGCGCCCGATACGTGATGCGTGAGCCCTTGACTGCTCACGTTTCTGCTCACGATCCAGCATTGGGCCTGTGTTCATGGGCTTTCTGCTCTATCGCTGTGGCTGTGTGTGGGTGAACGGGAACCCCGATCCGGCGCCCTGGAAGCGGCATCCGGCCGGCGCAGCACGGAGGGGGGTGGGGGAGTGCGAGCTTGAGGCCGCGTCTCCCTATTGATTTGGGTGGGGTGCTGAGCAATCCCTCTTCTGTTTGGCCTTGTGTCCATTTGGCCCCATCCGGCTACACTTGGCTACATGCCTGGTGTGGAGTGGAAGAACGTGAAGATGGACGCTGGGTTAAAGGCGCGGATTGATGCGGTGCGGGGTGATGTGCCGTTGGCGAGGTGGGTGCAGCGGGCGTGTGAAGCGCGGCTCAATGGGCCGGGCGGTTCGGCTCCTTCGCATCTGGCCGGGTCTGGTTGGTCTCGCAGCGATGCTCAGGTGATGTGTCCGCGTTGCGCGTGGACGTCGCCTGATCGAGATGCGAAGTGCCCGGAGCATGGGCGCGGCAAGGTAGTCCGATGACCTAGGGGGTGCCTGTGGCGAGCAGCGTGAAGGATCGTGCGCTTCTCGTCCGGGCGGCGATGGCTGAGCATCCGGAGCTCGCGTCTGATCCGGGTGTGCTTGCGGAGTTGCAGCAGCTTGAGCTTTTGCTCGCGCGCGATCCGTTGCAGAGCTTTGTCCCGAATGACGCGCAGATCCCTTGGTATGAGGCGTCGACGAGGATCGTGGCGGCGTTCGCTGGGAATCGGTTCGGCAAGACGACGTCGTTGGTTGTCCGGTCGCTGATCGAGTGCGTGGACCGCGAGAGCCTCCCCCGGAGCCTTCAGGGCTATAAGAAGTGGGATTCCTCGAACGCTCCGCGTGGGACGCACGTCAGGATTGTGTGCCCGTCGTTCGCTCTGTTGGACGCGAACCTGATCGACGCGTATCGGCGTTGGGCGCCGGCCGATCAGCTTGTGGGTGGGTCGTTCGATAAGGCGTACAAGGGCGCTCCCACCCGGCGGCTGTCGTTCGTGAACGGCAGCTTCATCGAGTTCATGGTGTACGAGCAGGATCTCGACAAGTTCGGTGGCACCGCCCGGCACGTGGTCGGCTATGACGAGCCGCCGCCGGAGGACATTCGCGGTGAGTGCTTGATGCGCCTGGCGGATTACGGCGGGTACGAGATGTTCGCGGTGACCCCGCTGAAGGTGAACACGGGTTGGCTGCGGAAGAAGATCTACAAGCGGCGTGAGCACCCGGACGTGACCGTCATCCGGGGTTCCATTCACGACAACCCGCTGCTGGACAAGGCCACCGTCGACGCTGCCCTAAACGAGGGGTCCGATCTGCTCCGGCGTGCCCGGGAGTTCGGGGACTTCGTCGACATGGGCGGCCTGATCTTCCCCGAGTTCGAGGCTTGCAAGGTCCCCAAGACGGACGCCCGCCTTACCCCGAAGACGGTCCGGGGCCTCGAGCACGTCGTTGGGATCGACCCTGGCGTGAGGAACTGCGGGATCGTGTTCTGCGGGTTCGATGGTGAGAACCGGATGCTCGCGTTCGACGAGCTCCTGTTGCAGGACGCGACCCCGGAGCAGTACGTGGAGGAGATCGACGGGGTTCTGGCCCGGTGGGGTATCCCGCGGTCCCGGGTGTCGTTCGTGATCGACCCTGCCGCTCGGCAGCGAGCGCAGGTGAACGCGGAGACCGTCGAGTCCGCCCTGGGCCGGCTGGGCGTCTACTGCATCCACGGCCAGAACAACGTGGACGCGGGGGTGCAGCAACTCCGCGACCGGATGCGTGACCGTGAAGGCGGGCGGCGCTTCCACGTCAGCGAGGAATGCCGGGTCCTGCGCGACCAGGCGGACGAGTACGCCGCCGAGGACCGCGACGACGGACAGTTCGTGGTCATCAAGAAGAACGACCACGCCCTCGACGCGCTCCGCTATGTGGCGATGTACTCGCCGTTCTATCCCGCGGAGGAAGCAGCGGCCCCCCACCGCAATCTCGGGTGGGTGCCGGGCCAGGCAACCCCGGAGCACATGCTTGATCGGGCGGCGCCGGATCAGCCGCCGATGGGCGCTTTTTCCTAGTTCTTGCAGGACCCCTACAACACAAGGAGGCCGTCATGGCCGATGGACAGACGCCCGCTGAGGCGGCCGATGAGCTGTACGAGAAGCGCCACAACTACGACGGTGAAGTGAAGCCGGCGGACGCGCACACGGGCCGGTTCTTCGGGGTCGAGACCCTCGTCGATCACGGTGAGCGGGAGAAGGACAACCCGCGCCGCGTGGAGATCGTCCGGAAGGGTTCGACTGTGGAGGTCAGCATTGG
>Ga0247736_10000486_pt1 | contig 13361 bp, 11 predicted proteins | sample UWRJL193509B2_FD_180935 | JGI IMG/M metagenome (GOLD analysis project Ga0247736, IMG submission 180935) | Plant litter microbial communities from Arlington Agricultural Research Station in Wisconsin, United States - UWRJ-L193-509B-2 | ecosystem: Environmental > Terrestrial > Plant litter >...
AGGTAAGCCCAATAGAAAACTTTTCGATAGGCTTATAATATATGCCAACATTATAACCAAAACCATTGGCTTTACCATCGAGCTCAGCGTAACCATAGTTGCCGGCGCTGTCAATAACAGGAATGTCTTTCTGAAGGTTTACTTTTCCGTAGCTGTAAATAAAACCTGCTCCAACACCCCATTTGGAATTGACCTGGTAGCTGATGGTAGGCTGAATAAAAATAGCCTGTAATTGCAGACGGGTTAAGGCAAAGCGACCGGCCCATTTCTTTTCCCATTCTACGGTGCTTCCAAAAGGAGTGTAGATGGCCAATCCAACTTTCAGGTTATTGCTGTCTTTTAAAGAAAATAAGCCATAGGCTGCAAAAGGCGTACTGATAGGGGAATCCGTCCTGTAGGTTTGATTTGTTCTATCATCAAGAAAAATACCTTTGGCAATAGTAGGTGTAATGCCAACATTAATGGATGTCCCTTCTACAAAAGAAGCGCCTCCGGGGTTAAAGAATAGGGCGGAGGCATCCTGCATACAGGCTGTTCCCGCGCCGCCCATGCCTTGTTGTTTCTGGCCCTGTAGGTTTACCTGGAAGCCCTGAGCTAATAGTATTGCAGGCATTAGGCATATGCAAAGCCAGATCAGTTTTTGATGTATCATATAAAGGGAATGTAAAAGTTGGTCAAATAAAGAGGGTTGTTGTAGCAACTAAATTACAAAATATTTATGAGTTGATTTTTTTTGAAAGAATTTTAACATCTTGTTTTTTAATTTTACACTATATATGTAATACATAGTGTAAGCGTTATTAAAGGATAACAAAATATACATGATGATTTCGGAAGGTAAGTGATATAAGTTATTTCTTTAGTCACTATAAGTTATTGTTTTTTAATCAGAATCGATACCCTACTCCCAAAAGAGCGCTAATACCGGTTTGATTAAGGTTAGTAATATCTACTTTTGTTTTTATGCCTGAATAGGTCGGGAACCATTTGGAACTGGTAATATCCCCTTGTGCGGTTATAGTAATGGATAGAGCTATATGCCAAATGATAACTTTTGGCTGAACACTTATTTTGGGACAGAAAAAAGGTTTTTGAATGGAAATGTTCTCAGTATTTTTTAAAGTTAAACGTCCTGAATTAAAACCCATATAACACGCAAGGCTAAGGTTTCCGTTGTTGCTTCTGAATCTTTTTCCAAATCCCATTCCAAATTTTGCTCCAGAGAAAGTTGCTTTAAGGCTATCATTAACTGTTATTATCTGAGGAAGGTACTTTTGCGCATCAATTTGGAACAAAATGTAAGATGGTCCAATTCGCCTTTCATATCCTGAAATTCCAACGCCTATAAATCTAGCTGGTAAACTTATGTCAATAGCATTAACCGAATTGAGTTCGTTATAAAAATTGTCTTTAAAAATAAAATTTCCATAATACACATCAATGCTGTGAATATCTGTACGCGCTAAAGGTTTTGCTTTTGACGTTTTTTCTTTTTTAATTTTTAGTGTACTTACCTGTGCAATTCCGGAAATTGATAGGTATATAAATACTAGTAACAGTTTATTCATATATGATATAAATAGAGATTTATACTATAATGAATTTTATCTGGAAAGTAACCATTCGTTTAAAACCTATTAAGGCTTTGCATTAAGTTCGTCAATCTTCTTTGAAATTCGGGCATCATTCCTATCTATTTGCTGCCTGTATTCATCGGTATTGGTTGCAATGGCTTTATAAATAAGTTTGTACGTTTCAAGCCTGAGCTTACAATATTCTTTTAATAATTGATTTCTTGTTTGTAGGTTATCCGGTAGATTGAGCATTTGTACACGTTCAATAATTTTGATGTTTTCTTCCCAGGCAGGAATTCCTTTATGTTGAATCACGCTTAAAAAGGTATCCGTGGGCGCATCATTTGGTACTTTATACAAGGTAAGTGCTCTTTCCTCAAGGCGCATAAATTCTTCCATATTTTTGTCGTAAGCTCCAATATCATTTGGCAATTTTATAAATACAACTACACACATAACGATGATGACAACAGACAATGCAGCAAGGCTGCCGTAGTTCAATCCTTTGTTTTCGTTTTTAATAAGGCTTGGTATTAACGCGTAACCAATTACTAATCCACTAATGAGTCCACCAATATGTGCGGCATTATCCACCCCGGTATTAATGCCAAATAAAAGATTGTAGCCAACAAATACAGCAATGCTTGTCAGCAAGGATTTGCGCGCATTTTCTTCAAGTAGCTTTGTGGTAAGTAATGCCAGAAAAAGTCCGTACATGCCAAAGATGGCGCCTGATGCACCTGCACTAACAGTTAAATCATGCCACCAAAGACTCGTCATGCTCGCTGTAAGACCGGTTAGTAAATAGGCTACAATAAATCTTGGAGTTCCCAAAATAGGCTCCAATAACACGCCTATAGAAATAAGGGCATACATATTAAATACTAAATGAATGATGCCAATATGAATGAAACAGCAGGTGATCAGTCGCCACCATTCGCCTTCTAATGTCAGCGGCTTGAAATTTGCACCCCAATCTATTAATCCTTGTGTTTCTGGCGAAAATATACCGATACCGGAAAGTGCCATCATGATAAAGATCATGATGTTGAGATTGAGTAGGATAGGCGTTACAAAAAAACCTTTTACAGGAATAAAAATAGATAGTAAATCCTTGAATTGCTGTGCTTTAGTAGCAGGTGGCATGGTCAGTTCATCTTCCGATTCTGGTGGAAGCTGGTCTTCTACCAAGAGGTATTGCATCTGAAGCTCTTCTTTTGAATAGTTGGCTTTTAACTCATCAAATTTTATAATAAATTCCTGAACGGTTTTTTTATTTTTTCCCCAATCAATCATTTCACTTCCAATAGAGGCACTTGTGATCTGTATGGCCTCTTCTTTTAACTTTAGAGTAACTTCTGCGTTCCATTTAAGCATTCCATTAGTGGTGTAAGCAATGATTCCACTCTTGCTTGCATAGTTAACCTGCCAGCCTGATTTCTCTGCTGTTTTAATAACCAATGCCAGTGCTTCTTTTTGAGAGAGGTTGCTGAACGGAAGTTCTTCGATGTGTTTTGGGGTAAATCCTACAGCCATGATTATTTATTGATAGAAATTGAGTTATTTAAAAGAATTATTAAAACTATTTTTCCTTTTCTTTTTATGTTGTATGTTAAAGTAATTGATTTGGTATTATGAATTAGGACAAATATAAAATAAAAAACCCTCGCATTTCTGCAAGGGTTTTTTGTTCTGTGAATTAAATACTAATCTACATTATCATGCAGGAAAGAATTATTAGGACGGATCTCCGTATTGTTGTTATCGTCTTTTCCTAAAGTATAGCGCGACACCTGCGAATCTTTAGATGGCGTGGAGCTGTTGTTCTCCAGGTTAATCTGTTTGCGTTGCCATGCAGATTCTTTTTCAAGATGTGCCAGACCTTCAGGCGTTTTCATTTTAAGCGTTAACTCTTTTAGTTTTTTGATACGCTCCTGTGCCAAACGGATCTGCTCTTCGCGGTTAGTCGTTGCAGTCCTGTCTTCCAGTTTATTGTCATCATCAGAAGTGATATCGTTGATCACAAATTCCTGTTTGGTAGTTTCTGTAATGGAAGTATTTTCGTTTACAATAGTATGCGAAGTTTCCACAGAGAAAATCTCTTCTTCCAGGTTAAATACTTTTATCTCAGGCTTGGTGTCTTCAATTTTTTCCTCAATTTTGTTTTCAACCGCTTTCACTTCTTCCTGAACTTTGTTTACTACCGGCTCTTCGCTTTTTGTGAATACAAATGGTTCGCTGGTTTGGATTTCATCAATGATCGATGTTTGCACCGGCTCCTGTTTAGGCGTTACCATTGGTTCGTCTAATTTTACAATTTTACGTTCCTGGAAAACAGGGGCTTCGTAGCCTGAATTCATTTTAGAATTAAATCCTGTAGCAATAATAGTTACAGAAACGTTATCACCTAAAGAAGGATCTGTACCGTAACCTGTAATCAATTCAGCAGTACCACCTGCTGCTTCCTGAATGTAATCTGTGATCTCACCAAATTCGTCCATTTCAATATCATCGCTTCCGCTCATGATGTTTAACAACACGTGACGTGCGCCACTGATGTCATTGTCATTTAATAAAGGAGATACTAAAGCTGCTTCTACTGCACGCAATGCACGTTTTTCACCGCTGGCAATAGCAGAACCCATAATGGCTACCCCACTGTTTTGCATAACGGTTTTTACGTCATTAAAATCCACATTCACATGCATGTGTAAGCTAATGATCTCTGCAATGCTTTTTGCGGCGCTGGTTAATACATTATCAGCATGAGCAAAAGCTTCTGTCATTTTTAAACTTCCGTAGATCTCACGTAATTTATCGTTGCCAATCACAATCAGTGTATCCACGTATTTTTTCATTTCTTCCAGTCCTCTTTCTGCTTGTTCTCTGCGTTTTTTTCCTTCAAAAGAAAAAGGGATCGTTACAATACCAACGGTAAGGATGCCAAGTTCTTTGGCAATAGAGGCGATTACCGGAGCTGCTCCTGTACCTGTACCACCGCCAAGGCCGGCAGTAATAAATACCATTTCGGTGTTAGCCGTAAGTAAGGCCTTTATTTCATCGATGCTCTCCAATGCTGAGTCACGGCCCACTTCAGGGCGTGCACCTGCGCCTAATCCTTTGGTTAAAGAATTTCCTAATTGTATCTTATGAGGCACCGGACTTTTTTCCAATGCCTGCTTATCTGTATTGCATATGATGAAGTCTACACCTTTTATGCCCAAACGGAACATGTGGTTCACAGCGTTGCTTCCGCCGCCACCCACGCCAATTACTTTAATAATTGAGCTTTCGTCTTGTGGTAATTCAAATTGCATCATGGTATTTAGTGTTAGTTGATTTGTGTTATTATGATTTGTTGTGTTGTCCATTGTAAATGGTGTTGGTACTTTGTTTATGTATTGTTGTCGTTCAATGTTTATTGTATGATTGTCCCTTGTGTTTTGTCTCTTGTCTATTGTTGAAAGTCTACAACTGACAAACCGACAAGGTACAGTGTTCTACTCCACGTCGTCGCTCATCCAGTCTTTCGCTTTGGTAATTAATGAATCAAAGAAGTTGCCAACTTTTTTTGTGGAATGTCCAACCACTTTTTTCTCTTCTTTCTTTTTCGTTTCCGGAGTTACAGCTACCAGTACTTTTTCTTCATAAGGTTTTGAACTGTTAGAACCGCGTTTTGCATCTCTTTCATATTTTTCAATCCCTTTCATTACCAAACCAACACCAGTGGCATACATCGGATTTTTTAATTCATCGTCAGCACCAGCCAAATGTTCATTAGGTGTACCTATGCGGCAATCCATTCCTGTAGTAAGCATTACCAGCTGAGGTAAATGTTTCAGCTGGGCGCCACCACCTGTTACAACAATTCCTCCTGCCAGCTTGCGCTCAAAACCAGAGTTTTTAATTTCGAATAATACAAATTCCAGGATCTCTTCCATACGTGCCTGGATGATCTGGGCCAGTGTATTCACTGAAATTTCCTTGTGAGGCCTTCCTCTTAAGCCAGGGATAGAGATCACTTCGTTCATTTGATTTTCCTGTGCAAGGGCAGAGCCAAAGCGCATTTTCAATTGTTCAGCCTGTGTTTTAATAATGCCACAACCTTCTTTAATATCATCGGTTATAATATTTCCTCCAAAAGGAATAACAGCAGTATGACGGATGATGCCATCGTAAAAAATAGCTACGTCTGTTGTGCCACCACCAATATCAATCAACACTACACCTGCTTCTTTTTCTTCATCACTTAATACCGCATCGGCGCTTGCCAATGGTTCCAGGTGAAGGTCAACGGTTTTTAATTTGGCACGGTCAACACATTTAAAAATGTTTTTAACGGCAGAGACGTGTCCTGTAATAATGTGGAAGTTTCCTTCAAGGCGAATGCCTGAATGACCAATAGGATTGCGGATGCCACCTTCATTGTCAATAATATATTCCTGTGGAATGACATGAATGATTTCTTCACCCGGACTCATTACCAGGCGGTGCATATTATCAATCAACTGGTCAACATCATGCTGGCTTACTTCATCTTCAAGGGAACGGCGTGTTACCATGCCACGATGCTGCATGCTTTTAATATGTTGTCCGGCAATACCTACAATTACTTCTTCAATGTCGATATTTGCTTTATCAGATGCAATTTTAATGGCTGTTTTAATAGACTCAATCGTTTGTTCAATGTTAGCCACAACTCCTCTTTGCACGCCCAATGATTCAGCTTTACCAATACTCAGTATTTCTACTTTACCGTATTCGTTTTTATAGCCGACAATAGCAGCAATTTTTGTTGTGCCAATATCTAAACCTACTACCAGTTCAGCATTCTCAGGTATCTTTCTTTCTGTTGGTTTATTGTCCATAAACTTATTTTTTAGTGCAAACCACTTGGTTCTTATATTTTATATTAATGGTAGAATATTTATTCCAGCCATCTGTTTTGTTTAATCCTTCTGTGTAAAAAAGTTTTAGTTTTTCAAATTTTTCTTTTACATCTTTTACTTCTCCGAAAATTATTTTATGTCCGCCAATAGAAGGATATAATTCCATTTCTTTATCGTCGGTTACATTTATCTGGTGTATCAGGCCTGACAAAACAGAGTCTTTTGCAATGTAACTGGATAGGACGTAAATGTCGTCCAATACGCACAGTTTAGTTAACCCGTCGTTTTTTGCAATATCCGTCATCGTAAACTCATAACGTTTGGCATAGGGTTCATTAATAGCACCGGTAGCAATAATCACACGCGCCGTGTAAGTATCATTTAATGGCATTAACTTTTCCTTACTGTCAATGTAGTAGCTTTCTCCGTCTGCAGTAAAAATCCTTACTACAGGAGTGCGCTGAGTGACATTCATGGTAACATCTCCGTTAACATCTACAGCTACTTCTGCATTTTCAATGGCCGGATGTGAGTTTAATGCTCTTTCCAGTTCAGTAATTTCTATATTGCCAAGCTGAGCTTTTACAATAGAGTCTTTTCTTTCCCTGAAGAAATTTTTCACATCCTGTTCATCAATAAAACTATTTTCATCTGTGTTGAGGATAGAAACAGTTAAATTTTCAGAGACCACGTTTTTCTCTTTTTTGGTTACAAACGCCAATGACGCCAGTAAGCCTGATAATCCAATAATCCAAAGAACGGCAAATACTATTTTACGTATGTTCAGTTTTTTCATTTTATTTTTTTAACCGCAGAGATGCGGAGTATTCGCAAAGAGCGCCGAAATGTTCTGATCTCAGCTCTCATTACTTATAGCTCACTTCTTTCTTTCAGCAGCTTCTCTATCGGTTCAATCAATCCATCAATATCTCCTGCACCCAATGTCATTACTACTTCATAAGGATAGGTTTTTAAGAAGTCAACCACATGTTCTTTCTTTACTAAAAACTTTTCCTTTAGTTTCATTTTGTTGATGAGCATTTGGGAGTCAACTCCCTCAATCGGTTTTTCACGGGCTGGATAGATGTCGAGTAAAATACAGGCATCCAGCATGTCAAGGCTTTCCGCAAATCCATCTGCAAAATCGCGTGTGCGTGAAAACAGGTGCGGTTGAAAAATACCTGTTACCTTTTTATCCGGATATAATTGCTTGGCGGAACCAATGGCCGCTTTTAATTCTTCCGGATGATGCGCATAATCATCTATGTACACGACAGATTTTGATTTTACATGATAATCAAACCTTCTTTTTACACCTTTAAAAGAACGGAGGGCGCTATTTATCACATCACCCTTAATACCCAATTGCTGTGCAACAGCTGCAGCAGCAATAGAATTCTCAACATTGTGAAAGCCCGGTAAGCCAATGGCTACCTGCTTCACAGCTTCTATAGGGCTGTTAATATCATAACAAAATTCGCCTTCGCGGATCTCTATATGAGCGGCACTATATTCAGTATCTAAATTTAGTGAGTAGATGAGCCGTTTACCGTTGAGTCTCAAATCGTTATCAACATTTTTTTTAACAATCAAAAAACCGTCTTTTTTTACCTGGCCTGCAAATGTCGAGGTGATCTGCGTCAACGCTTGTTATCACTGTGATATAAGGTTGAAGCGTTAAGAAAGAACGGTCATATTCATCAGCCTCTACTACTACAAACGCATCTTTATCAGAGGCATCTCCAAGCAGTAAATTCGTTTTATAGTTCTGGGAAATACCTCCTAAAAAGGCAAAACAATTAATGCCGGCTGTTTTTAAAATATGTGTGACGAGTGTTGTAGTAGTTGTTTTACCATGTGTGCCGGCAATGGCAATTGTTTTAAACTGCCTGGTAATTTCTCCAAGAACCCAGGATCTTTTTTGCACAGTAAATCCATTGTTTTGAACGTAAGAAAGCTCAGCATGATCTTTTGGAACAGCCGGTGTATAAATAATGAGTATTTCTTCTTTGGAGTATTTTGAAAACAGATCGGTTACAAAAGAAAGTTGTTCATCGTAATGAATAGCTATGCCTTCTTTTTCTAGTTCTTTACATAAGACGGTTTGGGTTTTGTCATAACCATATACTGGTTTTCCGTAGTGATTAAAATAACGTGCAAGGGCACTCATGCCAATGCCTCCAACACCAATGAAATAATATAATTTATAATCGAGTATGTTCATGTATTAGAATTGGTAATTGGCAAGTTTTAAAACTTCAAGTGCTATGACGTTGGCTGAATTATGAAATGCCAGTTGACTGATATTATTGGTGAGTGCTACCTGCTGCGCTGTATTGTTTAAAAGGCTAACAGCGGTTTCAGCAAGTGTGTTGTGAGCTTCAGAGTCTTTCACCAAAAGGGCGGCGTTTTTGTTCACGAGCGCCATTGCATTTTTAGTCTGGTGATCTTCCGACACATTTGGAGACGGAACCAGGATGCATGGCATACCAATATTACATAATTCTGACACTGAGCTTGCTCCGGCCCTTGATATCACAATATCGGCAGCGGCATAAGCAAGATCCATCCTTGCAATAAATTCCAATGGATAAATAGCATTGTTAACATAAGGTTGCGCTTGCTGAAGGGCTGTCTGATAATAGGTTTTACCGGTTTGCCAGATCAGCTGTATATTATTGTCTACAAGTGATTCCAGGCTCTTTCCAATTGCCTCGTTAATGGTTCTTGCCCCCAGGCTTCCGCCAATAACCAGGATTACTTTTTTATTAGGACTAAGTTTAAAAAATTCGAGACCTTCGTTTTTTTTGTGTTTTGTGTCGTGAATATCCTGTCTTACAGGATTGCCTGTAAGCAGGATCTTATCTTTAGGAAAGAATTTTTCCATGCCTTCGTAAGCAACACAAATTTTTGCTGCTTTTTTGGAAAGCAGTTTATTGGTAATGCCTGCATAGGAATTCTGTTCCTGTAAAAGGGCCGGAATACCATTATTTACAGCCGCTCTCAGTAATGGGCCTGATGCGTATCCACCGGTTCCAATAACGACATCCGGTTTAAATTCTTTAATGATTTTTTTTGTTTTCATTAAACTACGCAGGATAAGAAACGGTAGTTTTAAGTTGGAGAGTGTGAATTTCCTTTGTATACCTGCGATGGGTACACCAACGATGTTATAACCTGCATTGGGTACTTTTTCCATTTCCATTTTGCCCAAAGCCCCCACAAATAATATCTCAACGTGTGGCACGAGTTTTTTTATTTCATTGGCAATCGCAATCGCAGGGAATATGTGTCCTCCTGTACCTCCTCCGCTTAATATGACTTTTAATGGTTTCATAGCCTCATCCCTGGCCCCTCTTCAGTAGAGGGAAGCAGGATATAATATTTTATTCTGTTATGACTTCTTTTTCTTCGTTGGCCCTGCTTACGCTTAAAATAATACCAATAGCAATGCAGGTAAACCAAATAGAGGTTCCTCCCATACTTACCAAGGGTAATGGCTGGCCTGTTACCGGAAATAAATTCACGGCTACAGCCATATTGATGAGTGCCTGAAATACCAGGCTAAAGCTGATGCCAACGGCCATTAATCCTCCGAATGTTTTTTCAGAATCCCTTAATATCCTGATGCCACGGAATAGAAGGATCATATATAAAAAGAGCATTCCAAATCCTGTGAAAAGACCATACTCTTCAATGATGATGGCATAAATAAAATCGGAGGAAGCCTGCGGTAAAAAAGCACGCTGTGTACTGTTACCAGGGCCTTTACCAATAACACCACCTGTGGCGATGGCAATTTTGGCCTGTTCGCTCTGGTAATTATTTTTTGTATCTCCAACAATAAAATTCTCAATCCTTGCTCTCCACGTGCGGCCCCTGCCACCGGGAATAGAATCAGGTGCATTCCAAACCAGCAATAAAAATAAGATGCCAGTTACAGCGCATATTCCCATGATCTTCATAATAATTTTAATATGAATGCCCCCTACAAACATGGTGAACAGGCAGCATACAAAAAGTAAGGAAGCTGTAGAAAAGTTGGCAGGCAAGATCAGTGCGCAAATAACGCCTACAGGTAGTATGATATATTTTAAAACGGATTTAAGATCATTTAGCTGGCCCTGTTTTACAGTGATCGTGCGCGCCACATAAATTATTAAAATAATTTTAGCAATATCAGATGATTGAAATGTTAACCCTAACCCCGGAATTTCAATCCACCTGCTTGCTCCGCCGGCACTAACTCCTTTTAACAGTGTAAATAATAATAAAGGCACTACGAGAAATATACCTATCTGCCCAACTCTCGAAAACAAGGTATACCTTAGTTTATGTATAAAGTACATGATAAATATTCCGCCAATAATGGTAATGGAATGTTTAATCAGGTAGGATTCCGCATTTCCCTGCTTATACTTATTGGCCAGCGTTACCACCGAACTATATACAACTAATATAGAAAGCAGCGACAATAGAAAAACAATTGTCCAGATAACCCTGTCTCCTTTTAAGTATGCAAATTGTTTCATGTGTTTGTTTTTAGTTTAACCGCAAAGATGCAGGGTAGGCGTAGAAAACGCAGAGGAGTTTAAATTCGTTTCAAATCTTAATCTCTTGTCTCGTTCGTTTCTTATTTCTCTTCTGCTCCTTTTAAAACCAGTTCTTTGAATTTATTTCCCCTGTTCTTATAGTTATCAAAAGCTTCATTACTTGAGCAGGCCGGTGAAAATAACACCACCTGGTTTGGTAATGCTTTTGTTTTAGAAAGATCAACTGCATTCTCCATATTGTCAACCACAATAAGCATCACGTGTTTTTTAAATATATTTTTCACCTCGGCAATGCGTCGCCCATAGTAAATCACAGATCGGATGTTGTAATAATTTGTAAACGCAAACCACGAATAGTCTGTTTTTGTATCATCTCCTCCAAGTATCAGTACAAGCTCGGCATCAATGGAATTAATGCTTTCTGCTGCCAGCTTTGCAGAGGTGGATTTGGAATCGTTTATAAAAGTCACATCATTGATCACAGCCACTACTTCCATGCTATGCTCGTTATCTCTTGTAAATGTATTTAATGCGTTAAGCGTATTATGTTTAATGGTCTCTTTCATCTGTCTTTCTTTATATTGGCAATACATAATAGCTTATGAATTACCAGTTCGTTCTGTTTTCAAAAAATAATTATAACCCTCTTACAGCTGCTTTATATTGTGCACCTCTGTCTTCGTAATTCTGGAACATATCAAAACTTGCGCATGCAGGAGATAATAAAACGACGTCGCCTTTGGTAGCTAATTTATAGCACATTGCTACAGCTTCGCCTGCAGATCCTGCTTCCATAATGTTTTCCACAGATCCTTTAAAAGCTTTAATGATCTTTGAATTATCCACCCCAAGGCAAACAATTGCTTTTACTTTTTCTTTTACGAGATCCAGTATCTCATCATAGTTATTGCCTTTGTCTTGTCCGCCAAGGATCAAAACTGTTGGCTTTTGCATGCTTTCAAGGGCATACCATGTAGAGTTAATATTGGTTGCTTTAGAATCGTTAATGAATTCGATGCCATTAATGGAAGCAACAAATTCTAAACGGTGTTCTACATTCACGAAGTCTTCAAGGCTTTCGCGGATAATGTCTTTACGTATATCAACTATACGAGAGGCTAAAGACGCAGCCATTGAGTTGTAAACATTATGTTTACCAGCCAAAGCTAATTGTTCAATTGTCATGGTTAAGGGTTTAGGGTTATTATTATAATTAAGGGTTATTTCATTGTCTGTTAAGAAAGCACCATTGCCTTCTATTTCTTTTTTGATGCTGAACGGGATCAACTGTGCGTTAACAGGGTTCAGTTTCATGTACTCTTCCATTACTTTGTCATCAGCACAGTACACAAAAAAATCATCTTTAGTTTGATTTTGAGTGATGCGGAATTTTGAGGCAACGTAGTTTTCAAATTTGTAATCGTATCTGTCCAGATGATCTGGCGTTATATTTAACAGCACCGCTATATCTGCTTTAAATTCATACATGCCGTCTAACTGAAAGCTGCTTAATTCCAGAACATAGTAGTCAAATGTTTCTTTGGCAACCTGGTAGGCAAAGCTTTTTCCTACATTACCGCCAAGGCCCACATTGTATCCCGCTTTTTGAAGGATATGATAGGTGAGAAGTGTCGTAGTGGTTTTGCCATTGCTCCCCGTAATGCAAATAGTTTTAGCTTTGGTATACCTTCCTGCAAATTCAATTTCAGAAATTACCGGGATGTTTTTCTCCCTCGCTTTTTTTACCAGATCCGCTTTATCGGGGATGCCTGGACTTTTAATGATCTCATCTGCGTTTAATATCAACGCTTCCGTGTGCATACCTTCTTCAAACGGAATATCGTTTTCAATTAATTGTGTTTTGTATTTTTCCTTAATCGGGCTTTTGTCAGACACGAACACGCTAAAGCCTTTGGCTTGTGCTAATATAGCACTGCCAACCCCGCTTTCGCCGCTTCCTAATATGACAATCCGTTTCATTATGGTGTTATCTTAATTTTAAGGTGATAATGGTGAGTGCTGCCAGCATAATGCTGATGATGAAAAAACGCATAACGATCTTTGACTCGTGGAAGCCTGATTTTTGATAGTGATGGTGCAAAGGGGCCATTTTAAATAAGCGATTGGCTTTGGCAAATTCCAATCCGTGTTTTCTTTTTTGGTATTTAAAATAATACACCTGTAAGATTACGGAAGCACTTTCCACTAAAAATACACCGCATAAAATAGGGATCAACAATTCTTTACGGATGGCAATGGCATAAACAGCAATGATGCCACCAATGGCAAGGCTTCCGGTATCACCCATGAAAACCTGTGCGGGAAAAGCGTTATACCAAAGGAAG
>Ga0247736_10000487_pt1 | contig 13350 bp, 14 predicted proteins | sample UWRJL193509B2_FD_180935 | JGI IMG/M metagenome (GOLD analysis project Ga0247736, IMG submission 180935) | Plant litter microbial communities from Arlington Agricultural Research Station in Wisconsin, United States - UWRJ-L193-509B-2 | ecosystem: Environmental > Terrestrial > Plant litter >...
CGTCGGTTGTCCACGCGGATGGCAGTGCGATCACACTCGCCTGGAGTGCCGCCGATTTGCCGCACCTCGGGCTGTACCTCGACCGTGGTGAGTTCACGACCCGTGGTGTTGTGGCCATCGAGCCGACAATGGCCGCGACGGACTCGGCCGCTCGGGCACCCGAACTGTGGTCGGTCTCGGCGGGGCTGGACCGTGTCTGGCATCTCGATGTCTCGACTCTGTGACTCTCGACGAGTTGGGGATTGCGCAAAGCTTGCACCTGTAATACTTTTATTGCAGGTAGGAGGACGCCATGGTCGACGACAACGCAGAGCAACTGAGCGCGAGGCTCAGCGCGATCGCGAGCACGCAACGGCTGCGCATCCTCTCGCTGTTGTCAACGGAACGCCTGCACGTCAGTGAACTCGCCCGCCGGGTCGGGATGTCGCGGGCGCTGCTCTACATGCACCTCACCAAGCTCGAGGAGGCCGGGTTTGTGGCCGGGCAGCTCGAGCTGGGCTCCGACGGCAAGGCCATGAAGTACTTCGAGGCCACCCAGTTCGAGCTCACCATCAGCCTCGCCTCGATCGCAGCCGCGGTCGGACTCTCGCCGGTCGACCCCGGCGCTCCTGAAAGAGAGAAGTAACCATGTCTGACATCCCCTGGTACGCCTGGATCGCCATCGTCGGCGCCGCCGGGTGGGGTCTCACCGGAATCATCTACGCCGTGCGGCGCCCTCGTGACGACAACTCCGGGCTCACGCAGGCCCTTGAGCAGAACACCGCTGCAAACCAGGCTCTTCTCGCCAGGCTCGAGACCATCGATTCGCGGCTGGGCGCCGTCGAGCGCACACTCAACGACATCCCCAACTAGGGCATCAGCAGGTTTTGTTGGCAATGTCGGTGCTTAACCGCCGACATTGCCAACAAACCCTGCAGTAGTCCCGCCCGGCACTCCCGCAGAAACCGCCGCGTACACTTGAGGGCATGAGAGTTGTGGCAGCCATGAGCGGCGGAGTCGACTCGGCGGTTGCCGCAGCGCGCGCCGTCGAAGCGGGGCACGAAGTAGTCGGCGTGCACCTTGCGCTGAGCCGCATGCCCGGCACCCTGCGCACCGGGGCCCGCGGATGCTGCACGATCGAAGACTCGATGGACGCGCAGCGCGCAGCCAACATCATCGGCATCCCGTATTACGTCTGGGACTTCTCCGAGCGGTTCAAGGCCGACGTCGTCGAGGACTTCATCGACGAGTACACCGCCGGTCGCACCCCCAACCCGTGCATGCGCTGCAACGAGCGCATCAAATTCTCTGCCCTGCTCGAGAAGGCGCTCGCCCTCGGGTTCGACGCCGTCGCGACCGGCCACTACGCCGACATCCGCACGGATGACGCGGGCAACCGCGAGCTTCACCGCGCGGCCACCTGGGCCAAAGACCAGTCCTACGTGCTCGGAGTGCTGACGAGCGAGCAGCTCGCCCACAGCATGTTCCCGCTCGGCACAACACCGTCGAAGGCCGAGGTGCGCGCCGAGGCCGCCGCCCGCGGGTTCAGCGTCGCCAACAAGCCCGACTCGCACGACATCTGCTTCATTCCCGATGGTGACACCCGCGGCTGGCTCGCCGACAAGGTGGGCGCCGAGCAGGGCCAGATCCTCGACCGCACCGGCGCTGTACTCGGCACCCACGAGGGCGCCCACGCGTTCACGGTCGGCCAGCGCAAGGGCCTCTCGATCGGATACCCCGCCGCCGACGGCAAGCCGCGTTTTGTTCTCGAGGTGCAGCCGAAGACGAACACCGTCGTCGTCGGCCCGAAAGAAGCCCTCGCTATAGCCGAGATCGCCGGAACCAAGTTCAGCTGGGCCGGTCTCGACCCAGTCGCATCCGGAATCATCGCGGATGCCGCCGACAGCTTCGAGTGCGAGGTGCAGATCCGTGCGCACGCCGACCCGGTCGCGGCCATCGCCGTGCTCCGTCCGGCAGTCGACACCGGCATCCCGGAGCTCGTTATCACCCCCGGAGAGCCGCTGCTCGGTGTCGCCCCGGGCCAGACCGCCGTGGTCTACGTCGGCACGCGCGTGCTCGGCCAGTGCACGATCGCCCGCACCGTGAGTGCGGTTCCGGTCAGCGCCTAACCAGCCTGTCCTGAGCAGGCGCCAGCGCCGCGTCGAAGGGGCTGTCCTGAGCACGCGCGCCAGCGCCGTGTCGAACTAGCGGAAGAACCCGATGGCCAGCGGGTTATTGAAGACCTGGCTGCGGTTTGCGCGCACGAGTCCGATGAGAATGACGACGACGTGCACGATCGAGAGCACGATGTAGCTCGCAAGCGGTATGCCGGCGGCGCGTGCGAGGCTCACGTCGTGCTCGCCGGCCAGCGAGAGCCAGACATAAGACCCGGCGATCACGACCATCAGGGCGACAATCGTGAGTCCCCAGTTCGCGGCGCGGCGTCCGTTCTCTGCGGCGATACCGCCGTGACGCTTCTGGCTGGGGTAGACGACGGCCATAACGATGCCCGCGACGATCATCGAGAAGAAGGGAGCGGGAAGGTATGCGAGAAACCCGAGCCCATACGACACGGAACCTCGGGGAGCGGCGGGAGCGAAGTTCGGGCGGGTACCTGAAAATCTCTTCATAAGGCGAGGTTAGTACAGATTTGCAATCAATTTACCCCCGGATGGGGGGTAGCCTGCGTTTCCGTGGCTAACACCCGATCTGTCTACTGACCAGCATTTTTGTATCTTTAAGCACGCACCAGCTCTTCGAGCCAATGAAACTCAGGAGATTCGGCAGCAGCAGGGCCGAATTCGCGTTGAGCACGCGAGTGCGCCAGCCACATTCTGAATTTCACAAGTCGCCCAGAATCTGGAGGCCCCGGCTCTCGTGACAGTGCCTCGACCTAAACTGAACCCGTGTCTGAGACCTATTCTGCCGACGAACTGACCGCGGCCCGGAGCGAGGCCGAAACGCTGACCACGCGCATTCTCGAACTGCGAACGGCGTATTACGAGCGCAATGAGGTGCTCGCCAGCGACGAGGAGTACGACGCGGCTATGCACCGCCTCGAAGAACTCGAGCGGTTGTTCCCCGAACTGCAGAGCCAGGACAGCCCCACGCAGACCGTCGGCGGTGCCGCGGACTCCACCCTCTTCGCCCCGGTCACCCACGCCGAGCGGATGCTGAGCCTCGACAACGTCTTCTCGATCGAAGAGTTCGCCGACTGGGCCACCAAGGTCGAACGCGACTCCGGTCGCACCGTGCACTACCTGTGCGAGCTCAAGATCGACGGCCTCGCGATCAACCTCCGTTATGAGAACGGCGTGCTCGTGAGCGCCGCCACCCGCGGCGACGGCGTGGTCGGCGAAGACGTCAGCGACAACATCAAGCTCGTGCCCGCCATCCCGCAGCGCCTCGAGGGCGAGGGCCATCCGCCGCTCGTCGAGGTGCGTGGCGAAGTGTTCATTCCGGTGGCCGAGTTCACCCACCTCAACGAGCTGCAGGCGAGCTTTCGCGAGCGCGCGCTGCAAGAGAGCAAGGATCGCTGGTCGGGCCGCAAGTCGGGAGCCGCCGGTTTCGACGAAGAGAAAGCGAGCCAGTCCGCTGCGCGTCGCTTCCCTCCTTTCGCGAACCCGCGCAACGCGGCGAGCGGCGGGCTCCGCCAACAGCTCGACAAGAAAGACGGCCTCGAGCTCGAGGCCGCGCGGGCGCGATTCGCCTCGCTGACCATGTACGTGCACGGCATCGGCGCCTGGGCGAACCCGCCGGTCGACAGCCAGAGCGAGACCTACGGCCTGCTGAAGACGTGGGGATTGCCGACCAGCCCGTATTTCCAGGTGAAGTCGACGGCTGAGGAAGCCGCAGAGTTCATCACCCACTACGGCGAGAATCGTCACTCCATCGAGCACGAGATCGACGGAATCGTCATCAAGGTCGACGAGCTCGCCCTGCACGATGAGCTCGGCGCCACCAACCGCGCCCCGCGCTGGGCCATCGCCTACAAGTACCCGCCCGAACAGGTCAACACGAAACTCCTCGACATCGTCGTGAGCGTTGGCCGCACCGGACGCGCAACTCCCTTCGCGGTCATGGAGCCGGTTCGCGTCGCTGGCTCCGTCGTACGCCAGGCGACCCTGCACAACCAGGACGTCGTCAAGGTGAAGGGCGTGCTCATCGGCGACACCGTCGTGCTGCGCAAGGCCGGCGACGTGATTCCCGAAGTGCTCGGCCCGGTCGTCGAACTGCGCGACGGAACCGAACGCGAATTCGTCATGCCGACGAACTGCCCGGAGTGCGGCACCGAACTGCGCGCTATGAAAGAGGGCGACATCGACCTGCGCTGCCCGAACGCACGCAGCTGCCCCGCCCAGGTGCGCGGCCGTGTCGAACACGTCGGCAGCCGGGGAGCCCTCGACATCGAAGTGCTCGGCGAAGTCACCGCGGCCGCGCTCACCCAGCCGGTGGTGCCCGAGATCCCGCCGCTCGTGACCGAGGCCGGGCTCTTCGACCTCACGGTCGCCGACCTCTTCCCGATCCGCGTGGTCGTGCGCGACAGCGAGACCGGTGAGGTCAAGCTGACGGATGCCGGCGGGGGCGACTCGTCCGACGACGACCTCTCTGCGGCGTCCGTTCCGAAAGAAGTCTCTCCGTTCAGCCGCCTGCGCAAGACGTCGGGCCGGAATCCTGATCCCGTCTATGACCCGGATGCCGCGGAGTTCGGCGGCGATGCCCTCTACGTTCCGTCGAAAGCAGCCATCGACCTCGTCGCAAACCTCGAGAAGGCGAAGACCAGCCCGCTCTGGCGCTTTCTCGTCGCCCTGAGCATCCGCCACGTCGGCCCGGTCGCGGCGCGCGCTGTCGCCGACTACTTCGGATCGCTCGATGCCATCCGTGCGGCCAGCCGCGAAGAGCTGGCGTCAGTCGACGGCGTTGGCGGCATCATCGCCGACGCGCTCATCGACTGGTTCGCCGTCGACTGGCACCAGGAGATCATCGAGCGGTGGACCGCTGCCGGCGTGCAGTTCTCGACCCCCGGGCACCCCGGTCCGGGTGCCGCCGCCGCTGCCGACGGACCACTCGTCGGGGTTACAGTCGTCGCTACCGGAAGCCTCGACGGGTTCACCCGCGAGGGTGCGCTCGAAGCCATAATCGCGGCGGGCGGCAAGGCAGCGTCGAGCGTCTCGAAGAAGACCGATTTTGTCGCTGCCGGCCCCGGTGCCGGGTCGAAGCTGGGCAAGGCCGAGGAACTCGGAATCCGCATCCTGGATGCCGAGGAATTCAAATTGCTGCTAGCCGAGGGCCCGGCGGCGTTTGCGAAAGCCGGACCAGAAGCAGAAGTCGAATAAGTTCTGGGTCGCTCCGGGCCTGGCTTGCGCACGCTGCTCGAGCAGCGCGCGCATCGAAACCCTGTTTACGCCTACTGCGGGCAGACGTAGTCCGGGTCGACCATGTCGTCGTCCCCACCGCAGCCAGTGACCGGTTTGTCCGGGTCGGTCGGGACCATCGACGGCTGCACTCCGGCAACGTCATCGGGCTCGAACTTCAGCTCGATGTGTTTGCCGGTGAGGATGAGTCCGGACCCCACGTATTCCGCGGTGTGTGAGCGGGCGAAAGCAGACAGGTAGCGCGATTCGACCAGCATGTTCTCGACCGGTACGCAGGCCATCTCGGTCTGCACGACATCCGAAACCTCGATCTCGCCCGGTCCACCCTCGACTGTCGCCGAATAGCTGTTGCAGGCGGCAACGCCGCCCGTCGCCTCGTGGAACCCGAGGGTGACTCTTGCGTCGCCGAGCGCGATCTCGCCGGCAGCATCGGTGGCCTGGACGAGCACCCAGTCGCCCCGCAGGATCTGCGGCTCACCGACTGCATCGTCGCTCGACCCCGCGCAGCCGGTGAGGGCCAGCGCCGAGATGGCGAGTGCGGCGGCGAGAAGCGGACGAATCGAGCGAAGCATGAATATCAGGCCTTGGGGGAGTAGATCAGTGTTGTATCGCTGGTTGACGACACGAGCGACACGATCCCGTCGCCCGCGTGCACGAGGAACCCGTGATCGAGAACCTCACGAATGTTGGTATCAACCATTGTCTGCACTTCTTCGGCCGTGCACATCCCCTCGACATAGTCGAGATTCTCGACGACGTTGAGACCGGAGACGATCTCGTAGGTTCCGGTGAACTCGGCGCAGCCGGTCGAGCCGCTGATTGTGCCGTCTTCGCCGAAGACCAGGGCCGGTCCGTCACCCTGCGGGGTGAGTCCGGCATCGCCGAGCATGACCGTGCCGAGCGACCATTCGCCGACCACGGCTTCGGTCTGGGCCGCCGGAACGAGGGTGAACTCGAGGCTGAGGTCGTCGCCGACAAGAGTGAGCAGGTCGCCATTGCGTTCGGCGCTGGTCACGCCGCCGAGCGAGTCGATCGCCGACTGGGCATCTGCGCTCAGGGCCATGCACGACGCCTGGGGCGGTGAGACGTACGACGCGGTGACGACGGCGAGGTCAGCCGTCATCGGCTGGTCGAACGAGAAGCATCCGGTGCGCACGCGGGCGCTGCCGTTTGAGAACACCATCGTGACCGGAAAGTCGTCGATTGCGATGGACTCGGAACCCTGGGTTCCGCCGTCGAAGCGCCATTCGCCACGGATGTCGGTGTTGGCCGCGTCGGCACCGGTGCCGGTGCCCGACCCCGGGTTTTCCGCGCACCCGGTGAGGGCGAGTGCAGAGACGGCGATGACGAGAATGGAGGTGCGGAGGGAGTCGGCGAGGCGCATGGACGGATCCTTTCGTTAACTATGCAGACGCTCGGGCCGCGCAAAGCGTTGGGGCTGAGCGTGCCGCTATCCGACGCGCTCGAAGACGAGTTGCCTCGGAGAATCGCCGGTCAGGATGAGGCGATCGGCGTCTGCCGCCGCCTGCGTTGTCGAATTCACGGACGCGATTGTCTGGTCGGCCTCGAGGTCATAGCTGAATCGGGTTCCGTCTTCGGTGTCGAAGACGCAACTGCCGACGCTGGTCACTTTCGCCGACGCTTTGTGGCCGAGGGTGCCGTCGATCGTGCCCGAGAGGGAAGCGCACCCCGCCCCGGTAGTGAAGGTCGTGCCGTCGAAAGTCCAGACCGTTCGTCGTCCAGGCTGGCTGTCGAGGCTCAGCAGCTTGCTCGGGTCGATCTGGTGACCGCCGAATCCGCCGCTCACCAATTGCCAGCTGCCGGTGATCGGCCCAGACAGTGAAGTCGAGTCATCGATCGTCTCGACGGGAATCACTCCCCAGTCCGTGACCGCCACGCCGGCCGTGCCATCGACTTCCTCGTTGTTTGGGTCGTACCACGATACGTTCAGCATCGATCCTGCGTCGTCTGGGGAGTCAGCACTGAAGCCAGCCACGCCGGTGAGAACCAGGAACCCGTTCCGGTCGATGTACACGCCAGTCGATTCGTCGATAACTGCGAGAATCCGCGCGTCGACCAGGGCCGCGGCGACCTGATCGTGGTCACTGCCCGGGATAACGCAATCGGGCGTGCTCGTCACGACGTGCGACAAAGTAATGCCGGTGTCGCCTTCGACCCCGCCCGTCGGTGACGCCTGCATCCACTCGCCGGTGAACTCCCGGCAGCCAGTCGACCCGCGAACGATGCCGCCGGTTTCCAGTCGCACCACCGGAGTGTCGTCGAGTTCGGCGCCGAGCAGGTCGGACTCGAGTGTGAGGTAGTTCAGTTCCCAGGTGCGATCGAGAACTCCGGTGTGCGCATCGGTGGAAGAGCCGGGATCGGACGCCGGCGACGTCCCTGTCCCTGTCCCTGTCCCTGTCCCTGTCGTTGTCGTGCAGCCGGCTACGAGCGCGATAGCGCCAAGGGCTCCGAACAACGTGGCCACGGTTCGGACAGCAGAATAAGAATCAGACACCTGCTCACTATTGCAGATAGTGAACCGAGCACGATCCAGTGCGGTGTCAGAACAGCGGCGCCGTGTCGGCGCGGCGTGCCGGCAGCCGCAGCGTCGCGACAGTGCCGTTTGTGCCGTCTGAATCCAGCTCGATGGTGCCGTGCATGCCGGTCACCAGGTCGCGCACGATCGACAGTCCGAGCCCGGTGCCTGGCACGCCGTGCTGAGTGCTGCGCGACGAACGGTAGAAGCGGTCGAAGACCTTATCGAGGTCTTCCGGTGCGATTCCCGGGCCGCTGTCGGTCATCGTGAGGGTGACCATTTGTGATTCGTCCGCATCCGCCGACGATGAGGTTGCCGAGAAGGTGATGGTTCCGGATGCCGGGGTGAACTTCACCGCGTTGGTCGCGAGGTTGATGACCACCCTGGTGAGGTCGTTAGCGACAGCGCTGACGATAACGGGTTCGTCGCCGAGGTCGTTCGTGATGACGAGCTTTTTGTCGCGGATGCTGTGCCTGAGGTCATCCAGGCTCGACGAGAGCACGAGCGCGAGGTCGACGCCGGTCGTGGCATCGCCGCTCGGATGCGGGTCGAGTTTGCTGAAGGTCAGAACGTCTTCGATGACGGAGAGCAGTCGCTCGGAGTTGCGCTGGATGATCGTGACGTATTCGCGCTGTTCTTCGCTGAGTGCGGTCGACTCCAGCTCTTCTGAGAAACCCACGACGGCGGTCACCGGGGTGCGCAGTTCGTGGGTCACCGAGGCGACGAAGTCATCCTGGCGCTGGTTCAGCGCCTTCAGCTCCTGCACGACGGCCTGCTCGCGCTGCAACTGCAAGGTGATGGCTGCTTCGGCTGCGCGCACCGGACGCAGGTCGACGATCGACACCAGCACGATCTCGCCGAAGGTCGAGTTCGTCGCCCGGCTGACGGTGATCGTTGCGGGGATGGGGTGCTCGTCGTCGTCCCAGTACTCGGTGAGTTCGTCACTGTTCGAGCTGAACAGCCGCTCGAACATCCTCTCGAGCGGCGAGTCGCCGGTGAGCGTTCCCGCCTGGGTGAAACTCGACTCGAGAAGCACGAGGGCCGCGGAGTTGACCTCCATGAGGCGAAAGGAGCCGTTCTGCTCCTGCACGAGAGCGAAACCATTCGATGACTGCTCGAAGCCGTCATGAAGCAGGCGTGCTGTCGCGCTCTTCTCCTCTTCGAGTTGCTGGCGTTCATTGCGGGCAGCCGCGATCAGCAGCGTTGTGATGCTCAGCGTGAGCACATAGAGCTGCAGCAGGGCGTCGCCGTCGAGCCAGTCGCCTCGCGAATCGGCGAATGGCCCGCCGCCGATCGACGTGAGAAAGAAGACGAGCACGGCCGCGCCGAGGAGTTCGAGCTGGGCGAACGCCATGCTGAACGAGAAAGCGGCCCAGGCCAGGAACGGGAACAGCAGGAAGGTGAGCGGCGACATCGACCCGGGCGCGAACGCCACAGCTACCGCGCCGGCGAGCAGGAGCGCGTGACCGAACTGGAATCGGCGCAGGTTCTGTTTCATCACGAAGCGGCTGACCAGGGCGATCGGAGCGATGACAGCGAGGGCTGACGCGTGAGAGACGACCAGCGACATGGCGAGAGCGAAGAAGTCGCCGCCAGAGAAGATCACGATCGACGCGGCGCACAGCGTCGCCATAACGCCTGTTCCGATCAGGATTCCGCTGAACAGGCGAACGACGTCGTTCATCAAGGTCAGTTTCGGGGCATCGTTCGCCCGCACGGCGAACCGCGAGACGATCGCGGCCTCGAGCACGAGCGCGACAGCGCAGATGATCGCCACCGGCAGTTCCCGCCCGGCGACAAGCAGTATCGCGAAAGTGCTGACGGCGATGGTGGCCAGCACCGGCATCCGGAACCTTCGGGTGACCGCAAGCGCGATGATGACGTTGATTCCGGATGCCGGCCACCACGACGCCACTCCCGAGTCAGGAGTCGAGACCAGTGCGGCATACAGACTGACGCTGCTCGACAGCATAAGGAGAGCGGCGAGAAGCAGGATGCGAGGGAGGCCGCGCAACTCGCGGGCACTCGAGGCGAGATTGGGAAAGGTCATCGGGCTGTGTCTTCACCAATCGCTGCGAATTCCGGTCGGAAACTCCGTAGGCTACGAGAGTAACGCACGTTCTGGAGGGCGAAAATGGCTCGATTGCTGGTCATCGATGACGATCTCGACCTCGCGAAGCTCACCGCGATCCGCCTGACGCGCGCCGGGCACGAGGTGCAGTCGGCCCACGACGGCCAGAGCGGCCTCGCCGCGATTCGCCAGTTCCGCCCCGAACTGGTCGTTCTCGACTGGATGATGCCCGGAATGGACGGCATAGAGGTCTGCACAGCCGTGCGCGCGGATGCTGAGATTTCCGCCACCCCGTTGATCATGCTCACCGCGAAGTCCGCACCGGCCGACCTCGACCGGGCCTTCGAGGCCGGTGTCAACGCCGTCGTCACCAAGCCGTATTCCTCGGCCGACCTGGTCGGGCGCATCACCACTATCCTCGCCGCGTAGCCCAGTCCGAGCCGGAGGCCCGCAGCCACACCCGCTGCCCGCCCGGATACACTGGAGTGTCATTCCGGCCAGCCTCGACGCTGGCACCTGATCGCCCGGCGCAGCGAACGCTCGCCGTGCATCCGACCCCTCCACGGAGCCCCATGTCTGAAATCACGACCGACACGATTGCGCACCTGGCGAACCTCGCCCGCATCGCGCTGACGCCCGAAGAGATCGAGAAGCTCACCGGCGAACTCGGCGCGATCGTCGACAATGTCGCGAAGGTGAGCGAAGTCGCCACCCCCGACGTGCCGGCGACGAGCCACCCGATCCCGCTCTCCAACGTGTTCCGCGCGGATGTCGTGGGCGAGACCCTGACGACCGAGCAGGCGCTCGCCGGTGCTCCCGAGCACGACGGTGTGCGCTTCCGTGTTTCCGCAATCCTGGGGGAAGAGCAGTAATGACTGACCTGACGAGAATTTCTGCAGCCGACCTAGCGTCGAAGCTGTCTTCTGGTGACGTGACCTCCGTCGAGGCTACGCAGGCCCACCTCGACCGCATCGCCGCCGTCGACGGTGACGTGCACGCGTTCCTTCACGTGTCTTCGGATGCCCTGGCCAACGCCGCGGGCATCGACAAGCGTCGTGCCGCTGGCGAGAAGCTCGGCGAGCTCGCCGGTGTTCCGGTCGCCATCAAAGACGTCCTCTGCACGATCGACATGCCGTCGACCGCCGGATCGAAGATCCTCGAGGGCTGGGTGCCGCCGTATGACGCGACAGTCGTCGCGAAAATGCGCGCCGCCGGCCTCGTGCCGCTAGGCAAGACCAACATGGACGAGTTCGCGATGGGCTCGTCGACCGAGTTCAGCGCCTACGGCCCGACCCACAACCCGTGGGACCTCGACCGGATCCCCGGCGGATCGGGTGGTGGCTCGGCTGCTGCCGTCGCCGCGTTCGAAGCGCCGCTTGCTCTCGGTTCGGACACCGGTGGATCGATCCGCCAGCCCGCTGCCGTCACCGGCTCGGTCGGCGTCAAGCCGACCTACGGCGGAGTCTCGCGCTACGGCGCGATCGCCCTCGCGTCGTCCCTCGACCAGGTCGGGCCCGTAACCCGCACGGTACTCGACGCAGGCCTGCTCCACGACGTCATCGGTGGGTACGACCCCCGCGACTCGACCTCGCTCAAGACCGAGTGGACCTCGTTCGCCGCTGCCGCCCGCGAGGGTGCTGCTGCCGAGTCACTCAAGGGCCTGCGCGTCGGTGTCATCAAAGAACTGGATGCCCCCGGCTTCCAGCCCGGCGTGACCGCACGCTTCCACGAGACCCTCGAACTGCTTGCCGCCAACGGCGCCGAGATCGTCGAGGTCTCGGCACCCAACTTCGAGTACGCGATCGCTGCGTACTACCTGATCCTGCCGGCCGAGGCATCCAGCAACCTGGCCAAGTTCGACTCGGTGCGCTTCGGCCTGCGAGTGAACCCTGCCGGTGGCGGAACCGTCGAGGATGTCATGGCGGCGACCCGCGAGGCCGGTTTCGGCCCCGAGGTCAAGCGCCGCATCATTCTCGGAACCTACGCGCTCAGCGCCGGTTACTACGACGCCTACTACGGCAGCGCGCAGAAGGTGCGTACGCTCATCCAGCGCGACTTCGCTTCGGCCTTCGAGAAGGCCGACGTGCTCATCTCGCCGTCGGCCCCGACGACCGCGTTCAAGATCGGCGAGAAGGTCAACGACCCGCTGGCCATGTACCTCAACGACATCACGACCATTCCGGCGAACCTCGCGGGCATCCCCGGCATCAGCCTTCCCGGTGGCCTCGCCGCCGAAGACAACCTGCCGATGGGAATTCAGTTCATGGCTCCGGCGCACGAAGACGCCCGGCTTTACCGCGTCGGTGCGACTCTCGAGCGCCTGCTCGAAGAGAAGTGGGGCCACACGCTGCTGTCGCAGGCGCCCGACCTGCTCGAGTCAGAGATGCTGGCCGCCAGCAACGGTGCCGTCTGATGCCCACCCTCGCCCACCCCACCTACTCGCTCTCCGCCCGCTCCCTCCTCGCCCGCTGGTCGAGTAGGACCACCGAGCGCAGCGAGGCGGCCCGTATCGAGACCCTTGCACCCACGCGAAACGGATCCCTCTAATGGCAAAAGCAGAACTGATGGACTTCGACAAAGCCCTCGAACTCTTCGAGCCCACGCTCGGCTTCGAGGTGCACATCGAGCTCAACACCCAGACGAAGATGTTCTCGGATGCACCGAACCCGGCCGCCTCCAACGCCATTGACGGCGCCCCGAACACCATGATCACGCCGGTGGACCTCGGCCTGCCGGGCAGCCTGCCGGTCGTGAACGAGCAGGCGATCAAGTACTCGATCAGCCTCGGCCTCGCCCTCGGTTGCTCAATCGCGCCGAGCTCGCGCTTCGCCCGCAAGAACTACTTCTACCCCGACCTCGCGAAGAACTACCAGATCAGCCAGTTCGATGAGCCGATCGCCTTCGACGGCAACGTCGAGGTGGAGCTCGCCAGCGGCAGGGTCTTCCAGGTCTCGATCGAGCGCGCCCACATGGAAGAGGATGCCGGAAAGCTCACCCACGTCGGTGGCGCGACCGGTCGCATCCAGGGTGCCGAGTACTCGATGGTCGACTACAACCGTGCCGGTGTTCCGCTAGTCGAGATCGTCACCAACATGATCACCGGGGCCGAGCACGACGCTCCCGAGCTAGCCAAGGCCTACGTCTCGGCGATCCGCGACATCGTTACGTCGCTCGGCATCTCCGAGGCCCGCATGGACCGCGGAAACCTGCGTTGCGACGCCAACATCTCGCTGTCTCCGCGCGGCTCGGGCAAGCTCGGCACGCGCACCGAGACCAAGAACGTCAACAGCCTGCGCTCGGTCGAGCGCGCCATCCGTTACGAGATCCAGCGCCAGGCTGCGATTCTCGCCGGTGGCGGAACGATCACGCAGGAGACCCGTCACTGGCAC
>Ga0247736_10000488_pt1 | contig 13347 bp, 16 predicted proteins | sample UWRJL193509B2_FD_180935 | JGI IMG/M metagenome (GOLD analysis project Ga0247736, IMG submission 180935) | Plant litter microbial communities from Arlington Agricultural Research Station in Wisconsin, United States - UWRJ-L193-509B-2 | ecosystem: Environmental > Terrestrial > Plant litter >...
GACCTCTAACCAATTTAAATTAATCTCATTGCCCGGAAAGCTTTTAATGAAATGCGGGCGCGGCATATTAGATTTATCTACACAGAAATCCATGATTTTACGTTCGTGGCTACGCACTTCTTCGACAAGTACACGCACTTGCTCACACAATGCCTCGACTTGTTTGGCAGAAAATCTGAATACAGTTAACTCTTCTAAAACCGTTTCATGCAATTTTTTGTAAGCCGCATCTTGCGAACCTTTATCTGCACGAATCGCATTCATTTCTGCATTGGCTTTGCGAATCACCGCAAAGCGTTTTAAGACTTCTTCTTTTAGTTTAGCTAAAGCTTCTGCAGAAATTGCAGCCGCTTTTGCGCCATCTTCGTCGTCATCTTCTTCATCATCAACGTCCGGCTCTTCTTCCTCTTCGGCTTCAGCCGCCATAGCATCATCTAAGCCAATATCGGTATCAATTAAACCGTCGACCAAATCATCTACACTGATCTCATCTTTTTCTACTTTATCGACCATGTTCAGCAATTGAGTAATGGTCGTTGGACATGCAGCAATTGCTTGCACCATGTGTTTAAGGCCATCTTCAATACGTTTGGCAATTTCGATCTCGCCTTCACGCGTCAACAAATCCACTGTACCCATTTCGCGCATATACATACGCACTGGGTCAGTTGTACGGCCAAATTCAGAATCTACAGTAGCAAGCGCAGCTTCAGCTTCTTCTACCGCATCTTCATCGGTAACGGCAGCTGGTGCGTCAGACATCAATAACACTTCGGCGTCAGGCGCTTCTTCATAAACCTGAATACCCATGTCGTTAATCAAGCCGATAATGCCATCAATTTGCTCAGAATCCTGCGTGTCATCAGGCAAATGGTCATTAATTTCCGCGTAGGTTAAATAACCACGCTCTTTACCCAAAATAATCAGCGTTTTCAAGCGAGTACGACGCGCTTCGGCATCTAACGCCTGCGCTACTGGGTCAAGTGCGGCTTCTGCCGCTAGCTTGTTACGTTCTTTTTCTAGTGTTTTGTCTGATTTTGGTCTGGCCATGCCTGATCCTATTCTATGAGTCTCGTTCTATTGAGTCTGGCGCTTCATCACAAATGGTATTTAACGGTGACGAACAACCCTAAATTATACTGCAAAAAGTGTTAAATTTTAAGCAAAATATGCGGCGTTTTGCCAAGTAGCACGCTGAAATGTAATAAAAATCCTAATTTGAGGATTTTTTTAACTACTTGTTTTGGTTTGTATTTTCAAAAAACCAGCGTTTATTATCGCTAATAAATAGCACAATTTTGATAGTTAACTACTTTTTAACTGTCAAACTCTTCAGCATCTCGCGCTCTTGTTCAGACAAAGCACTAAATGGCTTTTCTTTTAATATATCCAACATATTGCCTTCGCGCTTTTGCTGTGTCGCATCCATTAATTGGGTACAAGCACCGGCAAATTCAAGTTCCACATTCAAACTTTCATCTAACAATTGCAATTCACGTTGTATTTCACGCAATAGTCTCGGTTCAACTTGTGACTCTATGCTGTGTAACAATGTCGCCGGTTTAGATTGCGGCTGCTGCAACGCCGCGTTGATGGCGGCTTTTAATAGCACATCCTGCTCTGTAAATCCTGCGCCAAAATCCAGATATTCTGGCTTGGCCAGACTGGGCTGCATCATCAACATCAACACAAAACGTTTTTCGATAGATAAAGGTGCGCGCGATTGCTTTTGTGTAGCTTTGGCAGGCGTCTTATTGGTTTTAGGTAGTTTTAATTCACTTTGAAGCGCCTCTAATGTAATTCCCGTTAATTCAGCGATTTTTTTCCGCATATACAACGCATTAAGTGGCGCTTTAATTTCCAATAAAATCGGCGTGGCATCTTTTAAAAACTTAACTTGATCTTCATTAGAGTTTAATGGATTCTGCTCACTTAAATGCTGAATGATATATTGCGAAAGCGGCAGTGCATTTTGCATCTCAAGCTCGAATTTTTCTTTGCCGAATTCCCGCACATAACTATCAGGGTCGTGCTCTTTTGGTAGAAATAAAAATCGCAACTTTAAGCCATCAGTTAATGCTGGCAAAGCATTCATTGCCGCACGCCAAGCCGCGGTGCGACCAGCGTTATCGCCGTCAAAACAAAAAACAATCTCGTCTGTTTGACGCATTAACTTAGTAATGTGAAATGGCGTAGTTGCCGTGCCTAAAGCTGCAACGGCATATTCAATGCCATATTGCGCTAATGCGACTACATCCATATAACCTTCAACCACCAGCACGCGTCCAGCATCGCGGATAGCGCGTCTTGCGACAAACAAACCATATAATTCATGGCCTTTTTGAAACAACGGCGTTTCAGGTGAATTGTAATATTTGGGCGTATCTTCTGGATTAATTACCCGTCCGCCAAAACCAATTACCTGGCCTTTTTGATCATGGATTGGAAATATAATGCGATCACGAAAACGGTCATAGCGCCGACCTTGCTCATTTTCAACAACTAAACCAGCTGTTTGCAATGCTTCGTTTTCATAATTGGCGAATACACTTTGTAAATTCTGCCAGCCGGCCGGCGCATAACCAATTTGAAACTTGGCTGCAATCACACCACTTAAACCACGTGCTTTTAAATAATCAATCGCGCGTTCTGATTTTTTTAATTCTGCTTTGTAATAGTTAGCCGCTTGTTGCAAGGTTTCTTGCAAACCTAATTTGGTATTTTTATTGGCAGCATCAGCCTCACGCGATGCTGGTGTTGAATCTTGCTGAGGCACGATCATGCCTACATTTTTGGCCAAATCGTGAATAGCTTCTACAAAACTTAAGCCCGCATATTCCATTAAAAAACCAATCGCCGTGCCATGCGCACCACAACCAAAACAATGATAAAACTGTTTAGTAGGGCTAACGGTAAAACTAGGGGATTTTTCGTTGTGAAACGGGCAGCAGGCAGAATAGTTTGCGCCCGCTTTTTTAAGTGGCACGCTTTTATCAATCACATCAACGATGTCAACGCGATTGAGTAAATCTTGAATAAAGCTATCAGGAATCAAAATGCATCTGCGCCATTTATTGTAATTGCCACGGATTGTGAATAATCGAATTAATAATTCTAGCCTAAAACGAAAAAAGGAGCTTTCGCTCCTTTAATTTTTACTACTTATTGGTCAAATTTAGCATTCTCAACGTTAAGCCAATCGCGCTTTGATTAACCCCGATATTTTGCCCATTTCAGCTTTCCCAGCAACTAACGGCTTAATCGCTGCCATTACTTTGCCCATATCTTTTACACCTTCAGCGCCTGTATCAGCAACCACTTGGTCTAAGATGACTTTAATTTCATCTTCGGTTAATTGCTGCGGCAAGTAACCTTGCAATACAGTGACTTCGAATTTTTCAATATCGGCTAAATCAGTTCTGTTAGCAGATTCAAACGCCGCAATCGAATCGCGACGTTGTTTAAGCATTTTTTCAATAACAGCAATAACATCACCATCATTTAATTCGATACGCTCATCGACTTCGCGTTGCTTGATAGCAGACTGTAATAAACGGATTGTACCTAAACGCACGCTATCTTTAGCGCGCATCGCCGTTTTCATATCTTCAGAAATCTGGGCTTTTAATGTCATTACAGCTTACTTACTGAAGTATTGCGCAAAGTTTTTTTCATAATCGGCAATATTGCTAGTCAATGCTTGCGCATATTGATTCACAAAATACTCAATAGCAGCTGCTTTTTCCGCCTCAAGCGCTTCAGCAGTTCCACACTGAGAAGCTACTAAAAATGCAGTAAAGCGCGCGTTAGCATACAAAAAACCTGCACTTGCCGCTGCAAGATCTTTCTGTTGCGCTTGCTCGTTGGCTAGCGCAATAAATCGATCTGCAATATGCAAAAATGCAGGCACTTCATTTTGTGTAGACGCTTCATTTTGTGCGGGATTTGACGCTGCGTCAGCGGATTTGCTATCCGCTACATTGTTTTCAGCCATACTATTTAATTAAGCAAACAGCTTAATATAATTTTGCAGGCAATGTTTGGTTGCGCAAACGGCGATATTGACGCTTAACAGCAGCTGCAGCTTTACGTTTACGTTCCCACGTTGGTTTTTCGTAGAATTCGCGCGCGCGAAGGTCGTTCAACAAACCTGTTTTTTCAATTAGGCGTTTAAAACGGCGTAATGCAACGTCAAACGGCTCATTTTCTTTTACACGTACACTAGACATTCGTTCTCTCTTATCGGCAATTACTTTAAAATAACACTTAAGCTTCGGTTTAGAAACTCAAGAAAAGTCCGCCATTTTAATCGTATAATTGCTTTTGTTCAATGATTTTGTGCATTTACATTGTAAATGACATCAGTTATTTGCAAATATCCCATATTTCACCTCTTTAATATTTAGGAATAATCATTTGTTGGTTTTAGGTTTTGAATCATCTTGCGACGAAACAGGTGTTGCGCTTTACGATACGCAACAAGGTTTATTGTCGCACGCGCTGCATTCTCAAGTTGCCATGCACGCTGAGTTTGGCGGCGTTGTGCCAGAACTTGCCTCGCGCGACCATATTCGCCGCGCTTTGCCGTTAACCGAGATTGCATTGAAACAAGCAAATAAAACATTGGCTGATGTTGACGGCATCGCTTACACACAAGGCCCTGGTTTAGCGGGCGCCTTACTTGTTGGTACCAGCATCGCGCAATCACTGGCTTTTGCGTTGAATGTGCCCAGCGTTGGCGTACATCATTTAGAAGGACATCTACTAGCGCCTTTATTAGAAGAAAATCCGCCACAATTTCCATTTGTCGCGTTGCTGGTTTCTGGCGGCCACAGTCAACTGATGCGCGTTGATGGCATTGGGCAATATCAATTATTAGGTGACACGCTAGATGACGCGGCTGGCGAAGCATTTGATAAAACGGCTAAATTATTAGGCTTAGGTTATCCTGGTGGCCCAGCATTGGCGAAGTTAGCTGCTAGCGGAAAATCGCAATTTACTTTACCGCGCCCAATGCTGAATAGTGGCGATCTCAATTTTAGCTTTAGCGGTTTAAAAACCGCTGTATTAACATTAGCCAATAAAAACCAGCCATTAACTGATGCGATTAAAGCGGATATTGCATGGGAATTTCAAGAAGCGGTGACTGAAATTTTAACCACCAAATGTATGAGCGCTTTACGCGAAACTGGACTGGATAATTTAGTAGTTTCTGGCGGCGTAGGCGCCAATACAAAGCTGCGCGAAAAATTAAACGCGGCGACTAAACGTAAGCTTTGTAAAGTAAGTTATCCGCGCTTGGAATTTTGTACCGATAATGGCGCGATGATTGCGTTTGCCGGCGCGATGCGGTTGGAAGCGATGCAATTGGCGCTAACAGCATCGAAAACAGAACCAAACAATGCAACGCAAAACTACAGTGTTAACGTTAAACCAAGATGGGATTTAGCGGAGCTACAAGCGCCGATTTAGCAAACTGCAACTTAGTAGACACCAATGTTGCAAAAACGCCCTAAAACTTAACACTTAAAAAGTGTTAAGTTTTGTTTTTTCCAAAGCCAGATTCGGTTCCTGCCAGCAATTTTTCAATATTGCTTCTATGCCGCCAAACCAGCATCACCGCAATCACAAACATCATGATCACATAATCTTTGTATGGCAATAAAACCCACGCGTACAAAGGTGATAATACTGCCGCCACAATAGCCGCCAATGAAGAGTAACGCGAGATTGCAAATACGATTGCCCACGTAATTAAGGCCGCTAAACCGAGCATTAATGAGATTGCCAGCATCACTCCCAGCGCAGTCGCCACGCCCTTTCCGCCTTTAAAGCGGTGAAAAATCGGGAATAAATGTCCGAAAAATACGGCTAAACCAACGCCTGCCACAACCCACATCAACATGCCAGACTGCAAAGCCAGCCAAACTGGCAGCCAACCTTTGAATGCATCACCCAACAACGTTAAAATCGCCGGTAATTTTTTACCGCTACGCGCCACATTCGTCGCGCCGATATTGCCGCTACCTACCGTGCGCGGATCTGGCAAGCCGAATAACTTGCTGATCAAAATACCAAACGCAATTGAGCCTATTAAATAAGCCGCCACAATCCAGACGATTGGGATAAGGGTGACAGGAATAAAACCTAATTCGCTCATATAATTTGTCTATTCATAAAATCTAGCCCATACATTTAAACACTCAATTCGTCACTCCCACGCAGGCGGGAAACCATTTTTAATCACTGAAGAAACGATTGTAGTTTAATATTCAAAAAGCAATTCTAATGGATTCCCGCCTGCGCGGGAATGACGATGAGAGAATTACAAAGGAATTAGTAGATGGACACCATATTTTTAGAGCAAGTAAAAGTACAAACCAAACTCGGCGTGCCAGATTGGGAGCGCTTAGTCGCACAAACAATTATTTTGGATATCGAGATCGGCATCGATTTAAGCAAATCCTGCAAAAGTGATTCCATAGACGACACCATTGATTACGGTACCGTAGTTTCGCGTATACGCGAGACATTAAACCAGAATAGCTTTAAATTGGTAGAAGCGTTAGCAGAACATATTTGCCAATTGATTTTGACTGAATTTGGTGGGTTAAGTGTGAAAGTACGAGTGGCTAAGCCTGGGATATTATCTGGGTTGAAGGCTTTGGGAGTGGTGATTGAACGCAACCATAAATCTACCCAGGAGGAGAATTGAGATGGCTCAACAAGAAGAGTTTTTTAACAAATCGGAAAACTTAAAACTTCTACGTAATTTTATTAAAAAAATAGAAGCTATTGATCCCACCAAAAATGAACTGAATATAGTACTACAAGATTTAATCAGTATAACTCAAAGCATAATTAATAATGCGCAATTTTATGACGAATCTAGTCCAACCAACATTAACTGGATTGGCAATAGTTTTTTAAGTGAAATTAAACAATTTATTCAACAAAACAACAACCCTGCTGAAGCTTTTAATACAGAAGAGGAACGCATAAGAAGTCTTTTCACTTCAGCATATAGATTTTTGTGTGAAGCCGATTTTCGTTCTCCCAACGGCTTAGTACATGAACTTAAGCGAATTAAAGATCACGTCGATCAACAGCTCAATTTTTTTATTGACAGTGACAAACAGCAATTAATTTATGCTAACTACATTATGCCTGCTGATATTGTTAAGCAACTAATCAATCATCCAAATATGATTGATATAAAGTCTTACAATGAAAAATATGACAGTGCAATTACACTTAAAAAAGATTGGGATGATGAAATTTCCAAAAAAGAAATTGCTATTAATGAGCTGAAAGATAAGCTAGAAGAATACAAAATAGGGTTTAATTTTGTTGCTTTGTTTAAAGGATTTGACGAATTATCAAAAAACAAAAACACAGAAGCAACTTGGGCATTGTGGTTTATGATCACTCTGGCTTTACTAGCTATTGCACCTGTAGGCATTGAACTCTACTTCTTCTTATTTAAGACTCAATTGTTGAAAGACAATTTGTCAATAATGATTTATGCAATATTCCCCACTCTAACAATCCAACTAGTATTAATATATTTTTTTAGAGTTGCATTATTAAACTATAAGTCAATTAAGGCTCAGCTTTTACAGTTAGAATTAAGAAAAACTCTATGCCAATTTATCCAAAGCTATTCTGTCTACGCAAAGGAAATGAAGGCCTCAGACAAATCATCACTTGAAAAATTTGAAAATCTAATTTTTAGTGGAATCATCGCTAATGAAGAAAATCTCCCATCTACATTCGACGGTCTAGAGCAAATTAGCAAAATCGTACAATCTTTAAAAAAATAAATTTTAGTTTAGATGCACAGTTAGTGATTTTAAAAGAATTCATAAAATGAAGATTATCTACAATGCCTCAAACAGTATCGAAGCTTATCTAATCAAAAACCTACTAGAACAACAAGAAATTCCCGCCTATGTTTTCGGTGATTATCTGCAAGGCGGCGTTGGTGAAATACCCGCTATTGGCTTAGTAACCGTGAACGTGAGCGATTCAGATTATGCAAAAGCCAAAGAAATTGTTGATGCGTGGAATGCCGCACCTGTGATTGAAAATTTTGATGCAAATGATGTGTTAACTTAAAATTTACCGCGCGGATGATTATCACTATGTAGTTTCTTCAAACGCTCGCGCGCCACATGCGTATAAATCTGCGTTGTCGAAATATCCGAATGTCCTAACAGCATCTGCACCACACGCAAATCTGCGCCATGATTGAGCAAATGTGTGGCAAATGCATGGCGCAGCACATGTGGGCTCATATGTTTAGTGATGCCAGCGATTAACGCATAGCGTTTGATCAAATACCAAAAAGCCTGGCGCGTCATCATTTCGGCACGATTAGTTACAAAAAGCGCATCGCAGGTCCGTTTCTGCAAAATCTCCGGTCGCGCATATTTAAGATACTTATCAATCCAATCCGCCGCTTCTTCACCCATCGGCACCAAACGCGTTTTGCTACCTTTGCCCGTCACGCGCACCACGCCATCTAGCGTGCTGACTTCATTTACATTAACCGTCACTAACTCTGAAACGCGCAAGCCGCTGGCATAAAGCAATTCCAGCATCGCCCTATCGCGCAAACCAATATGCTGATTAGTATCGGGCGCGTTCAGTAAATCATTTACTTCTTGCTCATTTAAACTTTTGGGCAAGCTGCGTGGTAATTTGGGCGATTCAATCTGTAACGTTGGATCCACTTTAATCAGATTTTCGCGTAATGCATAACGGTAGAAACGCCGCAGGCTGGCGATCAATCGGCTAATACTCCGTGGTTTACTTTGGGGAAACTTAACCGCTAAATATTGTTGAATATCGCCTTGAATAACAGTAAGCAACTGCATTTCTTGCTTATTTAGCCAAGTATTGAATTGATTTAAATCGGTACGATAACTTTCTAACGTATTTTTAGATAAGCCATCTTCTAGCCAAAGATGATCGATAAAAGTATCTATTTGGCTTGCGCCGTTACTCTTTGTTTTATTGTTATCGGCATTATTATTGGCAGTGTGATCAATCAAGTCGGCATAACTTTCAAACTAGCGTATTTCTAGCTTTAGCACTTTTCAAACTAGCGCCACTTTTTTGGCGATTTTTGCTTTAAGTGCCTTTACTTTTTGGCTAGATTTAATCTGCACGCCTTCATGTTTAAGCAGCCATTTTTTAATTTTAGCGCCATCTTTGCTGCCCTGCATAAATCCGCCCAAACCATTTTTTGCCACCACACGATGACAGGGAATGACCAATGGTAAATTGTTTGCGCCGCAAGCATTGGCGACAGCGCGTGCGCCAGAACCAATCTGCAAAGCGATTTCGCCGTAAGTGAGCACTCGCCCACAAGGGATTGCGCTGATGGCTTGCCATACACGGCGCTGAAACGGCGTGCCTTTGTAAATGAGTGGTAAATTAAAATCGTTATGCGCATTGGCAAAATAAGCAGCAATTTGATTAGCCACTTGCGTAGTTAATTTATGCTCTGCCGCCTTGGGTGCTTGTTGAACGGACAATAATTCAATCGCCACTTGTACGCCTTGGATCGCGACGCCAACCGCGCCAAATGGGGCAATCACTATCGCATCATATTGCAACGGATGCTTGTTTTTTGATGTTTGCAATAGGCTTTTATTTTGCATACGCTAATTTAACTTAAACCTTAAAGCGAAAGCAATAAAAACAATGAAAGCAAATTAAAAAGTGTCATTAACCAAATAATATTGATAATAAACTACCAATAAAAAAGCCTTAAACAACTCACATTGTTTAAGGCTTAAAGTATTCAGTCAAAAATCTAACTAAATGCAGTAATTATTCTACTGTTTATGCTTTTACTTCTGGCGCTAGAATCTCTTTTTCACGCGCTACTAATTTTTCTTTAATACGTGCAGATTTACCTGAACGCTCACGCAAGTAATACAGTTTCGCACGGCGAACATCACCACGACGTTTTACTTCAATTGAAGCGATTAATGGTGAGTAAGTTTGGAATGTACGCTCTACACCTTCACCAGATGAGATTTTACGCACAATGAATGATGAGTTAAGACCACGATTACGGATTGCAATCACAACGCCTTCATAAGCCTGCACACGTTTACGTGTACCTTCCACTACGTTCACGCCGACAATAACAGTATCGCCTGGTGCGAAAGTTGGAATCTTTTTGCCTAAACGCGCAATTTCTTCCGTTTCTAACATTTTAATAATATCTGCCATATTGTTTCCTTTACGTTCCTTTTAATTGTAAAGAAGCTTGTTCCTGCTCTCTAATACCTTCCTGTAGCAGCCGTGCTTCTTCTTTCGTCAACGACCTTGCGGCCAATAAATCAGGGCGTTTCGCCCTTGTTAGCAATAACGATTGTTTTAATCGCCATTCTCTAATCTTTGCATGGTTGCCAGACAATAATACTTCTGGCACCTTTTTATTTTCCATGTTTTCTAAATGCAAGTCTTCTGGCCGTGTGTAATGCGGATAATCCAGCAAGCCATTCACAAACGAATCTTCTATTGCCGAATCTGCATCGCCCAACACACCGGGTAATTGCCTTACCACTGCATCTATTAACGCCATGGCGGGTAATTCGCCGCCACTTAATACATAATCGCCAATGGATATTTCTTCATCCACTAGTGCGCTTAACAAGCGCTCATCCACACCTTCGTAGCGACTTGCGATTAATATCAAACCTTGTTTTTGGCTTAACTGCATCACTTTTCGGTGATTCAGTGGCACACCACGTGGTGATAAATGAATCACATGCGACTTAACACCTAACGGCGCCTGATTTTTTTTCGCCAAATCAATCGATTGTGCCAACGGCTCTGCCAACATTACCATCCCAGGGCCGCCGCCGTAAGGCCTGTCATCGACAGTTTTGTGATTATCCTTGGTGAAATCGCGTGGGTTAATCACATTTAAAGCATAAATCTTGCGTTCTAGTGCGCGTGATGTAATGCCGTATTGGCTAATTGCATCAAACATATCGGGGAACAAGCTAATAACATCAAAGCGCATTGTTTAAGTCTTAGTGAATGCTAATGCTAAAAATCTGCATCCCAATCGACCAACATGGTCTTTGCCGCTAAATCTACATCTACAATCACTTGCGGCGTAAAAGGAATCAAGCGTTCTCGCTCACTATTCAATTCACCGCCACTCACTACAATCACATCATTTGCGCCTGTAGCAAATACATCCGCTATTTGTCCAAAAACCACTTCTTGCTGATTTTTAACCGTTAACCCGATTAGATCAGACCAGTAATATTCATTTTCTGGCGCTTCAGGTAACGCATCTCGCGGTACGGCAACCTGTTTACCTTTGCAAGCAAATGCCGCATCGCGGTCATCTATACCTCGCAACTTTACAACCAATACATCGTTATGTACTTTTGCTTCGACAACCTCTAGCTCCCGCCAATTGTCATCTTTACCAACCCACCAAGTATCGTAATCAAACAAGCTATCCAGCGTTTCGGTATCGGGCAGCACTTTCAGCCATCCAAAAACGCCGTAGGGCGCAACAATGCGCCCCATGACTACCAAATTACTTGCTTCAACATTATTTGCTACCAAAGCCATCGCTTAAACCAATCTTAAGCGCAATAAAAGCTGCTTAATAGAAATTAAAGAGATATTAAGCGTCAGCTGCTGGCGTTTCGACTGGTGCTTCAGCAGTTTCTGCTTCGGCTGCTTTTGCAGCATCAGCGGCAGCTTTTTCTTCTGCTAATTTTTCAGCTTCGGCTGCAGCTTTTTCATCCGCTTTTGCTTTAGCAGCATCGGCTGCCGCTTTAGCTTTTTCAGCTTCTAACGCAGCTGCTTTAGCTTTTGCCGCATCAGCTTTTGCTGCGTCTTTAGCTTTAGCTGCTATTGCAGCCTCTGGGCCTTTAGCGTGTGTTTTAACTAAGCGAGCAACTGTATCAGACATTTGTGCGCCGTTGCCAGTCCAATGACTAACACGTGCAGCATCAATGCGCAGACCTTCTGCACCAGCTTTAGCGGATGGGTTATAAAACCCAACACGCTCGATAAAACGACCATCGCGACGATTACGTGAATCAGCCACTACTACATTATAAAATGGGCTCTTTTTAGAACCACCACGAGATAAACGAATCACTACCATAGCTATATTTCTCTTTAATAGAAAAGGTTATGCAGAAAGGCGCGGATTATACGTGAAAAACTAGAATCTTGACAAGTAAAATATTTAAACACGCTAAATTCTAGTCACTTAAAAGGGTTAACTTTGTTTTGATTAACTAACGATTTCGGCGATATTCCAGTGCCAAACTCACCAGTTCATGCTGTTTTTGCACATCCATTTTTTTAAATACATTTTTAATATATTGGCGTACGGTTTCGGTACTAATGCCCATCACTTCGGACACTTCAGCAGTGCTTCTACGCTCAGTTAACAGCACAACACACTCTACTTCTCGGCGCGAAAGATTAAATTCAACACTTAATCTATCTGTCCAATACTCATAATTAAGACTTAAATCTTTGACCAGAATCATTACTGTATGGCCGTCTCTGCGTTCATCTTCTTGCTTTTGCATGCGGCTGATTGAAAGATAATACGGCTTGGGATGCTGACTGCGATGAATGTAGAGGCTAATAGAGTTTTCCTGCGTGTGATTCGCGTCAATTGCTGTGCGTATCGCATTTTGTAGTCGCGTATTATCTGGCAGCAAATCAGCAATTAATTGTTGGTTAATTACACTTAACCCATGCTGATTTTTAAGTAGCACTTCTGCCGCGCCAGATGCGAATAATACTTCTGCCCTACTGGAAACAATAATCAAAGCCTGCCCTAAATGCGCTAAGCCCTGTTCGAGCATTTTTATGCGCCAGTTATCGTCCTGATTCGATTGAGCATTATCCATGTCTGGATTATCTGGTTTTGCAGAAAAATAAACTATAGCCCACTTGAGTTCTTACAAACAAATACCGTGCTATCAAACATCGGATTTAATTTGGTATCGGGTTGGATCCTGAATTTCAGCTTGCAAAAAACCTTCGCGCCGCAAGCGGCAGGAATCACATTTTCCACACGCCTGGCCTAAATCATCCGCTTGATAGCAAGAGACCGTCATCGCGTAATCCACACCAAGCTGCGTGCCCAAACGGATTATTTGGCCTTTAGTCATATCGATTAATGGTGCATGAATAGTTATTTTTTGACCTTCTACTGCACTTTTAGTCGCCAAATTGGCCATTTGTTGAAATGCCGCCACGTATTCGCCACGACAGTCAGGATAGCCGGAATAGTCCAGCGCATTGACGCCGATAAAAATATCCTGTGCGCCTAAT
>Ga0247736_10000489_pt1 | contig 13306 bp, 10 predicted proteins | sample UWRJL193509B2_FD_180935 | JGI IMG/M metagenome (GOLD analysis project Ga0247736, IMG submission 180935) | Plant litter microbial communities from Arlington Agricultural Research Station in Wisconsin, United States - UWRJ-L193-509B-2 | ecosystem: Environmental > Terrestrial > Plant litter >...
CGTCGAGGGTTACACCGACGTGATGGCCTGCCACCTCGCCGGGGTGACCACGGCCGTCGCCACCTGCGGCACGTCCTTCGGTGTCGACCACATCAAGGTGCTGCGGCGGGTGCTCGGCGACGACAGCGGCGTCGGCGAGGTCGTCTTCACCTTCGACCCCGATGCCGCAGGGCAGAAGGCCGCCGTGCGCGCCTTCGCCGAGGAACAACGCTTCAGCGCCCAGACCTTCGTGGCCGTCGCCCCCGAGGGACTCGACCCCTGCGACCTGCGCCTGCACCGCGGCGACGACGCCGTCCGCCGGCTGATCGACGCCAAGAAGCCCATGTTCGAGTTCATGATCCGCCAGCTCCTCACCCAGTACAACCTCGACACCGTCGAGGGACGGGTGTCGGCCCTGCGTGCGGCCGCCCCGGTGGTCAGCGACATCCGCGACCCGTCCCTCCGGCCGGGCTACACCCACGAGCTCTCCAGAATGCTCGGCATGGACCTCGGCGAGGTCTCCCGCGCCGTCAGCCAGGCCCAGGCGCGGTCCCGCACCGCCCCCGCCGAGGAACCCCGCCGGGCGGGGGAGCCGGCAGTCGCCCCGCGCGAACGCCTCTTCGCCCTCGCCGACCTGCCTGCTGACCCGGTCAGCCGGATCGAACGTGACGCGCTCATGGCGATGCTGCAGCACCCGACCCTGGTGGGCCTCGACCTGGTGCAACGCGCCGTGTCGACCGGCATGACCAACCCCACCCTCGCCGTGGTCAGGGACGCCCTGGCCGCGGCCCTCGCGCACGCCGCGGCGCCGGACTGGCTGGAGCGCGTGGTCGCGGAAACCCCGGCGCCGCTGACGAACCTGGTCACCGAATTGGCGATGGCGCCGCTGCCGGAGCGCACCGAACGCGAGGTGACCCGGTACGTCCGCGACATCACCATCGTGCTGATCGAAAAGGACCTGCTGCGGCAGAAGGCCGAACTGCTCGGCCGCCTGCAACGGGCGGATGCGACCAACCGCGAGGTCTACGTCGCCATCCAGCGTGAGCTGGTGCGGGTCGAAGCCGAGAGGCGCAACCTCCGCGTCGAGTGATCGCCCTCGAATATTGCGGGTCTATTAAGATGCATCGCGGAATGGCCGTCTGGCGCGCATTGTGTGCTAATTCTTGGATTACAGCAACGCATATCTGCGAATGATCGCAGCTGCGGGATTCGCCAAGACCCACACACCTTGAGGAAGAGGCATTCGACTATGGCTTTTGAACCCACCAGGCGCGGCCGCGCCATCGGCGTCACCGCCGGTCTCGCCGCCGCGGCACTCGTGCTCGCCGGCTGCTCAGCCACCCCGGCCGAGGACGCCGGCGGCGCTCCGCTCACCATCGGCACCACCGACAAGGTCACCACTCTCGACCCGGCCGGCTCGTACGACAACGGATCCTTCGCCGTGCAGAACCAGGTCTTCCCGTTCCTCATGAACACCCCGTACGGCAGCCCCGACGTCGAACCCGACATCGCGGCGTCCGCCGAGTTCACCGCGCCGACGCAGTACACGGTCACCCTCAAGCCCGACCTGGTCTGGGCCAACGGCAACGACCTGACCTCGTCCGACGTCAAGTTCTCCTTCGACCGCCAGCTGGCCATCGCTGCCGACAACGGTCCCTCCTCGCTGCTCTACAACCTGGAGAGCGTCGACGCCCCCGACGACACCACCGTCGTGTTCAACCTGATCGCCCCCGACGACCAGATCTTCCCGCAGATCCTGTCCAGCCCCGCCGGTCCGATCGTCGACGAGGAGTCCTTCTCCGCGACCGAACTCACCAGCGACGACGACATCGTCGCGGCCAAGGCCTTCGCCGGCCAGTACGTGATCACCAGCTACGACTTCAACAACCTCATCGGCTACAAGGCCAACCCGGACTACGCGGGCCTGCTCGGAGCGGCGAAGACCGACGTCGTGAACGTGAAGTACTTCGCCGACTCGTCCAACCTCAAGCTCGAGGTGCAGGAGGGCGGCATCGATGTGGCGTTCCGCAGCCTGTCCGCGACGGACATCGAAGACCTCCGCGGCAACGACAATGTCGAGGTCGTCGACGGACCCGGCGGCGAGATCCGCTACATCACCTTCAACTTCGACACCCAGCCGTTCGGCGCCACCACCGCTGACGCCGACCCGGCCAAGTCCCTGGCCGTGCGCCAGGCCGTTGCCGACCTCGTCGACCGCGAAGAGATCGCCGACCAGGTCTACAAGGGCACGTACACCCCGCTGTACTCCTACGTCCCGGCCGGTCTGACCGGCGCGACCGAGTCCCTCAAGGGCCTCTACGGCGACGGCAACGGTGCTCCGGATGTCGACAAGGCCACCGCGACCCTCACCGCCGCCGGCATCACCGAGCCCGTCGAGCTGAACCTGCAGTACAGCAACGACCACTACGGTCCCTCCTCCGGCGACGAATACGCGCTGATCAAGGACCAGCTGGAGTCGAGCGGACTGTTCACCGTGAACCTGCAGACCACCGAGTGGGTGCAGTACTCCAAGGACCGTTCAAGCGACGTGTACCCCGCCTACCAGCTCGGCTGGTTCCCGGACTACTCCGACGCCGACAACTACCTGACCCCGTTCTTCCTCACGGAGAACTTCCTCAAGAACCACTACGTCGACCAGGAGGTCAACGACCTGATCCTTGAGCAGGCCGTGACCGTCGATCCCGCCGCGCGCACCGCTCTTCTCGAGGAGATCCAGGACAAGGTCGCAGCCCAGCTGTCGACAGTGCCCCTGCTCCAGGGCGCCCAGGTCGCCGTGACCGGGACAACCGTCACCGGTGCCAGCGACACGCTCGACGCGTCATTCAAGTTCCGGTACGCTGCTCTCGCCAAGGGCTAGCACCACAGGTATCACCTAGCTAGACGACGGGAGCGTTCAGGCGACTACTCGCTGAGCGCTCCCGTCTTTCGTTTTGCACAAGTGAGGTAGGAATGACGACTGTAGCGACCACACCAGCGGCACCGGCGGCCGGAAGGCCACCGGCCACGACGGCACCGAAGAAAAAACGGGCCGGCGGCGGGATCGTCCGCTACATCGTGATCCGCTTCCTGCTGATCTTCCCCACCATCTTCATCCTGGTCTCCATGGTGTTCTGGTTGATGCGCACGACGGGTGACCCGATCACGGCGGCGCTCGGTGGCCGGCTCAGCGCCGACCAGCTCGCCGAGCGGGTCGCCGCCGCCGGCTACGACCGGCCCATCCTGGTGCAGTACGTCGAATACCTCGGCCAGATCTTCACCGGCAATTTCGGCACCACCATCAGCACGAACCGGCCGGTGGCCGAAGTGCTGATCACCTACGGCGCCGCCACCGCCGAGCTCGCCTTCTACTCCCTGCTGGTCGCGTTCATCGTCGGAATCCCGCTGGGCATGGTCGCCGCCTACTGGCGGGACAAGTCCCCGGACGCGTCGCTGCGGATCTTCGCGATCCTCTGCTACGCCACCCCGGTCTTCTTCTCGGGCCTGTTGTTCAAGCTCATCTTCGCCGTGTGGCTGAAGGTGCTGCCCGTCGCCGGCCGTGCATCGACGAGTTCGGAGCTGCAGATGCAGCTTCTGCCGGGCAAGACCGGGTTCTACACGATCGACGCCATCCAGACCGGCAACCCGGCGGTCCTGACCGACGTCCTGACCCACGCCGTCCTCCCCGCCGTCGCGCTCGGCCTGCTCACGGCCGGCGTCTTCCTGCGCCTGGTCCGCACCAACGTGATCGGTACCCTGGGCACCGACTACGTCGACGCGGCCCGCTCCCGCGGCGTCAGCGAGTTCCGGCTGGTGCGCAAGCACGCCTACCGGCCCGCGCTGATCCCGATCATCACGGTGATCGGCCTGCAGATCGCCCTGCTCCTGGGCGGGGCGGTCCTGACCGAGACCACCTTCGAGTGGAAGGGGCTTGGCTTCATGCTCTCCGAATTCCTCCAGGCCCGTGACTTCGTCGCCGTGCAGGGCATCGTCGCCCTCCTCGCGGTCATCGTCGCCCTGTCCAACTTCATCGTGGATATCATCGCCGCGCTGATCGACCCGAGAGTGCGGTACTGATCATGTCCCGGATCGATCCACGGGGCCCCAACCGCCTCGCCCGCCTGCCCATCGTGCACCAGCTGCAGCAGAGCGTCGGCCTGCAACGCGGGATGCTCGTGGCCGGGCTGGTCATCACCACCCTGTTCGTCCTCACCGCCATCCTGGCGCCGCTGGTCGCCCCCTACGGGTACAGCCAGCTGCGCGGACCCGACGGGGTCTTCGGCGCCCAGCAGCCGCCCAGCGCCGCGCACCTGTTCGGCACCACCGTCGGCGGCTACGACGTGCTGTCGCGCGTGCTGTGGGGTGCTCAGACGGCCCTGTTCGTGATCGTGGTCGCCGTGCTGCTGTCGATCTTCGCCGGCGTGTTCCTCGGCCTGGTGTCCGGGTACTTCGGCGGCTGGCTCGACCGGGTCCTCGTGGTCGTCTGCGACGCCGTCTACGCGTTCCCGTCGCTGCTGTTGGCCATCGTGATGTCCATCGTCATCTCCGGCGGCAAGTCCGACCTCGTCGGCGGTGTGATGGCTGCTGCCATCTCCATCACCGTGGTGTTCATCCCGCAGTACTTCAGAGTCATCCGCGCCGAGACCGTGCGGATCAAGGGCGAGGCGTATGTCGAATCCGCGCGGGTGCTCGGCTCCGGCAACATCCGGATCATGCTCAGGCACGTGCTGCGCAACGCCACCCGCACGCTGCCGCTGATCTTCACCCTCAACGCGTCGGAGGCGATCCTCACCCTGGCCGGACTCGGCTTCCTCGGGTTCGGCATCGAACCGACCGCAGCCTCCGAGTGGGGCTTCGACCTCAACAAGGCCATCTCCGACGTGTCAAGCGGGATCTGGTGGACCTCGCTGTACCCCGGCCTGGCGATCGTGCTGGTGGTGATGGGCATCACCCTGGTCGGTGAGAGCCTGAACGACCTCGCCGACCCCCGGTTGCGCGGCCGCCGCGCGGTCGGCGCCTCCGCCGGCCTCGTCGCCGAGACCTCCGTCGTGCCCGGCGGCACCCTGACCGCCGGCCCCGGCGGTCTCGACGGGCTCGAGAGAGCCCCCATCCACCCCAACGACGGCGAGGCCACCTCATGAGCGATACCCGCACCGCACGGAGCGAGCAGACCGTGCTCAAGATCAACGACCTCGGCGTGTCCTTCTCCACCGACGCCGGCGCCGTGCGCGCCGTCGACGGGGTCAGCCTGAGTGTGCGCCGCGGTGAGGTTCTCGCCATCGTCGGTGAGAGCGGCAGCGGCAAGACCGTCACGGCCAAGACCATCCTCGGACTGTTGCCGGAGACGGCGATGTCGGAGGGTGCCGTGATTCTGACCAGCCGGGACGGGGCGAGCGAGAACAACGTCATCGCCCTGAGCCGGCAACGCCTGCGCCAGGTGCGCGGAACCGACGTGTCGATGGTGTTCCAGGAACCGTCCACGGCGCTGAACCCGGTCTACACGGTGGGCTGGCAGATCATGGAGGGCATCAGGGCGCACGGCGCCGTGAGCCGGGCCGACGCCAAGAAGAAGGCCATCGAGGTCCTCGGCCGGGTCGGCATCCCCGACCCCGAGGTTCGGGTGAACTACTACCCGCACCAGTTCTCCGGCGGCCAGAAACAGCGCGTGGTCATCGCGATGGCCCTGGTCCTCGAGCCCGGCCTGATCGTTGCGGACGAGCCCACCACGGCGCTGGACGTGACGGTCCAGGCGGAGATCCTCGACCTGCTCCGCCGCTGCCGGGACGAGTTCGGGACCGCCATCGTCCTGATCACCCACAACATGGGTGTCGTCGCCGACCTCGCCGACCGGGTCGCGGTCATGTACCAGGGCAAGGTCGTCGAGGAGGCTGACGCGCAGACCCTGTTCACCTCGCCCCAGGATCCCTACACCCAGAGGCTGCTCGCCGCGGTGCCGTACGTCGGCCAGGGCGTCATCCGCGCGGCGGAGCGCGCCGACGCGCGCGCCCCCGAGTGGGCCGCTCAGGCTCCCGTCGTCGTCGCGGACAACCTGCGGATCCAGTACCCCGGCCGGCTCGGCCGGCCGGGCTTCGTCGCCGTGGACGGTGTGAGTTTCTCGATCCGACCCGGCGAAGTGCTCGGCCTTGTCGGGGAGAGCGGCTCGGGCAAGACCACCATCGGCCGGGCCATCGCCGGCCTCACCCGGGTCACCGACGGTTCCCTGAGTGTGCTCGGCCACGAGATGAACGGATTCAAGGAACGCCGGTTCAAGCACCTGCGCAGCGACATCGGCTTCGTCTTCCAGGACCCGGCCTCCAGCTTCAACCCGCTGCTCACCATCGCCGACTGTGTCGCCGAACCGCTGGTCGTGCACGGGCGCGCCGCCAACCCCCGGGCCGCAAGGGCGCGGGTCGACGAGCTGCTCGAGGCCGTCCAGCTGCCGCGGGCCTTCGGCGACAGGTTCCCCCACGAGCTCAGCGGCGGCCAACGCCAACGGGCCAGCCTGGCCAGGGCCCTCGCCTTGGAACCGGCGCTGCTGATCGCCGACGAACCCACGTCGGCCCTGGACGTGTCGGTGCAGGCCCGAGTGCTGGAACTCTTCGCCGAACTGCAACGCGAATTCGGCTTCGCCGCCCTGTTCATCAGCCATGACCTCGCCGTCGTCGACATCCTCGCCGACCGGATCGCCGTGCTCTACCACGGTCACCTGGTCGAGGAAGGAACCGGCGCCGAGGTGCTCGGTGCCCCGCGCGATCCCTACACCCAACGCCTCCTCGCGTCCCTGCCTGTGCCCGATCCGGCCGCCCAGGCCGTGCGCAGGGAAGAGCTCCGGCGGTTGCGTGCGGCGGGGTAGCCGAGGAGGACTCTGCGGGCTTCGTGCGGCAGTATTGAACGTATGAGACGCGTCGAAGCAGATCCGTATCCGATCGTCGCCAGCGACCTGACCGTCGAATACGCGGCCCACGGCGCCAGTAGCGCCTTCGTGGCGGTGCGCGGGTTGACGCTCAGACTGGGCAGGGGAGAGGTCCTCGGGCTGCTGGGCGAGAGCGGGTCGGGCAAGAGCACGATCGCGCGGGTGCTCTCCGGGGCGGACTCCGGCTCAGGGCACGGCGAGGTGCGCGCTCAGATCACGGGCGGAGAGGCCACCGTGTTGGGCTACCCGCTGCGGCGCATCGGCCGCCGCAAGCTGGCCAGACTGACCTTCGGTGTCGGGATGCTCGCCCAGGATGCCGCGAGTACCCTCCCCGCCAGCCTGACCGTGGCGGATATCGTCGCCGAACCGGTGCTCGAACGGGACCGGCGCTACGACAAGGCCAAACTGGAGACCCTCGTCGCGACCATGATCGACGCCGTCCGCCTGCCGTTGTCGGTGCTGGGCAGCTACCCGTACGAGCTCAGCAGCGGACAACGCCAGCGGGTCGCCCTTGCCAAGGCCCTGGTCTTCGGGCCGTCGCTGCTCATCGCCGACGAACCCACCGCTGGCGTGGACGCCCTGGTGCGCGACGATGTCATCGACCTCATCGGCGAACTCCAGCGTGAACGCGCGTTCTCGGCGGTGCTGATCAGCAACGACCTCAGCGTGCTCCGACGGGTCGCCGACCGGATCGGGGTCATGCATCAGGGTGTGCTGGTCGGACTGGGCACCATCGACGAGGTCTTCGACAACCCGTGGCACCCGTACGTCGTCGAACTCGCCGCGGCGCTGACCCTCGGCACACCGGCGACGGATGACCCGCCCGGCGCCGCCACCCGGCCTCCCGGCGCGGACGCGGCCCAGAGCGCCGACCGGAGCCCGGAGGCATGACCGGCCAGCACCGCGCCGTCGTTCCCCCCGAGCCGGAGCGCACCGGGGCGTGGCGACCGGAGCCCGGCGCGGTGGCCATCCTGCCCACGGAGAACACCACCTTCGCCGCGGCCGTCAGCACGGCCGGGGGAGTCGTCGCGCCGCTCTCGGCGACCACGAGGGGGCTGATCTGGCTCTCCTACGCCAGAGCCGCCGAACTCGACGAGATCCTGGCAACGAACCCGCAGCTCGGCTGGGTCCAGCTGCCCTGGGCCGGCGTCGACGCGTTCGCGGGGATCCTGGCGCGCCACCGGCGGGACGACCTGCTGGTGACCAGCGCCAAGGGCGCCTACGCCCAACCCGTGGCCGAACACGCGCTGGCCCTGACCCTGGCGTCGCTGCGGGTCCTGCCGGAGCGGGCCAGGGCCCGGTCCTGGAACGCGGTGCCCGCCGGAGTGTCCCTCTACGGCCGCACCGTGCTCATCATCGGCGCCGGCGGGATCGCCCGTGAGCTGATCCGGCTGCTCGAACCGTTCGGCACCCGCATCGTCGTGGTGCGCCGCAGCGCGGAGCCGGTGCCCGGAGCCGCCAGAACCGTACGCGTCGGGCAGTTGGACGCCGAACTGGGCCTGGCGGACGTCGTGGTGGTCGCCGCCGCGCTCACCGGGGACACCCGGCACCTGATCGGCGCCGACCAGCTCGCCCTGATGGCTCCGACGGCCCACCTGATCAACATCGCCAGGGGCCCGCTCATCGACACCGACGCCCTCGTGGCGGCCCTGGCCGCCGGAACGATCGCTGGAGCGGCCATCGACGTCACCGACCCTGAACCGCTGCCGGACTCTCATCCGCTCTGGAGCGAGCCGCGGTGCCTGATCACCCCGCACATGGCCGACACGCCCGAGATGACCGCGCCGCTTCTCGCCGAGCGAATTCGGCTGAATGTGGCCGCTTTACTGGGAAACGGGCCCTTCGTCGGGGTCGTCGACACCGTTGCGGGGTACTGAGAACGCCCCCGGATTTGGCGCACGGCGAACTTTTGGTAAAGTAGCTACGCTGTTCAAGCGAAAGAAACTCTCGCCGAGCACGCATTCCTCGATAGCTCAATTGGCAGAGCAGCGCACTGTTAATGCGCAGGTTCTTGGTTCGAGTCCAAGTCGGGGAGCGAAAAGGCCACTAGGGGCTCCACCCCCGGTGGCCTTTTTTGTGTCCGGGACCGGCCGAGGGGTCCGCCCGCTAGTCTGATCCCGAATGATGCGAAAGGTGGCGGTTATGGTTCCCTGGCAGACTCTCAGCGTCGGACTGGCCGTGCTGTCCGCGGCGCTGCTCGTCCTCTGGTTGCTGGCCGTCGCGCAGCAACGCCGGCACCGCTTCGACAGGTCCGCCGCTGAACGCGTGCGCATCGACCTCGAACTCTCCCTGGCCGAACAGCACGGCCGTCTCGCCATCATCCGCGAACTGCAGGACATCGCCGTGCTGTCGCTCGCCCGCCTCATCACCAGGGCAGAGGGAGCCAGGTACGCGGCCCAGAGCGATCCGACCACCGCCGTGCGAGCGGCGACGGCACTGGTCGAGGACGGCAGGATCACCCTCGCGGACCTGCGCCGGGTCCTGACCATCGCCAGGGAGGGCGAGTCGATCGCCGCCAAGGCTCCGGGCCTCACGTCGGCCCGCAACCTCTTCGGTGTGATGCGCGATGCCGGCCTTGCCGTCGAGTTCACCGAGTCCGGCGAGCGTTTCCCGCTCAAGCCCGGTGCCGAACTGGCCATCTACCGCATCCTGCAGAGCGCGCTCGCGAACGCGCTCAAGCACGGTGGCGCCGGCACCGAGGCGCGTGTGTCGTTCACCTGGACCCAGGACGGCCTGCAGCTGCTCATCGACGACGACGGCATCAGGGCCGCGGCCAAGAGGGAAAGCGCCTCACCGTCGGATGTCGCCGCCCGGACCGCCTACACGATCGACGACGACCTCCGGGCCCTGAGCGAGAGTATCTCCGGCGCCGGGATCACCCAGATGCGTGAGCGGGCCCAGCTGTTCGGCGGGATCTTCAACGCCGGAACGGTGCCGGGAGTCGGCTTCTCGGTCTCGGCAGTCTTCCCCTCCCTGCGCTTCCACAACGGGGTGCACGGCGTCGATCTGGCCCGCTGACCCACGGCGGCGACCCGACGCTCAGCCCTCGAGGTCGTCCACGCCGGGCAGCCAGCTGAGGCCCGGCACACCCCAACTGCGCTTGCGGCTGACCTTGGCGGCGATCTTGGCGTAGAAGTGCTCCAGCCGGTCCACGTACAGGGTGCCGTCCAGGTGGTCGAACTCGTGCTGGAAGATGCGGGCCAGCCAACCGTCCGCATGGATCTCGAACGGCACCTGGTCGAGGTCGACGGCGCGCAGCACCGCCGAGCCGGCACGCTGCAGCGGGAACCGTTCGCCGGGGAACGACAGGCACCCTTCGACATCCTCGTCCTCGTCGGCCTCACCGGCGGGAACCGGTGTGATCCACAGCTCGGGGTTGATCGCCACGCCCCTGGTCTCGATCTCGTCGTCGTCGAGATAGCTGAAGGTGAACAGCCGCAGCCCGACACCCACCTGCGGTCCGGCGAGACCCACACCGGGAGCGGCGTCCATCGTCTCGAACATGTCCTGCACCAGGGTGCGCAAATCGTCGTCGAAGTCGACGACGGGCGCGGCGGGGGAGTGCAGGACGGGATCTCCTGAAATTACAATCGGTCGAACGGCCATTCAGCAAGGATATCGGCATGGATCTCGATAGTCTCGTTGAGTGACTCCCGACCTGACAGACCTGGCTGGCGAGATCGCGATCGATCCCCGTCAGGCAATCGGCATTCCGCTCGCCCTGATCGGCGCTGTGTTCCTCTCGCTTGGCGCCCAGTTCCAGCACCGCGGCGTGACGAAGGTGGAGGCGCACACCCGGGAGGTCACCGGCGGGCTCAACACCCGGCAGCTGATGCTGTTGCTCTCCCGGCCGTCCTGGGTGTTCGGCACCCTCATGCTCGGACTGGCCATCGCGTTCCAGCTGACCAGCCTCGCGTTCGCGCCCCTCATCGTCGTGCAGCCGCTCGGCGCCGTGGCGTTGGTGATCACGGCGATCCTGAACGCGAGGGTGAGCCACGTCAAGCTCAACCGGGCCTCGGTCATCGCCATCGCCATGTGTGTCGGCGGGGTGGGCCTCTTCGTCACCGTGGCCGCGTTCACGGCCGTCGACAAGCCGGTGACCGATGCGAACCTCATCACCATCCTGGTCGTCCTCGCAGTGGTCCTCGCCGCCTTCGCCGTCGCCTTCGCGCTGCTCCGCACCCGGTTCAAGGCGATCTTCTACATCATCGGCGCCGGCGTCCTCTACGGGTTCGTGGCCACCCTCGCCAAGGTCATCATCAACCGGATCCAAAACGGCAACTTCGAATGGCTCACCCTCGTCTGCGTCGCCGGCCTGCTGCTGGCCGCCGGCGCGGGGGCGTACTTCGTGCAGAACGCCTACTCGTCCGGGCCGCCGGACCTGGTCATCGCGGGGCTGACCGTGATCGACCCGATGATCGCTGTCGGCATCGGGGTCATCGTGCTGGGGGAGGCGTCCCAGGCACCGGCCTGGGCCGCCGTGCTTTTCGCCGTCGCCGGCGCGGTCGCCATGTGGGGCGTCTTCAGGCTCGCGAAGTACCACCCGCAAACCCAGACCTGATCGGTGGTTTTCGTCAAGACGCCGCGTCTGGGGGGCTGCCATGGGCCAGGCGGTTTAGAATAGGGTCCTAATAGACCTCGACGGCGACGTTTCGTTGAGACCCAGACTTCCCGCCGGACGCTGATCCCCGGCCCACCTACGTAGGGACTATCCCACTTGAGCGCTTCATCTGACGTACCGGGCAGCTCGTCCGACCCGGCCATGCCGGCAGCGACTCGACCCATCCGGGTCCTGATCGCAGCCGACACGTTCGCGCCGGACGTGAACGGTGCCGCCCGGTTCGCCGAACGCCTCGCGGCCGGCCTGGTCGCCCGAGGCCACGTCGTGCAGATCATGGCGCCGGCACCGACCCGCAAGCACGGCACCTGGACCGAGGTCCACGAGGGTCAGTCCATGACGGTGCACCGCCTGCACAGCTGGCGCTGGCGACCGCACGACTGGCTGCGCTTCGCGCTGCCGTGGATCGTGCGCGGCAAGAGCCGCGCGGTCCTCGACTCGTTCAAGCCCGACGTGGTGCACTTCCAGTCCCACATCGTGCTCGGTCGCGGGGTGTCCATCGAAGCAGAGAAGCGCGGCATCCGCATCATCGGAACCAACCACTTCATGCCCGAGAACATGCTGCAGTTCTCGCTCGTGCCCAAGGGCTTCCAGGACCAGCTCGTCCGCTGGCTGTGGAAGGACGCCGAACACACCTTCAAACGGGCGGAGGCGGTCACCACCCCGACCCGCCGGGCGGCGGAATTCCTGGAGAAGTACACCGGACTCTCCGGTGTGCAGGCCATCTCCTGCGGCATCGACGCCGACAACTACTCGCCCAGCTTCGCGCCGCGGACCGAAAACCGGATCCTCTTCGTCGGCCGGGTCACCGGCGAGAAGCAGATCGACGTCCTGGTGCAGGCCGTCGCCCTGCTCGATCCGAGCCTGGCCGCCCAGGTCGAAATCGTCGGCGGCGGCGACCAGCGGCGCAACCTGGAGCACCTCGTGGAGTCGCTCGGCCTGACCAGGCAGTTCACCTTCACCGGGTACGTCACCGACGAGGAACTCCGCGAGGCGTACTCGCGGGCCACGGTGTTCGCGATGCCGTCCATCGCCGAACTGCAGAGCATCGCGACGATGGAGGCGATGGCCTCCGGACTGCCGATCGTGGCGGCCGACGCGATGGCGTTGCCGCACCTGGTGCACGACGGGCAGAACGGATACCTGTTCGAACCGGGCAACGCCCAGGACCTGGCAGACAAGCTGAGCCTGGTGTTCTCACGGTCGCCTGAACAGCTGGACGCCCTCAAGCACGAGTCGTTGAAGCTCATCGAGGCCCACGACATCAAGCGCACGCTGAACACCTTCGAGCGCCTCTACCGTGGCGAACCGGCGGTGGACCCGAACCTTGCCCCGCTGGGGAATCCGTCCGTGGCCCACCCAGGGGTCCTCGACGCCACGCCCTCCCGCGACTGACCAGCACGCGCGCGCAATCACGAGCGCGTCCGGCCGATACTATGGTCAGGCACGGGGTGGTAGCTCAGCTGGTTAGAGCACGCGGCTCATAACCGCACGGTCACGGGTTCAAGTCCCGTCCACCCTACGAGAGTCGTTTCGCTTCGTTCCCCGTCTCCTTCCCGAAAGTACCCGACATGCCCGGACGGTTCATCCCCAGCCCTCGCACCTCGCGCACCATCGTCGCCGGAGGGCTGAGCGTCCTCGCTCTCGGCCTGACCGGGTGCAGCTCGTTCCTGCCGCTGATCGGCGCCCAGCCGGTGCAGCAGAACGTGGTCGTGGCCACCCCGACCCCCACGGCGACCCCCGAGCTCGTCTTCGATTCGGTGTTCACCGACATGGGTTCCATCCACCCGACGCTGATG
>Ga0247736_10000490_pt1 | contig 13301 bp, 10 predicted proteins | sample UWRJL193509B2_FD_180935 | JGI IMG/M metagenome (GOLD analysis project Ga0247736, IMG submission 180935) | Plant litter microbial communities from Arlington Agricultural Research Station in Wisconsin, United States - UWRJ-L193-509B-2 | ecosystem: Environmental > Terrestrial > Plant litter >...
TAAGTAAATATGCTTTTAGAATTGGTAAGAAAGCACATTATGTAAGAAGTAATACTGATGTACAAGTATTAGCTATTGATGAATTATTTAGTGAAGCTAGTTATGGAATATTTGTAAGGTCAAGTGCAAAAGATAAGAATGTTAAAGAGATTCTTCAAATGCAAGCTACTCAAATATTACAAAATTCTCCTAGAGGAACATCTACTTTAGCTAAACTTACTGCTAATAGTGCTAATTTTGCTAGTATTATTCAAGAGATCGAAGCTAAGGAAGAAGAAATGTTCCAGACAGATCAACAAAATGCTCAAGCTGATAGAGAGAATCAAATGCAAATTGCTCAAATCAATGCTGAAAGTAAAGAAAAAGATCGTGAATTGAAACGATATGAAATTGATACTAGACAAGAAACTGAAGTAATGAAAGCAGGAGTAATGTCAGCAGGATTTAATATTGGTAAAGAAGGTGGAGCAGATATAGCAACTAATATTTTAGCTGAAGCTAATAAGATGTTACTTGAATCACAAAAGAATAATGTAAAGGTTAGAGAGATTCAAAGTAAAGAAAAAATAGCTACACAAAATAATGATACTAAAATAGAAGTTGCTAATAAGCAATTAGCAGTAGCTAGAGAAAATAAAGGTCAATAGCTTTTAGAGTTTTACAAAAAGCAGAAAAGATAAAAATATACTTTGTGATTTACTTGTAACTTATTAAATAATTTAACATTTTTGATATATGGACATTGATGAAAAAAGTTTAGGGGCAGCGTTCAACAGCTTTACAAAACCTGTTGAACAAGTAGCTGCTGTTGAACCTGAGAAAGAAGAAGTAACTGAACCAGCTTCGGAAGTTGTTGATGAAATTACTTTACCAGAAACAATTGAAAAGCCTGTTGTAGAATCTACTGAAGCTGAAGAAGATTATATTAAAGCTTTTGCAGAGAAATTAGGTTATACTGGAGAAATAGATGGTGATGATTTTGATACACTAACTAAAATTGCTGAAGCGCAAATCTCCCAGTATAAAGAGAAAGCAGAATTTTATGAAGCTAATAAGACTATTAAAGAATTAGCTGAACATCTTCAATCTGGAGGAACTGTAGAAGATTACTTTGCTACTCCACAAGAAACTAATCATTTCCAAGAATTAAGTTTTGAAGCAGATGATGTTGAAAATCGTGAACAATTGCTTCAATATTTCTTTGTAGATATTAAAGGAATGGATGCTGAAGATGCAGAAGCTCTTATTAACGGATATAAAGAAAAAGGTACTTTTAATACACAAGCTGACAAAGCTCTTCTTCTTTTAAAGGGAGACGAAGAGAAGCAAAATGAAACTATTAGGGCACAAAGAGAACAAGAACTTGCTACACGAAAAGAAAATAGTGAAAAATTCTTTGGTGAAATGAGTAAAGGTTTTGAAGATGGTCTTAGTGGAGTAGTTGTAGAAAAAGGTATTTATAACAAAGCTAAAGAACTTTCTCTTCCTAATAAACAAGGTCAATTTGGTATTGTAGAAATTGCAAATAAACTTACAGCTACTCAACAAGCAGCTTTAAATGTTTTTGTAACTGCTTTATCAGAAGGAAAGAAATTTGAATATAATCCTACTGCAAATATTGTAACACCTACAAAAGCTAAACCAATTGCTCAAATTCTAAATAAGAATAAAGCAAATACTACTGGAGGTGCAGCTAAGAGTTTAGAAGATATTAACAAATTATTCAATAACAGACAATTAGTAAACTAAAAATTAAAACAATCTATAAATAATGGCGCTTCCTTTCAATCCCGATCTTAAGGTTAGTTCAGCTACCTATAGCAATAATGAATATATTGGTATAGAAACACTGGATAATGCACGTAGAAATGGGCATCCCGACCTTAGAGACTATCTTAATAGTGCTTTGGTTTATGCTTATGGTTCAAATGCAGAATTTGGGCAAAAAAACTTTCCTGTTTTGTTTCAAACACAAGGTCAGGGAAAGAAACGTGCCGTTACTGCTATTGATGGTCTTGTACGGAATTTCCTTTTAGGAAAACCTAAAAAGACTTCCGTTGTTGCAAAGACAATTCATGCTTCAAATGCTCAAACCGGAAAAGGTTTTCAGCAATTTGATATGATCTTTAGGGATCGCTTCTTTATGAAGAACCAAATCCTAATGATTGGTGGTCTTGCTAGTGATAGTATTCACCTTCACGTATTTGGTGATCCTAAGAAAGAAGGTAAAGGTTGGAGATATACAGTTCGTATTACTGGTGGTTCAAGAGAATCATTTGTTCCTTTTGAATATCTTCAAGCTGGTTCTATTTGGTCTGGTGGAGTTGTAGCTGTATCACTTGAACATTCACGTGGTACTGAATCTAGAAGTTACTATCCATATCAAACTAAGAATTATCTTAACCGTCTACGTCAATCTATTAATGTAGCTGGTAACATTGCCAATAAATATTTGAACTTCAAATTTAATGTTGATGGTCAAACATTTGAAATGGTTTATGACTGGGAGAAATTCTTGACAGAACGTTCATGGAATGAAAAACGTGATATTGATTTGGTAATTTCTCGTCTATCTATGGATAACGATGGAGTTATTGAAACAGTAGATAGTGATAGTGGTAAACCAGTTATTCGTGGTGCAGGTCTTTGGCAACAAATTCCTTCTTCTAATGAATTGAATTATTCAGTTCTTACAGAAAACTTGTTTGAGAATTATATTACAGATATGCTTGCAATGACTGATAACTTGGATGCTGATCCAGGTGCAGATCGAGTTATTGATGTAATGGCTGGTTATGGTTTCCTACAAGAAGTAGATAAAGCACTTAAACGTAATGTTAATTTGCTTACTCCTTTTGGAATGGATTCTAATCTATTTGTTTCTAAAGGAAAAGATGGTAATCTTACTACTGGAGCGTATTTTACTTCTTATAAACATAGAAGTGGAGTAACATTTAGATTTACTCATTATCCAGGATTTGATCGTGGAGCACTTGCTGATTCATCTAAGAGACACCCAATGTATCCTAACCTACCAATTAGTTCATTCTATGCGATGATTATGAATTTTGGACTTGTATCTACTGAAGGTGGAAAATCTGAAGGTAACATTGTTTATCTGTACGAACAAGGACTTGAATATGTAGAAGGTACTGTACGTGGTCTTGCTAAAATTGAAGGAAAACAAGGTGGTGAAATGGCTACCGACATTGATGCTTCAGCAACCCACATGATGGTATCTCAAGGTTTGCATGTTAACTATCCTATGAGTTTAGGAAAAATAGTTTGTAAAATTAGTTAATCACTTTTATGAGATTTGAAAAAAAAGCCAACGTATTTGCGGTAGGATTCCTACCGCTTATCGTTGAAAAAGAAAAAGAACAGGAACTATTAAGTTCTTCTGGAGGAAGGAGATTTTCAGGAGGATTTGATAAACAAGGAGTTAAACGAGGAATTTCGATTAAAGACGAAAAGAAATTCCCACAGTTTGTCTCTATGCTTGGAAAATCAACTAATGATCCTAATTGGGCTGCTGCTTCAAATGATTTTTGGGCTGAGTTTTCAAGTACAATTGATTTTGGTGAAATTGTTGAAGGAAAAGTTATTGGTGGTAGAACACTTGATGTTTCTTATGAAGTTAATGAAGAAACAGGAGAAATTTATGCTGATAATTTCAATGATTATATTCTTTTCCAATTAATGCAAACTGATAGTTCAGTAGGTATTGATCCTAATGGATATAGTAAATTTACTAATAAAGAATTTTTCTGCATAGATCAAGCTGTTGAATCTGCTAAAACTAAAGAACTTCTTGAAGTTAAAACTGAAGCTACAATTGAACTTGCTAAATTGTTGCAAGAAAAAGCTGCATTAGGTAAAGAAGCTGAATTTAGAGCTATTGCAGGTGAACTAGATACAGAAGTTTCTAGTATTCACATGCGTACAATGTCTTATGAAGAAATTATTCAAAGCATTATTAAATCTTCAGAAAAAAATCCATCTAAATTCTTGACTGCTATTAAGGATAAAAACCTTACTAGAAAAAGATTTGTAATGGATTGTGTAGCTGCTGGATTTATTACACAAGTTGGTAATACCTTCATCTATTTGAATGAGAATTTTAATAGTTTAGATTCTTTAGTTAACTATCTAGGAACTCCTGATGGAGCACCTGAAAGACTTAAACTAAAAACTCAATTAGAAGAATTTGCAGTTCTAGCGTAAAATGTTAAATATTAAACAAGTTCACTTGCTTATTGAAGAAGGTCTTAATACGCTCGGTATGTTTACAGAGCAAGGTCTATTACATGAGCAAGTGGACTTGAATATTAATCATGTTGTCGAGAAACATATAAGAGACTTAAAAGATACTCCTGCTCAAGGAAGATCTGAATTAGAAAAGGCTATTATACGTTTTTTAACTGTTAGTCAAAATTTCCCAGTAGAATATAAGGAATTGTATTATGAAGCGGAAATTCCTAACGATTTTGGTGATCTTACAAGTAGTTATAGTGTTTTAGGACAATGTGATTGTGCTTGTAATTGTTCATCTAACAGCAAGATTAGTTGTAAAGAAGAAGTTAAAGATAAGAGTAAAATAGAAGCTAACCATTATTATAAGACTGTTAAGAAAACAAAATATAATAATAACTGGTTAGATGCAGATACTATATTTAAAGGACTTACTGGAATCAGTACTTATTATGGTGAAGTAGAAGAGATTAAACTTGAACGAAGAAATAATATTAATACTACTATTGATTCTTTAGAGTCTTATTCTTTATCATCATTAGTTCAAAATAGTTTTAGACCTTTACTTGCTTGGGATGAAAATAAATTTTATATTTATTATAATCCTCCCAGTAAAAGAAAGAAAGAGTTAGTTCTTGAATTAAATGTAAATTATATAAGAACTTATTCAGATGATCTAAAACCTAGTTGGTGCAATGGTATAACATTAGGTTTTCCTTCAGAAATACAAAGGTATTATATAGATTTAACTATTGCTTATATAGCAATGATTAATAAACAAGAACAACAAAACATAGTCAATCTAAAAGCAGAAACAATTTAAACGATGAACAAACAACTTTTTATTGGAAAGAATATTCCTCAAAATACTGCTAGTGATGCTACGCTTTTAGCTGACGGCGAAGCAGGTATTTTTGGTATTAATGCAGCTACTTGGCAAACTGAAAAAGTTGCTGGAGGAAGTACTTATGATAGGATTTGGATTGCTATGGGTCGTGCTGCTGGTAGAGGTAGTAGACTTAGTAGAACAATTAATATCCTTCCTTCTGTACAGGAATTTTATTATAAGAAATTTCCTTATTCTCCTGCTGTAGGAGAAATGAAACTTGTATCTACAGATTGTAGCAGTTCCAAAGGAGTTTATGATGTTTTTGCCTTGAGAATTGATAGTCGTTTTGGTGATGATCTTGGTGGACAAGAACGTCATTCTAAGACTTATTATGCTACAGGTAAATTTCTTACTGCTAGAGCTATTTATGATGCTTGGGCTGCTGAAATTCTTGCTGATGGTATTCGTAATTCTATGATTACTGCTGTTGCTACTGATGCAGGTCTACAAGTTCAAGGTCAATATGCTGAACAAGTATTTGAAATTGGAGTTGAATATTATGATAATCCTGCTAAAGAAGCTTGTGCTACTTGTTCTGATTGTAATTTTACAGTTGAAACAATGAATGAAGCTGATTCTGGATCAGGTACATTACTTCATCTTCAAGAACTTGCTCGTCAAGCTGCACCTTATGAAGGAACTGCTTATAATCTTGATCGTAATATAAATAGTCCTGCTGTTCTTTTGGATGCTCAAGTAGCTGCTCTAGGAACTGCTGATATTATCTATATTCGTTTTAAGAATACAGATCAAGCAAAAGGAGATTCTGGTAAAGTTTATAATATGTATCAAGAAATTCACCTTGCTTTTCCAGTAGGAACAAATACAGGTTCTCTTGAAAGTGTACTTAATACAGTATTTAATACTACAATTCAAACATCTTTAGCATCGTGATTGGACTAAGAACAGTTAATACTGCTCTTAATGGTGTAATTGAAGTGTTCGATAATAGTGATTTAATAGACAGCTTTACAAGAGCAATTATTGAATTACCAAGTTTAGGACTAAGTGAAGAACTCAATGCAGGGAGTACCCCAACATTAGGAGCCTTCCTTAGTCCTAATTCTTTAAGTGGTGTATCATTTGATGCAAAGGTAGATGAAGTTCTAACAATAGGTTATACTTTACTTTCTCCACTTAATAATTCAGGACTTACTTATACCGTTGGAGATAATCTTGTTTATCAAACAGGTATATATAATCTATTTTCCGGCACTAATTATATTTTTATTTTAGATAAACTTTATCTAATTGATAAGAGTATGAGTAGTGCTGATATGCTATTTTTAGAAAGTCCTATTGAAGATACTACTAGTACATTATATAAAGCTTATTATTTAGAAAAATGTGTTACAGTAATCTTTGATATTCCTTGTAAATTAAAAACATTGACTTTTGCTTTTGATGATTCTTGTTGCGGATGTAAAGAAGAAAAGACATTATCAAAAGCTTATAATTACTTAGAAGCTATTAAAGTTCACGAAGAATGTAATGATTGTGATAAACAAAGAACATTCTTAAGTAAACTTAAAGATATTTTAGATATATGCTGAGTGTAGATGAAGTCTATAATAGACTGCAATGTTGTTATACAGAACTATTAGAAATTCAAGCTAATAATATTAAGAAATTAATATTTGATGAAGTTCTTGATAGTAAAGTTATACAAGCATATAGTCTTTTAAAGATTAGAATTTATATTCAAGATGAAGATTTACCAGAATATAGTAAATCAGTTAATGAAGTTTGTAGTTATAAGTTAAATTGTATTTGCTGTGATGAAGCTAAAACAAGTTGGATAGGAATTGATCCTATTTGTGAGGAAGATGGAAGTACTACAACTAGTACAACAACAAGCAGTACTACAAGTACTACTGCTCCAAGTACAACATCAAGTACAACAACTAGTACTATTTTTATTCCTCCACCAATTCCAACTACGACCACAACTACAACAAGCACTACTACCACATCTACAACAACAACGACTAATAGTACCACAACTACTAGTAGTACAACCACAACAACTGCACCCACTACAACGACAACTACTACAAGTACTAGTAGTTCTACGAGTTCTACAACTGTTCCAGGAAGTAGTACAACAACTACTACTGCTGCATCTACTATTCAAGGAGTTGAAGAAAGTACATATTTTAGTATAAATTAAGTTATGCCACAAAGAGTTAGACTTCCATCACAAGATAAACCTATTACTCTTGCTTTGTATAATAATAATACAAATGCTCTTATTCAGCAATGGATAACTAATGCTGATGAAGTAGATTTACCTGATGGATTAGTTAATTTTTATTATGATGTTACTACTTCTAGTGGGCAAGTAGCAAGGAGAGTTATTGATAATGCAACCAGAATACTTCAATCTAAAAATCATATAGGTAGAAGTGTAGCTGATGGTAATCCTATTAATCACATGAATGCGATTAATTCAGGTGCATCTAGAGGATATACTTATACAGGCACTATATTTAGGATTCCTGAAACAGATGCTTCATTACTAGCATTTGGTAATAGTGAATTTGATCATACAGTTTCTCATGGAAGTTATGCTTTTGAATACGATCAAGTTGTACGAACTGCTTATTTAACTAGTCCTGGAAATACAAATGAAGCTTTACAAGGTAGAAATTCATTAAGAGTTTCTATTCATTTGGCATTAGGTGAGCATGTATTAAATAATGGAAGTACAAGGACTTTGTTTTACAATCTTAGTGATTGTAATATGCGTCCAGATCAAACTACACCTACTGTTCTTCCTACTGGGGGAGTACCAGCAGAAATGATTCCTTCTATTGCATCAAGTAATGTTATTGCTTTTGCAAATAGAGCACTTCTTGCTTTCATGAAAAGATATAGACTAGCTATTAATGATGGTACTATATTATCTGTAGGATTTGCTTTAACTGATGCTGCTGAATCAGAATATATTACTTATAATGTAAATAGTGATATGCAGCGTGAAGGTGAATCTTATGGAGATTTTCATCCTGCAATGGTTTTAGGTTTTAAGAATAGATTTCCAGAATATGCAGGAGTTAGTTCTTTTACTATTGCTAACAATGATATGAGTGGAAGTCTTTTAGGTAAAAGATGGACTTGGTATTTATCTGATGTATTAAGACGTTTTGAATGGGATAGAATTGCTTATGTTAAAGCTAATCTTCCACAATTAACTAGAACTAAATGGTGGCAAATTGATGTAGGTAGTTTCTGTGATGCACAAGCAGCTAGAAGAAGAACTTATAATTCTTTTGCTAGATGCCCTAATGAGATAATGATGATTAAATCTAATGACAGTTCTAATCAAGATGCTGCTACAATTAGATTTTCATTAGATGATTTAGCTTCTATTGCAAGATATAGAGGTGCTATTGCTGTAGCAGAACCTTCACCTCCACAACCTATTGATGGAGAAGGATATGCTTATGTAACTGCTGAAATGATAATGATGAAGGAACTTGGTATCGGTATGTCATTTATTAATGCTGATGGTTTTGTTCAGGATACTTTAAGAGTAAATAGTAATTTTCAAGAATTTGCTAATCCTAAGTATAAGGCTGAATTTAAGAATGTAGGAGGTGAACGTAAATTAGTTAGAGGAATAATTAATTTAAGTGAAGTATTAAGTGGTGCTGGAATGGGTAACAAAAGGGCAATGTACGATAATCTAAAAGCTTCTCAAAGTATGAGTACTGTAGATATAGTTACATTTGATGATTTTCTTAATAGCTAATAATGTTTACAGGAAGAAAAATATATCAAAGACTTTTAAAAATATATACTAATTCTGGTAAACCAGTAATAGTTGATGGAAAACCTATTATTAAGGAAAACGATCCTTCTGATCCTGATTATATTCCTCCTGTATTAGATCCCAAAGAATGTGGAGAAAGTCCTATACCTCCTCCAGATACAACTACAACTTCATCAACAACTACAACAACTAATGCTCCTTTACCTCCACCATTAGATTGTAATTTATTAATTACAACTTATGGAATGGATTGTAATAATCTATTAACAAATAGAATTAAATTTGTTGTAGGATTACCTGTTACATCTATTACAGTTGAAGTACATTATAATAATAATATTATTAATGTATTTGAAGATATTCCTGTATTTAATGGAGAAGCTTATTTTTTACTACCCAAATCTGTAATAGGTTTGGTTACTTTTGTTGTTAGAGCATTAAGTTGTAATAGAACTTATGTATTTAATATTGCTTGTCCTACAACTACAACAAGTACTAGCACAACAACAAATACAACTTCTACCACAACAACAAGTACAACAAGTAGTACGACTACAACTACACTTGCTACTACGACTACCACCACTACGACAACAACAAGTTCAACTACAACAACTACTTCAGGAACTCCTACTAGTAGTACAACAACTAGTACCGCTAGTAATTGTAATGCTGTGTTTGCAATAGATATGACTACTGCATGTGATGGAAGTAATAATTATGCAGTTTTACTTACTAAACTTTCAGGTACAGCTACTAATATAGAATATGGTTATAGTTTAACTAATAATATTCTTAATGTAGTTGCTTGGCAATCTAGTTCTTTTCTTTCTTTACCGGGAAATGGAACTACAAAATATATATTTGTAAGATATAATACAGGATTTTCTTGTACTCAATTTATTGCTACTAGTAATATTAATTGTACAGGAAGTACCAGTTCAACTTCAAGTACTAGTACAACAACTAATTCAGGTTGTGCTGGCAGTGTTTTAATTAATAGTGTTGGAGCAGTTTCTAATACTCAATTAAATGCAGTACTTACTAGTGGTTTAAGTTCATTTAATTGGAAAGTTAAACAAAGTGGAACTACTGTTGATAGTGGTTCTCAAACATTGTTAACTAATCCTCAAGTAGTTAATTTAGGTTCTATTCTTTTAGGAATTGGAATTACTTATGAGTTCTTTACTTATGGTAATTTCTGTTCAGATGGAGTAGGAACTTCATTTGTTTGGAATCCTGCTAGTACAACAACTACAACTACTACGACTTCTAGTTCAACTACAACTACATTACCGGGAACTACAACAACAACTACTTCATCAACTACGACAACTACAGTTGCTTCTGGTTGTGCTGGTGGAGTTCCTGATTGGAGATATAACGGACAAGCTGGAACTGAAATTCCTTATGCAAGTTTTGAAGATGCGGAATCTGCTGCATGTTTTGCTGGATTAGGTTGTACAGGTTATTTAAGTTCTGCTATAATGGGTGCTACTTTCTATACAGATAGAACTATTCAATCTGGTTGTGATCCCGGCCCTTGTATAGTACTTCCTACAGGATATTATTGGATATATCCTCTTGCTGATGTAGATGATGTTTATGTAGTTCATGTTACAAGTGGAGTAATTGATCAAATATCTGCTAATCCTTGCGCATAATGAAAAATTGTAATAAAAAAACTGTAATACAATTAGGCAGATCATATCCAAGTTATTGCGGTTGTGGTTGTAATCCTTGTAAATGTAATTCAAGTAGTGGAGGAAGTGGTAGCGGAATTAATTTACCTTCTGGTGGTAATGATGGTGATGCTTTAATTAAAAATGGTGACGGATTAATTTGGGGAGATTTACAACCGGCAGATTATGTTTTTGATGAAGATATTATTGTTAATTTAGCTGGTGGAAAAACTTTAGGTAAATATATTAATGGACAAACTATTAATTCTACAGGTAAAACTATATTACAAGTATTTCAAGATATAGCTACTGAAGTTATATTAGGTACATTCACCTCCTTTTCTATTACAGGGCAGAACAATACTGTTGAAATAGGAACTACTCTAATAGGAAGTAAAACATTTAATTGGAATTTTACACTTAATGATTCTATAATAACAGGAATCAATATTGTTGATGTTACTGCTAGTAATATATTATTAGCAAATACTCCTAATGATGGTACACAAGCAACAAATATTACTAATAAGACTTTAACTACTAACGGAGAAACTCAACAGTTTAGATTAGTAGCACATGATTCAGAATCAGATACAGATATAAATTCTAATACAATAACAATAACATCTAGATTTTTAAGATTTTGGGGAGCAACTGTAGCTTCAGTAAGTAATTCTGCAACTGTTAGAGCATTAACTAATAATGCTTTTTATACAGGAAGTAGTAGTTTTACATTAGCTACTGGTACAACACTAACTAAATTTACCATAGCACTTCCTCCAGGAATTACTATTACTTCTGTTATAGATAGTTCTGCTTTGAATGTAGATATTACAGATGAATATATATTAACAGGAACTATAAATGTGTTAGATGCTGGAGGTGTAAATAGATCGTACAATATATATGAAATGAATATTAGTGTTCCATATAGTACTAATCATAATCATTTAATTACAACAATATAATGGCTTCAGGCTTAGAACTTCCCTTCGGTATAGATCCAGTTAATCCTGTTTTTGTTGATGCAAGAATGGGGCCTTATACAGGTAGTGATGAAGCTACAGCTATTAATGCAGCAGTAACTTCTATACCTGAAGGTAAAAGATTAAAAGGTTTACAAATAGTACTTTATATAAATGGAGTTACTAAAAATTATTGGTTTAAAGATGGTATTGAAGATGAAGATTTAATTGAACAATTAGATACTGATATAGCTGAAGAACTTTTAACAGCTAAAGATGAAACATTAGCTGCAAGAGATCAAGTACTTATTGCTGAAACTAATGTTGGTGCTGATAAAATTATTGTATTAGATGCTAAATCTGATACAGAAGCTATTAAGTTATCTGCTCAAAATATATTAGATGCTGCTCAGAATATATTACCTACACTTGAAGCAGAATATGAAGATAAGAAATTTTATGATGCAGATGAAAATGAACCTGTATTAACTTCTGATGCAAGTGTAGGACAAAGTGGAGTTAAATTGCAAAGATATTTAATAACCGTTACAGGATTAGCTGCTTTTGCTGGTTCCAACTTTGATGCTGGAGATACATTATATAATGGAGATTCTCTAGTTCAAGGTGTAGATGATCTGTGGTGGAGAGTTCCAAAGAGTGATGATGCTCTTGAAATTTCTACTAAGCTTAATGATAAGTTTTTTCCTGTTCAAGTATTAGGACATTCCAATTTTGCAAATAATAGTTCTACTACTATACAATATAGAGCAATTATAAATCAACAGCAAATAGTAGAAAGAAATGCACCAGTAGTAAGCCTTAAAGTTAAAATGGTTAATACTGATGGTAATATTGCATTAATACATTTAAGGAAATTTGTTAATGAAGGATTATATAAAGAAATTGATAGATATACAATTGCTACTACTGCTGATATTGTAAATGAAATTGATTTAACTTCATTGGAAATCTTTGCATTAGCTGGAGATACTTTTGCTTTAGAAACATTAACCACGGATAATAATATAGGAACCATAAATGTAGGATTTGGTTTTTATAACTATACTGTAGGTGCAGTTAATCCTATACAAATGTCTATTGCTAATGTAGAAGGATCATCTGGTAATGGTGTTGCTTGCTTTGATGTTATACTTGAAGCAGATTATGCGCAAACAGTAGATCAACATGAAGCTAAAATAAATGCAAATATTACAAATATTACTAACGCTCAAGAAGATATAGTCGTATTGGAAGCTACTGTAAATACTATATTTGTAAAATATACAGAATTTTTAACTAATGGTTTTTATCAAGCTAATGGTACGTTTAATTCTAATAGTAGTTTTGGTAATGTTACTATAGAAATTGAAGAAGATAAAATAATTAATTATCATTTATATGCTACTAATGGTGGAGTAGGAGTAAGTATAATTAGTTTCTTTACAGCAGGTGATGTTTTTATTTCCAGAATAACTGCTACAGCTTTACAATATCATACAGGATCAGTAACAACTCCTGAAGGTACAGGTAAAGCTGTTTTATGTATTCTTAGAGCAGGAGGTTCAAGTTCATATTATGAAATTGCAAAACCTTTATCTCCCATTATAGAAGAAATACAAGAAACACTTGCTAACAAACAAGATAAACCTACTTCTAATTTAATCCTTAAAGTTAGTAAAACACTTACTCCAGATAATATTACTATATTTTCTACTATTGGTGCAGCTTATGCAGCTTGG
>Ga0247736_10000494_pt1 | contig 13237 bp, 11 predicted proteins | sample UWRJL193509B2_FD_180935 | JGI IMG/M metagenome (GOLD analysis project Ga0247736, IMG submission 180935) | Plant litter microbial communities from Arlington Agricultural Research Station in Wisconsin, United States - UWRJ-L193-509B-2 | ecosystem: Environmental > Terrestrial > Plant litter >...
GAAGAGAGCGGTGAGCCACTTGCGCCAGCGCACGTCGAAGAAGTAGTCGGCCGCGGCACCGGCGGCGAGGTAGCGCGAGAGGCGGCGGGGCAGTGCACCGGTGATCAGGGGCGCATCGAGGTGGCTCGAGTGGTTGGCGACGACGATGAACGCGCCCCCGACATCCGTGAGTCGTTCCCGGCCGACGACCGAGACTCGTGTGAGCGACCAGACGACGGTCTTGAGGATCATGTGCTGGGCGACGAAGCGCGCGGCAGCATGCCGTCTCGAGGTGAAACGGCGCAAAGGATCATTCATTCGTGGAGCTCACCTCGTTGTGGCTGTCCTGCTCGGAGCCACTCTTCTGGGAATCGGAGCGGCTGGAACTGACCGCGGCAGACACCGACCGAAGGGCGCCGCGCGGGATGTGACGGAGGAAGCCAGAGATGAGGCGGAATCTCAGGGTCGGAATCGAGAGCACCTTGCCGCGGGCGGCATCGCGGATACCGGTCTCGACGACCCTGGTGAGATCGACCCAGAGGAAGCTCGGTATAGAAGAGGTACGGATGTTGGCGCTCTTGTGGAACTCGGTGCGCACCCAGCCGGGCAGAAGGGCCGTAGCGGTGACGCCGGTTCCACGCAGTTCGACGGCGAGCGACTCGGTGTACGAGGTGACCCAGGCCTTGATCGCGGAGTAGCTGCCCATCGTGAGGTAGCCGGCGACCGACGACGTGTTGATGACCGAGCCGCTGCCGCGGGCGACCATCGCGCTGGCCGCAGCACCGCCCAGTACCAGTACGGCACGCAGCATGACGTCGAGTGCGTACTCGTGCTTGCGGGTGTCGGTGGTGACGAGTGGCCAGTGAACACCGAAACCGGCGTTGTTGACGAAGAGGTCGATCGGGCGATCGGTGCTGCCGAGGCGCTCGGCGATGCGCGTGACATCGGCGCGGTCTGAGAGGTCGGCAGAGATCGTCTCGACCGCCGTGCCGCGTCCGTTCAGCTCGGCAGCGATGCTGTCGAGGTTGTCCTGGTTGCGAGCGACCAGTACGAGGTCGTACCCGCGGCTCGCGAGTGACCGAGCGAACGTGGCGCCTATGCCTGACGTGCCACCCGTAATGAGAGCCGTAACCATGTCGTAAAGGATACGCTACGCAATGCGTAGCGCCCGTCATCTACACTCAAGGGGTACGTGTGGGACGGTTATAAGGAGATTTGCGTGCCTGATCGGAGTGACGAGTCTGAACTGCTCGTGCCGGCTGCCGGGTTCAACGTGCGCGACTATGCGCGCACTGCGGTAGGCAGCCACCGCTCGGAGATCGACGCCGCCGCCTTCGAAGAACGTCGCCTGAAGCCCGGGACGCTGCGCGTGTTGCGCTACCTGATCGACATCGAGCAGGCGACCATGAGCCACCTGCGCCAGGTGCTCGTCACCGCCACGCACAAAGACGCCCGCGTCACAGCCTTCCTCGGCACCTGGGCGTTCGAGAAGTTCTGGATCGCGGATGCCTTCACCCGCATTCTCGAGCTCCACGGCGAGGAGTACGCCTCCCCCACCGAGCACAAGCGCAACATCTTCGCGCGCATCGGCATCCGCCTCGGCCCGATCACCGAGTCGTTCGCGGCCAACCGCGCCGGCGAAGACATGATCGCCGTGCACATGACCATGGGCGCAATCGACGAGTGGGTCACCCAGGCGGCTTTCGCCCGGGCAATCGAACTCGATGACCACTCCGAACTAGTGAAGATGGTCACCACTACGCAGAACGTCGCTGCACGCCAGCTCGAGTTCTTCGTCGCGCAGGCCCACGATCGCCTCGAGCGTTCGGCCGGAGCGCGCACCCTGACTCGCAAGCGCATGGCCGCAGCGACCTGGCCCATTGGCGCCGAAGCACAGCCGAAGGCCGACACCGCTTTCTTTTTCCACTACCTATTCGACGGCGCACCGCAGCTGGCCGATGAGATCGACGACCGGGTTGCCGCGCTTCCCGGGCTCGACGGCATCAGCCCGCTGCGTGGCCTAGTCCCCGGCATGCGAGGCACGCGGTAATGACCAACATCGACCCCACCACCCCAGAACCGGCGATGACGCCGGCAGTACCGGCAGCGAAGAAACCTGCGGCGCGCAAGCCCGCAGTGCGCAAGACGGCTACTGCTGCTTCGGATGCTGTACCTGCCACGAAGGCGCCCGCCCGCACCCGCAAGCCGGCCGCTGCCAAGGCTCCCGCCGCATCGGGCCTCGAGAACGCCCACGTGCTGCTCACCGGCGCGACCGGTTTTGTCGGCCAGGCCGTTCTCGAACGCCTGCTCTCGTCGTACCCGACCACCCGCATCTCGCTGCTCATCCGCGGCAAGGGCTCGCAGACCGGTGAATCCCGCCTGCCCAACCTCATGCGCAAGCCGGTCTTCTCGGCGTGGCGCGAGCGTGTCGGCGACGAGTTCGCGGATGCCGAGATCGCGCGCCGCGTGCGCGTCGTCGAGGGATCCCTCGACCACATCGACTCGCTGCCCGACGACCTCGACATCGTGCTGCACGGTGCGTCGACCGTGTCGTTCGACCCGCCCATCGACGAGGCCTTCGACACCAACGTCGGCGGCGCCAGGGTTCTCTACGGTGCACTTCTGGCATCCGGCTCGAACCCGCACGTCGTGCACGTGTCGACCGCGTACGTCGCCGGGATCCGCAAGGGAATCGTCGCCGAGGCCTCGCTCACGCACAACGTCGACTGGCGCGCTGAAGCCGCAGCCGCAGCGTCGTCGCGCTCACGCGTCGAGCTCGCTTCCCGCCAGCCCGAAGCGCTGCGCCGCCAGATCGATGCCGCGCGCAAGGCCCACGGCAAGGCCGGCCCGCAGGCCGTCGCCCGCGCCGCAGAAGCTGCCCGCGCCGAAGCCGTCACCCGTCGCCTCGTCGACCACGGCCGCACCCGCGCCGAGAGCCTCGGCTGGACCGACGTCTACACACTGACCAAGGCCTTCGCCGAGCGCGCTGCCGAAGAGCTGTGGGCCCAGAGCGGACACCGCCTGTCGGTCGTGCGCCCGGCGATCATCGAGAGTGCGCTGCAGCATCCGTTCCCCGGTTGGATCGACGGCTTCAAAGTCGCCGACCCGCTGATCATCGCCTATGGCCGCGGCCAGCTGCCCGAGTTCCCCGGTGTTCCCGACTCTGTTCTCGACATCATCCCGGTCGACTACGTCGTCAACGTCATCCTCGCCGCGGCCAACCGCCCGGTCGAGCCGAACGACGTCAAGTACTTCCACGTGAGCTCGGGCGCCAGCAACCCGCTGCCGTTCCACGAGATGTACGAGAACGTCAACAAGTACTTCCTGGCGAACCCGGTGTCGAAGGATGACAACGAGATCGAGGTTCCGACCTGGCGCTTCCCCGGCGGCATCGCCGTCGAGAAGGCCCTGCAGAAGCGCGAGAAACAGGCGGCCTTCGCCGAGCGCACGCTGCTGCGTCTTCCCTCGACCAAGCGCACCCGCGAGTGGCTCGACAAGCTGCAGAGTGGCCAGCACGACCTCAAGTCGCTGCGCGCGTTCAGCGATCTCTACCGTGCCTACGTGCAGACCGAGGTCATCTTCGACGACGCCAACACGAAGGCGCTGCACGCGGCTCTTCCCGAGGACCAGAAGAAAGACCTCGGCTTCGACGTCACGGCGATCGACTGGACCGACTACTTCCAGAATGTGCACTTCCCCGCGATTACCGGCCTGACCAAGGCCTTCGCGGCCCGCAAGCAGGCCAAGCCGCGCTCGGCGAAGGCTCTTCCGGTGCGCAGCGACGTTCTCGCCGTCTTCGACCTCGAGGGCACTGTCATCGAGTCCAACCTCGTGCAGCAATACCTCTGGTTGCGCCGCAGCGCGCGCCCGCAGGACTTCGCCGGCCTGGTCACCTCGATCCCCCGCTACATCCGCGCCGAACGCCGTGATCGCGGTGAATTCATCCGCGCGTTCCTGCGTCGCTATGAGGGTGTGCGCGTCGATGACCTCAAGCACGAGGTCGCCGGCAACTTCGGCAAGCGCCTGAAGCACAGCGTCTTCCCCGAGGCCCTGCGCCAGGTGCAGGCCCACCGCGAGGCCGGTCACCGCACCGTGCTCGTCACGGGAATGATCGACATCATGGCCCACCCGCTCGCCGAGTACTTCGACGAGGTCGTGGCCGGCAGCATGCACGAGCGTGACGGTGTTCTCACCGGTTACCTTGCGACCCCGCCGCTCGTCGACGAAGCCCGCGCCTCCTGGCTGCGCAAGTACGCGGCCCAGCACGGCGCCAACCTCACGCAGTCGTACGGCTATGGCGACAGCCACGCCGACCTCTCGTGGCTCGAACTTGTCGGACACGCCAACGCGGTGAACCCCGACATCCAGCTCTACCGTTACGCGCAGGCGAAGCGGTGGGCTGTGCACCAGTGGCGACTCGGCCGCGGTGCGAAGAACACCCCCGTTGCACCAGCCAACTCGGAGAAAGGAGCGCAGTCGATCGCCGGTGGCACCACCGACTCGTCTGCAGCATCTCATGGCATTTGATATCGACAAATACACCGCCACCTCGAAGGCCGTCAACTGGGGCGACCTCGACTTCGACGAGTTCAAGACCAACCCACTCCCCGAGTCCACGTTGCGCGCGCTGCGCTACATGTGCGACGTCGAGTACCACACGGTCTGCTACCTGCGTGACATGCTCGTCACCCCGTCGCACAAAGATGCGGATGTCTCTGCGTTCATGACCATGTGGAACCGCGAGGAGTTCTGGCACGGCGAGGCCCTCGCCGACGTGCTCGGCGCCCACGGCGTCACTGTCGACTTCGACGAGCTCAAGGCCACCCGCATGAAGCTCGGCTGGAAAGACAAGCTCGACCCGGTGAAGCAGTCCCTCATGGGCAACATCGTCGGCAAGGACTTCGTCGCCGTGCACATGATCTGGGGTGCAGCCAACGAATGGTCGGCCGTCGCCGCCTACAACCGCCTCGCCGACCTCGAGAAGCACCCCGTGCTCGGAGAACTGCTGCGTCGCATCGCCAAGCAGGAGGCCAAGCACGTCGCCTTCTACGCCACCCAGGCTCGTGAGCGCCTCGGTGCGAGCCGCAAGGCACAGGTCATCGCCCGCTTCGCACTGAAGAAGGCATGGGGCCCGGTCGGCTCCAGCATCATGGACCCCGAAGACACCACGCACGTGATGGGCCACATCTTCGCCGGCGACGAGGGCATGCGGGAGATCCGCAAGCTCGACGACCACATCTCGCGGATGCCCGGCCTCGCCGGTCTCAAGATCGTCGAGACCGCGATGAAGAAGTTCGGCGTGGCTGCTGCGGCAGCTGTCGAGCCGCGTACCGCGGTGGCTGTCTAGTCACACCAGCTCTACGAACCGGCCTTCCCACGTCGTGGGGAGGCCGGTTTCGTGTTGCCCGCCGGGTGCGCCGCACCCACCCCGGACGCTGGTCGAGTAGGACCGCGAGCGTTAGCGAGTGGACCGTATCGAGACCCTTGTGCGACCCGAGGCACCTGGTCGCACAAGGGTCTCGATACGGGCGGCCTCGCTGGCGCTCGGTCGACCTACTCGACCAGCGAACGGCTAGAACGCGCGGAGGTCGGCGAGCATCGTGCGGAAGGTGTCGGTGTCGTCGCCGTAGACCTGCTCCTGGCGCTCGAGCGCGGCGATGACCTGCCGGCGGCCCTCGTCGTCGATGCGACCGGTGAGCAGGATCAGCAGGAACCCGACCCCGATGACGATCGTGTTGACGTGTTCCTCATCGATGTCCATGGCCTCGAACACGCTCGCCGGTTCCTCTTCGAGGGCGACGGCGACCAGCGGGCGCAAGGCTGTCGTGGGCACGATCCGGCGGCGCAACTGCAGCAGCTCGGCCACGGCATCCGCGGCCTCATCGCTGCCGAACGGCGCGAGGTCATCGGCCTGGTCCAGATAGAAGTCGGCGGTGAAGCGGGCGGCGAACGCCGGATGCGGAGCAGGCAGCGAGCTGTCGGCCTCGGTGGGCGCGGGGTTCGGGCTGCCGGGCTGCTGCGCTGGCGAACTCTGAGCCGGGGGTTGCGGGGCAGGTGCCGGCTGGGCTGGCTCGGATTGGGCGGGCGGCTGCGGCGCGGCGTTCTGGCGGGCGTACTCCGGCGGAACGGCCACCGGGAATCCACCCTCGGGGATGACTGTCTTCTTTAACGGCGGCCCGCCGGGAGTGAAGCCCGGGATCGCCCAGCCGGAGTCATCGACGGGAGCGTCCGGGGCGGGAGCGACAGGGGCATCCGGAACCGGGCGGGCCGTCAGAGCCACGGGCTCGTCGGCCTCAACACCGAGGTCCTGTTCGCGCAACACCTCGTCCATCAAAGCGATCTCGGCCTCGGTGTAGTCGGGCTGGCCATTGGCGCGACGGGTCTCGTTGAGAATGTTGATGAGCTGCTGCCTGTCGACCATGCTCGAATTTTACCCGCGCGGGACGACATCGGGCGGCGGCAGGCGGGCGTTGGGGAATCAGCCGCGTCAGCTCAGGAGTAGACCCCGATGAGTCGCCAGCGTTGCCCGGCCACATCGCCCTGCACGTCGAACACGCGCGTATCGCCGTCATCGGCTGTTCCCTGGAACCGCCAGCCCGGCAGCAGCGGCGGGTGCGTGATGAGCGACAGCTCGAACTCCAGCGGGGTCGGGTCGTCGGTCACCCGGTACCGCCGGCCGTTCCAGACGAGTCGCGCAGGGCGTGCGTCCGCTCCGAACCACACCGCGACGGACTCACTCACCATGGTCATTTCTCGTACCTCACATTCGAAAGTATGTTCGATGCATCTGACACTAACCCCGCCTTCGACGACACGCCAAGAAAGCTCGCCGCAACACTTGACGCGTTGAGGAGTTAACGCTTTACTCGGTAACTACTTACCCAGTAAGCAATTGGAGGCACCGTGTCCGTTCGCCAGAGCCTGCTCGCGATCCTCGACCAGGGAGCCTGCTACGGCTACCAGTTGAGGGCGGAGTTCGATCGCCGCATCGGTTCGACGTGGCCGGTCAACGTCGGCCAGATCTACTCGACGATCGATCGCCTGGTGCGCGACGGACTCGTCGAGCGGGATGAATCCGGCGACGAGGGCCAGACCTACTTCGAGATCACGGCCGCCGGCCGAGCCGAAGTCGCGAGCTGGTTGTCCTCCCCCGTTGTACGGTCGACCTCGACCCGCGACGAGCTCACCATCAAACTCGCCCTCGCCGTGACGCTTCCCGGCGTCGACATCTCCCGGGTCATCCAGGTGCAGCGGGCAGCAACCTTCCGCACCCTGCAAGAGCTCACCCGCACCAAGAACACCACCGACAACCCCGAGTCGGCCGAAGAACTCGCCTGGCTGCTCGTCGTCGACTCGCTCATCTTCCAGGCCGAGGCCGAGGTCAACTGGCTCGACCACTCCGAGGCGCGACTACTGCGGGCAGCAGTGAAACCGTTCCCGCTCTCCACCGAACCCGTGCGCAAGGGCCGCCCGGCCCGGAGCGAGAAGTGACCGCCCCGCTGTTGCGCCTCGACGGCGTATCCATGCACTACGGCTCGGGCGAGACATCCGTCACCGCACTCTCGGGAATCGACCTGACTGTCGAACGCGGCGAGCTCGTCGCAATCATGGGCGCGTCGGGTTCGGGCAAGTCGACCCTGCTCACCATCGCGGGCGGCCTCACAGTTCCGACCAGCGGCGAGGTCATCATCGACGGCAACTGGGTCAGCCAGCTGTCGGTGCGCCAGCTCGCGGCCCTGCGCCGCAAGACCCTCGGCTTCGTCTTCCAGGACTTCAACCTCATTCCCGCGCTTACCGCGATCGAGAACGTGAGCCTGCCGCTCGAGCTCGACGGCTGGAAGGTCAAGCGCGCCCGCCGCGCCGCGAAAGACGCCCTCGCGGTCGTCGACCTCAGCGACCGCGAGTCGCACTACCCGAGCGACCTCTCCGGCGGCCAGCAGCAGCGCGTCGCGATCGCGCGTGCAGTGGTCGGCGGGCGTTCGCTCATCCTCGCCGACGAGCCCACCGGCGCCCTCGACTCCACCACCGGGGAACTCGTGCTGCGGATGCTGCGCTCACGCGTCGACGCCGGGGCCGGCGGCATCCTGGTCACCCACGACGCCCGCCACGCGGCGTGGGCCGACCGCATAGTCTTTGTGCGCGACGGCCGCATCATCGACGACGCCGCAGCCTCGCGCGTCGAGAACGTGCTGGCATGAGCGACCTCTCGCCGCGCTCGCACGGCTGGCGGGTCGCCCTGCGTCTCGCGTCGCGCACCGCGCGCCGAACGCTCGGTCGCACGATTCTCGTCGGGGCGCTCATCGCGTTGCCGGTCATCGGGGTCGCCGCGTTCGCCACCGTGTACGCGAGTACCTGGGAGACAGTTACCGAGCGCGTATCGATCGATCTCGGGCACGCCGAGGGCGCTCTGCAAGTGGTGGGTCAACCGGGTCAGATAACCGAGCAGGCGCCCACCGATATCGATATGTTCATGTCCAGTTCGAACGAGGGCGGGCCGAACTGGGTCTCCGACGTCAGCCCACTTCTTCCCGAAGGCACCCGCGTTCTCCCCATACGGAGCATGCAAGTCACCGCGACCACCGCCACGGGTATCGGCTCGATGGAGGCATCGGTCGGCGAATCCTGGGATCCATCGCTGGAGGGCCGCTTCCTCATGGGCGAGGGGCGGCGACCGGCGAACGACACCGAGGCGATGGTGTCCACGTCTGCCCTGGTGCGCCTCGGGATCTCGCTCGGCGATTCCGTGCGAATCACGCAACCACACGCAGCCGACTACACGGTTGTCGGCACGCTCCAGAGCGCCCGGCAGGCTACGACGGTCGACGCGCTGTTTCTTCCTCCCGCTTACGACGAGACTCCTCTCACCCCGGACACCGCGTACTTCTACACCTTCTACCTGCCGGACTATTCGCTGACCTGGCCACAGATCCTCGAGCTCAACGCTCATGGCGTTGTCGCCATGTCGCGCGAGGTCGCCCTCGATCCCCCATCGGGTGATTTCATCTCCAACGACGGCACCGGCGGCACCGTTGTCGCCGGACTCATCGTGCTCGGCTTCGCTCTCATCGAGGTCGGCTTGCTCGCGGCGGCGGCCTTCACCGTGGGTGCGCGGCAGCAGCAGCGCACGCTGGCCGTGCTCGCGAGCGTCGGCGCCGACCGCCGCACGGTCGCTCGCGTCGTCTCGCTCAATGGGCTAGTCATCGGCATCAGCGGAGCCGCGATCGGTGTCGCCCTGGGGATCGGGCTCGCCGCGATCATCATTGCCGCCACCGCCGATGGCAGCCGTACGCAGTATCCCGGCTTCCACTTGCAGCCGACCTGGCTGGGCGGCATTGCGCTGCTCGCCGTCGTCGCCGCCTGGATCGCGGCGATGGTACCGGCGAGGGCCGCATCGAGGCTCGATGTCGTCGCCGCCCTGCGCGGCGCCACCCGGCCGCCGAAGCCACGCAAGCGCACCCCGGTGATTGCCATCATCATCTTCGTGTTCGGCCTGGTGCTCGTCACAGTCGGCTTGGTGGTGGTCGGTACTGCGGGCGCCCAGAACGCGGCCCTTTCGACGATCGAGTTCCCCGACGAGGCGGAATGGAAACGTATCCGCCTGCTCAGTACGATCGGCATCACCCTGCTCTCGGTCGGCCCGGTGGTCGCGCAGATCGCAGCGATCGTGATCGCTCCGGCGATCTTCCGAGTGGTTGCCCGCGCCCTCGCCCGCCTCAGCGTCGGCACCCGGCTGGCGAGCCGCGATGCCGCTCGCAACGCCGCTCGCACGGTTCCCGCGGCATCCGTGGTCATGTCGACGGTCTTCCTGTCGGCCTTTCTCATGTGCCTGCTCGCCGGCACCCAGAAAGCCGCGGACGATAACTACCAGCCAGTATTCGCCGAAGGCCAGGTCGGGGTGAGTTTGATCGAAGGGCAGATGGATGGCACGCAGACGGTCGCTGACGACCCTCTACCGTTTGTCGACGCGCTCGAGTCGAGTTTCGACACCAGCAAGGTGCGGGTGCTGCACAGCGTGCGGGCGGAAGACGGGCTCAGTCCGATGCCCGTGCTCGCCCCTGACAAGCAGTGCGGCCTGGAGGACTCGAATGACCAGCGCTGTGTGAACCAGCCCTACTTCTATTCTGGCTATACGACAGGCGCGTACGACCAGAAGATCTGGGTCGGTAGCGAAGCCGATCTCGCGCTCATCCTCGGCGCTCCTCTCACCGAAGAGTCGAAGGCAACACTGCGAGCCGGCGGCACGGTCACCCCGTACAAGGAGTTTCTCGACGACGGCACCGCGACGATCGCCTGGTGGGACTCGACCGGCGACATGGGGTATCTGCCCGGCGAAACTGCCGATCACCAGAAGGCCCTGCCAGCGAGCTACCAGGTCACCCCGCATCCCGGCTCGTTCGCGCTGCTGATGACCCCCGCGACCGCAGACTCGATCGGCCTGGACTACGACCCCACCCTCGCACTCGCGGCTACTGCTACCCCTGTCACCCAAGCTCAGGAAGATTCTGGGCGCGCAGCGATAGAAGCGCTCACCAACGGGTCGGGCTACATCGAGGTCGAGCGCGGCCCGCAGGAGTTCGCCCAGTGGGCCTGGCTCGTTCTGGCCATCAGCAGCGTGATCATGCTGGCTGCGGCATCCGTCGCCATCGGGCTCGCCCGGTCGGACGGGCGCCGAGACGATGCGGTGCTCGGCGCGGTGGGCGCCTCCCCCGGGCTGAGACGATCGTTCGGCTTCTGGCAGGCGATCGTGATCTGCGGCACCGGGTCGGTGATCGGGGCGGTCCTCGGATTCGCCGAGTACGCGGCACTTGCCGGCGCAACCCTGGTCGACAGTTCGATCGGCATCCCGTTCGCGGTGCCGGTGCTGCCGCTGCTCGCCACTGTTATCGCGGTGCCCCTCCTGATCGCCGCCGGCAGCTGGCTGACCGCACGCCCCGGGCGCACCCACGTGATGGACCGCAGCGCTATCGCCTGATCGGGTCGGATGTCGGGCCTACGCTGGAGGAATGTCACCCGCCGCACTCAGCATCCGCCCGGTCCAGCCTTCTGATCACGACGCCTGGAAAGCACTGCACCGCGGCTACCGCGATTTCTACGAGCACCCGGACGACGACTCGGCGATCGAGCGGGTCTGGGCCTGGTTGATGAACGACTCGCACGAGGTGAACGGGCTTGTCGCGGAGGTAGACGGACGCCTCGTCGGGATCACCCACTACCGTCGTTTCGCACGCCCCTCGAGCGGCACCGTCGGCATCTACCTCGACGACCTGTTCACGAGCCCGGCCTCCCGCGGGCTGGGCGTCGGTCGCTCGCTGATCGCCGCGGTCACCGAAATCGCCCGCAGCGAAGGCTGCTCGGTCGTGCGCTGGATCACGTCGGAGTCGAACGCGCAGGCGCGCATCCTCTACGACGCCGTGGCGACCCCGATGCCGCTGGTCACCTACGACATTGTTCCGCAGGGCTAAGCGGCCAATTCGCTCTCGGTGGCTGCGGAACGGTCATCGGCTGTCGCGCGGCGGCTGAGCCGCACGTTGGCGAGGAACAGTGCGAGGTCGTGCATCGCGACGAGAACACTGCGCGGTGCTTCGACGGCACCGGCCTCGATCACGCCGAGCGCTTCGAGCTCGAGGGTGAGGTGAGTCGCAGTGACCGAATCGAGGCGCAGCGCTGCACGCAACCCGCCGAGCGAGAAGGCCTGGCTCTGCACGACGAGTTCGATAGTGCGCTCGAGCAGGGCGAAGTCCTTCGAGTCGACAGTCGCGATGACGCGCTCCCCCGCGGCCTGCGGAATCGCGAACGACCCGTCTTCGTCATCGAGCGAGTAATAGCGCTCGGGGTGCAGTCCGGTGTAGGCGTCGGGGCTCGCGAGGAAGGTCATTCGGGTACTCGATTTCGGGTCGATGTGGGTGCCGGACGCTGAGGGCGGGTAGCGGTCGTCCAGTCATTTCATCGTAGAAGAGTGACCCCCTTTCGGGTGACGAAACAGCGATCTCGGGGTATCCCCTAGGCGAACTCCAAGCTCCCATTCGCCCATCGAAACAGGCTGGCCACGCGGCTCACACCACCCACATCCGTTGGCCCGGAATCGTCTCTGGCACGACAAAGACTCCCCCGTTCCGTGAGGAACGAGGGAGCCTTTGCTCAGGTGATTCTTGCTACTTGACGACCACCGTGAAGACCGGCGACTCCGACATGGAGAGGTTCGGCGTTCCTGCGAACGTGAACTTCAGCTTGTGGGTGCCCTTCGTGGTGAAGACCGGCAGGGCAACGTACATGCTGCCGTTGCTCGCCTCCTTCAGCGCGATGGTCTTGATGGTCTTGCTGCCGTCGAGTACCTTCACGGTGCCCGAGAGGGGAACCGTGACACCGGGAGTCGACAGGGTGAAGGTGACCTTGACGCGGGTCTGCTTCAGAACTGCCTTCTGCGAGGTGATGGTGCGCGAGAGCTTCGTCAGTGCCTTGTTGACCTTGACCGAGGCCTCGTCCACAGCGGTGGTCGTGGTCTCATTGCCCAGGTAGGTCGCCGTCACCGAGTGCGTGCCCGCGTCGAGGTTCGACGGCAGCGGGAACGTTGCCGCGCCTTCGACGAGCTCGACCACAGCGAACGCCTCACCGTCGACGTCGATACCGACGCTTCCGGTTGCCGGAGCCTCGTCACGGTCGACCGTGACGGTCGCCGATCCCGGGGTTCCGTAGCGAGCACCGGTGGTCGTGAGCTCGACGGTCGGGGTGACCTTCTCGGGCTCGACCGGCGGAGCAGGCTCGACGGTCAGCGTCGACGCGGAAGAGAGCGACCCGACGAGCGGGGTTCCCTCAGCCGGCGTGAAGCTGGCGGTGATCTCGTGAGCACCGATCTCGAGGTCGGACGGCAGAACGAACGCGACGGTGCCGTCTGCGACATCCGTCGAATCGATCTCTTCGCCATCGACGAGCAGCGACACTGTTCCGTCGATGTCCGTCTCACCGTCGACCAGGGTGACGACGACCTCGGCCGTGGCGGCCGGGTCGACACCGTAGAACTGGGTGGCGGATGACAGCGTCAGCTCGGTCGCGGTGGTCGCGGTGACCGTGTAGACAACCGGTGAGCTGCCCGAGGTCGACAGTGCAGCGCCGGCAGCCGGCGTGTACTTGGCGACCAGCGAGTACTCGCCGACGACGAGGTCGCTCGGAAGAGTGACCTTGGCGTTGCCGAACTTGTTCACCGAAGCCGTCGCGATGACGGTGGAACCATCGAGGATCTCGACCGAACCGCTGACCGAGT
>Ga0247736_10000495_pt1 | contig 13232 bp, 6 predicted proteins | sample UWRJL193509B2_FD_180935 | JGI IMG/M metagenome (GOLD analysis project Ga0247736, IMG submission 180935) | Plant litter microbial communities from Arlington Agricultural Research Station in Wisconsin, United States - UWRJ-L193-509B-2 | ecosystem: Environmental > Terrestrial > Plant litter >...
TCCAGGAAACCAGCGTTGGCTCCCCTCCTGAGGAAGTGCGCAGGCGCCCCAGGTTAAACCAGCTCTCTTGTGATAAATGGCCTTGAGCAATACCAACAAACGTAGCCAAACGCGCTTCTGACGCCAGCAAGTCATAAAAGCTTGCGTCGCGACGGAAATTGTCTACGTTATAACCCACCGCCAGGAGGTGGCGTTTTTGGTCATATAAAAATTCGTATTCGATGGTAGAGAAGTCGTTAATTTGCGTGATCAATTGCTGAATTTTGCTGATGCGATCATTGGCGTTTTCACAACCCACAGCCACCACACGTAAAAGCTTGGTGTAGTTGAACCGATCAGCCAGTGAACTATTTGCAACCGAGGCACCGAGATCTTTTAGCAATCGGTTTTTTGCATTAGCAAGATGACTCAGACTTGGAATGCGATCTAGTTCGCCATACTGACCGTTCGGGTCAAGAGACGTTGAGAGTTCTACCCAAGGCGCCAGATAAAGCAAATCCGCTTCCACCGCTTGCACTTGTCGGGCTAAAGCATCCGCCCAAATTGCCGCTTCGGTTTTATTATCTCCTTCGGTTTCAGCACTCGACAATTCCGCCGACAAGGCTACTGCACTGAACGACAAGGGTTGCAGATATTTATAAATCGCACTTAACGACGTAAGCCGCGTGCTGGTGGCTGCAGCGAGTTGAGTGTTCAAGCTTTGAATGGATGCTTTAACGACGTCTGAAGTAAGCCCAACCGCTGCATCATTTAACAACCGTAAGGTATCGAGTAACCCTTCAAAAACATTAGGTGCAACTATGGGGCGATCCAGTACCTCAATAAACGCGGCGCGTAGTGTTATCAAGTGCCCCACTAAATTGCCGCTATCTACCGACGAAATGTAGCGCGGTGGTAGTGGCATTAGCGTCGTAGTCTCGTACCAGTTAAAGAAGTGGCCCGCATAACGCTCCAAACGGCCCATAGTACCCAGCGTATTTTCAGTGCGTTCCAGCATCACACTTAATGGAATATAGGCAAAGTCGTAGGCAGTCACGTTGGCTAATAAGGCCAAACCCATATTGGTGGGTGACGTGCGGTGCGCAATTACCGCACCGGGCAATTCCTGGAAGTTATCAGGTGGAAGCCAGTTATCTTCCGCTCCTACAAATCGGTCAAAGAAAGCCCAGGTTTTGCGCGAAATCTTACGCAGGAAAACAACCTGATCCGTGCTGAGATTCGCTTGTTGGGGCTGAAGCGGCTGACTGATCCACCAGGCTACTGCAGGAGCCAGCACCCAGATAAGTAAAACGGGTGCCGCATCCAAAAGCACACCGTCGTACATTCTGCCTAACACTACGGCAGTAAAAGCCGCAATCACTGGCCCCGCCCACATGGTGCGATAGGTCGCCCATAGACTGGCTGGCCCTTTGCCGGTTTGCTCTGCGTAAGGGTTCCATTCCAGAAGTAACCGACGAGTGATTAGCAACCGAACGGTAGCGCGCAAAATTGCGGTCAAGGTATAGGTGGCTTCATGCGGCAAGCAGCTTATGCGGAACACCGACTGCGCAAGATTGCGTTCAACCGATTGGACCACCGCCATGCAATGTTGCCAAAATCCCACTTCAGTAGCGCGGCGGAAAAGGTCAACAAAACCGATCAACAATGCAGGAATGAACACGATGCAAAATACGGCCGAGCTCCAAAACCAGACTTGTCCGGTCATGAACCAACCGATAATCAACAAACTCAGTAAGCACACTGGTGCAAGGCTGCGAACCAGATTATCCAGAATTTTCCAGCGCGATAATGCTGACAAAGGATTGAGCGTCGGCTTGCCGTCAAAACCTGGAACACGTTTAAAAAGCCAGCTTGCGATCTGCCAGTCGCCACGAATCCAGCGTTCGCGACGGCTTACATCGGCTGCATAAGTGGTAGGGTTTTCTTCGTAAAGTTGAACATCGCTCAATAATCCGGAGCGGGTGTAACACCCTTCTAATAAATCGTGACTGAGAATACGATTTTCCGGGAAGCGACCACGCAAGGTTTGTTCAAAAGCATCTACGTCATAAATGCCTTTGCCGATGAAAGAACCTTCGTCGAACAAGTCCTGGTAAACATCCGAAACAGAACGGGTGTAAGGGTCAATGCCCGGTTCAAGGCCGTACAACAATGCATAGCGCGAACGTTTATTCGCAGACAAACTCGCCGCCATACGCGGTTGCAAAATACCGTAACCACCGATGACTCGTGAACCGGTTTTGTCAAAGCGCGGATGGTTTAAAGGGTGCGCCATGGTGCCGATAAATTCGCGGGCAGAATCTCTTGGCAGTTGCGTGTCTGTATCCAACGTAATGACGTATTTAATGTTTATTAATTTGGTGAGATCGCCCACGATCATAGAAAAATGAGTGGGATCTTCTTCAGCTGCGTCAGTGCGGTGGCTACGCAAAAGCGAATTTAATTCTGCTAATTTTCCGCGTTTACGCTCGTAACCCATCCACACTTTTTCAGAGGCATTCCAGGTGCGACGGCGATGAATTAAATAAAAACGATCATTCTGTGCTTCAGAATATTTTTCGTTGAGCGCAATAATTCCATCACGTGCTTGCGCCACTAAAAGATCATCGGTTTCCAAGGTTTCAGTTGGCGCATCGCTTAAATCTGTTAGTAAAGCAAAATGCAAATAAGGATCTCTATTCCCCAGGAAACGCACCTCCAAGGCTTCAAGTAAATCTTCAATATTTTTTGGGCTGGTGAGCATGGTGGGAATGACAACGAGAGTGCGCATGTTCTCGGGTAGGCCATTAGAAAAATCCATGCGCGGCAAAAGTCTTGGCGTCACTAATAAAAGCGCGAGCCAATTGGTTAAGGCTGAAGCGAGCTGGCTGGTACAAAACACCGCAAGCACGCCAATCACTATTAATGGCCAGCCTTTGATTCCAGAATTATCAGCGTGGCTAACCAACACTGAGGTGAATATAGCGGTTAGTAAAAAAATACTGCCAACATGTAAAAGTAGTGGAAAGCGGCCCGCAAAACGCCGTAATTTCGTAAGCGTGGATAACCGCGGTTCCACCATTTTTTCGAGCTGCGATAACCCGCGGTCCACCAGGTAATAACCGACATGATGTTTATGGGGTTCTTGTTCGTTGATAGTGGAAATATTTATTCCCGCCAGCGTAACCGCAGCGCGCGCGACATCCGCCTCTGTCAGGCGAATACGTTTCGCGAGTTTGTCGATAACCTGGCGGTAGTTGTCGCGAGTGGCAAAATCCATCTCACAGTAGACTTCGTCCTGACGCAAAACAGCATCAACCACGCTAACGCTTTCAACAAACTCCCGCCAATCATTGGAACCTAAAAATCGCAAACTCCCAATACTATTACTGATTGAGACTTGATCCGCTGCCTGTTGTTGAGCCTCTGCCAAAATCATTTGCTCGATAGTTTGGCTGGACTCCGCAAGACGCTCCTTGACCCAACTTAGCGGCATTGCCAATGCTGTGCCATGCCCTTGCAAACGACGCGCAAGTTCAGCCACAAAAGGGCTGACCATTTTTGGCTCGGAGCGAGCCATATCTGCAATCACTAAAATTAAATTTTTAGGGTCATTCTCCGCCACCTCAATGAATTTATTTGTCCACTCTTGCGCCTCGTTCACCTGCAAACGTGCGGTAGTGATTCGTCCAGCAACGCGGCGTAAATTTTCAATTAACGCCAACCGCAACATAATGGGAATTGCCCACAATTCACCGAGCGTGAGCGGCACTACAGTTTGGTAGGCAGCAATAAATCGGCTCAATAAAATTGAATCCAATCGCCCATCGCCGTGTGAAATAACTTCTACCGCTAAATCATAAACGCGCGGTAAGCCACGTGAATTTCCATTCGCTAAACGCGGTAATTCGCGGCTGTAATTTTTTGGCAAATGTTGGCGAGCGATGCGGATTTGTTCTTCCACTAAATAAAAATTATCGAGCAGCCATTCGCCTGCAGGTTCAATGCGCGATTTTGCTTTCACTGCATCCATTAATAATGTGCAGCTGTCCACCAAAACAGTTTCGTTTTCATCCAAACGTTTTAGCAAACGATTGTGCCTGCCGTAACGACTTAATCTGTGATTTGCAGCCAAGCTTTTACCGTGTTGCTCCATCTGGTCAACGCTGAATAATTCTGCTCGAAATGGAATCAGGTCTTGAACTTCATCATCCGCAAAAGGATCAGTGCTCCAACCATCAATTGAATTGAGAAAATCTAAAAACCAGCCTTTTTGAGAACTTTTTGGCGGGTTCGTTATTAGCTGTTCTCTGGCGTTTTCAAATTGCGGTTTTTCCGTGATGATCTCTGAATCGTTTGCTGCTGATGCGGGAGATAGTGGTTTATCGTCCAGTCTGGATAAATCGCTTGGAAGATTTTCGGGAAGTTGAAACCTTTTGGTAAGTTTCATTTTGATTCCTAATTAGTAAAAAAATTAAAATCGCAGATTTCGTTAATCTTTTCACTTCAATTACTCGCTACTTCATGTCACACGGTTCGACTCATAGCTAGACATAGTTGTAATTGATTAACACTGCACGGATAAAATGGCGTCGAATTCAAATTTTTAATTATTTAAAAAAGATTTTTGACACAAATGCCAAAAGAAATGCACGTACGGATTTATGCTAAAACTGTGACACTTAAGGATCAGTACGCAAACGCACACAGTTATAAAAAAGACCTGTCACTCAATTTAATGGTGAAGCAACATGAGACACAAAGTCGTAGATCATTAAAAGATCAGACTCCGGCCAGACTAAAACACCAAATACTAAACACTAAGATTTATGCACAACGACAGGTGCAACAGGGGGACTAATTCGGCCTTAAGTGGGGTAACACACAGAAGCGATAGGTAGGCTGAGACACCATTACGATTTGCTAGGGTAATTACGTAAGCGACAATTAGATAAATTAAAACTCTTTGTCTGGTAAATATTTAGATACGCACATGTAAGGGCTTCTGTACTTGAGAAACTAAGCAGCTTGCGGCAAGTCGGTGGATCCAACACGGACTGTTAGAGAAAAATCGTGTCAGAGTAAGCATATCGTGCTCCTGAGACATACTACGCTTGCTTTAGTTGCTAAAAGACAAGCCTTAATTAGCCCAAATTGATATTGGACTTATGATTAGACGATCTGCCACCCGCAAAAATCTATTTTTGCTTTCTATTCCTACTCTCTTCGTACTGATGATAGTGGCTACGCTTTTCTGGTTTTTTGATCGGATGAAGACTGCCAACGATAGCCGTAATTTTGTGCTTCTCACTATTAATACGTCACAAAATCTATTAATGGAAATGATCAACGCTGAAACGGGCGTGCGCGGCTTCATAATTACCGATGATGAAACCGCCTTGACGCCATACCGGAATGTTGAAAGCGCCATACCAAAAACCTTACAACAACTTCACGACTTGTCGCCAGTCGGTGCCACCAAAGCACAGCTTGATATTATCGAACCGCTTATAAAACGAAAAATGGAAATTCTGGCAGAGGCCATTAACCTAACAAGAAAAGGTCCGATAACAGATTTGACTCCGATGATTGCCAGCCGTGAAGGCATCCACGTGATGGAGTTGATCCGTCAGGAGTTGGGAAAGTACAATCAAATCCAAAATGGTGTACTTGAATATTACGACCAGCAGTACCGCAGCAACATGAATTTTCTATTCATATTTCTGGTGTGCGCCAGTGTATTTATGTTGATGTTCGCGCAAATTTTTGCCTACGGAATTTATCGCAATATTCATCAGCGCATGATGGATTTGGTTCACCAGGAAACCAAACGTTCGCTGGATACTCAAGAAGCGATGAACCATCAACTCAATCTTGCTTACGTCACCTTGCAAGACAGTGAGAAAAAACTGGAGGTAACACTCAACTCCATCGCCGATGCAGTCATTTCAACTGACCCGGAAGCACGTGTCACACTTATGAACCACGTTGCCGAACAAGTGACTGGCTGGTCGTTAGAAGAGGCAATGGGCCGTCCGATCGACGACGTGTTCATCATGCTAAACAAAGAAACTCGCGAACCTATGACTTCAAAGGTTATGCAGGAACTTTTAAGCGGCGCCGTGCAAAGCTCTCACGATTCACTGTTGATTACTCGCGATGGCGGCCAATGCAATATAGCCGACAGTTGCTCGCCCATGCGCGATCAAGATGGCCAATTAATAGGTGCAGTGCTCGTATTCCGCGATGTGACCGCAGAAAATATAGCGCAACAGGCACTTATTGACAGCACGGCTTTAGTACAAACAATTTTGGCAACCGTTGTAGATGCGATCATTACTTTTGATGTGCGCACAAATTTAATTGAAACCGTAAATACTGCTGCAGAAAAAATGTTTGGCTACAGTGCAGAAGAACTTATCGGCAAACGTTTTAGCGCCATAGTTCCAGAATTATCGGACGATAAAGGCTCGTTGGACTATTACAAATCCAGTGTGGAAGATTCCGCTAACGGATTAATACGTGAAGTCCCTGGCCTGCATAAAGCTGGCTACTATTTCCCCATGGAAATCAGTGTGAGCGAAATGCGTTTAGGTGGCCAACGCTATTTTACAGGCGTGTTGCGTAACATTTCTGCGCGTAAACAGGCTGAAGCTAATGTTCGTGCATCTGAAGACCGCTACCGTAATTTATTCGATAGTATTGATGAAGGTTTCTGCACTATCGAAATGATTTATGACAATGGCAAACCTGTTGATTATCGTTTCATCGAAGTAAATCCATCGTTTGAAAAACAAACCGGCCTTGTTAACGCGCAAGGAAAAAGTATCTTAGAATTGGTGCCAGACTTCGATGGAGTCTGGTTTGAAACCTACGGCAGAGTTGCGGCAACGGGTGAACCGGTACGATTTGTTCAGGAAGCTCGTGCATTAAATCGTTGGTTCGATGTGTACGCATGTCCTGACCTCACCGTAGATAGTAAAAAAGTTATCGTTTTATTTACAGATATCACCGAGCGTAAACGTGCTGAGCAAGCGCTGCATGAAAGTGATGAGCGTATGCGTCTAGCGACTGAAGCAACCGGTGTAGGTATTTGGGAATGGAACCTGCTAAACAATACCGTACATTGGGATGCGCAAATGTTTCGCATATACGGCATCGACCCAACTGATAATGGTCTGATTGATCAGGAGGCTTGGGCGAGTTACATACTTCCCGATGATGTACACGCCCATCAAGAAGCCTTGCAAGAGGCTATTAATTCCGGCTCGCAAAATATTCGCGAATTCAGAGTGACGCCCTTTAATGGCGGAGGTTTGCGCCACATTCGCTCTGTAGAGACAGTGCGTGTGAATGATCAAGGCCGAGTGGTTTCTATTGTTGGCACCAACCTTGATATCACTGACCGTAAAAGTACTGAAGATACGTTGCGCGAAAACGAACGGCATTTGCGCGCCGTTATTGATGCACTACCAGTTGCGATTATTACCACAGACGCTAAAGGCATTCTCACGCATTTCAACCAAGCCGCTGTTGAATTTTCTGGCCGCATGCCGAAATTGGGCGAAGACCAATGGTGCGTCAGCATGAAACTGTTACGTCCAGATGGTGCCCCGCTCGCTCATGATCAGTGCCCTATGGCGGTTGCGTTGCAACAAGATCGTCAGATTTTGGGAGCAGAAGCCATTGCAGAGCGGCCCGATGGATCGCGTGTTTGGTTTACCGCGCACCCAACGCCATTACATGACGCCAGCGGAAAATTAATTGGCGGCATTAACATGATGATCGACGTCACTGAACGTAAACGTCTTGATAAAGTGTTACTCGAAAATAATATCGAACTTAAAAAAGCAAAAAATCTTGCGGATAAAGCTAACCTCGCGAAATCAGATTTCTTATCAAATATGAGTCACGAATTACGCACACCCTTGAGTGCGATTTTAGGTTTCGCGCAATTGCTCGCAAGCAGCAAGACACCGCCTACGGCATCGCAACAACGCAGCATTGATCAGATATTACAAGCGGGTTGGTATTTACTGGATTTGATTAATGAAATTTTAGACCTGACGTTGATCGAGTCTGGAAAATTATCTATTTCTATTGAACAGGTATCGCTCTCCACATTGCTGGATGATTGCTATCACATGGTGGAACCCCAAGCGGTTAAACGTCATGTCACGCTAGATTTCCCACCGTCCAGTCATGAAATAGTTGTAAAAGCAGATCACACGCGTTTGAAACAAGTGCTCATCAATTTGCTTACCAATGCCGTTAAATACAACCGCATTTACGGCAATGTTAAAGTTAGCATCGGCGAGGAAACGCCGGGCCGCATTCGCCTCTTTGTTGAGGATACTGGCGAAGGAATTTCGCAAGAAAAAATTGCACAGTTGTTTCAACCTTTTAATCGCCTTGGTAAAGAAAACAGCGCGGTCGAAGGTACCGGTATCGGTCTGGTAATGACCAAACGCTTGGTGGAATTAATGGGTGGCGAAATTGATGTGAAAAGTATTGTTGGGCAAGGCACTGTGTTTAGTATTGAACTTGATTTGTTCACACATGACTTGCTCAACGAAGAGAGCAATAGCAAACTCAAACATGCTGCTTTACAACTTCCAAAAAGTATTGGTAATACTCACACCATACTTTATATCGAAGACAATCCTGCGAACCTGATGCTCGTGGAAGATATTATAGAATCTCGTACGGATTTAAAATTATTGTCTGCCCGCGATGGCTACACAGGTATTGAAATTGCACGCAACACTTTACCTGATTTAATACTTATGGATATTAATTTGCCTGGCATCAATGGAACTGAAGCTTTAAAAATTTTGGCGAAGGATCCACTCACATCGCATATTCCTGTGATAGCGCTGAGTGCCAATGCAATACCACGCGATATTGAAAAAGGTTTGGCTGCAGGCTTTTTCAAATATTTAACCAAGCCGATAAAAATTCATGAATTTATTGATACCTTAGACCAGGCGCTTCATCTTGGAATCGAACAACCCGTTGAAATAAGTCAAGAGAAAATAGTATGAAAATAACCGCTGAGGATGTGCTTAATGCACGCATATTGATCGTCGATGATCAACAGCCCAATATAATGGTGCTGGAGGAACTGTTGAGCGAAGAAGGTTACACCAACGTTAGCTCAACGACTAACCCGGTTGAAGTACCTGGCTTACATCGTAAAAATAATTACGATTTAATTTTGCTGGATTTACAAATGCCGGAGATGGACGGATTCCAGGTGATGGAATGCCTTAAGGCAAACGACAAGGAAACCTATATTCCTGTGATCGTTCTCACCGCGCAACCCGGCCATAAATTGCGTGCACTGCAAGGCGGCGCAAAAGATTTTATTAGCAAGCCATTTGATATCATCGAAGTCAAAACGCGTATCCATAATATGTTGGAAGTGCGTTTGCTTTATAAAAAGCTGGAAGACTACAGCAAAATTCTTGAAGAAACGGTTCAGGAACGCACTGCTGAATTACGCGAAAGTGAAGCGCGCTTCCGCAGCCTTACCGAGCTTGCGTCGGACTGGTATTGGGAGCAAGACGAGACCGGAAAATTCACCAAAGTTTCTGGCCCTGTACTGGAAATGTTGGGCATCCAAGTTGATTCGTTCGTGGAAAACTCTGCCAAGGGAACTGCTGTTTTAGCAGACCCAAGTGGTTGGGATGAACATGAGCGCAAAGCATTGCAAGACATCATTGCGGCACGAGAACCCTTTATTGACTTCTCATTCAGCCGAAAAGTGGATGACGGCAATGTTCTCTACTATCGTGTAAGCGGAGAGCCCATGTTTGATCAAGCGAGTCGTTTTATCGGCTATCGCGGTATCGGAATTCAATGTCAAGAAATGCCTATCGCGCATAAAGGATAATGATGCAGCTACCTACTAATAGCCTCATACAAAATCGTCTTCTCGCCGCACTTAGCGAACAGGAACTTGCTCGCATTGCATCACGAATGGATTTGGTAGCGCTACGCCTCGGTGAGATGCTTTATGAACCTAACCAACTTTTGCAATATGCTTATTTTCCAACGACGAGCATAATTTCATTGCATTACGTAACTGAAACTGGCGCTTCGGCAGAAGCTGCAGGTGTAGGGAATGAAGGCATGGTTGGTGTTCCACTTATATTGGGTGGCAACACGACGCCGAGTTCTGCAGTGGTACAAACAGCGGGCCAAGCTTATCGGCTTGATCGTAATATTTTGAAAGCTGAATTTAATAGTGGCTCAGGTTTAATGAACCGTTTGTTGTTGCGATACATTCAAGCACTCATGACGCAAATGTTTCAGACTGCTGCTTGCAATCGTCACCACTCTGTTGAACAACAATTGTGTCGCTGGTTGTTATTAACGGTGGATCGCATTCCCACTGGCGAATTAAAAATGACGCAGGAACTCGTGGCAAATATGTTAGGCGTGCGCCGCGAAAGTGTTACTGAAGCTGCTGGCGCCTTACAGAACGCAGGCTGCATTCGCTACCGCCGAGGTCATATTGCAGTGCTGGACAGAAAAAAACTGGAAGTTAAATCTTGCGAGTGTTACGGCGTTGTTAAAAAAGAATTAGATCGCCTCATAGGAAATGTGAGTTGATATCACAAACTTTTTTAACAAAAATAAGTAATAAACGTTAAAAATAAACTCGAAAAATAGTTGCTTCACAATATGGTTAATAGCTGCAACTATTTTTCAAGTTTTTAAAAAATTCACTTTCAATTAAATTAGTGTTCGAAATAGCAATTTACATTTTAGAAATAAATCCTTTCCCTCCCCCTTCAAAATCTAATCACAAATACTATTTACAACTGCGTTAATAATTATATTCGTGACCGCTCACGCATCTTAAAGATTAGCTGGGTTAGTTAACACACAGATGGTCCATTCGCCTGAACTTAACATAGCATTGCGAATTATGGCGACAAAAATATTTATATCTTTGTTGCCAGGATAAATGCTTAAAACCTAGATGGAGATTACTATGAAAATGCTTTCTTTAAAAAAACATGTTGTAGCGGTGGTTTTACTAACAGCGTCCAGCTTTTCAGTTGCCGACGCTAAACAAGATATCACTGATGCACGCCAGGAAACTCAAATATGGACCACCTATGCATTAAGTCCATATCTTCGCGCAAGTGATTTAAAAGTCAGCGTACATAACGGCAAAGCCACACTCACCGGAAAAGTTGATGAAGACGTTAACAAAGATCTGGCAAAAGAAATTGCTCAAGGTGTGAGCGGCATTAAAGAAGTGGACAACCAAATTACCGTTCATTCAGATTACCAACCAAGCAATTCAAACAACTACGGCGAATCCATTGACGACATCACAATCACTGCAGGTGTTAAATCTAAATTATTTTGGAGCAAATATTCCTACCTAGCTACCAAGGTAGAAACCAAAAGTGGACGCGTGTCCTTAAGTGGCACTGTAGAAAGTAAAGACGCTCGCGACTTGGCAGAACGGCTCGCTACAAATACTCGGGGTGTTATTGGTGTAAAAAATCAATTAGTTGTTAGTGATAAAACCGATGCAAAACCCGGTGCTGGCGCAAAAGCTAAAGATGTAGCTACCGAAGCAACGACCAAAGTGGAAGACGCCTGGATTACCACGAAAGTAAAATCAAACTTTCTTTATTCAAGCAATGTGAGTGGTTCAGCGATAGACGTTTCAACTAATGCCGGAGTAGTTACTTTAAAAGGTGGTGTTAGTAGCGGAGCAGAGCGTGCATTGGCAGTTGAGCTTGCACAAAACATTCGCGGCGTTAAAAGTGTTGATGCTAAAGGTTTAACTTTTTAAAAATTGAAGAAAAATTAAATACAAGAAATTTATATCAAGAAAATGAATTAATTATTGAAAGTTTTTAAGCTTGAACTATTAACGTCGAAGCCATTAAAAACAGAAAAATCGACTAGAAATAATTTAAAAAAATTAACATTTTAATAAGAAAATAAAAATGGGCCGCCACACACATAGCGGTCCATTTTATTTTGTCAGCTGTTGTCCGTTAACTCTTATCCGTTCATTTTCTAATTATGTTTATTGTTTTTATGATCGTTTTTCCTCAACTGATAAAACCACTAACGCTAACACTTACTGGATATTTTCCGGTACAACTTAAGGGGCATAAGTCATATGGAAAATTTATTCAGACAATTCCATTTCATCTGCGGAGTCTTGTCCACCAGCACTCAATGACAGGGCGGGCGACTCCAATAATTCTGCACGAACTTTCTTTTCCAATTCAGTGGCAATAACAGGATTTTCCTGTAAATACTTCATGACGTTGTTTTTACCTTGACCAATTTTATTGCCTTGATAGCTATACCATGCACCGGCTTTATCGATCATTCCCAACTTAACGCCATAATCGATAACCTCACCCATACGATTGATACCGCTACCGTAAAGAATTTGAAATTCAGCCTGTTTAAACGGTGGTGCAACTTTGTTTTTAACAACTTTCACACGGGTTTCGGAACCAACAACTTCTTCGCCTTCTTTCACTGCACCGGTACGGCGAATATCCAAACGCACAGAGGCATAAAACTTAAGCGCATTACCTCCGGTGGTGGTTTCAGGGTTACCAAACATCACTCCGATTTTCATACGAATTTGGTTGATGAAAATCACTAGGCAATTGGCGTTTTTGATATTACCGGTAATTTTACGCAAAGCTTGCGACATCAAACGCGCTTGCAAACCTACGTGGTGATCGCCCATTTCACCTTCAATTTCAGCACGTGGCGTTAACGCAGCTACCGAGTCAATAACTAATACATCGACAGCGCCAGAACGTACCAACATATCCGTAACTTCTAATGCTTGCTCACCGGTATCTGGCTGAGAAATAATTAAGTCTTCTACATTTACACCAAGCTTCGCCGCGTAAATTGGGTCGAGTGCATGTTCGGCATCGATAAAGGCACAGGTGCCACCCGAGCGCTGAGCTTCAGCAATCACTTGTAAGGTCAACGTGGTTTTACCGGATGATTCAGGCCCATAAATTTCAACAATACGACCTTTCGGTAAACCGCCAATCCCCAAGGCAACATCCAGGCCTATGGAACCGGTAGAAATAGAAGGAATAGCGACCTGCTCTTTGTCGCCCATGCGCATCACAGTTCCTTTACCAAACTGACGCTCAATTTGGGTTAACGCGGCCAATAAGGCTTTTTCTTTGTTCGCATCCATTTAACACCTCAACGTAAAATTAAAAGTAAGTCAGCAA
>Ga0247736_10000496_pt1 | contig 13167 bp, 12 predicted proteins | sample UWRJL193509B2_FD_180935 | JGI IMG/M metagenome (GOLD analysis project Ga0247736, IMG submission 180935) | Plant litter microbial communities from Arlington Agricultural Research Station in Wisconsin, United States - UWRJ-L193-509B-2 | ecosystem: Environmental > Terrestrial > Plant litter >...
AAAAAGCATTCAAAACATCATTAAAAGCCGTGCGCGTGGTTATGCTTCACCGAAACAATTTTATATTGATAAAGTGGCTGAAGGCGTTGCCACTATCGCCGCTTCTTTCTACCCGAAACCAGTGATTGTGCGTACTTCCGATTTCAAATCAAACGAATACAAAAAATTAGTTGGCGGTGATATTTACGAGCCAGATGAAGAAAATCCAATGATTGGCTTCCGCGGTGCGGCACGTTATATGGCAGAAGATTTTAAAGAATGCTTTGCCATGGAATGTACTGCCATGAAAAAAGTACGCGATGTAATGGGTTTAGTTAACGTTGAACTGATGATTCCTTTTGTGCGTACTTTGGATGAAGCCAAAGCCGTGATTGAAATCATGGCTGAGAATGGCTTGAAACGTGGCGAAAATGGTTTGCGTATTATCATGATGTGCGAAATCCCTTCGAATGCATTATTAGCTGAACAATTCTTGGAATATTTCGATGGCTTCTCAATCGGCTCTAACGATTTGACTCAATTAACATTGGGCATGGATAGGGATTCTGGCATATTGGCAGATGGTTTTGATGAGCGAAATGAAGCGGTGAAAGTATTGCTAAAAATGGCGATCAGCACTTGTAATCGCTTAGGTAAATATGTGGGTATTTGTGGTCAAGGCCCATCAGATCATCCAGACTTTGCTGAATGGCTAGTTGCTGAAGGCATTCAATCTGTTTCATTAAATCCAGATACGGTAGTTGCGACTTGGCAACGTCTCACTAAAAAATAGCATCAGCTGATAAAAGGTTGCATTCCAATGGATCACCGTACTGTATTTTTTATTTCTGACGGCACTGGCATTACTGCCAGTGCGTTGGGAAAGTTGCTGGAACATTTTCCACGCACGAATTTTAAGCAAGTGCGCTTGCCATTTACAGACACCTTGGAAAAAATTGAGCTTGCGAAAGATGCGATACTGCATGCGACAGAAGAAGACCAAGCGCGCCCAACAGTCATTATGTCGCTGGGAAATATAGAACTGCGTAATTGTTTAAAAAAAGCAAACGCTTATTTTATTGATCTATTCACAACATTTATTGATCCATTAGGTGTGGAGCTAGATCAGAAACCATTGACTGGCGCGGGCATTGCGCACAGTGTGATGGGCACGAATTATCATGAACGTATGGAAGCGATTAACTTTACGCTTGGTCATGATGACGGCATGACGAATTCTGGGCTGGATGAAGCGCAAGTGATTTTAATCGGCGTATCGCGTTGCGGTAAAACGCCGACTAGCATTTATTTAGCGATGCAGTTCGGCATTAAAGCAGCTAATTACCCGCTGATTCCGGAAGATTTTGAGCGCGGTACATTGCCAGAAGTATTGTATAAGCATATCGACAAGATTTTTGGCTTAACGATTAAGCCAGAACGCTTACATTCTGTGCGCTCTGAACGCAGGCCTGATAGTTTTTACGCGTCTTTGGATAACTGCCGTAAAGAAATCGCCACCGCTGAAAACCTGATGCGCAGCAATGATATTACTTGGGCAGATTCGACTAGCCGTTCAATTGAAGAGTTATCTGCGATTATCTTGCAAAAAATACGTAAGCCCGTGAAACAGGCAGCTTAATTACAAACAGTCTGAAATATTCAACCAAAAATATAGGTTAAGTGACCTTATTAGAATAAAAAAAGAGGCTTAAGCCTCTTTTTGTGTGTATTTATTTAGCGCAATTAATTAGTTAGTTAGTGCCTTTAAATTTCTATTTTAAAAACGGTTTAATTTTACCTAGAATTTCATTCGATTCAGGTAAAACAGTGCTTTCATATCCAAACACTTCTTTACCGCCAGGCAAAATCACATACTTATAAAAATTCCATTTAGGTGTAACACCCGATTTTTCAGCCAATTGCTTGTAAAAAGGATTCGCATTTTCGCCCGCAACAGCGCTTTTTTGCGTCATCGGAAAATTCACTGCATAAGTCAATTTACAAAAATCGCCGATCGCTTTATTGTCTCCTAGCTCTTGCTTAAAATCATTGGATGGAAAACCAACGACTAACAAACCTTGTTGTTTATGCTTTTTATATAAACCTTCTAATGCTTCAAATTGCGGCGTAAAACCACATTTACTTGCCGTATTCACAACCAAAATCGGTTTATTCTGATAATCACACAAATTGATTTTTTCACCTTGCAGAGTCGTGTATTGGTGATTATATAATTCTGGGCAAGTTGCAGCGTTTGTCATTAGGCTAGCACTCAACACAAACAATCCCAACAGACTAACATTTAAATCTCTTTTCACACTCTTCATAAAATTTCCCAAAATAAATTAATGGCATATTTAACAGATTAAATTCAATGCATATGGTTCGATTAATGATTGTTAACAATTTGAACATAGGCAGCAAACTCTGGTTAACATTGCTCGAATACTACTTTTATTTTCACATCATTATTAGCCAGCCGTTAAAACAGCTATTTCCAATGCTAATAACAACACTTTTACACATTAATTACATTTTTTTAATCAATTTGAAATAACTAAATTTTATAATTAGTTATATAAAGTTAATTACATATTCATTTTTTACTGCTTAATAGGAAATCATCATGAAATTTAGTCTAATTGCCCTTGTCTTCGCAACCACTTTTGCGACACCACTACTTGCAAACGCTTGTCAGAAAACAGTCATGGGCGGCTGTATTCAAGAACCAACGCACGATACTTCTAGCCACATGAAATCACAAATCGTTAATAAAGTAGAACCAGTAAAAGCGGTCGACAATCAATCTGAAACAGGCGCTTCAAGTGTTGCTAAGATTGGCTCAAAGAAATCTAATGGTGCTGGAAATTTAATTCAAACAGTGAATAAAGCCGTTATTAAATAAGCATTTGCAGAAATCAATCAATATAGGGTGAGAATCATCACGCTAGAATAAACCTATCTTGCGCTTTGATAGGTTTTAGATTTTTGTAAACATACTCTGACAAAGTTTTCCTGAGTTTTCCTACATCCTCTCTTATTTTCTTTGGTTAAGGTGTATTAATGCCAACTCATTAGAGTTGGTTTTATTAACTTTGGAGAAGATCGTGAAAAAAATAAATACATTAATAGCGCTTACATTCATTTCACTTACGTCAGCGCAAGTTGTTGCAGCACCACCAGTAGAAGATGCTCCACCAGCCCAATTGCAAAAAGATAATGTGCCGAATAGTACAGAAAATGGTAATTATTTAGAGCCACAACCTGCTGATGGACACGAGACAAAACCTGCGGATAAGCATCATAAAAAAGATGGCAAACAAAAACCAAAAGGTAAAAATGTGACAGAAGAACCTAAAGACGGTGGCGCTGCAGTAACACCGAAATAAGAATTAAAATGTACGTAAGAAAAAGCCCTTTCAATAAAGGGCTTTTTTATTAACAGTTTACTTTTAAATTGTATTATTAATTAGCTGCACAGTTGTCAAATTAAGATGATAACTGAAGAAACATGATGGGATAAATAACCAATAAAAAACCAGCACTTAGGCTGGTTAATTGGACTTGGACTTGATTGCTTGAAACTAATTTTGGCGGAGAGAGAGAGATTCGAACTCTCGACAAGGTAAACCCTGTGCCACCTTTCCAGGGTGGTGACTTAAACCGCTCATCCATCTCTCCGTATCAGGTAAATCAAAATGATGATTAATTTCAATTTACTTGAGCGGCGGATTATATACGATAGATAAAAGATGACAAAGCGACTTAACCGTATAACTACCTCAATAATCCAGCTTAATACCAAACCAGCTAATTTCCAGAATATTGGTCTTTAAAAATACTAGGCCTTAAGAATATAAGTATTGACCTTACCTTTGCCTTTGATCGGTATTAAACCGCGCGCTTCAAAAGTATGTCTATCTTTAATTAAATCATAAGTGAATTCGCTCACTTGAATCATGCCAGGCAATCCGTTTTTTTCCATACGGCTAGCCATATTGACTGGATCGCCCCAAATATCGTAGGCGAATTTGCTGGTTCCAATAACACCCGCAACCACTGGCCCGCTGCTAATGCCAATGCGCATTTGTAAGTTTTTATCAATTTGCTGATTAAATAATGTTAAGTCTTCCTGCATTTGCAAGGCCAGATGCGCAATGATATTGGCGTGGTCGTCTAAATAAATAGGCGCACCGCCTACGACCATATAACCATCGCCGATGGTTTTTATCTTTTCCAAACCATACTGGTCGGCTAATTTATCAAAACGAGAAAATAGCTGGCTCAATAAATCGACCAATTCTGCTGGCGGCATAGTGGCAGTTAACTTGGTAAAGTCGACGATATCTGCAAATAGAATGGTCACTGCTTCATGGCTATCCGCAATACGCATATCGTTTTCTTTCAAACGATTGGCAATTGATTTTGGCAGAATATTCAGCAATAACTTTTCAGAGCGTTCTTGCTCTAATTCCAGCTCATGCAAAGTGCGTTCTTTTTGGCTTTGAAAATAGCGCATCACTGCATACAAAATACAGGCCGTGCCCATGATATTCATCAAGAAAAAAGTATCTTTTACATGTGCGGGAATCGGCAAAGAATTGCCTGCAAATAAGTAGTTAAGTTTCCAAGATAAGCCTGCTAAAAAGGCGAATAGAATAAACCAAGGCGTAGATTGTTTTGTGCCCAAAATCATCAACGCACCAATCGGTGACAAGATTGCCCAAATGGCGATTCCACTAGAGGCTTCGTATCCGCCGATTGCCCATTGCATAAAAAATGGCATGACCAACAACATCACTAACTGGGTAAACGTGAAATATTCGAACTTTTTTGTGCGGTAAAAAACTAACAGGCTGGCGTAAGAAAGAATGATGTATGCGTATGGCACGGCTGCCATAATCGCGTAGCCCTCACCTAAACCAGATAGTGTGAAAATCCAGAAAATACATACTAAACTTTCGGCGAAAACTAAAATAGAAAGGATGGCTTTACCGATGGTTGAATCGGTTGGATGACTGATGTTGTGCCAGAACTCCCTCGTGGCAATTCCAAAGACTGCTGACGAATCAGACATAAATGCGTTTTACCTTACTCATTATAAAGTGAACATTCTTCTAATGCGCAAACTATAGCGTATGCGGCATTAGTCCGCCATAGCTTAAGAATAAATTTAAAATTTAAAGATGATTTATGCTTGATTTGCACACAACTAAGGTTTATTGTTTAGCACAACCAATTGCTGGTAAATGCTTTGCAAAAAATATAAAAAAGTCTTTATTAACAAATGGATACGTGGGACTAACTGAATTTACAAACATCCTAAATTAGTAACGAAGCAATGCGGTTTTACAGATAGAAAAACTATATTAACAGTAGAAAAACTAGAGGAGTTAGCATGAGTTTAGATTTACTAAAAGGCCTTGGTGTAAAAATACCTTATAAAGCAAAGTATGATAATTTCATCGGCGGCAAATGGGTTGCCCCAGTAAAAGGTGAATATTTTGATGTGATAACGCCAATCACTGGCAAAGTTTATACACAAGCGGCTCGCTCTAGCGCAGAAGATGTTGAATTGGCATTAGATGCAGCGCATGCTGCATTCGAAAAATGGGGCAAGACTTCTACTACTGAGCGTTCGAATATCCTGCTTAAAATTGCTGACAGAATTGAAGCAAATTTAGAGTTAATTGCAACTGCAGATACGATTGATAACGGCAAACCAATCCGCGAGACAATGAATGCGGATATTCCATTGACTGTCGATCATTTCCGCTATTTCGCAGGTGCTATTCGCGCACAAGAAGGCGGCATTAGCGAAATCGATCATGATACGGTTGCTTATCATTTTCATGAACCATTAGGCGTTGTTGGTCAAATTATTCCTTGGAATTTTCCTATTTTAATGGCGGCTTGGAAACTGGCACCAGCACTCGCTGCAGGTAACTGTGTCGTATTAAAACCAGCTGAATTCACACCACTTTCTATCTTGATTTTGATGGAAGTGATTGGTGATTTAGTACCGCCGGGCGTGATTAATATTGTCAATGGTTATGGTCGCGAAGTTGGCGCACCGCTAGCTAACAGCAAACGTATCGCTAAAATCGGCTTTACAGGCTCAACAGCTACTGGCCGTGCGATTGCACAAGCAGCCGCGAGCAATCTGATTCCAGCTACGCTTGAATTAGGCGGAAAATCTCCTAACATTTTCTTTGCAGATATCATGGATGAAGATGACGCATTCTTTGATAAAGCCATTGAAGGCTTGGTGTTGTTCGCATTCAACCAAGGTGAAGTCTGTACTTGTCCATCACGCGCGATTATTCAAGAATCCATTTACGACAAATTTATCGAACGCGTATTACAACGCGTGGGCGCGATCAAACAAGGCAATCCATTAGATCCAAACACCATGCTTGGCGCACAGGCTTCGCAAGACCAGTTAAACAAAATCATGAACTATATTGATATTGGTAAGCAAGAAGGCGCGGAAGTGTTAATTGGTGGCAGCCGTAATGTATTAAAAGGCGACTTTGCAGATGGTTATTATGTGCAGCCGACCTTGCTAAAAGGCCATAACAAAATGCGTGTTTTCCAAGAAGAGATTTTTGGCCCCGTGCTTGCAGTAACGACTTTTAAAGATGAAGCTGATGCACTCGCCATCGCCAATGACACGATTTTCGGTTTAGGTGCTGGAGTTTGGAGCCGTAATGGTACAACCGCCTATCGCATGGGCCGTGGCATTAAAGCTGGGCGCGTGTGGACAAACTGCTACCACGCCTACCCTGCACATGCTGCATTTGGTGGTTATAAAGAGTCTGGCATTGGTCGTGAAAATCACAAAATGATGTTAGATCATTATCAGCAAACTAAGAACTTATTAGTAAGCTATAGTCCTAATAAATTAGGCTTCTTTTAGTTTTTAGCTAATCATGTGTGAGTAAATAAAGGGGCGGGTTTACTCGCCCCTTTATATTTGGAGGCCTTCTATATATGGAGAAAGTGAAATGGCGGAACGTATCTCTGCAACACCACCAGCGTTAGCGCTGATTGACAAACTGACTGCGGAGCATGGCGAAATCATCTTTTTACAATCGGGCGGTTGCTGTGAAGGCAGCGGTCCATTATGTATGCCAAAAAATGAGTTCCGTGCCAGCGCTTCCGATGTCATATTGGGCGTATTAGGCACAGAAAAAAAAGCCACTTTTTATATGGGTGATAGCCACTTTACGTTCGCTGAAAACATGCACACCATATTAGATGCACAACCTGGTTCTAGCGGTTCATTTTCATTGGATTGCGGTAGCGGATTTGCATTTATTACACAAGGGCGCTTGTATTCGGACGAGGAGCTTGCGAGCTTGCCACCAGTGCAACGTGCTGGCTATACATAACAAAGCATAAGCGCCAATACTTAACACTCAAAAATGCACAATTTTTATTGGTGGATTGTAGAATTTTTAACAGATTTTTTGGTGGATTATTTAGGAATTTTTATTAGAAAATCTTAATCGTATAACCTAGAATTAAGGTAAAATGCTGTCTGGCGGGCCTCCCCGCATTGTAAAGTAGCCAACCTGGTCAGATGCGGAAGCAAGCAGCCACAACTATTAAGCAAGTGCCGGGGGTTTGGCTCGCCTCCTTCCGAAAATTTCATTTTAATAATGCATCTGCGGCGTTGTGCGGTACTCGCAATCCTCATGTACCAAATGTACATTACGGTTTCTGCTTTCCGGCTTGCATCTACATCACCAAAATGAATTTTTAGCAGCTTTTCCTGCATTTTAACTTAGACGGAATTCCATTTTTAAGCTAAAGTCTTGCCTATGTCATATCTCGTTTTAGCACGTAAATACCGTCCCAAATCTTTTGATACCTTAGTTGGCCAACCACATGTAGTGCGCGCATTAACTAATGCATTGACACAACAACGCTTGCATCATGCGTATTTGTTTACTGGCACGCGTGGCGTTGGTAAAACAACGATTGCGCGGATTTTAGCCAAATCGCTTAACTGCGAAATAGGTATCACTGCCACGCCTTGCGGTGTGTGTAACGCCTGTACCGAAATCGATCGCGGTCGTTTTGTCGATTTGCTGGAAGTTGATGCTGCATCGAATACACAAGTAGATGCCATGCGTGAACTGCTGGATAATGCTCAATATGCGCCTACCGTTGGTCGCTTTAAAGTGTACATTATCGATGAAGTGCACATGCTGTCTAAAAGTGCGTTTAATGCCATGCTTAAAACGCTAGAAGAGCCACCAGCGCACGTTAAATTCATATTGGCGACTACTGACCCGCAAAAAGTGCCTGTGACCGTGTTATCGCGTTGTTTGCAGTTTAATTTAAGGCAAATGGCGAGCATCACCATTACCGAACATTTGCAAAATGTTCTGGCGCAAGAAAATATCAGTTATGAACCTGCTGCAATCAATTTAATTGCGCGCGCTGCGGCAGGCAGTATGCGCGATGCTTTATCGCTTACAGACCAAGCGATTGCATACGGTAATCAGACGGTGAAGGAAGTAGAAGTGCGCAGCATGTTGGGTGCAATCGACCAGACTTATTTATTTGATATTTTGTATGCGTTAATTAATCAAGATGGTGCAGGCTTAATTGAAAAAGCCTTATCCATGCAAATGCGCAATATTGCATTTGAAGCGGCTTTGAATGATTTAGCTAATATTCTGCATCAAATTGCTGTCATTCAAACTGTGCCCAATAGTATTGCAGATGATCACCCAGAGCATGCAATTTTAAGTGATTTAGCGGTGAAACTGCCTGCTGAAACCTTGCAGTTATATTATCAAATCGCATTACTTGGCCGCCGTGACATTGGTTTAGCACCAGATGAATATGCTGGTTTTACGATGAGTTTACTACGTATGCTGGCTTTTGCGCCGCATGAAAAACTAGCGGTTAACCAACCAAAAGCTGCAATTTCTACGCACGCACAGGTATCAAAACCAACAATTAGCGCAGCACCTAATCCAGTTGAAAAACAGCCTGCATTACAACCAGATTCGACACGTTCTGATTTACAAATGAATGCATCGAAAGCTGAGCCGACTTTTCAAGCGAATATCGCAATACCTACTGAAACTAATTTAAATCAGCAACGCAACAATGATTTAGATGCTACAAGTATAGAAAATACACAGGCAACAAGTAGTAATTTCGACGGTAATTGGCGCGCGTTAGTCGAACAAAATCTTAAGTTAGGACTTGCTCGTGCGCTAGCGCAAAATTGCGAAATGGTGCGTTATGACGAAAACAGTATTACGCTTCGAGTTGCAGAGAACCAAAAACATTTAATTAGCCCAAGTTATCAAGACAAATTATCTAGCGCGATTAACCAACATTTTGGCAAAAAAATTAAGTTAACTGTTGAAGTCGGTAGCGAACATGAAGTGGAAATCATCACGCCAGCTAAGCAAAATGCTGCAGAAAAGGCCACCGTACAAGGCGCTGCAGAAGCGGCGATTATGCAAGATAGCTTTGTGCAAGCGTTAATGAGTGATTTTGGCGCGACGATAATCCCCAACTCAATAAAACCTGTTTAAATTTAAGCTTTAATTTAAAAACATAAAGGAGAAAAGTATGATGAAAGGCGGCATGGGCAATATGATGAAGCAAGCCCAGCAGATGCAAGCGAATATGCAAAAAGCACAAGCTGAACTGGCGGAAACGTTAGTAGAAGGTATTGCGAGTAGTGGTTTGGTTAAAGTTAGTATGACATGTAACAACGTGGTAAAACGTGTAACCATTGACGATGCGGCGATGGACGATAGGGAAACTTTAGAAGACTTATTGTTGATTGCGTTAAATGATGCAAGAGCAAAAGCTGAAGCGACATCGAATGCGCGTATGAGCGGCATGATGCCCGCTGGCTTTAAGTTACCGTTTTAAAGATTTTAAGCTTTAAATTTTTATTTAGTATTTTTACTCAAAGTTTCCGCATTGAAAAATCCCCCCGCGCTTGAGCAATTGATCGATTCACTACGTTGCTTGCCGGGCGTTGGGCCAAAATCTGCTTTACGCATGGCCTACTATCTTTTGCAACGCGATAGAAAAGGTGCGGCTAAATTAGGTAATAGTTTAGAAAATGCCCTGCAGGCATTAGGACATTGCACGTTATGTAATAATTTTTCAGAAACGTCTGTTTGTCCATTATGCGACTCTGAAAAGCGTGAACATTCACAATTATGCGTGATTGAAATGCCGACTGATTTGATGATGATGGAACAAACGCACTCTTACAGCGGCATGTACTTTGTGCTGATGGGTAGATTATCGCCATTAGACGGCATCGGCCCGAAGGAAATCAATCTAGATAAGTTAATTAAACGCGCGCAGGACAGTGTGATTAACGAAGTGATTTTGGCGACAAATTACACTGTGGAAGGTGAAGCCACCGCACACTATATTAGCGAGTTGCTTAAAACACGCGGCATTACAGTAAGCCGTATTGCACGTGGTTTGCCGATGGGCGGCGAAATTGAATATGTAGATAGCGGAACACTATCGATGGCGTTACTTGGTAGAAAACAGCTTTAAATCAGCCTTATTTATGCATTTATATATGCAAATAGTTAACCATTATTTTAATTAACTATTTTTAATCCAAACTTGATTGATGCAGTTTTAACTTAAGAAAAAAATCTAAGATTAATTAGAGCTGGTTTAAACAGGATTTAAACTAATTTTCAAAAACGATTAAGTCTAATAAATCTATCGGCTCACGTAACATAAAATCCGCGCCCCAATCTTGCGGTTTATCAGTCACATCAATATATCCGAATAATGCAACCGCAGTTTGCATGCCAGCCGCTCTACCCGCTTGAATATCGCGCTCAGCATCGCCTACATAAATACAGTTTTCCGGATTTACATTCATCTGTGCACAAGCCATTAAAAGCGTTGCTGGCGATGGTTTTGGCTGAGGCGCATCATCTCCACTTATTACGCAAGCTGCTCTTACATCTAAACGCATATTTTCAATCAGAGGCTGTGTAAAACGACGTGGCTTATTGGTGACAATGCCCCATTTCAATCCTTTACTTTCAATGGCTTGCAATAGTTCTGCAATACCATCCAATAAAACAGGACTGCGGGTAAATACCGTGTCGTAAATACTTAAGTACTCATCACGTAACGCTAAAAAAGTGCTATCTGCGGGCGTAATGCCGAAACCCAGGCCAATTAATCCACGTGACCCGTGTGATGCAAAAGGTCGAATGACTGCATCAGCTAAAGTTGCTTTGCCGTGTCTAGCAAGTAGAATATTAAGTGCATGGCCAAGATCTGGTGCGGTATCGACAAGCGTACCGTCTAAATCAAACAAAACTGTATGAATCAATTCAGTAACCTATTTAGCTTTAATGGTATGCATCATGTAATTAACTGAAACATCATCATCCAACCAATAGCGTTTTGTTATGGGATTATAACTCATGCCAATTTGGTGCTGCAAATCAAGATCAGTATTTCTAATAAAGCCAGCCAATTCAGAAGGTTTGAGGAATTTGGCATAATCATGCGTGCCTTTTGGCAGCATATTTAATACATATTCCGCCCCAATAACGGCAAATACATAGGCTTTTGCGTTACGGTTAATGGTCGAAAAAAATACATGACCGCCCGGCTTAACTAATTTCGCACATGCTTGTACAACACTAGCTGGGTTTGGTACGTGCTCCAGCATTTCCAAGCAAGTCACTACATCGAAACTGGCTGGCGTTTCCTCCGCCAACTGCTCAACCGCCACTAATCGATAATTGACATCGACGCTTGTTTCCAAACTGTGCAATTGCGCAACTTTAAGTGCTTTCTCACTTAGATCAATTCCAGTAACAATCGCACCCTTTTCCGCCATGGATTCACTTAAGATTCCACCGCCACAACCCACATCTAATACAGTTTTGCCTGCTATAGAAACCGCTTGGTCTACGTAGTTCAAACGTAAAGGATTAATGTCATGCAAAGGCTTAAATTCACTGGTCTTATCCCACCATTTATGGGCTAACTCACTAAATTTATTCAGTTCGGCTGCATCGTAATTAGACATAAATATTCTGTTATTCAATTAATGACTCAAATTAATAGATAGTTCTGAGGCTTAGTAATTATTCTTGTAAAGTAGCTTTGAATTCTGCCAGTTTATTTTGCCATTTAGCAACAATGTCTAGCAACTCTTGTGGCTCCACATGATTGTAGACACCTTCACTACTATTTGGTTTGTAATATTTTAAATCGCCATTTACCCAAACGTGACTCACTTGTTCACGTCCTGCGACATAAACTAAATGTGAAACAGGGTCAAAACAAGGTTGCATGTTGATATCACTTAATTTCACAGCGGTTAGATCAGCTAACTTACCAATTTCAATTGATCCAATCTGCTCATCTAAACCTAGCGCTTTTGCACCGTTAATCGTTGCCATTTCTAAAGCTTGAAAAGCAGATATTGCGGTTGCATCATAGTTTGAACCTTTTGCAAGCAAAGCTGCAAGACGCATCTCGGCAAATAAATCCAATCGATTATTACTGGCGGCACCATCTGTGCCTAATCCAACATTAATGCCCTGCGCTACACATTTGGCAATCGGCGCAATGCCAGAACCTAGCTTTAAATTTGAAGTGGGACAGTGCGCAATACTGCAACCATGTTCCGCTAATAGTTGTATTTCAATATCATTTAAATGCACGCAATGAGCTAAAGTTGTCGTTGCATCCAAAAGACCCAACTTAGCTAAACGTTCTATCGGACGCATGCCATGAGCTTGTTCACTTTGCGCAATTTCCGTTAAAGTTTCATGCAAATGTGTGTGCAGCCCAATATTAAGTTGTGCACTTAACGTGTTAATTTGCTCAAATGTTGCGTCGGTAACCGTGTAAGGCGCATGTGGCGCAAAACTAAATGTAATGAGCGATTGATTCTTAAATTGATCGCGCGCTTGAGTACCTTTATCGATATAACTTTCAGCACTATTGGCATATTGAGTGGAAAACTCAAGCACCACCAACCCCAAATTAGCACGCATACCAATTTTAATACTGGCCTCTGCCGCCGCTTCTGGATAAAAATACATATCACTAAATGTAGTTATACCGCCACTTAGCATTTCCGCGCAGGCTAATAGCGTACCGTCGTAAACAAAATTGGCTGACAATAGTTTTTGTTCC
>Ga0247736_10000497_pt1 | contig 13143 bp, 9 predicted proteins | sample UWRJL193509B2_FD_180935 | JGI IMG/M metagenome (GOLD analysis project Ga0247736, IMG submission 180935) | Plant litter microbial communities from Arlington Agricultural Research Station in Wisconsin, United States - UWRJ-L193-509B-2 | ecosystem: Environmental > Terrestrial > Plant litter >...
CGCGAACAGCGCGGTGAATCCCCGGGTCTCGGCGAGTTCCCTCCCGAGCCGATAGCCGCTCGCGGGCGACCAGTCCCCGACGAGCGGTTCGTGCGCGACGAGGCCGTGCTCCGAGAGGGCGGCTCTCCAGCCGCGCACCCGCTCGGTAGCGTCCATCGAGTCGAGGGGGCCGGCGAGGTGCAGGATGTCGCGGTGGCCGAGCTGCACGAGGTGCGTGGTCGCGGCGTACGCACCCTGGAACTGGTCGATCGAAACGCTGTGGAAACCGAGCCGTCCGGAGCTCTCGACCGCGACGAGGGGGACACCGAGATCGATGCCCTGGATCGCCTCGAGCGCGCCGCGGTGGGCGGCGATCAGTACGAGCGCTTCCACGTTCTGGCTGAGCAGCAGGTCGACGGACTGGCGCATCGATGCGACGTCCGTCTCGAGCATGCTCGAGATGCTCACCAGGTAGCGCGCCTTGCGGGCGGCCTCGTTGAAGCCGAGGAGCGTGCTCGACGGTCCGTAGTCCGGGGCGCCGGTCGTGATCAGCCCGATCGTGCGCGTGCGCCTGGTCACGAGTGAGCGGGCAGCCGTCGACGGTCGGTAGCGCAGCTGCTTGATGGCGTCCTCGACCCGCTGCCGGGTGGCCGGCCGCACGTTCGGGAGGTCGTTGACCACCCGAGAGACGGTCTGGTGCGAGACACCGGCGAGCCGCGCGACATCGAAGATGTTCGCGACGCGTGCCCTGTCTTCTGTGCTCACCGAACTCGTTCGCCCCCGGGTAGTTCTCGGCGGGCCATCATCGGCCCGGCCCCAAGTTTATGGGCAGCACGCTAGGTGCGCCGCGCCGTGAGCACCCGCTGCAGCACGATGAACACGAGCAGCAGGCCGCCGATGACGATCTTCGTCCACCATGAGCTCAGCGTGCCCTCGAAGCTGATGATGGTCTGGATGATGCCGAGCAGCAGCACGCCCAGCAGCGAGCCGAGCACAAAACCGTAGCCACCCGTGAGCAGGGTGCCTCCGATCACGACGGCCGCGATCGCGTCGAGCTCCATGCCGACGGCGGTGAGGCTGTATCCCGAGAGGGTGTAGAAGGTGAAGAGCACCCCCGCGACCGCGGAGCAGAAGCCGCTGATGACGTAGACGAGCACCTTGGTGCGCGGGACGGGGAGGCCCATGAGCATGGCCGAGTGCTCGCCGCCGCCGATCGCGTACACCGTACGCCCGGTGCGCGTGTGGTGCAGCACGATGAAGCCGATGACCACAACGACGAGCGCGATGATCACGCTGGGAGTGATCGACATGCGGTCCGCGATCGGGATGCGGGTGTTCGCCATCGTGGTGAAGAACGGGTCGGTGATCGAGATCGAGGTGAGGCTGATCACGTAGCAGAGACCGCGCGCGAGGAACATCGCGGCGAGCGTCACGATGAACGGCTGGATCTGGAAGTAGTGGATCACGAGTCCGCTCAGCAGGCCGATCGTCGACCCCGCGACCAGCACGATCGCAATGATGACGAGGGGCGGCCAGCCATCCCGCGCGAGCGAGGCCGCGATCATCGTGGAGAGGGCGACGACGGAGCCGACCGAGAGATCGATGCCGCCGGTGAGGATGACGAACGTCATCCCGACCGCCAGGACGATGAGGAACGAGTTGTCGACGAAGAGGTTGAGGATCACCTGGCCGCTCGCGAAGTTGCGGTACCGGCTCGCGCCGACGCCGAACATCACGAGCAGCAGCACGAGGGTCACGATCACCGAGGAGAACTTCGACGACGGGATGAACCGCGAGACGCCGATGCGCTCGAGGAAGGCCGGGGCCACGGGTGTTGCGGTCATGATGCTGCTCCGGCGGTCGTTGCGGGCACGGGAGTGGAGATCGTGCCGGACGGCACGGGTGGCAGCGGCGGCGCGGCCTTGCGGCGGTGCATGCGCGCCTGCACCACGGGCGACTGCAGCAGGCACACCGCGATCACCACGAGCGCCTTGAAGACGAGCGTGATCTCGGCGGCGATGCCGATCGTGTAGACCGTGGTGGTGAGGGTCTGGATGACGAACGCGCCGATGAGCGAACCCGTGAGGGAGTAGCGCCCTCCGGCGAGCGAGGTGCCGCCGATGACCACCGCGAGGATCGCATCCATCTCGATGTACAGCCCCGCGCTGTTCGCGTCGGCCGCCGTGACGTTCGAGCTGATCATAAGACCCGCGATCGCCGCGCAGACCGCGCTGAAGATGTAGACGGTCCAGACGATGCCGCGTGACCGGATGCCGGCCAGCCTCGACGCCTCGGGGTTGATGCCGACCGATTCGATCAGCAGGCCGAGCGCCGTGCGGCGCGTGAGCAGGGCGGCGATCACGAACATGGCCGCGGCGATCACGATGGAGGCGGGCAGCCCGAACCAGTACCCGGCACCGATCACCTTGTAGGGAGCGCTCGAGACCGTGATGATCTGGCCCTCGGTGATGAGCATCGCGATACCGCGACCCGCCGTCATGAGAATGAGGGTGGCGATGATCGGCTGGATGCCGAACACCGAGACGAGCAGCCCGTTCCAGCTGCCGAGCACGAGGGAGAAGAGGATCGAGACCGCAACCGCGAACAGCACGGTCGCGGGGTTGTTGCCGTCGGGCGCGTCCGCGATGATCGTGCAGGCGAGGGCACCCGAGATCGCCACCACCGCGCCGACCGAGAGATCGATGCCGCGGGTTGCGATGACGAGCGTCATCCCGAGCGCGACCAGGATCGTCGGTGCGCCGTTGCGCAGGATGTCGATGATGCTGCCGAACAGGTGCCCGTCCTTGACCTGGATCGAGAAGAAGTTCGGCGCGACGGCGACGTTGAGGATCGCGAGCGCGATGAGCGTGACGATCGGCCAGAACAGGCGGCTGCGGGTGAGCGTTCGCCAGATGTCGAGGGTCTTCATGCGTCTGCTCCGCTCGCGATGAGGCTCATGATCTGGCCCACGGTGATGTCTTCGTTGGGGAGGTCGGCGACCATACGACGGTCGCGCATCACGGCGATGCGGTGGCTGAGCCGCAGCACCTCCTCCAGTTCGGCCGAGATGAAGATGACCGACATCCCCTCGTCTGCAAGATTCGACACGAGCTTCTGGATCTCGGCCTTCGCCCCGACGTCGATGCCGCGGGTCGGCTCGTCGAGCACCAGCAGTCGGGGAGCGACGGCCAGCCAGCGGGCGAGCAGCACCTTCTGCTGGTTGCCGCCGCTCAGGTTGCCGACGAGCGCGTCGGGGTTCGCCGGGCGGATGTTGAGCGCCTGGATATAGCTCTGCACCAGCTCGTCCTGGCGACGTTTCGGGATGCGCCTGAACCAGCCCCGATCGGCCTGCAGCGCGAGCACGATGTTGTCGCGCACGCTCAGGTCCTCGACGATCCCCTCCTTCTTCCGATCCTCGGAGGAGTAGGCGATGCGCTCCCGAAGCGCGGCCCGTGGTGTGCGGAGGCGTTTGCGCGCTCCCCCCACGCGCACCTCACCGGTGTCCGCGTGGTCTGCGCCGGTGAGCAGCCGCACGACCTCGGTGCGGCCCGAGCCGAGCAGGCCGGCGAGCCCCACGACCTCGCCCTCGGCAATGCGCAGGTCGAATGGTTCGACCGATCCCTTGCGGCCGAGGCCCGTCGCCTCGAGGAACTGCTTCTCGGTGCTGCTCTCCGCGCTGGTGCCGCGCGACCTCGCCTCGAGGTCGTCGAGCACAGCGAGCTCCTTGCCGATCATCTTGTGCACGAGTTCGATGCGCAGGATGTCCGCGGTGAGGTATTCGCCGACGAGCGCACCATTGCGCAGCACGGTCAGGCGATCGGAGATCTCGTAGACCTGGTCGAGGAAGTGGGAGACGAAGAGGATCGCCACGCCCGCCTCCTTGAGGTCCCGGATGACGCGGAACAGCTCGGCCACCTCGTCGGCGTCGAGGCTCGAGGTGGGTTCGTCGAGGATGAGCACCTTGGCGTCGATGTCGGTCGCGCGGGCGATCGCGACCAGCTGCTGCACCGCGAGCGAGTGCGAGCTGAGCTGCGATGCGGGATCGATGTCGAGGTGCAGGCGGGTGAGCAGCTCCGCGGCCCGTGCCCGCGTCGCCTTCCAGTCGATGGTGCCGAAGCGACGCGGCTCGCGGCCGAGCATGATGTTCTCGGCGACGGAGAGATTGGGGAGGAGGTTGACCTCCTGGTACACGGTGCTGATGCCGGCGGCCTGCGCCTGTGCGGGCGAGTTGATCGAGAGCGTCTCGCCGGCGAGGGTGATCACGCCGCTGTCGATGCCGTAGACGCCGGTGAGCGCCTTGATGAGCGTCGACTTGCCGGCGCCGTTCTCACCCATGAGCGAGTGGACTTCGCCGGGGAACATGCGGAAGCTCACCGAGTCGAGCGCCTTGACGCCGGGGAAGGTGATCGAGATGTCGGTCATCTCCACGATGGGCGTTGCCATGCTGCTACCTCTTCTTTGAGATCGTGCGGTGGTCGAGCGCGGTGCAACCGGGGGAGGCGCGACGCGAGTCGCTTCTCCCCCGGCAACAGTTCTCCTACCTAGTACTTGCGGTCGGGAAGCGCGGCCTTCGCCTGCTCCTGGTCGAAGGTCGTCTCCTCGGTGACGATACGCTTCTCGACCTTCTCCCCCGCGGCGACCTTCTTGGCGATGTCGACGAGCTGGTCTCCCAGCAGCGGCGAGCACTCGACGATGAAGTTGATCTTGCCGGCGGCGAGGGCGGTCATGCCGTCCTTCACGGCATCGACCGTGACGATCTTGATGTCCTTGCCGGGTACGAGTCCAGCGGCCTCGATCGCCTCGATGGCACCGAGTCCCATGTCGTCGTTGTGGGCGTAGACGAGGTCGATCTTCGGGTTGGCCTTGAGGAAGGCCTCCATGACCTGCTTGCCGCCGGCGCGGGTGAAGTCACCCGTCTGGCTGGCGACGATGTCGAACTTCGGGTCGGTGACCTTGTTGCGGAATCCCTCGGCGCGGTCGTTCGCCGGCGCTGCACCGGTCGTGCCCTGCAGCTCGACCACCTTGACGTCGGTCGCATCGGCGAACTCGGTGTTGACCCAGTCGCCCGCCTTCTCGCCCTCGAGGATGAAGTCGGAGCCGAGGAAGGACTCGTAGAGCGAGTCGTCGGCCGAGTCGACCGAGCGGTCGGTCAGCACAACGGGGATGCCCGCGGCCTTGGCCTCACCGAGGACCGTGTCCCAGCCGGATTCGACGACCGGCGAGAACGCGATCACGTCGACGCCCTGCTGGATGTAGGACCGGATCGCCTTGATCTGGTTCTCCTGCTTGCCCTGGGCGTCGGAGAACTTGAGCTCGATGCCCGCCGTCTTGAACGAGTCCTGGATGGAGATCGTGTTGGCCGTGCGCCAGCCGCTCTCCGCACCGACCTGCGAGAACCCGACGATGATGTCGTCGGACTCGCCGCCGCTTCCCGCGTCCGGACCACCTGTTGCGCACCCGGTGAGGGCGATGAGCATCGCTCCTACTGCTGCGGCACCAATGAGTTTCTTCATTGAACTAAACCTCCTTGTTCAGTGTTCCGGAACTCGTGGTGACTGCAACACGAGAGGGGATTCCGGCCGACCAGTTCATTCTGGTCACTGGCGATGTTAGCGCTCACATTTAGCGCCGGACAATACGGGAATGTCACGGTTTGGTAACGGGGAGCGGCGTGAGCCCGGTGTTTCGGGGGCGTGCGCCGCATCATCCCGCGACCTTCTGTGTCTGGATGTCTCGCGCCTCCGCCGGACCGAGCGCAAATGTGAGGGTTCTCACCGCCAGCCGCCGCTCGCGCTGCCCGTCGGGACGGCTCGTCCGCGCCCCTCCCGAACCCCGGATGAATCGGTCCAGCGGCCGAAGATCGACGTTCGGGCGGATGGGAAGGTCGATTCCTGGCCGTTCGGGAGCGAGACATCCCGAGGCACGACGTGCCGGGAGCGGGCGGGCGACAGGACGGAAGGCAGCGGGCAGCAGGATGCCCCGGCCACGAGTCGTGGCCGGGGCATCCGTAGTCCGCGCTCTAGCGTCCGCCGGAGCGGCGCTTGTTGTAGACGTCGAAGGCCACGGCCAGCAGCAGCACAAAGCCCTTGACGGCCTGCTGCCAGTCGATGCCGATGCCGAGGATCGACATGCCGTTGTTCAGCACGCCGATGATGAGACCACCGATGATCGCTCCACCGATGGTGCCGACGCCGCCCTGCACGGCCGCGCCACCGATGAACGCGGCGGAGATGGCCTCGAGCTCGAAGCCGGTTCCGGCCTTCGGACCGGCCAGGTTGAGGCGGGCGGTGAAGACGAGGCCGGCGAGGGCCGCGAGCAGTCCCATGTTCACGAAGATGAAGAAGTCGACCTTCTTGGTCTTCACACCGCTCAGCTCGGCCGCGTGACGGTTTCCGCCGATCGCGTAGATGTGGCGGCCGAACACGCTGCGGTTGCTCACGATGCCGTAGACGAGCACGAGGATCGCCAGCACGATGAGCGTGATCGGCACACCCTTGAACACGGCGAGCGCGTAGGTGATGAGGCCGACACCGATGGCCACGGCGACGAGCTTGACGACGAACCAGACGAGCGGCTCGACCTCCTGGCCGTAGGCCGAGCGGCCCTTACGGGTGCGCAGCTGCTGCACGATGAGGGCGATGATCGCGAAGGCGCCGATCGCGAGCGTGAACGGGTCGATGTGCGAGCGTCCGCCGGTGTCGATCGGGAAGCTGATGAATCCGTTACCGAGGGCACGGTACTCGGTCGGGAACGAGCCGACGTTCGAGTTTCCCAGCACCACGAGGGCGAGCCCGCGGAAGATGAGCATGCCCGCGAGGGTGACGATGAACGCGGGGATCCCGACGTACGCGATCCAGAACCCCTGCCACGCGCCCACGAGTGCGCCGACCACGAGTGCCGCGATGATCGCTGCCCACCAGGAGAAGCCGGCATCCCGAATCAGCACGCCCGAGATGGCACCGACGAACGCGGCCACCGAACCGACGGAGAGGTCGATGTGGCCGGCAACGATCACGAGCACCATGCCGATCGCGAGGATCAGGATGTACCCGTTCTGCACGATCAGGTTCGAGATGTTCTGCGGTCGCAGCAGCACCGAGGTGCCGTCCTGCACCGTGAGGATCGCGAACAGCACGACCACCGCGATGAGGGCGAGGAAGATGCCGTTCTTGCCGAGATCGCTCAGCACGTGGCTGAGGGCGGTCGTGAACCGGTTCTGGGCCGGCTGCACAACGGCGCCGACGGCCTTGTTGTCTGTGTCAGTCATTGGGGATAACTCCTTGAGGTGCCGGTAGCCGCGGGGCTAGCGGGGCTTTTCCATGGTCATGAGCTTGATGAGGGATTCGGGATTGGCCTCCGCGATCGGAAGCTCCCCCGTGATGGTTCCCTCGGAGAGGGCGTAGATCCTGTCGCAGATTCCGAGCAGTTCGGGCAGCTCGGAGGAGATCACGATGATGCCCTTGCCCTCGCTCGCCAGCCGGTTGATGATCGTGTAGATCTCGTACTTGGCGCCGACGTCGATGCCTCGGGTGGGCTCATCGAGGATCAGCACGTCGGGGTCCGAGTAGATCCACTTGCTCAGCACCACCTTCTGCTGGTTGCCGCCGGAGAGCTTGCCGGTCTTGGCGAGCACGGTCGGCGACTTGATGTTCATCGACTTGCGGTACTCGTTCGCGACCTTGAACTCCTCGTTGTCGTTCACGAGGCCGCCGTGCACGAGCTTCTCGAGGGAGGCCATCGACACGTTGCGCTTGATGTCCTCGATGAGGTTGAGGCCGTACTGCTTGCGGTCCTCGGTCGCGTAGGCGAGACCGTTCGAGATCGCCTCGGCGACTGTGCGGGTCTTGATCTCCTTGCCGTTCTTGAAGACCTTGCCCGAGATGCGCGAGCCGTAGCTGCGGCCGAACAGGCTCATGGCGAACTCCGTGCGACCGGCGCCCATGAGTCCCGCGATGCCCACGATCTCGCCGCGGCGCACGTTGAGGTTGACGTTGTTCACCGTGACGCGCGTGACGTCCTGGGGGTGGTGGGCCGTCCAGTTCTCGACGCGCAGGATCTCCTCGCCGATGTTCGGCGTGTGGTCCGGGTAGCGGTGCTCGAGGTCGCGGCCGACCATGTCCTTGATGATGCGCTCCTCGGTGACGTCGACCTTCGAGATGGTCTCGATGGTGTTGCCGTCACGGATGACCGTGACCGAGTCGGCGATCTTCTTGATCTCGTTGAGCTTGTGGCTGATGATGATCGACGTGATCCCCTGCTCCTTGAGGTGCAGGATGAGGTCGAGCAGGTGCGACGAGTCCTCGTCGTTGAGGGCCGCCGTCGGCTCGTCAAGGATCAGCAGCTTGACGCGCTTCGACAGGGCTTTGGCGATCTCGACGAGCTGCTGCTTGCCGACGCCGATGTCCATGATGCGCGTGGTCGGGCTCTCGCGCAGGCCCACGCGGGCGAGCAGCTTCGAGGCCTCGAGGTTGGTCTTGTTCCAGTCGATCAGTCCGAGCGCACCCTTGACCTCGTTGTTGAGGAAGATGTTCTCGGCGATGGAGAGGTAGGGGCTGAGGGCGAGCTCCTGGTGGATGATCACGATGCCCTTGGCCTCGGAGTCGCGGATGTCCTTGAACTGCACCACTTCGTCTTCGAAGACGATGTCGCCCTCGTAGCTGCCGGAGGGGTAGACGCCGGAGAGCACCTTCATCAGGGTGGACTTGCCTGCGCCGTTCTCGCCGCAGATCGCGTGGATCTCGCCGCGGGCGACCTCGAGGGTCACGTCGGCGAGCGCCTTCACGCCGGGGAAAGTCTTGGTGATCGACCGCATCTCGAGGATGTTCGGCACGTTCTGAGTAGCCACTGCTAGCCAGCTTCCTTACGTCGTTGTAGTGATTACCGGTGGTGGGGAGCTTAGAGGCTCCCCACCACCAGCGGTGGAACGATTATGCGATCAGCGGCTGGATCAGCCGTTGACCTCCTTCTCGGTCCAGTAACCCGTGTCGATCAGTTCCTTCTGGATGTTGTCCTTCAGCACGATGACCGGCTGCAGGAGGAACGAGGGAACGTCCTTGACCTTGTTGTTGTAGGTCGACTTGTCGTTGGTCTCGACCTCGTCGCCGTTGAGCGCTGAGATGGCCATGTCTCCGGCAACCTTCGCGAGCTCGCGGGTGTCCTTGAAGATGGTCGCGTACTGCTCACCGGTGTTGATGGCCTTGACCGAGTCGATCTCAGCGTCCTGGCCCGTGATGATGGGCCACTCGTCGCCGACCGCGTAGTCAGCGTCGGTCAGTGCCGAGATGATTCCACGCGAGATGCCGTCGTAGGGCGAGAGGACGCCGTCGACCTTGGTGCCACCGGAGTAGTTCGCGGTGAGGAGGTCCTCCATGCGGCTCTGGGCCACTTCACCGTTCCAACGCTCGGTTGCCGCCTGCTCGATCTTGGTCTGGCCGCTCTTGACGACGATCGTGCCATCCTCGATGAACGGCTTCAGGACTTCCTGGGCACCGTTGAAGAAGAAGAACGCGTTGTTGTCGTCGAGCGATCCGGCGAACATCTCGATGTTGAACGGTCCCTCGGGAGCGCCGTCAAGCGCCTTGCCCTCGAGGTCGGTCAGACCGAGGCCGTTGAGCAGCGACCATGCCTGCTGCTTGCCGACCAGGAAGTTGTCGAACGTGGCGTAGTAGTCGACGTTCTCCGTGTCCATGAGGAGGCGGTCGTAAGCGATGACGGGGATGTCCTGGCTTGCGGCGTCTTCGAGGATGTTGGTGAGCGTGGTGCCGTCGATCGACGCGATGATCAGGGCCTCTGCACCCTTGGTGATCATGTTCTCGATCTGGCTGACCTGGGTGGGGATGTCGTCTTCCGCGTACTGGAGGTCGACGGTGTAGCCCTGGTCTTCGAGGTGCTTCTTGAGGGCGTTGCCGTCAGCGATCCAACGCTCGGACGACTTCGTCGGCATGGCGACGCCGATGCGTCCCTTGTTGCCGCCGTCGCCGCTGTCGCCGTCTCCGCCACCGGTTGCGCAGGCCGCGAGGCCGAGAACCATTGCGCTTGCGGCGACAAGCGAGAGAAGTGCTTTCTTCTTCACTGTGTTTCCTTTCATTGATGGACGTCATTGTCTGTTGGTGCCTACCCGGTTTCGTCCATGAGAACCGGGTCTCGTCCGGGAGTCGAAAGGCGACCCTCGGCAAGTCTTGAGTTAGATGCCCTGCGCCAGCCTGTAGTAGGCCGCCCCGGAGCGAACGGATTCCTCGAATCCGCGGGTGGTGGTGTTCTCGTCGATGGTGAGCAGTTCGATTCCCGCGATGCGCGCGAAGTCCTCCCAGGCCTCGATGCCGACCTGGTTGGTCATCACCGTGTGGTGGGCGGCGCCGGCGGTGAGCCAGGCCGTTGCGCTCGTGGTGAAGTCGGGGGCGGGCTGCCAGACGGCGCGGCCCACCGGGAGCTTCGGCAGGTTCGCGGGCGGCTCGACGTTGGTGACGGCGTTCGCGACGAGCCGGAAGCGCTCGCGCATGTCGCTCAGCGCAACGACCACGGCCGGTCCGGCGTCGGCCGTGAAGACGAGGCGCACCGGGTCCTCCCTGCCGCCGATACCGAGGGGGTGGATCTCGAGGCTGGCCCGGGCACTCGACAGCGACGGGGCGACCTCGAGCATGTGCGCTCCGAGGATCAGCTCCTTGCCGGGCGTCATGTCATAGGTGTAGTCCTCCATGAGGGATGCGCCGCCGGGCAGCCCGGCGCCCATGACCGCGGCGATGTGCACGAGTACCGCGGTCTTCCAGTCGCCCTCGCCGCCGAAGCCGTAGCCGTCGGCCATCAGGCGCTGCACCGCGAGGCCGGGCAGCTGCCTGAGCCCGCCGAGGTCCTCGAAGCTGTCGGTGAAAGCGCCGAAGCCGCCCTCCTCGAGGAAGGATCGGAGCCCCAGCTCGACCGCGGCGCCGTAGCGCAGCGACTCGTGGCGCTCGGCGCCGACGAGCAGCTCGGGAACCACGTCGTAGGTCTCGATGTACTCGGCGACGAGCGCGTCGATGTCGGCGACGGACGCGGCATCCACCCGCTCGACGAGCTCGTTCACGCCCCACGTGTTGACGCTCACGCCCAGACGGATCTCCGCCTCGGTCTTGTCGCCCTCGGTCACGGCGACGTTGCGCATGTTGTCGCCGAAGCGCGCGACCTTGAGCCCCTGCGAGGCCTTCCAGCCCGAGGCCGCACGCGACCAGGTGCCGATCTTCGCGGTCACGAGGGGGTTGGAGGCGTGACCGACGACGGTCTTGCGCGGCACCGACATGCGGCTGAGGATGTAGCCGTGCTCGCGGTCACCGTGTGCCGCCTGGTTGAGGTTCATGAAGTCGAAGTCGATGTCCGCCCACGGCAGCTCGACATTCGCCTGGGTGTGGAAGTGCAGCAGCGGCTTGGCGAGCGCGTCGAAGCCGTGGATCCACATCTTCGAGGGGCTGAACGTGTGCATCCAGGTGATGACTCCGACAACGCTGTCGTCGGAGTTCGCGTCGATCATCGCGCGGCGGATCGCGTCCGAGGACTTCAGCACCGGCTTCCAGGCGATCGTGACCGGGATGTCGCTGCTCGCGTTCAGCTGGTCGACGACGGCCCGTGACTGCTCGGCGACCTGTCGCAGGGTGTCCTCGCCGTAGAGGTCCTGGCTGCCGGTGAGGAACCAGACCTGGTTGGCGGAGAGGTCGGGCACTATCGAGCGGGTCACGTGGTCACTCCTGCGGGCTGTCCGTAGACGTTCTGGTATCGGTCGTAGAGGGAGTCGATCGCGTCCTGCGGGATCGACAGCAGCGGGCCGCCCTGCCTGGCGATGTGCACGGTGCGCGCGACATCCTCGGCCATGACCGCGGCCTTGACGGCGTCCTTCGCGTCCCGCCCGATGGTGAAGACTCCGTGGCTCTGCATGAGCACGGCCCGCGAGCGGTGCCCGTCGAGCGTCGCGACGATGCCGCGCCCGATGGAATCGTCGCCGATGATCGCGAAAGGACCGACCGGGATCGGCCCGCCGAACTCGTCCGCCATCGCGGTGATCACACACGGGATCTCCTCGCCCCGCGCGGCCCAGGCCGTGGCGTAGGTCGAGTGGGTGTGCACGACTCCGCCGACGTGGGCGAGGTGGCGATACACGTAGGCGTGAGCTGCGGTGTCGCTCGAGGGGCTGCGTTCCCATCCCGGTGTGTTCGGGATGACGCTGCCCTCGAGGTCGCAGAGGATCATGTTCTCGGGCGCGAGGTCGTCGTAGCTCACACCGCTCGGCTTGATGACGAAGAGGTCGGCGCCGGGAACCCGCGCGGAGATGTTTCCGCCGGTCCAGACGACGAGCTCGTAGCGCACGAGCTCCTCGTGCAGTCGCGCGACCTCGTCGCGGGTGCGGGCGATGGCCACCTGCACCTCGGGCGTGAACGCGTTCATGCGCGGGCCTCTCTCTTGATGGCCTTGAGGCGGTGCATCACTGAGTTGCCGCCCTGGCCGAAGTAGTCGTGCAGCTGCGTGTACTCCGCGTAGAGGGCGTCGTACGCATCGGCTGCGGCGGGGTTCGGGGTGTACACCGCGCGGTTCAACTTGCCCATGGCGCGACCGGCGGCACGGACATCCTCATAGGCACCGGCGGCCACGGCGGCGTGGATGGCCGAACCGAGCGCCGGACCCTGTTCGCTGGCGATCGTCGAGATCGGCAGGCGGAGGATGTCGCTGTAGACCTGCATCAGGAAGCTGTTGCGGAGAAGCCCGCCCGCGACGATGAACTCCGTCACGGGAACGCCGCTCGCGGTGAACGTCTCGATGATGCGGCGGGCACCGAAGGCCGTGGCCTCGAACAGTGCGCGGTAGATCTCTTCGGCGCGAGTCGTCAGGGTGGTTCCGAAGACCACGCCGGAGAGGTTGGTGTCGACGAGCACGGAGCGGTTGCCGTTGTGCCAGTCGAGAGCTACGAGTCCGTGGGCGCCGACCGGCTGGTCGCGCACGAGCTCGGTGAGGTGTTCGTGGATGCTGAGGCCCGCGGCCGCGGCGACCTCGTGGTACCGGGCCGGTACCTGGTTCGTGACGTACCAGGCGAAGATGTCGCCGACACCCGACTGGCCCGCCTCGTAGCCGTAGAGGCCCGAGATGATGCCGCCGTCGACGACACCGCACATGCCGGGAACCTCGACAAGCACGTCGGAGTTCATG
>Ga0247736_10000499_pt1 | contig 13130 bp, 17 predicted proteins | sample UWRJL193509B2_FD_180935 | JGI IMG/M metagenome (GOLD analysis project Ga0247736, IMG submission 180935) | Plant litter microbial communities from Arlington Agricultural Research Station in Wisconsin, United States - UWRJ-L193-509B-2 | ecosystem: Environmental > Terrestrial > Plant litter >...
CGCGATATTCTTGCGCGTGAATGTCGCTAGAAAGCAGCCATTGCTCAAATTTACTGCGGTCAACATGATCAGCATCTGCCGATTGCATGCGGGTGAACCACATGGCGGCTTCTTTACGAATTTTATGATTGATGCTGGGCATGAATTGGTTTGTATTTTTTAGCTATTTTTAGTGTTAAGTATTTACTTTAATTTAGTTGGTTAACTATATAATTAAATTATAATATTTAACGTAACATCTCATCACATTCAGCACGCAAACTAATCAGCGCGCGCATCATATGACGTTCGACCATATTCAAACTCACGCCTAATTTTTGTGCGATTTCTGGGTGCGTATAACCTTCAACACAATGCATCCAAAATACAACGCGGCACTTTTTAGGTAGCGAATCAACAATGATTTGCAGCGCTTTTAAACGCTGATTCAGTTCAACGATATCCTGCGCAGAAGGGACTAAAGTCTGTTCTAGCACATGGCCTGAAACGTGGCCGTCAGTTTGGTAGCCATTATTTAATTTATTGCCAGCCAATTCTGAAACATCGTTAAACAAAGGCACGAATTTAGCTGAATCGCGCAAGCTATCCACCAAAACTGATTTAACTACCTGCCTTAAATAAGCGTGAGGCTGATGCACTTGCGGATTTTTAGATAAAGCAAAGCGGATGAGCGCATCATGCAGAATATCCTGCGCACGATATAGGCAGCGCGTTTGCTGGCTGATAGTCGGCAGTAAGTTCGCATAAGCCCAGCGCAAATCAATACCATGCCAAGTAAGCGGGTGAGGCGCTAAATTTTGTTGTACAGCAACTGATAGCACTCAACAGATCCTTAAATAAAAACTGATGACTAATTTATTTAAAGCGAAACATATGCCAGATTTAATACTATTTAACCAATTGATTTATAACAAATTAATTTTAAGTGAAAATGCTATTGGCTGTAGACAGCCATATGGTGGTTTTTTTCAACCACCACTTACAACCAAATAGAACGCGGAGAGTGTTAAACGGCCACGCAGCTATTTCACCAGAGATGGCATTAAGGATTGAAAAATGGCTTGGTGTGGAAAATGGTGGCCGTGCAGATTTGTGGTTAGCAGAACAGGCTTCTTATGATTTATGGCAAGCGCGAACTAAATTCAACGCGAAGGTTAAATCAGCTGAATTATTGAAGGTTTAACTTTCGCATTTCAAAACTATTTCGTATCAATGATTTAAGAAATTTCTTGATGTAAATACTTAAAATTTTAATCGCCTAAAATCTCTGCAATCGGCTGTAAATGCTCAACGTGTTCACAGACCACTTTCATGATGACGATGATTGGAATGCCAAGCAGCATGCCCCAAACACCCCATAACCAACCGAAAAATAGTAGTGCGACGAATATGGCGGCGGCGTTCATTTTGGCGATGCGGCCTGTCATCCACGTGGTGACAAATACGCCAACAAAAGTGGCAATTAATACCGAACTGCCAGAAATCAAAAATGCCATTAGGAATGAATCAAACTGCATGTAAGCGGCCATGGCCGTGGCGGCGGCGATAGCGACTGGGCCAAAGTAGGGCACAATATGCAAGAAACCAGCCGCAACCGACCAAGCGCCTGCATTTTCTAAACCAAATAAGCGCAACGTGACCCACATCATTAGGCCGACCAACACATTTGTGACCACGAACATCAGCATATAACGTTGCACGGAATGGTTGATCTCATTCAGCATATTAACGGTGATTTTTTTGCGTGAAGTTGTTGGCCCAGCAAGCCTGACCATTTTTCTTTTAAAGTTATCGCCCGATAACAATAAAAAATAAGCGAGAAAAATCATGGCGATCGTTTCGCCAATAAAGCCCATAAAACCAAGCGATCCGCGCCATAGATAATTCTCAATATTAAATTTTCGCTCATCGATCACCACATGCATGATGCGTTTTTTGGGCACAGCGATACTGCCGACAGCAGCAGTGGCTTTTTCTACCTGGTTTGCCGCAATTTGCATCTTTTGAATATTAGATAGCGGGTCGCCTTGCTTTTTAACGAATTTAGAAGTGAGCTTGGTGGCGGCTTCTGGAAGTGTGGCGATAATCGATTCCACCTGGCTACGCAAAATATAACCTGAGAAAATCAGGCCAGCGATAACGGCTAAAATGACCAAAGTCGAGCCGATAAAACGCGGAATCTTTATTTTTTCCAGCCATATCACAATTGGATTTAACGTGTAAGACAGCAATATGCCCAGCAGCATGGTGATGATAAAGCCCTGTGCCCAATCAAGTGTAAATATAATCGCCAGCGTCATAATGACCACCAGCGCAACGTTGGTCACTTGCTGTTTATCAGGCGTAGTCGGCAAGATGCTACTGGCTGGCGGTTTACTTGGGCTCTCGTTTGCGGGCGATATTTCCATAATTTTTAGCTGCTTTGCTTAAAAAAAAACGTGAAAGAAAATGACTGACCAATAAATAATAAATCAACCACAAGCGAACCAATGGGTTAATAGCATGCAAATTAACTTTTTAATCTTTGAAATTCAACGGTTAATGATGATTTTATTGATTGTGCATCTAAACAGTAAAATATTCATAAAAAGCTAAAAATATTCTCGCTCGAATAATCATAATTTAAATAGGTTATTAGCTATGTTAGTTGTCGTACATACTTGCTTTTACGACTGTATTAATCTATTAGTCGACTAAAGTTAACCTAAATTTAGCGTTAACTTTTTAATGCTTCGACTTTTAAGCCATGCCTTAAATATTAACGGCACAAACTAATTTAATAATTCAGATTCATTTAAAGAAAGTGACATAAAAAATCATGCAAAATGACGACTTTTCAGAACAGCCGATTTTTTCAGAACAATCAAATAAACCAACATTATTTACGCCAAAACTATTCGCCGTGGTGATTGCCAGCGCAGTTTTGGCTTTATCTGCTTGTAGTTCAGGCATTCAAACCACAGAAGTTAAATCTGATACTAAAGGCGCCCTGGTTGGATTTGGGCCAAATCCAACTTTAGATGCGCCGAAGAAAAAACTCATTCCCACTGTAAATATCGCACCAGCGATTGGTTGGCCAGATAAGACGATTCCAACTGCCGCCGCAGGCGTTTCAGTGGCGGAGTATGCGCGTGGTTTAGATCATCCACGCTGGTTGTATGTTTTGCCAAATGGTGATGTGTTGGTCGCAGAAACCAATGCCCCGCCAAAAGACGATACAGATTTAGGCGTTATTAAACAAATTCGCGGCTGGATTATGGGCAAAGTGATGGCAAAGGCGGGCGCAGGCGTGCCGAGTGCTAACCGCATTACATTATTACGCGATACTGACGGCGATGGTATTGCAGAGTTAAGCACTGTTTTGTTAAGTGGCTTAATGTCGCCTTTTGGCATGGCATTAGTAGGCGATCAATTGTATGTGGCAAATGCCGATGCGGTAATTAAGTTTCCTTACCAAGAAGGAGATTTAAAAATCACGGCGCAAGGTAAGAAAGTGATGGACTTGCCTGGTGGACCGATTAACCATCATTGGACTAAAAATATTATCGCTAATAAAGATGGCAGCAAATTATATGTGACCGTTGGATCAAACAGTAATGTGGCGGAAGACGGCATGGAAATTGAAGTTGGGCGCGCGACGATTTGGGAAGTGGATGTAAAATCGGGCGAACATCGTTTGTTTGCCGAAGGTTTACGTAACCCGAACGGCTTAACCTGGGAGCCTGAAACTGGCGCACTTTGGACAGTGGTAAACGAACGCGATGAGTTAGGCGACGATTTGGTGCCGGATTATTTAACATCGGTACAAGATGGCGGATTTTACGGCTGGCCGTATAGTTATTACGGCCAAAATGTAGATGAGCGCGTACATCCGCAAAGACCAGAGTTAGTTTCTAAAGCCATTCCACCCGATTATGCTTTGGGTGCGCATACGGCTTCTTTGGGTTTAGTGTCATCTGTGAATGCAAAATTGGGTCCAAAATTTACCAATGGCATGTTTATCGGTCAACATGGTTCATGGAATCGCAAACCGGCCAGCGGCTATAAAGTGATTTATGTGCCATTTGTGGAAGGTAAACCAGCAGGCACGCCAGTAGATGTACTGACCGGATTTTTAAGCCCAGCGGGTGAAGCTTACGGTAGACCAGTTGGCGTGGCGATTGATAATAAAGGCGCATTATTGGTGGCGGATGACGTAGGCAATAAGGTTTGGCGCGTGACGGCTGATGCAGGTAAAACTGCTGAAGCTGCTGGAGTGGAAAATAACACTGCTAAATAGTGCTGACAGTTTTAATTAAAAAAACTTAACCATTTTTATTGGTTAAGTTTTTTTTGTTTTTAAATTTGCAGTTTTAAATTAACTTTCTAACAAAACGCATAAATATTGCGTTAATTATTGCTGTTTTGAATAGCCGATCAACCCTACAAATCCTCTGACTAATCCATACGCCAGCCAAGATAAAAAGCGCTTGAATAGATGTCGATTTGACCATTCTTCTGGTAACACCTGATAAGCAGAATTTTCGATGGAATGCATGATATCTGCACGCAGTTCTGTTGCAAACGCTTTATCTTTTACCACTACATTCGCCTCGCGCGCCAGCAATAAACTAAACGGATCAATATTGGAAGAGCCAACCGTTGCCCATTCATTATCGATTACCGCGACTTTACTATGCATATAACCTTGGCGATATTCGTAAATTTCAATGCCGTTTTTTAAAAACATCGCATAAAACGCATGGGTTGCGAACATTAAAAAATATTCCATACGGCCTTGCAGCAATAATTTAACGCTGACACCACGTTTAGCTGCGGCTAACAAAGCCTTGCGGAAGCGTCGACCAGGTACAAAATAAGCATTGGCAATGATGATTTCGCTTTTTGCTTGTGCAATCGCGGCCAAATAAGCGCTTTCGATATTGCGTCTGTTTAACACGTTATCGCGCAATATGAATGCTGCAAGCATATTTGCGTTATTGGATTTGCGCTTTTTATGCTGTTCAGTTGTAGCAGCTTTTAAATGATCGGGGTGCAAATGCAGCACAGACATACGTCGCCATAATTTAGTGACGCTGTCTAAAATGACTGGCAATAATTTGCCTTCCACGCGCACTGCGTAATCGATGCGCGGCGGCGTATTATCGGGCACGTTATAGTCATCGATAATATTAATGCCGCCCACGAAAGCGATTTTTCCATCGATAACGCTGACTTTGCGATGCATGCGGCGTAATCGACTTTTCTTCAAGGTCCAAGGGGAAATTTTAGGGCGGTAGAACATTAACTTTACGCCGGCAGATTCCAATTCTTTTACAAATTCTGCAGGCAAATCCTTACAGCCAAAACCATCTAATAATAGATTTACACTCACACCGCGTTGCGCGGCGCGTTTTAACGCATCGCCTATGCGTATACCGATTTTATCTGTTTCATAAATATAAGTTTGCAGGTAAATCTCACGCTTGGCGCTATCGATTGCTTCTTCTAGCGCGGGAAAATACTCCACGCCGTTGCGCAATAACTGTATTTGATTGCCATCAATAAAATGGTTTTTGTCTTTGTTTCGATTGATGGTTTTGTTCATGCTAGGCATATTTAATTATAAGCATAACTTGTATATCAAATCATCATCCAGTGATGATCATTCAGCTACCGTCATTTAGCAATCGGCATTCAGCGTGATTCATGTTTTAGTCAGCGTAGCGGTCAAAATCGCATGGTCTGATAGCTTGATAAATTTTGGGCCAGAATGTACCTCTACACTTTTGATCTCAAAACCACGCACATAGATTCGATCTAATCTTAACATCGGCAACCACGATGGAAAACTGCGCGCATGCTGGCCAGTGTGATGTTCAAAAACTTCCTGTAAATGCAAACGTTGCGCAAATTTTTTGCCTGCCAGCGTGCTCCAGTCGTTAAAATCGCCTGCAATAATCAACGCCGCATCGGCTGGAACATGTGCATCAATATAATCTGCTACGGCTAGTAATTGTTGCTGCCGCCAATGCGCAAATAAGCCTAAATGCAGGCAAATGGCATGCAAGGGTTTATCCCAGCCTAGCACGTTGATTTCGCAATGCAACATGCCGCGTTTTTCTGAAGTATGTGCAGAAATATCTTTGTTGTGCGTATTAATGATTGGATATTTTGACAATAATGCGTTGCCATGATGCCCATCTGGATACTCAGAGTTTTTGCCATAAGCATAATCTGGCCAAATAGAATCGGCTAGAAACTCCGCTTGACCTGCGGCAGGCCATGCTGAAAAGCGTTTGCTTTTAACTAAATGCACATCTTGCACTTCTTGCAAGAACACAATATCTACATGTAATTGCTGCAGTAATGCTTTTTGTTGATGCAGTGCAAAACTCGCATCAAAATGTGTAGAACCTTTATGGATATTGAATGTTGCAATACGAAAATCTTGCTGCATGTGGCGCCTAATAAGTGAAATTTCGACATTCAAGATACCATAACAAACCTAAATTTGAAGTAGGAAAGCACTGACAATAAATACAGCCATATCCTATGTTTGAATGAATGGGTTTTGTACAAAATGGAGTCTCAAAATTTAGCATCAATAAAGAGAGCCTCATGAATACATTACTCAAAGCAATCTCTGACCAGCCAATCAAGTTAGCGACTTCGTTAGCTGTTGATTCAATGGAATCTTCTATGGGATGCAGACAAAATCTATTATTAGCCTCATTACCATATTCTGAACTGAGCCTTTGGGAACATGAGTTGGAATTGGTTGATTTAAAACTGGGCCAAATATTGTGTGAGCCGGGCATTAAGCACACGCATGTTATTTTCCCTACAACTGCCATTGTATCGTTACTTTATACGACACAAGAAGGTACATCTTCTGAAGTTTCTGTCGTTGGTAAAGATGGCGTAGTGGGTATGTCAGTCTTTATGGGTGGCAATGAAACGCCAAATCAGGCCATGGTGCAAAGTCCAGGTAAAGCTTATCGCTTAAGCACGAAAATGGCAAAAAATATCAGCAATAAAAATGGACCTTTGCTGCATATGCTATTGAACTATACGCAAATGATGATCACGCAAATCGCGCAGACTGCTGTGTGCAATCGTCATCATTCAATTGACCAGCAATTGTGCCGTCGCTTGTTAATTGGTCTGGATCTATTAGAAGACAATGACTTGATGATGACGCAAGAGTTGTTAGCAAGCTTGCTAGGTGTACGCCGTGAAAGCGTGACAGCTGCTGCACTTAAATTGCAAGAAGCGGGTGTCATCAGTTATTCACGTGGTCACATTAGAGTGTTAAATCGTCAGCTCTTAGAGCAACGTTGCTGCGAGTGTTACGGCATTGTGAAAAATGAGCAAAAAAGATTGATGCCGGTTAAATCTAAAATCGGCGCGAAATCGTATAACAGATTAAGCGTTGTAGAAAACCATTAAGCATCAGGTAAGTATTTTTGATAAAGATTAGGTAGAAAAGGGTTAACGATGAATTGGAATGAAATCCAAAGTAATTGGGCTGAGTTGAAATACAGCATCTTCCAAAATTGGGAAAAAATCACCCTTGAACAACTAGAGTTTATTGCAGGCAGGCGTGATTACCTAGTGAGAAAAATACAAAATGCATACGGTGTTACTCAAGAAGAGGCTGATAACCAGCTTTCTGACTGGCAGGCAGTTCAAATCAATATTGACGGTCATTTCTACGAATCAAAACCATTTTTTATACAGCAATATTTATAAGTTATTTAAGTTTTTGGATTGGCTTTGAAATTAAATATTTGAGATTTTAAGGGGATTAAAAATGAATAGAGATAGAGATGGCAGAAATTGGTCAGAATTAAAAGGTCGTGCTAAGCGGCAATTTATGGAGTTGGGTAATGATTTGTTATATCCATTATTCACAAATGATGCAGAAGTTTTAAAAGAGCCTTTTTACGGCGCAGATGCGATTAAAAAAGACAGCGATAAAGCGCATAAGGACGAAATCGCAAAAAAGCATTTAAAAGATTTGAGCAAGATGTTTGAAAGTAACTCAAGCTATAACGTGGTCAGCATTATGCCGTTGCTGAAAAAAATACCATGAAGTTTTTCAATTGTGCAAAAGCGCGCTACACACAAAAAGATTTAGCTGATGATTGTATTGAGTCTGATGTGCGTGACGTGCAGGCAAAGATTAATAGCATTTTAAATGCGAGTAGCAGACCAACTGAAAACCCTTTATTCCAGATTTCGCAAAATCTTAAATCAACAAAAATGGACTGATTAACCAAACCATATGACTAAAACAAAACAAATACAAATGGATTCAATCCACTTATTGTCTTTAGGTTTATTTATCTTGGCAGTAATGTTTAGCAATAAATCAATGGCAGATAATATGCCATTGGAGCAATACGTTCAGTTACATAAGTACAGCCAGATCGAACATAAAACCACGCTATTAAAAGCAAGAAAATCTCAAAACGAATCATCTAAGTTTTTACAGGGTGGCGAAGATTTAAAGAGTGCGCCTATTTTGAATAAAAACACCGCGCTAAAAAATGACCATCTTATTGATCACAATATATTCGCAAGCCCAAAGAATACAAAATTGGCAAAACGCATCGCAATGTAGTTTTAAAGTTTAAAAAAACCGCGTTGTTGATTTCTACTAATTCATTTTTAGAAAAGTTAACCATTCATGAAATTAAAATTTTTACTCCCTAATATTCAAGCCGCCCGTAAAGCTAATGACGCCATGTTGCATGCTCGCGTGGAAGCAAAAGATGTGTGTTTTCTGGCAAAGCCAGGAACTGATTTAGGCGGGTTGCCGGAAGCGAATGCAATGGAGGCAACTAATACGCTAAATGAGGGTTTAAAAGGTGTTTTGATGGGCGCTGGTATTGGTTTATTGGGCGGTTTATATGTCTTGTATTTTCCCAAATGGTTTACAGATTCACCGACTTGGTTCACCAACGCAAGTCCATTAGCGATATTAATCATTACGGCATTAATGGGCGCGGCAGCTGCTGCTTTTGGTGCAGCTTTGTTGGGTGTGAATGTATTAAATAGTGATTTAAGGCAGTTCAAAAGACGTATGGATCACGGGGCAGTATTAATGATTGTGTCAACGCCATTTAATCGTGTAAAAGAAATTCGCAATATCGTTAAAAATTTGCATTGAAATATTAAATCGCAGTGAGTAATAACAACAGCATGTGCCAAGTTAAACTTACAATTGCGATCTAACGATCGACGCCAAACTCTCTAATAATTTTTCTTTGATTGGTCTACTTGCCCATTGCTCATAAGTGATGGGGCGAGAGTTTGACCAGTCATCATTAAAAATCTTCAATTGATGCAGCGCAAAATCTTGATCCAAAACGTTTAGATTCGCTTCATCATTCAATCTAAAAGAACGATTATCAAAATTAGTTGAGCCGACTGAAACGAGCAAACTATCCACGATAAAAATCTTACAGTGATACATCGTAGGTAAATATTCGGCGATTTCAATCTTGGCTTTTAGCAACTCTCCCCAACTGGCTTTTGAAGCTTTTCTCACTAATTCAGTATCAATATATTTACCTGGCGTGATAATACGAATCTTCACGCCGCGTTTTCCTGCAGCCAGAAGTGCTTCAATCGTTAATTGATCTGGCACAAAGTACGCGCTGGATAATTCAATGGTTTGATGCGCTGCTGTAATCGCCATTAAATACATTAATTGCATAGAATCGCTACCGCCGCTGGGCGAGCTGCTAAACATTTGCATCGGCAAATTACCAGTGGATTCCAGTAACGGAAAATAGCGTTCGCTATGCAATACTTGGCCTTTTGACTTTATCCAGTTATCCATAAACACTGCCTGCATCTGGCCAACAACTGGCCCAGTGACTTTAAAATGACAGTCGCGCCATTCATTCTGATTTCTTGCGTCACCGCGCCATTGATCAGCGATTCCCACGCCACCTGTAAAACCCGTTTTGCCATCGATGATTAGCAATTTGCGATGCGTCCGGTTGTTCAGGCGGGCAAGGTGGCTCCAATGCGGTTTATGGTAACGTTGAATCTGCACACCAGCTTCGCGCATTTTATCGATTTGCGCGGTTTCCATCTTAATGCTACCTAGCCAATCCAATAAAACGTGTACATCGACGCCAGCTTGCGCACGCTCACTCAACGCTCTCGAAAACTCCTCACCAATGCTGCCAGACCAATAAATAAACGTTTCAAAAGTAATGGTATCTTTTGCATTTTTAATCGCATTTAACATGGCTGGAAAAATATCATCACCATTGATAAAAACTTGGATGTCATTTCCGGCAATGAATGGCGGGCCAAGTAACGCGCTGACAGAACGTGAAAACTGTGGATTGGCGATAGCGTAGTGCGGTTTTAAATTACGCTGGATTTGCTTTTCCGCCGTAATAAAATTCATGAAAATGACAAAGCAGAAGCCAGTGACTAGGATGGTTAGTAAGATGAGCATGAGTAAGCTACTTAAACCTGGCTTAATTTATTTGAAACAAATTTAGCAACTGATGCACTGATGCCACTAAGTAAAGTGCCCCAAATAATATCAATTAGCGATAGTGGTAACGGCCAATCTTTTAACAGCGCTAAATTGGTTAAGTCGTAACTGGCATAAACAAAAAATCCGAAAATGGCAGCAGCAACAAACGTGGTTTTAAAGTTATTAGCTGCAATGTTAGGTACAACGGCGAAACGCATTAGCCCCAATGCATAAACAATATAAAACAAACCGGCAAAGATGAGATTGGGTTTTACGGCCATCAAATGCCCAATACCTGCTTGATAAAGCGATTCGGCTAGCATGCTTAGCCAGATAATATCTAAAACAAACATCACCACGATAACCGTGATATATGCGGGTAATAATTTAAACAATTTTTTGCCTGCCTTTTAAAAACTAAAAATGACGTTGAAAAACGCTCACTTATTTTATGTAAGCCTCACACGTAAATAATCCCTACCAATATTGATAGGGATTATTCGTTTAGGCATTAACGTGCCCGCGTATTAGATGCTTGTTTTCTAGTGGAAGAAACTAGATCTTACCCATTAGTAACAATATTAATATGATGACCACCACTAAACCTAAACCACCACTTGGGCCATAACCCCAGTCTCTACTATGGCCCCAGCTTGGAAGTGCGCCAATCAGCAATAAAACTAAAACAATTAAAAGTATCGTCCCCACACTCATGATGTTTCCCTTCATTAAAGTTATATTTAAAAATGACTATTCAATTTGTTGCTTTGCTTTTGTTACCTTACTTACAACTTTAAAAAGATATAACGCGCGTTATATCCTTTTAATTTAATGCTTGTCTGGCACGATTTCTGGCGGCATATCGGCTACTGGCGGTGGAATAATAATATTCGGGTCTCCTTTAGGTTCAGTAGGGTGGATTTTAATTTCCTCATCGCCGGTTTTTTTCGAGTCGGTTTTAGTGTTTTCATCAATACCTTCATCACCTGAGTTATGCGGAACTCCAGTCGCGCCTGAAGACTGTTCAGAAGATTTGGGCGTTGGCACTATTCCTGGATCATCTGGCAAATTAGTTGGCGCAGGTTTATCGCAGGCAGCCAAACTTAATAGCGCAATTGCAGCAGAAATAATAATTAAATGATTCATGATTAATCCTCATTATTAATAAGACTTAATTATTAATAAGACTTAGCAAAAAGGTTAAGTTAATTTAAAGCTTAAGTCTTTCTAATTCAGTGCGTTATCGCACATAAGGTTTAAATGAAGTATGAATATTTAAGCGTCTATTTTGTGTGAATGAAATCCGCTATTTTTAAGTATTCAAGTTATAAAGTATTCAAATTACCATGATCACCCATGCCGACTGGTTTAGCGGCAATAATAGACGCAGCCATTGCAAACATGCGCACCATTTTGCTATGCGGCGCATCCCAATATTCGGCGCTATCTGGCACAAATTTTAATAAGGCTAAGTTGCTGGATTCTGCGCCTTCAGGAAACCATGGTCTTGCAAAAGCGGTCCATAAACTTTCAATACGTTGCTGGTCATGCACAATTTCTCCATGACCAGAAATAGACACATAAGTACCTTGTGATTCATTTGAAAATGCCAAGTTGATGTTTTTTAAATGTTGTACTTTAGTCGTATTCGGATCAGTCAAAAACCAGATTGCGCCTTGCTCACACATCTCTTGTGGCGACATTGGCTTTGATACCAACGCATTTGTATCATCGATAGTGGTTAACATACAGACAGAAATATCTTCGATTAACTCGCCTAATTGGGTCAATTCTTCAGTTTTTTGCGGTTTAACGTTCATTTTGGTTCCTTGATAATTATTGATTGAAATGGTTAAATCTAAAGGCTTTCATAGTGGAAAAGCCTGTCATTTTGCTGACTCAACGATGAGCTTTTTTAACTAGTTTTGATAATGCGTTAAATTCAACTTAATTTATGTCTGTTAGTTAACATAAGATTGGCTCATAAAATTGACTAGATAATATTGTTTTTTGTTTAAAACAATATTTACTTTTAACTGTCAGTTTTAAATGGAGTTAACACAAATAAATGATGAGTGAAACTGCTTAAGCAGTTTAAACTTCATACTATTCGAGTCATTAGTAGGATATGCAGATGGAAACTATCCCTCCAAAAGAAGTAAAAAAAGTTGTAGAAAAATATGCAAATAGTTATGGATTTAATTTCGATAATAGCTATTTAAAATTACCGGATATTTTCTATAAAACACAGCAGCCGACCCAAGTTAACCGTGCAGAAATCGCAATATTCAATGATTCATTAGCGACGGAATTGGTTTTGAATGTTAAGTCACTCAAAGAAAATGGTAGCCAATTTTTAGCTGGTAATTCACTTATCGCAGGCAGCGAACCTATCGCGCAGGCTTATGCAGGGCACCAATTCGGGCATTTCAATATCTTAGGCGATGGTCGTGCAATATTATTGGGTGAGCATGTTACACCTAATAAACAGCGGGTAGATATTCAGCTAAAAGGCGCCGGCAGAACGCCATATTCGCGCTCTGGTGATGGCCGTGCTGCGTTAGCGCCGATGCTGCGTGAATATATTATCAGCGAGGCAATGGCTGCGTTGAGCATTCCAACCACAAGAAGTTTGGCAGTG
>Ga0247736_10000502_pt1 | contig 13063 bp, 13 predicted proteins | sample UWRJL193509B2_FD_180935 | JGI IMG/M metagenome (GOLD analysis project Ga0247736, IMG submission 180935) | Plant litter microbial communities from Arlington Agricultural Research Station in Wisconsin, United States - UWRJ-L193-509B-2 | ecosystem: Environmental > Terrestrial > Plant litter >...
GAGCCTGCACCGGCGCCGGTGTGTCAGTGGGCGGGCCTAGAACTGAGGCGTACCGTCATCCATGGGAGGAAATGAATGTCCATCGCGCATCTGGGGCTCGCTGGCGATCAGCGGCAGTCAGGCGAGGGCAACCACTCCCGCGGCGACCGCGTTCCCCCGCACGACCTCCTCGCCGAGCAGAGCGCGATCGGGGGCATGCTCCTGAGCAAGGATGCGGTGGCCGACGTGATCGAGGCCGTGCGCGGCGTCGACTTCTACATCCCCAAGCACGAGACCATCTTCGACGCCGTCATGACGCTGTACTCCCACGGCGAACCCACCGACGTCATCGCCGTCACCGACGAGCTGACGAAGACCGGCGAGCTCACGCGTGCCGGCGGCGCCGACTACCTGCACACGCTCACCTCCCTCGTGCCGACCGCCGCCAACGCCGGCTTCTACGCCACCATCGTCGCCGAGAAGGCGGTGCTCCGGCGCCTCGTCGAGGCGGGCACCCGCATCGTGCAGATGGGCTACGCGAGCGAGGGCGAGGTCGTCGACCTGGTCAACAACGCGCAGGCCGAGATCTACGCCGTCAACGGGGGCGTCGAGAGCGAAGACTACGTTCCGCTCTCCGACGCCGTCACCGCCGCCGTCGACGAGATCGAGGCCGCCAAGGGCCGCGACGGCCAGATGATCGGCGTGCCCACCGGCTTCGCCCAGCTCGACGCCCTCACCAACGGCCTGCACCCGGGTCAGATGATCATCCTGGCCGCGCGACCCGCCATCGGAAAGTCGACGCTCGCCCTCGACTTCGCCAGAGCCGCGGCGATCCACCACGACCTGCCCGTCGTTGTGTTCTCCCTCGAGATGGGGCGCAGCGAGATCGCCATGCGACTGCTGTCCGCCGAGGCATCCGTTCCCCTGCAGTCCATGCGCAAGGGCACCGTGCACAGCCAGGACTGGACGACCATCGCCCAGACCCGCGGGCGCATCAACGACGCCCCGCTCTACATCGACGACTCCCCCAACATGACCCTCGTCGAGATCCGCGCGAAGTGCCGCCGGCTCAAGCAGCGCGTGGGTCTCAAGATGGTCATCATCGACTACCTGCAGCTCATGACGAGCGGCAAGAAGGTCGAGTCGCGCCAGCAAGAGGTCTCGGAGTTCTCGCGTGCCCTCAAGCTGCTCGCGAAGGAGATCGGCGTGCCGGTCATCGCGATCAGCCAACTGAACCGTGGGCCCGAGCAGCGCGCCGACAAGAAGCCGGCCCTCTCCGACCTCCGCGAGTCGGGATCGCTCGAGCAAGACGCCGACATGGTGATCCTGCTGCACCGCGAGAGCGCATACGAGAAAGACAGCGCCCGTGCCGGCGAGGCCGACCTCATCATCGCCAAGCACCGCAACGGCCCGACCGACACGCTCACGATCGGCTTCCACGGGCACTTCTCCCGTTTCGTCGACCTGCCGCCGGGAGCGTAGGCGCACAGGTGGCGGCGCCCCGTGTGGCGTAAAGTTGAAGCGAGCCCGTCGGAAAGAGGTCGCTCCCGTGTCTTCCCCTGACGATCACACCCTTCACTCCACGCGCTACTGGCCGTGGGTGTTGCTGCGTGCGCTGCCGGCGGCGGTCGTCGCCGTGTTCATCACCTTCAGCGCCGACCACTCGACCGTGCTCGGATTCATCATGTTCGGCGTTCTCGCCGTCGCGAGCGGCGTGATCGTGGCCCTCGGCGCCGTGCTCGCGCTCGAGCCGGGCATCGTGCGTTGGTGCTTCCTGGCTCAGGGCGCGATCGGCGTGGTGGCCGGCATCGTCGCGCTCGCCTTCTCGGGTGCCGGCACCGGTTTTCTGATCTTCCTGCTGAGCGGATACGCCATCCTCACCGGTTTTCTCGAGCTGTACAGCGGGCTGCGCAGCCGCGGCCGTCTCGACTCGGCCCGCGACTGGCTCTTCGCCGGCGGCCTCACGGTGCTCTTCGCCGTCGCGGTGCTGCTCGTGCCCGCCGACTACTCGCAACCATTTATGGGACCGGACGGCGTCGATCGCGCGCTCACGGCATCCGTAATCCTCGTCGGACTCCTCGGCGCCTACGGCGCGATTCTCGGGGTCTATCTCGTAATAGCCGGTCTGAGCCTCAAGTGGGCCAACCGGACGGTGGCGGCTACAGCCGCGGAAAGCGGCAGTTAACGTGGCAAAACCCAGCAGGAAAGACCGCACCAAGCCGGTCGAACTCCTCGTCCTGTCGGGCGTGATGGCCGTCTTCACCGGGCTCATCGTGCTTATGTCGACGCGCGACATCGTGCTGTCGCTGATCTTTCTCGGCATCGCGTTCATCGTGGTGCTGGTCGTGCTCGCGATGCTCGTGCTCGCCGTGCGCCCCGACGGCGAAGAGCTCACCGACCTCGACGAGCAGGACCATCCCGAGGGTCACTGACCTCTGGGCGCCTGCACGCTCCCGTGACGGGAGCGTGCTCGTCATTCAGGACGGTTGCGAGATCCGGAGTCGGGCTCCCGCGAGTTTCCGGGGGTCGCCGGGTGCCCGCGCGCGGTTCATCCTGAATCATGAACGGCGTGCAGCCCTCCGGGACGACCGGAGGGCTCGGGCAGCGCTACTTGGCGACGAAGTCGACCAGGTCGCTCGCGAGGCCCGCGTAGCCGGCCGGGGTCAGGGTGCGCAGGCGCCCCTTCGCCTCCTCGCCGATGTCGAGGGCGTCGATGAACTCGACGAGCTCCTTCTGGCCGATGCGGCGTCCGCGCGTGAGCTCCTTGAGCATCGCGTACGGGTCGCTGATCGAACTGCGGCCCGCGGTGATCTCGGCGCGGATGACGGTCTGAATCGCCTCGCCGAGAATCTCCCAGTTGCCGTCGAGGTCGGCGGCGAGCGTCACCGTGTCGATGCTGAACTCGCTCAGCCCTCGGCCGAGGTTGTCCATCGCGAGCATGGAGTGCCCGACCGCGACGCCGACGTTGCGCTGCGTCGTGGAGTCGGTCAGGTCGCGCTGCAGACGCGAGGTCACGAGGGTCTGCGAGAGCGACTCGAGCAGGGCGCTCGACAGCTCGAGGTTCGCTTCGGCGTTCTCGAAGCGGATCGGGTTGATCTTGTGCGGCATCGTGGATGACCCGGTGGCCCCAGCCTGCGGGATCTGCGTGAAGTAGCCCATCGAGATGTAGGTCCAGATGTCGGTGCACAGGTTGTGGAGAACCCGGTTGGCGTGGCTCATGCGCTGGTAGAGCTCGGCCTGCCAGTCGTGCGACTCGATCTGCGTGGTGAGCGGGTTCCAGTCGAGGCCGAGGCCCGTGACGAACTCGCGCGAGATGACGGGCCAGTCCTGGCTCGCGTCTGCCGCGACGTGCGCGGCGAAGGTGCCGGTGGCGCCGCTGAACTTGCCGAGGTACTCGGTGCCCTCGATCTGGGCGAAGATGCGCTCCAGACGGTAGACGAAGACGGCGAACTCCTTGCCGACGGTCGTCGGGGTCGCGGGCTGGCCGTGCGTGTGGGCGAGCATCGCAACATCGCGGTGTTCGACCGACAGCTCGCGCAGCTTCTCGATGATCCCGGCGAGGCGTGGCATCCAGACCTCGCGCACTGCTGAGCCGATCGTGAGGGCGTAGGAGAGGTTGTTGATGTCTTCGCTCGTGCAGGCGAAGTGGGTGAGCTCGGCGATGTCATTGAGTCCGAGGTCGGAGAGCTTGTGCCGCACGAGGTACTCGACGGCCTTCACGTCGTGGCGGGTCGTCGCCTCGAGGGTCGCGAGCTCGTCGATCTCGGCCTGGCCGAACTCGGCAGCGAGCGAGCGCAGCGCGTGGGCCTGCTCATGGCTGAGACGCGACGAGCCGAAGAGCTCGTGGTCGGTGAGATAGAGAAGCCACTCCACCTCGACGTGCACGCGGGCGCGGTTGAGGCCCGCTTCGGAGAGAAACTCCCCGAGCCCGGTGACGGAGGCCTTGTAGCGGCCGTCGAGCGGGCTGAGGGGCTGTTCTGGCAGTGGACTCATTTGACACCCTGAATTCCTGGTTTGATCTGGTCGAAAAGTGCTGAACTGGCGTGCTCGATCATGAGGAGGATCTGATCGAAGAACGCCGAATCCGAGTAGTACGGGTCGGGCACGTCGAGCTGGCTCGACTGGTCTTTGTCGAAGGTGAGCAGCAGCTGCACCTTCGAGCGGTCGTGGTCGGTGGTGGCCCAGGCCTTGAGGATGCGCTCCTGGGTGTGGTCGAAGACCACAACGAGGTCGAGCTCGCCGAACCAGTCGGGATCGAACTGCTTGGCCCGGTGACGGGAGCCGTCGTAGCCGCGCTGGGCGAGCGCCTCGAGCGTGCGCTCGTCTGAGCGTTCCCCCACGTGCCAGTCGCCCGTGCCCGCCGAGGTGACGCCGATGCGGCCCTCGAGCCCCGACTTCTTGATGAGCTCGGTGAAGACGACCTCGGCCATCGGCGAACGGCAGATGTTGCCCGTGCACACGAAGCAGAGCCTGAAGAGCGCAGACTCGTCGAAAATGCGCTCGAAACTCATTCGCCCATTGTCGCGCAGATTCCTCTCCCCCACAGCCGAGACGAGAACCTCGGATGCCACGGCCTTCCGCCGCACGCACTGCCGGGAGCCGAGCGGCGGCAGCATTGCCCCGTGAACCACGAACTCGCCCTACCGACGCTGCCCAGTCCCGCCCTCCTCGAGGCACGTGCCGCGCTGGCCGCGCAGCAGGCCGCCCTCGCTGCGGCCCTCGTGCGACTCGAGCGTGCCAGGGCGCTCGTGCCCGCCGGGCAGCCGGGCGCCCAGTGGCGCGGGGCCGCCCAGTCCGTCTACCGGTCGAGCGTGCGCGAGCTCGCCCAACGACTCGACGAGGCGATCGACAGCGTGCGTGCCGCGAAGCGCAGCACCGGGCAGGCGATGGCGACGATGGCGGCCCGTGCGTGAGGGGCGGGGCGAGGGGATGAGGGCCGTGATGCGTGCCGACGGGCCGGGCGACCTCGTCGTCTCGGGCGGGGGGTCGTACGCCGTGGCGAGCGACGCGCTCTTCGCCGACGCGCAGTCGCTCGAGCTGGTGAGAAACGAGATGGGCTGGGCAGCCGGCGCACTCGAACGCATCGACAGGCGGGTGGGCGAGGGCCTGCTGCGCCGTGCCGACGCCCCGCTCAGCGCTCTCGACGCCGAACGGGAGCTCGATCGCGGCCAGCAGCTCGTGGCGGCCGCCGGCGACCGGGCGGCCGCCATCGCCTTTGTGCTGCGGGCGTCGGCCGAGGGGTACGGGGCCGCAGACGCCGCCGCGCAGCGCATGGCACAGGGCCTCGCGGCGAGTCTCGGATACTCGATCGGGCTGTTTCTGCCGCTCTTCGCCGCCGTGATGGCACCAGCGCTGCCGACGGCGCTCGCGGGACTCCTGGTGGCGAGCCTCCTCGTGCCCGGCGGGCCGGCGGCTATCCCCGGCGGCATCGGCACCTGGTTCGGCGAGAACAACCGGCTGCTGACGAACCCGCTCACGGTCGCGCTCGTGCGGGCCGGTGTGATGAGCATCGACGACGTCATCGGCGGGGCACTGGGGATTCCGCCGGCCGTCGTGCGGGCGCTCGGCGACGAGGGTTCCGGGCTCGTCGGGCTCGGAACATCCGCCGGTCTCTTCACGCTCCTGGGGGCGAGGGTGGGGCTTCTCTCGGAGACCGCTGTCGCCACGCGCGCCGCGGTGCAGCGCGACCTCGCGTCGTCGCCCGGCGGGCTCGCCGAGCGAATCGACCGGATCCCACAGAGGGTGCACAACACTGAGGGCGAGCCGGTGGGAGAGCACATCCGCATCGAGCGCTATTCCGCGCCGGGCGAGGCCGACCGTTTCGAGGTCTACATCACCGGCACGGCCGACTTCTCGCCGCGGGCCGGCGTGGAGCCGTTCGACCTCACGAGCGACGTCGGCACGATGGCCGACCTGCCCGCGGGCGCGGTGCGTGCCGTGCAGCAGGCGATGCAGCAGGAGGGCATCACCGCAGACTCACCCGTGCAGTTCACCGGCTACTCGCAGGGCGGGCTCATCGCGGTGACGCTCGCGGCGTCGGGCGACTACAACACGCAGGGCGTGCTGGCGGTGGGCTCCCCCACCGCGCACATCGACGTGGGCGGCGACTTCCCGGTGATCGAGATCGAGCACACCGACGATATCGTGCCCGCCATGGGCGGCCTGCGCGCGGGCAACGACGCGGTGCTCGTCGAGCGGGAGGCCTTCGCGGGCAGGGAGACACCCGACCAGGTGGCGGTGCCGGCGCACGACCGCAACGAGTACCGCCAGACGGCGGAGCTCGCCGATCGGGCCCGAAGCCCGCAGCTCGTCGCCGCGCGCGACGCGCTCGACACCTTCACGGCGGGATCGACACCCGTCAGCTCGACCACCTATGTGGCGGAGAGGGTGCAGCCGTGAGCACTGGGGGTGCAGCCGTGAGCGGGCTAGCGGCGGTTGCGGTCCGAGCCCATGAGCGGACGGGTGAAGACGCTGAGGGCCCACCCGATGAATCCGAGCACGATGGCCGCGAGCACACCCCACCAGAAGCTGTCGACGACAAGACCGAAGCCGATGAGCGAGCTGATCCACTGCACGATGAGCAGCAGCAGCGCGTTCACCACGAGGGCGAGCAGTCCGAGCGTCAGAACGTAGAGAGGGAAGGCGACGATGCGGATGGTGTTTCCGATCACGGCATTCACGACGCCGAAGATGAACGCCACCATCAGGTAGGTCAGCACCGTCTCGAGTGCCTCCCCCGGGGGGAAGGCGTTCACACTGACACCCGCGACGATGAGCGTCGTGAGCCACAGGGCGACAGCGTTGATGACCAGTCGTACGAGGAAGCGTTGCATGGTGTCCACTATGCACGCCCGATTCGCACAGTCGCAATTAGGCTTGGCTCTCGTGAACGCACCCAGAGTACGACTCCGTCCGGAAATCGCGAGCATCCAGCCCTACCGCCAGGGCAAGGCGGCCGACGACGCGGCCTTCAAGCTGTCGTCGAACGAGAATCCGTTCGAGCCGCTTCCCGCGGTGCTCGAGGCGATCGCAGCGTCGAGCGTCAACCGATACCCCGACGGAAGCGCGATCGCCCTGCGCACCGCCCTTGCGACCCGCTACGGCCTCACCCCCGCGAACGTGCACATCGGTGCGGGCTCCACCGCGCTGCTGAGCCAGCTGATCACCGCCGCGGCAGGCCCGGGCGACGAGGTCGTCTACTCCTGGCGCAGCTTCGAGGCGTACCCGATGCTGGTCGCGGTCGCCGGAGCCTCGAGCGTGCAGGTGCCGAACACCGTCGACCAGGGCCACGACCTGCCGGCGATGGCAGCCGCGATCACCGACCGCACCCGCGTCGTGATCGTCTCGAGCCCCAACAACCCCACCGGCACCATCGTCACCGTCGACGACTTCACGGCGTTTATGGCGACCGTTCCCGAGTCGGTCCTCGTGCTGCTCGACGAGGCCTACATCGAATTCGTGACCGACGAGTCGGCCGTGCGCGGCCCCCTGCTCCTCAGCCGCTACCCGAACCTCGTGGTGTTGCGCACGTTCTCCAAGGCCTACGGCCTCGCCGGGCTGCGGGTCGGGTATGCCATGGGATCCGAGTACCTGTTGGATGCCGCCCGGGCCACCGCGATCCCGCTCTCGGTCACCGAGCCGGCGCAGCGGGGTGCCATCGTCTCGATCGAGCACGAGGCCGAGCTGCTCGAGCGCGTGGGCCGCCTCGCGGTTCTGCGCGACGAGATCTGGGCCTCGCTCATCGAGCAGGGGTGGGACGTGCCCCGGCCGCACGGCAACTTCGTCTGGCTGACCACGGGAGAGCACACGGCATGGGCCGCCGGGGTCTTCGAACGGCACGGAATCGTCGTGAGAGCGCTGCAGCCCGACGGGGTGCGCGTGAGCATCGGCGAGTACGAATCTGTCGAGAAACTCCTAAAGGCTTCGGCAGAGGTTGTCGGCAAGCTACGAACTGCGGCGACCGAAGCCACGTTAGATTAGTCAAATGTCTTACACCGCCGCGACGGTCCAGTTGCTTTCCCCGGAGGGCACACTCGTCGAGAGCGATGCCTCTGCCGAGTACCTCCCCTACATCGAAGCGCTCAGCGACGACCAGCTGCGGGAGTTCCACCGCCAGATGGTCGTGATCCGCCGATTCGACCAGGAGGCCGCCAACCTGCAGCGTCAGGGCGAGCTCGGCCTGTGGGTTCCGAGCCTCGGCCAGGAGGCGGCCCAGGTCGGCTCCGCCTACGCATCGCGCCCCCAGGACCACATCTTCCCGTCGTACCGCGAACACGCCGTGGCCCGCATCCGCGGCGTCGACGTCATCGGCATCATGGGGCTCCTGCGCGGCACGACCCACGGCGGTTGGAACCCGGCCGAGACCAATTTCCACCTGTACACGCTCGTGCTCGGCTCGCACACCCTGCACGCCACCGGCCGCGCGATGGCGATGACCCTCGACGGCGTCACCGGCACCGGCGACCCGGAGACCGACGCCGCCGTGATCTCCTACTTCGGCGACGGTGCGTCGAGCCAGGGTGACGTGAGCGAGGCGCTCGTCTTCGCGGCGAGCTACCAGGCGCCCGTCGTCTTCTTCCTGCAGAACAACCACTGGGCGATCTCCGTGCCCGTGGCCGTGCAGTCGCGCACCCCGCTGTACCTGCGTTCGAGCGGTTTCGGCATTCCGGGCATCCAGATCGACGGAAACGACGTGCTCGCGAGCTTCGCCGTGACCAAGAGCAACCTCGACGCCGCGCGCAGCGGCGAGGGCCCGCGCCTGATCGAGGCGCTCACCTACCGCATGGGCGCGCACACCTCGAGCGACGACCCCTCCAAGTACCGCCTCGACAGCGAGGTGGAGTACTGGGAGGCCCGCGACCCGATCGCCCGCTTCGAGACCTGGCTGCGCTCGCGCGGCGAGGGCGACGCCTTCTTCGCCGACGTCGCAACGGAGGCGGAGGACTTCGCCGCTGACATCCGCAAGCGCACCCTCGCCCTCGAGGCACCCCCCATCGGCAAGATGTTCGACTTCGTCTACTCCGAGCCGCACGCGCCCCTCGCGGCGCAGAAGCAGTGGCTCGCCGACTACGACGCATCATTTGGGAGCGAAGCATGAGCATCGCAACAGAGACCACGACCGTGACCATGCCCATGGCCAAGGCCCTCAACGCCGGCCTGCGCAAGGCGCTCGAGGACGACCCCAAGGTTCTCCTGATGGGAGAGGACATCGGCCCGCTCGGCGGCGTCTTCCGCATCACCGAGGGGCTGCAGGCCGATTTCGGCGAGCACCGCGTGATGGACACCCCGCTCGCCGAGTCCGGCATCATCGGCACCGCGATCGGGCTCGCGATGGGCGGCTACCGCCCCGTGGTCGAGATCCAGTTCGACGGCTTCATCTTCCCCGGTTTCGACCAGATCGTGTCGCAGCTGGCCAAGATGACCAACCGCCACGAGGGCCAGGTGACGATGCCGCTCGTGATCCGGGTTCCCTACGGCGGGCACATCGGCGCCGTCGAGCACCACCAGGAGAGCCCGGAGGCGTACTTCGCGCACACTCCCGGCCTGCGGGTCGTGAGCCCGAGCACCCCGCACGACGCCTACTGGATGATCCAGGAGGCCATCGCGAGCAACGACCCCGTGATGTTCTTCGAGCCGAAGAGCCGCTACTGGCCCAAGGGCGCCGTCGACCTCTCGAGCAACGGCGCACCCCTGCACTCCAGCCGCGTCCTGCGCGAGGGCACCGAGGTCACCCTCGTCGGCCACGGCGCGATGATGAACGTGCTGCTGACCGCCGCCGAGCTCGCCGCCGAAGAGGGAACGAGCGTCGAGGTCATCGACCTGCGTTCGCTCTCCCCGATCGACTACGACCCGATCGTCGCGAGCGTGCGCAAGACCGGCCGTCTCGTCGTCGCAGCGGAGGCCCCCGGCTTCGTCTCGATGAGCTCGGAGATCGCCGCGACCGTCACCGAGCGCGCGTTCTACTCGCTCGAGGCCCCCGTGCTGAGGGTCGCCGGCTTCGACGCGCCCTTCCCCCCGGCCAAGCTCGAGACCGTGTACCTGCCCGACGCCGACCGCGTTCTCGAAGCGGTCGACCGCGCAATGGCTTACTAAGAAACCAGGCTCATGAGCACCTACGAATTCCTCCTCCCCGACGCGGGCGAAGGCCTCACCGAAGCAGAGATCGTCGAGTGGAAGGTCAAGCCCGGCGACGTCGTCGAGGTCAACCAGATCCTCGTCGAGATCGAGACGGCCAAGTCGCTCGTCGAGCTGCCCTCCCCCTTCGCCGGCACCGTGACCGAGGTGCTCGTGCAGCCCGGCCAGACGGTCGACGTCGGCACGGTGATCATCCGTGCCTCGGACGGGGCGATCGCGGATGCCCCGGCTCCAACCCCGGCCGACGACGACGCCCTCGGCGCGGTCGCCGACACCGCCAGCAGCATCTCCGCCGAGGCCGAGAAGCCCGGCGCCGTGCTCGTCGGCTACGGCATCAAGGGCGGGGCGAACTCGCGCCGCCGCCGGTCGGGCATCGCGCCCGTCGCGCCGTCGGCCCCCGAGGTCGTGCCCTCCACGCGCCCGTCGTCGGTTCCCGCCGCCGCGGCGTCGGCGATCATCGCCAAGCCGCCGATCCGCAAGCTCGCGAAAGACCTCGGCGTCGTTCTCTCCGACGTGGTCGCCACCGGTCTCGCCGGCGAGATCACCCGCGACGACGTCATCCGCAGTGCCAGCCAGGCCAGCGTCTTCCGCAACATCCAGACTCCCGAGTGGAGCGACGAGCGGGAGGAGCGCATCCCCGTGAAGGGCGTGCGCAAGGCCATCGCCGCCGCGATGACGCAGAGCGCGTTCACCGCCCCGCACGTGAGCGTCTTCGTCGACATCGACGCGAGCCGCACCATGGAGTTCGTCAAACGCCTCAAGAACTCGCCCGACTTCGCCGGGATCCGCGTCTCGCCGCTGCTCATCGCGGCCAAGGCGGTCATCTGGGCGGTGCGTCGCAACCCGATGGTGAACAGCACGTTCACCCCGGCCGAGATCACCGTGCACCACTACGTGAACCTCGGCATCGCCGCGGCGACCCCCCGCGGACTCGTCGTGCCGAACGTGAAGGACGCCAACGAGCTGTCGCTGCGCGAGCTCGCGGTCGCCCTCGAGCAGCTGACGATCACGGCGCGTGACGGCAAGACGTCGACCGCCGACATGTCGGACGGAACGATCACGATCACCAACCTCGGCTCGTTCGGCATGGACACCGGCACCCCGATCCTCAACCCGGGCGAGGTCGGCATCGTCGCTCTCGGAACCATCAAGCAGAAGCCCTGGGTCGTCGACGGCGAGGTTCGCCCGCGCTTCGTGACTACGCTCGCCGGCAGCTTCGACCACCGTGTCGTCGACGGCGACGTCGTGAGCCGTTTCATCGCCGACGTGGCGAGTGTTCTGGAAGAGCCGGCGCTGCTGCTCGACTGAGTTCGGCTGCGCGCGTGGGTCGCGCGGGGGTGTGTCGGAACGGGGTTTCGATACGACCGCGGGCGGCCCACTCACCCGGCGGGTGTCTTCTTGTGGCATACTCTTGATAACGAATCTCATTACGCTTATCAGGTTAGAAAAGACCCCATGCGCTCGAACAGCCCCCGTCACGTCTTCCTCGGCGGCCTCGCCGTCGCCGCACTCGCCCTCACCGGGTGCGCGTCCACTCCCGCCGCCGACGACGCGAGCGGCACGCTCTCGATCGTGGCCTCCACCAACGTGTACGGCAGCATCGCCGAGGCCGTCGGCGGCGACCTCGTCACCGTCACGAGCATCATCACGAGCGCGGCGCAGGACCCGCACAGCTTCGAGGCGTCCGCCCAAGACCAGCTCGCGCTGTCGAAGGCCGACCTCGTGATCGAGAACGGCGGCGGATACGACCCCTTCATCGACACTCTCCTCTCCGCCGGATCGAACGATGCGCCCGTGGTGAACGCGAGCGAGGCATCCGGTCTGCTCGACGGCGACGAGCACACGCACGACGACGAGGCGACCGACGACGCTTCGACTGACGCAGCGACCGACGACGCTTCGACTGAGGAAGAGCACAGCGACGACGACGGCCACGACCACATCGAGGGCTTCAACGAGCACGTCTGGTACAGCTTCCACGGCGTCGAGCACGTCGCCGAGGAGATCGCGCACCAGCTCTCCGAAATCGACGCCGACAACGCCGCGACCTACGAGGCCAACTACGAGGCCTTCGCGGCGCAGATCGAAGAGCTCGAGGCCAGCGCCGAGGCGTTGCACCCGATCACCGAGGGACTCGGCGTCGCCATCACCGAACCCGTGCCGCTCTACCTGCTCGAGGCAGCCGGGTTCACGAACCAGACGCCCGCCGAGTTCTCCGAGGCGATCGAAGAGGGCACGGATGTCGCGCCCTCGGTTCTGCAGGAGACCCTCGCGCTCTTCAGCGCCAAGTCGGTCGCGCTGCTCGCCTACAACTCGCAGACGGCCAGCTCGGAGACCGAGCAGGTGCGCGCCGCCGCGGAGGACAACGACGTCGCGGTCGTCGAATTCACCGAGACCATGCCGGATGGCGCAGACTATGTCTCGTGGATGACCGACAACCTGAGCGCGATCTCCGCCGCAGTGAAGTGACAGTGGATCCAGACTCTTCGACCGCCCCCGTTCTCGAGTTCGAGAACGGGGCGCTCGGCTTTGGCGGCCGGTCACTGTGGAGCGGACTCGACCTCGCCGTGCGGCCGGGCGAGTTTCTCGCCGTGCTCGGCCCCAACGGCTCGGGCAAGACGAGCCTGCTGAAGACGATCCTCGGCCAGCAGCGGCTCGACTCGGGCACCGTGCGTCTGAGCGGACGGGAGATCCGCCGCGGCGACCGCACCGTGGGCTACATCCCCCAGCAGAAGCTCGTCCCGCCCGGTACCCCGCTGCGCGGGCGCGACCTCGTGGCACTCGGCGTCAACGGCCACCGCTTCGGGGTCCCCCTCCCCCGGCGCGCCGACCGGGAGCGCGTCGACGAGCTGCTCGAAGACGTGGGCGCCACTCGCTACGCGAACCAGCCGGTCGGCACCCTCTCCGGCGGCGAGCAGCAGCGGCTGCGCGTCGGCCAGGCGCTCGCGGG
>Ga0247736_10000504_pt1 | contig 13029 bp, 10 predicted proteins | sample UWRJL193509B2_FD_180935 | JGI IMG/M metagenome (GOLD analysis project Ga0247736, IMG submission 180935) | Plant litter microbial communities from Arlington Agricultural Research Station in Wisconsin, United States - UWRJ-L193-509B-2 | ecosystem: Environmental > Terrestrial > Plant litter >...
CGAACTCGATGAGTTGCGGAAGCTGTTCGGCCCAGTACTGCGCGTCGGCGACATCACTCTCGACGATGCCGTGGATACGCGTGTTCCAGTACATAAATTCGCTGTGGCCCACGGGCGGGCGGATGAACCAGCCGACCCGGTCGACAACAACGCCATCCCGAACCTTGACGAGACCAACAGAGCAGGCGGACGCGCTCGACGAGTTGGCGGTTTCGAAGTCGATGGCGGTGAAGTCAATTGTCACGCTTCGATGCTCTCATGGACGACCGACGGTTCACGGCTGCGACGGTGGGTGTTGGGCTGGTCCGCCGTTCTCGGTGGGTACCCCTGAACGGGGGTAAACCGTTGTCGCGTTTTGCGACCGTCGAGTGCTGAAAATGCCTCAAGTGACCGATACGCTTCGACAAACACTGGGGGACCATGAACGACGCACCTATCAGCTCCGATCCTGACTCGGACGCTGACGCCGGGGCTACTGCCACCGGCGCTACTGACCACACCATCGCGACGCCGGAGCCAGAAGCTCCGGCCGAATCCGCCGCTCCACTGGACCCGATCACGCCAGTTGAGCCTGTTGCTGCAGTTCCTGTAGTTCCTGTAGTTCCCGTAGCTCCTGTAGCGACTGCAGTTCCTGCAGTTCCTGCAGTTCCTGTAGCGACTGCAGCTCCTGTCGAGCCGGCGCAGCCTGTTGCTCCCGTCGAGCCGCCTGCTCCTGTCGCACCGCCTGTCGCTCCCGCACCCTACGGCGCAGCTCCCGCGGGAACAGCGCCGGCCGCAACTCCGACCGCGGCACGCGCATCTGCACTTGTCGCTGGCGCAACATCGCTCTGGAAAACAGTCGGTGTCGAGCGCGCCCTGAGCGCCGCACTCAGCGGAGCGATCGTTTTCGGTGTCGCCTGGGTTGTCGCCCTTGTGCTGACCGCCCTCGGTCTCATCGCCGCCCGGGACTCGTCTCCCGACTGGGGCCTCCTGTTTGAAGGACCGGGACAACTGGTTGCACTCGCCGTCGGCGGCATCTTCACCATGGGCATCGAAGCCATGGGGATCACCGTCAACGTGTCGGTCGTCTGGCTTCCGCTGTTTGTCACCGCGGTGATCGTCGCCGGACTGATCTTCCTTTCCATTCGCGATGAAAAGGCTCAGCCGAGCGCATCCCGTGGCGCGCGCTGGGTTCGCTCTGCGATCACCGGATTCGCCCTCTCCTTGCTTATCCTGCTGGTGTCGGCCATCCTGCCGATCCGGTACAACCTCGGAGGCGACGGCACTAATCCGTTCACCGCCATGCTCAGTGGCGGTGGCACCGGATCAGCCGCGTCGTTCACCGCGTTCCTTGGTGCACTGATCCTTGCCACCGCGGTGGGCTACTTTTCCCGTGCACGAGTATCGGTGTCGCGCACCGCGAAGGCGATCACGCCGATCCGTCACGCGCTGACAACGGTGTGGCGCATGATCGCGCTCTACGTCGGGGTTGTGTCCGCACTGCTGGCGATCGGTCTTATTGTCTACTTCGCCGTTCAGGGCGCCGACGCACTGTTGACCATTTTCCTGTGGCTCCCGACGCTGGTGCTGATGGGCGTCGGGTTTGTGAACCTGAGCCCGATCGGGTTGTTCGGCGGAGGTCAGGCCCTGGCTGGTCTGGGTAGTAATGCCCAGACCGGATATTGGATGCCCGCCGACCTACCCATCTGGGCGACGGCGCTCATCCTCGTTATCAACCTCGCGCTGATTGCGTCCGTCGGTATCCTTCTGGCGCTGAGCCGGATGAACTCGCGCACGTCAACAGCCATTCGTTGGGTGATCACGGTGGCATCGTTCGCCGTCACGGGAGCGGTGATCTCTCTTCTCAGCGGGATTGCTTTCCGTACCAGCCTCGATTTGGGCAGTGCAGGAGAAATGCTGGACGGCGTGTTCAGCGGGACGAGTTCCGCGGCGCTCGAAAGCTCAGTCTCGATGCGGGCAACCGTCGGTCTGGCCGCGTGGACGTTTATCATCTTCGCGATCCTGGGTGCCCTAGTGGAGGCCGCAGCGACCTATCTTGCGCCGCTTCTGATTCCACTGCTACCCGCGATGCTTCGCGCACGCCTCACCCGGGCAACGTTTGTGGCCGCACCCGCGACCGCTGCCGGCACCGCTGCAGCTGCCCCCGGCGCTGCGGCAGCCACTCCGTCCGGGCCGGCCTACGCACCCGCCCCGGGCGCCCCTGCGGCAACCGCCTACCTCACCGGTGACGGATCGACCGCTGATGCGAGCGCACCCGCGGACGGCTCGTCGCCCGAGTGGGCTTCCGCGTCCTCCGCGCCGGCCGACGCGTTGCCGGTCGTCGAACCGATGACGCCGGAACGGAAGAAGAAGGTTGTCATCGTTGTGGCATCCATCGGCGCAGCGATTGTGCTGGTTGTGGGAGCATCCATCGCCCTCTCGATTGTCAACTCGACCGTCTACAGCCCGGCAAACCAGGTCGAGAGTTACCTCGACGACCTCATTGACGGTAACGGCACGGCGGCATTTGAGGCGGGCAACCTTGGTGTCGACGGCTCCTCTCACGTGCTGCTCACCGATGAGGTGCTGGGCGCAACGGACGGTCGGATCACCGACTACAGCATCACCGACACGTCCGTCTCGGGCGACAACGCGATGGTCACCGTTGATGTCGAACAGGGCGGTCAGACGGAATCGGTGTATTACAACGTCGTCCGCTCCGGGAAGACGCTCGTGGTGTTCGACAACTGGGGGCTGGACAGTGTTTCGCTCCAGACGATCTCGATGAGTGTGCCGGAGGGCGTCACGGAGCTTCTCGTCAACGACGTAGCGATTTCGATCGACGACGCGGATGCCGACCTGGGCTACATCGACCTCGCTGCGTTCCCGGGCGAGTACACCGTGCAGGTGGGTGGCACCAACGAGTTCTTGAGTTCCGAACCTGCGACCGTCACCGTGCCGGCCGGAATGGGAATCCTGGACTTTATCGACCTCGAACTGGCTCCCACGGAGGCCTTCCATAACGCCGTGAGCGCGCAGATCGACGACTATGTCGAGTCCTGTGCTGCGCAGGGTGTACTGGATGCGGACGATTGCCCGATCTATACCTACGCCTACGGAACCATCACCGATGTGGTGTGGACGATCACTCAACCGGCGACGTTCACCATCGAGGACTACGGAAACGGCGAGTGGTACGTGTCGGGCGACGACTACGGCACGGCCACCGTGTCGTACACACGCAGCACGGCATTCACACCGGCCGAGTCGCAGACCGAGGAGACGGAATTCTCGGTTCGAGGCATGGTGAAAATGGTTGATGGTGCGCCCGTTTACACCTACGACTACTAAGCACTGAACGAACAGGGTCGGCTGACGGCTAGGCTGGGTGCTCGTGGCACTCACTATTGCAATCGTCGGACTCCCGAATGTCGGCAAGTCGACCCTGTTCAACGCTCTCACTAAGAGCTCCGTCCTCGCCGCGAACTACCCGTTCGCCACAATCGAGCCGAACACCGGCATCGTGAGCCTGCCCGACAAGCGCCTTGCTGTGCTTGCGGGAATCTTCGGTTCTGAGCGCATCCTGCCCGCCGCCGTGTCGTTCGTGGACATCGCCGGCATCGTTAAGGGCGCCAGCGTGGGAGAGGGGCTTGGCAACAAATTCCTCGCCAACATCCGCGAGGCTGACGCGATCGCGCAGGTCGTCCGTGGCTTCGAAGACCCCGACGTGGTGCACGTTGACGGCAAGGTTGATGCCGCCAGTGACATGGAGACCATCAACACCGAGTTGATCCTCGCCGACCTGCAGACCCTTGAGAAGGCGGAAGCCCGCTACGAGAAGGAGCTGCGCGCCAAAAAGATCACCCAGGCGACCATGGACACCGTGAAGGCCGCCAGCGCCTGGCTCAACGACGGAAAGCCGTTGTCGGCGTCGTCCCTCGACCTCGACCCGCTGCAGGAGCTCGGTCTCCTCACCGTCAAGCCCTTTATCTACGTGTTCAACGTCGACGAAGCAGTACTCACCAACGACGACAGCAAGGCTGCGCTCGCCGCACTGGTTGCTCCGGCTCAGGCCGTGTTCCTCGACGCAAAGCTTGAGTCTGAGCTTGTGGACCTGGATCCGGAGGATGCCGCGGAGCTACTGGCCTCGACCGGTCAAGACGAGAGTGGCCTCGACCAGCTTGCCCGCATCGGCTTCAACACCCTCGGTCTGCAGACGTACCTCACGGCCGGACCGAAAGAGACCCGCGCCTGGACCATCCCGAAGGGTGCCAAGGCACCTCAGGCTGCTGGCGTGATCCACACTGACTTCGAAAAGGGCTTTATCAAGGCCGAGATCATCGGCTTCGACGACCTCGTCGAGACCGGTTCCATCGCTGACGCGCGTGCCAAGGGCAAGGCGCGCATCGAGGGCAAGGAATACGTGATGCAGGATGGCGACGTTGTGGAGTTCCGCTTCAACAACTAAAAACCCATCCCGGTCTCAATCCTGACCACCACAAACGCCTCGCATCCAGATGGACGCGAGGCGTTTTTTGGTGCTGTGCAGCTCCTCACGACGGCCGTGATTACCATGCGAATTTATTGCTTGACATCTTTGGCTAATACACGTAGCTTTATGGCTATTGATACTAACCACTGGAGGACGCAATGCTTGAGTACGTGAACATCGGCGACGGAACGATCGCATACGACGTCAGCGGCAGCGGGCCGCTCGTGGTTCTCGCGCACGGGATGGGGGATAGTCGTCATTCGTACCGATTCATCGTCCCGGAGCTGGTTGCGGCGGGCTACCGTGTCGCTAACGTCGACATCCGAGGTCACGGGGAATCAAGCGCGGAGTGGCCCAGTTACGAGCGCACCGACATCGCTGGTGACCTCGTTGCGGTTGTGCGCCACTTGGGCGGCTCCGCGGTCATCGTCGGACAGTCCATCAGTGGTGGTGCCGCGACAATCGCCGCCGCAACTGCGCCTGACGTAATCGTCGGCATCGTGGAACTCGCTCCATTCACGCGCAAGCAATCGGTCAGCCTTGGCGCACTGCTTCGGAACAAGCACCACCGAAACGGGACGGTGCAGCTCGCGAAGGTTATGTTGAGCGGCAGTCTGAACGGATGGCTGGCATACCTCGACGCGGCGATCCCTGCGAAGCCCGCCGACTGGAACCAGGAGCGCGCCCGCATCGCGGAGGCGCTGGGCAAGCCAGAGCGAATGGCTGTACTCAAGGCCATGACTAAAACCAACCCCGCGGATGCGGGCGATCACCTGAACGGAGTGCGGTGCCCCGTGCTCATCGTGGAAGGCAGCGCCGACCCGGACTGGGCCGATCCGCGTGAGGAAGGTGTGAAGATCATCAACGATCTCCCCGACGGTATCGGCGAACTCGCCGTGATCGACGGCGCCGGACACTACCCGCACACAGAGACGCCGGCACAACTGCTCGCCTTGCTGATGCCATTCCTCGGTAAAACGCTGAAGCCGACCACCTCCGCGAACAATGCCTAGAGTCGGATTAGTCCCCGCGACAGTCACCGAGGCCGCAGCTGTTTTGGCTGACGAGTTGGGTCTTCCGCAGTTGACAATGAACCTCGTGGCCGAACGCCTCGGCGTTAAACCTCCTTCGCTGTACAAACACGTCGATGGAATTTCCGACCTCACACGTCGGATCGCCCTGCTTGCGGCGACAGAACTCGGTGACGCGCTCCGCGACGCAATGCAGGGGAGAGCGGGTGGGGACGCCCTCGCCGCCGCCGCGCAGACCTTGCGCACCTACGTGAAACAGTATCCGGGCCGATACTCCGCAACGGTCGGAGTGCGTCCGACTGGCCCGGACGACCCGCTGGCGATCGCTTTGGAGCGCACGCTCGACTCCTTTGCGGCGGTTCTCCGCGGTTACGATTTGAATCCCGCAGACCAGATTCACGCGCTGCGGATGCTTCGTAGCACTCTGCATGGCTTCGCCCAGCTCGAATCCTCCGGCGGCTTCCAGATGAATACCGATATCGACGACAGCTTCACCTGGATGATCGACTTCATCGACCGCGGCTTGCGTGTCACGGGAGAACGATGAACACCGCGCGAGCCGCTGGTTCGCCGAGAAACAAACCGCCCGGCCATGACACTCTCCGTGGCGGACTCCGATTTGTGACCGAACTCATCGCGTGGGTGGCCACCCCGTGGGCGCTCTGGCCGCACTCCGTTTTTCTCGCTATCGCCGCAGTTGTGCTTCTGATCGGACTGCCCGCCGTCTTTGGCACTCCCGGTGATCGTCCGGGCGGGGACAGCCCTATCGCCGTGCCCGGAATCGTCACGATTCTTCTTGTTCTGGTGCAGCTTGTGGCGGCGACGACGGCCGCGTGGGCGATCTGGCCGTGGTGGCTCGCGGTCGGAGTTACCCTGTTGTGCGTTGTGGTGGTTGGTACCGAGCAAAGTCGTTGGCGATCGGTAACTAATACACTTCGCGATGAGGCGATCGGCTATTGACTCTGCCCCGAGGGCATAGTTTTTACTCGTAGTTTGCGGTCATCCGTCAACTATCGAGAGGGACGTGTCCCATGTCGCGAGCAAAACCGAAGTCGGATCGTTTTCGCGACACCATCAGCATGGCGCTCGCCGCGGGTGCCACCGCGGTCGTCCTCGCGCTTCTCCATTTCGCAACCGACCTGAATTACACCGAGCCGAACGAGTTTCTCATCACTACCTACGTGTTGGTGTGGCCGATGTACACCGCGCTGTACGTCGGGTGGAGTTCGTACGTTTACTCCCGCCTCGACCCGGAGTCACTCCGGCAAGCGACGGCTGAAGATGAGCGCCTGGAGCGCCATCTCTTTGCGCGCCTCATTGGGGGAAACGGGGCAACGGCCACCACGATCTCAGCCGCGATGCTCGCGGTGGTCGTCACCGTCTTGATCGCTCAGCGCCCAGATTTCCGAAGCGATCCCGTCTATATCGTGGCGGCGCTGGCCACGGTGGCGAGTTCGTGGGTGCTACTGGTCTTCTCGTTCGCGCAGAGCTACCTCCGTCTCGGCTCATCAGCCGACCAGCCAGGGCATCTGAAGTTCAGCTTTCCCGACGTCGCTCGATTCAGTGACTACTTCACGCTGGCCGCTCTGGTCTCGACGATGGCCGCCACCGTTCCGGCAGACATCACTTCCCGCCGGGCGTGGCGTTTGATTCGAGCCAACGTCGTTATTGCGTTTGTGTTCAACTCGGTGATCATCGCCATGATGGTGTCGCTGTTGTTCGGTGGCCTTCTGAGCTGACGAAACTGCAGTCGGTCGGATAGGAGTGCGAGGGAGCCCGAGGAGGACTTGCTCAGGTCTTCGCGTTAGAGTCGCGACACCGTGTTCCACCCGAATCCAACGAAGGAAATCACCGTGCCCGTTATTGCCATCATTGGAGCTGGACCCGGACTCGGGGCCGCAGTTGCGCGCAGATTTGGACGCGAAGGTTTCTCGATCGCGTTGATTTCGCGCAACCAGTCGAAGCTCGACACAATGGTCGCTGAGCTCGCTGCCGATGGTGTGACCGCGAGCGGTTATGCCGCCGATGTGCTGGTGCCTGCGGCTCTGGAGGATGCTCTTGCGCGCGCAGCCGCCGAGCTTGGCCCCATCTCTGCACTGCAGTACAGCCCGCTTCCGTCGCGGGACTACCTGAAGCCCGTGCTCGACATGACTCCGGAGCTGGCTCTGGAAGCGTTCACCTTCTCAGCGCTCGGCCTCATCCGTTCTGTGCGAGCGGTTTTGCCCGCCATGCAGGAGGCAGGAAGTGGCAGCATCATCTTGATCAACGGCGGAACGTCGGTCAAGGCACGCCATGGCTTCGCCGGCACGTCGGTCGCATTCCCCGCCGAGAGCGCCTACGGCGAAATGCTCCACGACGCACTCGAGGAGGAGGGCATCCGTGTCAGCCAGCTCGTGATCCCCGGAGGCATCCCGCAGCTTCAACTCCCCAATGGAATCGACGACGTCGCCGATCGCATTTGGGGTCTTCACGTCAACGCCGGTCCCTTCCGCACCATGCTCATTCCGCTGGAAGACGGTAGGGAGTAACCGGAGCACGCTGCGGTGTCGAACCCATCTAACCGAAACATTCGTCGAGGCACATCGAGGGCCGCGGCTGCCCTTGCGGTTTTTGTGCTGTCCGGTTGTGTGCCTGATCCGAACGCGGAGACGCCGAGTTTTGCGGAGTCGGGCGGCCAGACGCAGGCCGAGCTCGACGCGACGCTGGCCACGATCGATGGACTCGTCGTTAGCAACGCGTCCGGTTCGGAACCGAACGCCAAGGGCAACACGGGTTATGGGTATGACATCGCGCTCGACGCTGGATACGAGATCGCTGATGTACCGGGGTTGATTGATTTCCTCGTTGATTCGGCGTGGTCGGTGAGAGACGGGTACATGCCCAACACAACTGTGCGCATCAGCCTTGACGCGGGGCCGCTTCCCGACGACAAGATCGACGTCGTCGACGCGGCAGAAACCGCCGGGTGGGTTCCGGAAGGATCGCAGTCTCATGGCATCGGTGACGATGGTGGGTCGATGCCTGAATACGACAATGGCTCGACGAGCGTAGACATCTGGCTTGCCATCGAGAATTCGAGCGACCGGGCGGACGAGCGTGGAGCGTTCGTTAACCGCGACCGCCTCGGCGACTGGCCCGGGGATCCCGCAGAGCTCCCGCAGGGACTTATTGTGCCCCGCGTCAGCGCCGAGTAAACGAACTAGGGCGCCCCATTTATGGTCGAAGCATGAGACGCGGCCAGAGCATACGGCTCGTTCTCCCACATCAACTCTTCGAGCAGCATTTCGACGCGGCCAACGGCACCGTGTTTGTGCTCATCGAGCACGATCTGATGTTTCGCCAGTATCGGTTTCACTCGCACAAGCTCGTGTTGCACCGAGCATCCATGGTCCGCTTCGCGCGTCGCCTGCGCGAGCACGGGCACGAGGTTGTTGTTCTTCAGAGTGACCCCGACCGCAGCTCGCGCACCCAGCTCGCCGAGTTTGTTCGAGCCGAGCAGCCCGCTCAGGTCACCGTGTTCGATGTGGTGGATGACTGGCTGGAGAAAGATCTCGTCGCGAGCCTCGGCGATGGCGGGTACACCTTGCGCCCGGAAAACGTGCTGGAGACACCGAACTTTCTGACCGACCGCGCGCAGATCGACGACTGGTTCTCGCAGAACGCCTCGCGTATGCAGGACTTCTATATCTGGCAACGCCGCAGGTTGAGAATCCTGGTGACCGACCATGGTGAGCCGTTCGGTGGCAAGTGGTCGTTCGACACCGACAACCGCAAGAAGCTTCCGCGCGGGTATGCACCTCCGAAGGTCGGGCTCTTCGCGCATCATCCCGTTCTCCAGCGTGAGGGAACGTTCGACCTCGACGCACTGATGGAGCTCGCCGATGAGCCCTCCGAGCCCGATCCTGAGGCGTCTCGCGACGTCGATGACGCCATCGCGTGGGTGAATGCCGCGTTTCCGGATGCTCCGGGCGACCCTCATCTCTTCGCCTGGGCGACAACACGCGACGAGGCCCGTCGGCACCTGCGCGAGTTCGCGACGGAGCGACTGGGCGACTTCGGTCCCTACGAGGACGCCATTTCGACCGAGCATCCATTCATCAATCACGGCCTGCTCACGGCGGCACTGAACATTGGCCTGCTGGACCCGCGTGAGGTTGTGCAGGTGGTGCTCAGTGCTGCCAACCCCACCACCCCACTCGCGTCGCTCGAGGGATTTGTGCGGCAGGTGATCGGGTGGCGTGAATACATGCGGGCCACCTACCGCACGACGGGTCGCGAGATGCGCACCTCGAACCGGCTCGATCAGCAGAATCAGCTCGGCGATGGCTGGTGGGATGCGACCACTGGTCTACTGCCGGTGGACCTTGTCATTTCGCGGGTTCTTTCCACCGGGTATGCGCACCACATCGAGCGTCTGATGGTGTTGGGCAACGCCATGTGTCTGCTGCGGATACATCCCGATGCTGTGTACGAGTGGTTTATGGAGTTGTTCATTGATGCCTACGACTGGGTGATGGTGCCGAACGTCTACGCGATGAGCCAATTCGCTGCCGGCGAGAGCATCACCACAAAGCCCTACGTATCGGGCAGCAACTACCTCCGCACGATGTCCGACCTCCCGCCCGGCCAGTGGACGGCCGAGTGGGACGCGCTGTACTGGACGTTTATCGACGACAACAGCGAGCTCTTGAGGGCGAACCCGCGGATGCACATCATCGTCGCTCACCTCGAATCGATGGATCCGTACATCCGGGCTGAACACCGCCGTCGCGCTGAGTCCCTCCTCAGCGCCGGAAGTGAGTCGACGTTGGTCACGAGGATGCCGCTGCACTAGTCGCGGCTTCTAGCCCGATGTGCCGCGGCGACCGCGGGTCAGCCGACGCCACGCGCCCTTGAATGGTCCGCCGACCAACTGGAGGAATTCCTCGTTGACCGTGGCGCGCAGCTGCACGCTGATGTGCGGCGCTCCCTCGCCGAGGAGCCATTCGTACGACGTGCAGGCGTCGTCGACATCCCCGTGCTCGGCCTGCGCGCGGGCAAGCGCCAGGTATGCCTTCGCGAGTTGCTCACGCGCAGCGCTCGCCGTGACCGAAGACAGCGCGTCCACCACAACTCGAGCCGATCGGACGGCGTCGTCTGGCCGGTTGAGTTTGCGCTGCAACACCGACAGGTTCACACCCGACTTTGCGGCCTCAATCCGGGTGTCAACAGATTCGTCTCGCAGGTAGCGCGCGCCGGCGGTGTATGTCTGTTCGGCGTCCTGCGTCCGGCCGAGGTCATATTCGGTCGCGCCTTTCCGCCAGCTGGCGCGTGCGCATCGGTCCCTCAGATAGGGAACATCCGAATCCGCCCAGCGCCGCAGTATTCGCTCATACGCGTCGATCTCCTCCTCGTGGCGCCCCAGGCGGTCCAGCGCTGTCGCGAGATTGCTCAGGCCGAGGGCGACATCTTTCTCAATGGTCATGTTGACGTCGGTCCCGAACTCATCGAGAAAGCGATGGTGAAACGCCACCGAGTCGAGCCAGTCGGTGAGACGGTTCAGGCAGTGGCCCATCCGCACCATCACGTCGCAGATGCGCCGGCGCAGGTCGGGACCGGTGGGGTGTGGATGCTCGGCAATCACGGCCCTGTAGATCTCAACTGCGGCGGCAAAATCACCGGCGTCGGTGAGTGCGTTCGCCTGAAGTACCCGGCGTCTGATGTCCTCGCGCGCCTCGGCGCCCAGGGTGTCTTCCTCTAGATCCGTCACCGACAGTCCGCTGTCGTGGAGGAGCGTGATCGCGGTCGCGCGCGATGAGTTCAGCTTTGCTACCAGAGCGCGCAACCGCGGCGACGTGGTGTCCCCGATCCGCGCCAAGGCCGCGTCGTAGACGGCCACGGCATCGGCGGGGCGTCCAAGCAGAGAGAGCAGCAGAAAACCGAGGTTGAGCTCTGCCGGCGCCACAATGGTGTCCCGGATGAGGGCGTCTGTGTCGTCGGCAAACTCATTGACGAGAACACGGTACGTCGCCTCGGCTTCGGTGAAGTGGTTTCTCGTCCGCTGATGGTGGGCGAGGTCGAACACCTGCGAAGCGACTCTGGTGCGGATGGCGTCGTTCGGATCGTGCGCGAATCGCGACGTGAGGTCGGCGACTGCCGCCGCATACGCCGACTCGTGAATATCAAGAGCGAGTGCATCGCTGTGTGGAGAATCGGCGGGTACGGGGGCGCCGCCGACGGCGGAGGCGGTGCTCGTCGGAGGGGGAGTCGCGTTGTGCAGGATGTCGACCCGGGTGGAGAGCGCGCTGCACAGCGCCCCGCGAAGCCCCTCGAGGTCGCTCGCCACCGGTTGTGTCTGCGCCCACAGTGCAAAGCGATCGACGTCGACCAGTGCTGCCGCGGTGCGGTCGTCAGTGTGGAGGATGTCAACGCACTCGGCCCAAGCCCATGCCACGGACACAATAACGTCGGGCTCCGTGGCGTCGCGGTAGTCGGCGACAACGCTGGCGAAACCCTCGTACGCCTGCGTGCTGTGGCCCAGGGAACGCAGCGCCCGACCCCGGCGCACTCCCGCGTCGGCGAACAGCGACGCCGGCTGGTCCGCCCACTCGCGGCGAAGGGTGATGATGCGCTCGGTGAGCGCGAGGGTCTCGGCGGGGTCATCAACGGTGCGGATGTTCTCGCTCTCGCTGCTCGCCACCAGATCGCGGAACGCCGAGCTCGCCTGGTGCGCGTAGCGGTCGAACAGTGTGTCAGCGCAGTGACGGGCACGCGTCGACGCCTGAGGGTGGTCGTCGGCGTCGTCACCGGCGGCAATCGCCCGCCACGCCCGCGCCTCCCAGAGCAGTGCGTGAGCCAGGCACCGCTGAATGGTCTCGTCGCCCTCGTCGCCCTCGTCGCCCTCGTTGTGATGGGCGGGGTGGATGCTCTGGGCCACCTCGATGACGTCCAACCAGGGTCCCGCCGCAGACGATGAACTCGCGTCGTCGGCGAGCCACTGCAGGCGGAAGTCGTGGGCGAGAGCACGGAATCGTTGTGCCTCAACCTCCTCGGACTCGGCATAGCGCTCGTCAAGCAGAGACAGGTCGGCGAGTGACGCGAGATCATTGCCGAGGCGGTGGTGAAGCTGGCTGCGCGCGTCGAGTGCCTCTGCACCTACCCAGTGATGCGGAAACTGGGCCGCGACCGTCGAGAATTCCTGTGCGGCGTCAGCGGGGTGACCGAGTGCCTCGAGGAGTTTGCCCCGCTCGATGCGCAGCTGGGCCACGGCCGTCGCGGTCACCGGCTCGGAGCTGCCGCCGTGTGTGTCGATCAGCTTTTCGGCCAGGCGAACGGCGTCGACCGTGGCGATTGGATCGTTGCGGGATGCCACGGAGCGCATCTCTCGCAGGCCATCACTGAGGTCACTGAGCCCGAATTCGCTTGCCATTTCTGGTCTCCTTCGTGATGCGGGAACGCGCAAATTCACGAGGTCAGGATCCAACCGATCGCTGGAAATCAACATAGCCGATGGGATGGGGTTGACCGTGCCCTAAGGGCATGGAGTGG
>Ga0247736_10000507_pt1 | contig 13016 bp, 11 predicted proteins | sample UWRJL193509B2_FD_180935 | JGI IMG/M metagenome (GOLD analysis project Ga0247736, IMG submission 180935) | Plant litter microbial communities from Arlington Agricultural Research Station in Wisconsin, United States - UWRJ-L193-509B-2 | ecosystem: Environmental > Terrestrial > Plant litter >...
GCACCTAGGCCCATGAATTATCTGCCTCTCAGTCCTCATTTGACGCGTGAGAGCACAAGCGCGAGGAAGGCTCCTAACCCGCCGGCCCCGCAGCTTTCCTATGTCATGAAACAGCACAAGGTCCACCTAGGCGGGGCGCTTTAGAACCTTCCGAGCCCTGTTGACTCACTCATTCGGCTTGCGGGTTCCGGGAAACTCGCAAAATATCGCAGAAGCAACGGCGGGAGTTCAGGGTTTACTTTACATCGCAGAACCGGCGGACGCCCGCCCAGATGGATCAACTCGTTGCAGACTACGAAAAGGGCGACGGGGCGGTCTACGACCTAGCTGCCATCTACGGCGTGCACCGGCAGACGATTGCAAACCACGTGAAGGAGCGCGGCTGTGTTCTCAAGGGCATTTCCAAGCTGGAGATCACGCACGTCAAGCAGATTCATCGTGATGGTTGGAATGCGAGCCGGATGGGGACAGAGTTGGGTGGGGCGCGATCCGAAGACGATCCGAGCGTTGATGAAGGCGCGCATTCATTGCGAGCGCGACTAGCGGGGCTGGTGTATCGGGCGTCGACTAAGCCGCTATGTCAAGCAGCATAGCCGCGCTCTACTTGTGCTTTTTATTCACCCTGATCGGGTTCTCGTCCCTATCAAAAGTATTCACAATCCCCCGTTGTTGAAGAGAGATGAGCAAATCGAGAGTGGCGGGGGTATTGGGAAGCTTTGGCTTGTCCCGTCCAACCGCAGCGAGTTGCGCGTACACCCCACGCATCATGTGCAAAATGCCGAACAATTGTTCGTCGATCAATCCCGCCATGTATGGCTGGAGCAATGTAAGAACATCTTGTGGAACAACTCCGTTCGAAGCCATCGTTTGGACAACATCAATGCTCAATTGTTTTTCATGTTGAATCGCAAACCGAGCGAGCTCGACAAAACCAGCTTCGTCTGTATTAGCCACAAACTCATCCGCGCGTTCGACAACAGCCATCTTGATCGAATCTTCAATTGCTTCACTTCGCAGAAAGGCCGAGAGGTCCGGACCAATGAACGCAGGGGTTATCAGCAATTCGGCGTTGCTCGACGCGTTGATTACGCCTTCTCGCGTCATCCAGTTAGTTTGTGTGAGTCGTGCAAACGTCTCCGCATCGTCCTCGATGACGTCCTTTTTGAGAAGGTGAACAAACAACGCCCCGTGCTCCGGGATTATTTTGTTCACCTCAATGTAGCTAGTCAGACCTAGACTCTCCACGAGCTTGACGCGGACTTCGGAGTCCAGGACATCTCGGCTTTCCAAGATCGTAAGCGCGAGCACCTCGCGCTGTGCCTGGGTCCTCGTGTCGGCCACAACAAGCGAGCCCGGGTTCGAAAGAACTTCGGCAACGTTGGAATCGAGAGATCCGATCTTCTCGATATAGAGATGTATGTTGGCAAACGTAGAAGACAGTCGTCTATGTTTGGCGAGCGGAGGCCAAGCTTCCTCGGGGACATCGCCAATCTTCGTAATCTGACTTTCCGGAGATGAACGTTCAATGATGGTTTCGAGCTGGTCAGGATCAGCTTCGTAGACATCCTTGATCGTAGATACGAACCCATCTGCGGTGTCATTGCTGGCGGAATACCCGTCGACAGCAGCGATATAGGCCTGCAGATCTCTTAACACGAACTTGTAGACAGTGTCGTTGTCGGACCGTATCGAATCGAGTGCGAGGCTCTTATTCTCGCCAAGCGCCGACATGAGATTCGGGCGGTCCACAACATAGAGATTCCTAGATATGAATGCCGCTCTTACGTTGACTCCCAGCTCGCTCAAGGCCGCAACTCGAACCTTTGCGGCCTCCAAGACTGATGAGACTCGAAAAGCAGCTGCTGCCTTCATGTCGTTGGACAGGAGCACAGGAAGTTCCCCGTAGTGTTCACGCAGGTAAGCAGCAACTTCCTCAGTCACTTGATACGTGACTCCCCTGGCCAAATTTGCGAGTGCGATACTGACGAGTTCCGCTCGGGCCGGGGCGTCGAGCTCAGCTTCAGATATGAGGTATGTCAGAGTCCTTTGAGATTGGCGCACGATGCGCTTTATGAAAGCAGTCCGCTCAGCACCGTTCGTTAGATAAGCCTGGATGAAACGAATTCCATCGATATCAAAGCGAGCGAGTGCTCCGATCATGACGTCCGCTGCAGCGACGTTTGTTCTCAAGAGACGATCGAGGATGGCGATGTTATAGACGGCGGGTTCGCCAAGCGAGTGCGCTCCCCTCTCTCTTACGACTGCATCAACGTCTGAGTCAGACAAGATGAAGTATTCGTCCATAAGGTCGCGTTCAACGTGGTGAATGATGAAGTTTGTCGCGGCAGGGCTGACACGATCACCGTGGAACGTCGAGGTATAGAGAGTGAAGTTGCGGTTTATAAATCCGGCTCGAAGCAATTGGACAGCAAGTCCACGTGTGAGGAGTTGCTCCGCGATGGATGCAAGCGACTGTGCAGTGCCTTCGTACTCGACGAGAAATTCTGAACGCCTCATGACGTCTCCGATGTCGGCGCTGCGCAGGAACTTTAACGCTTCGAGATGGTCACTGAGTAGCGCTTCAGATTCGTCGCGATCGAGCTTTGACCATGCGTCTACATTGAGAGGATCACCTACGAGGGCCACCACGTCCGACTTTTTGAAAGTTAGTCGCCCACGTCCGTAGGTCGGGTTGTGCCATCCAATAGCAGGCGGATCCGCGATCGTCGCGTACTCCACCCAGAACTCCGGACTCTTGAGATCCTTAGCCGTTTTTGCGGTCGTTCCATATAGGTATTGGCCGTCTGATGGCTGCAGATGCGCGACGCGAACTATGCGATCGATTTGTTCCACCAGGCACTTTCCCAAGATCGCACTGCGCGTCGCGGAATTGTCCGAAGTAGTCATCTTGCGTCTGGTGGCTCTAGCTTCACGCCCGAGTCGACGGATGTTCTCCGCGACCAGTTGGCGATGCATCTCGTAGAGTTTGTCGAGTTTGCTCGTGCCAAGTCGAATAACTTCGAAATCGCCCAGGTGGGTGCTCTTATAGAGCATCATGGCGAATAGGTCTGTCTCGCTGAGCTGAAGCAGTTCACCGCCACCCGAAAAGATTCGGTCTCGAAAAACGACAAACTCATTGCGAACGTTCTTGAGTAGGCGCATGTCCGGAACGAACCGTCCGGCGAGATCAGTCAAATCGGTTGAGATGTCATGCGTAATTCCACTAAGTATCCGTGCCGTGAGATTTCGCGCGCTTCGGTGTGTAATAAAGGGAACGACGGGGATCACCAAATCGAAGAATTTGGTTCTATTCGCGCGTACCGCCTCGGCCTGGGCCGGATCCGATATGTCGGCCAGTGCTGTGTCGGCCTTGCGTCCTTCGAGCTCCAGCCCAATGCGGTCGAAAATGCTGTCTTTGATCGCGTACACAAAGCGAACCGGGTCTTCGATCTGCGGCGATGCGTTGAGAAGGGTATTGAGCGAACGGAGTGTCTCGAAAATGTGCGAGTTGTTGAAGCGATCGATGTCTTCAAAGATAACGACGTCACGCTTTGACGTTTCGAAGAAATAGACAATCTCGTCGAGGTACTGGTCAAAGTAAGAGACCGAGTTCTCGTCCAAGGTGACAGCGGCTGGTCCCGCGGAAAACTGCTTTATTCGAAGGCGGCCCTGAAACAAGTAAGCCACAGCAAATGATGCACCGGTCGCGATCCCCAAAAGTATCGGGTAAACCCAAAGGCCCATGTCCACGAGCGGCTTCAGGACGGCCACAATCGTGGCACCCCAGCCAGCAATCAAGAAGAGAAGAGTGACGCCGAAACCTGCTAGTCCCGCCGCCGCAAGTTGGCGTTGCCAGATGAAACGTTCGATCCGACGGAAGCGTGAGCCAGGAGTTTTGTCGGGCTCTTCTCTATAGAGAAGCTGCTTCACGATCTCCTGTTGAATCTGATTTGTCGGAGTTGTGGCTTGAATCGGTACGGATTCGTCGAGTTTCGATTTTTCGATAGGCGCGAGTGTCGAAAGCGACAACTCAACGACCTTGTCTTTTCGGAGCTCCGTTACCCGCTGAAGTATGCTGCTCTTTCCCACGCCGTAATTACCAGACAGAGCAATATTGAGAACTCCGGGTTGATCGAGCGCTTTGATGATTGCGGCCGCGTATCCGCCATGTTCGGCTTCAATGAAACTCGGAGTTAACGGTAGAAGATTCCAGTCTTCGAGTGGCTGTGTTGGAGCATCATTCATAATCAGCCTGACAATTAAGCTGTTCGTACATCTTCGTCCGATGATCTTGTTCCAATAAGTCCCCCGTAGCTGTCTTTGATTATGACAGCGACCTCGGACACGTCAAGCATGACTGTGATGATGTTCGATTGTGTGCCGCGCCTATTGAATCAGTGACATGAAGATCCATTCGCGCGCGGTCAGCGGTCGCCTACTGAGCTGGCTCCCGAGCATGGCAGTGCGGCCTATTGACAGACTGTTCGCCTAACCAGGCGAATATCCCGCCAGAGTTTCGGATAACCCATTAACCATGGCCCTCGTCGTTCTTAGCGGGTAGCCCTGTGACTTATCTGCGACGAGTTAACTCTCTGGCAAAGTGACTGATTCGTTCGTAACACCGTTGCTAATCCTCAGGGCATTATCGATTCCGTCGATTGTTTCCCACTCTGCCCAGGTCCAAGATTCAGAGATGATCTCCCACTGTCCGTTAGGAAGTACGACGACCGTTTCCGCTAGGTCACGGTCCATTGCCGAAGTTGTACAACTGCAGGCTCTGCAACCTGCAGGTGAAAGTACGACCTAGCTTTCGAACCTGAGTTGATTCTTTGTCCATAATTCTGAGCGACTGTGAAGCTCGAAGGATACGGGGCCAAGGTAGTCGCTGACCGAGTCTGTGGACAACTCCGACGGGGACCGTTTGGATTGGTTCAGACTGTCGCCGTTGGCTCGCCCAAACCCCTCCCCTGCCCCGAGCGCAGGTCGTCTGGATCCCGCTGACCGCCACGGTGGGTTCGCGGCACATCGTGCACTGTGCGGTTAGCACCGAAACGATTTTCCTGGCAGAGCAGCAGCGCCCCACCGACGGCGACGCCCTCCGAAGTAGTGATAGCGAGTAGATCGGCCATATCGCTTCCGCCGACGCCGAACGACCCGATACTCGACTCGCGATTTTATGAGTCTCTAAGCAAAGCATTGTTTACTTCAGTTTCTTGACATTCCCAAGGAGTTTGCGAAGGTGGTCATCCGACATATCCAGGATCGGTTCATACATGAATGAGTTGACGTGGATCTGTTCGGGTGTCATAAGCACTACATTTTCGAGGGTTCTGATAGCGCCAGTCTCGGTTGCGAAGTCTTTTTTGAATCTGCCAAAAAGACGCCCCGTCTGATTGCTCGTTATGCCATCGACAAACGTCTGATCATTGATACGAGCGACCATGAACTTTTCGGCCAGCAATCTGATGGCCATTGACAATAGGATCTTATTTTCGAAGTTGATGCTCGTGTCTGCGGCTACACATTCGTCGGCATGTCGATTGATTGCGTCAACAACCAGCTCTGACGGCGTTGCCCATGCATCGGTTTCACCGAAGAGGCTGAAATAGGCCGCGTCCAGATCTGCTTGCGTCAGCGTGATGGTAGCGCTCTTCCAATGCAGCAGGCTGGTGAGCTTCATATACTCAGGGTCCGCTTCACCCTTGGTGTACTCAAGAAGATTTCGAATGAACGGTATAGCGGCGATCCTCTTCATCGAATCGTCAAAGAAGTGCGGTTTGAAGTCATTGATAAACGGATTTTTGATCCCAACAGCAGGGGCAAGACCAACGCCCTCGTCATTTCGGCTCGCCATGAAGCATTGCTTGTACGGCACAAAGCGGCTTTCTAGAGTGCGGAAGAAGTCGAAATTGTGCGTCAACATGACCAGCCGGAAGTTATCAACCTCCGAGATGTCTTTCAAATACTGAATGATCGCGTACTTGTTCTTGTAGTCGAACGAGTCAGCTATGTCGTCGACGATGAAGAGTGTCTCGCCAGTGTTTCCCTTGCGACGTTGAACCTCAAACAAGACATTCAGGATATACAGCGCTTTCTTTTCGCCAGTGCTTAGAACCTCAAGGAGGTCGCTGCGTTCGACCGAAGCGTGATCGTCGCCATCGTTGAATTCGAAGCCGAGCTTCGGGATAGCCTCTTGCCCGAGAACGACACGAGACCGATTCTTGATTGTCAAAGTAAACGGAACGAAGAATCGATCGTTGAAAATTTCGATTACCTCTTCCCATTGACCACGTTGTTTCGCCGCCTCCTCGTCAATCTCTCTCTTCCGAGCAGCAGCGTCCCTGTGAAGTTTGACCACCTTTTCGTAAAGCAGCTCGTTCGCCTTGATATATGACGTCCACACTTTCTCGTTGAAGCCGTCGATGTTCTCGAGTTCTGGGAGCAACTCGATATGGCTTGCGATGTAGTCGTAGAAACGACGTGCTTCTGCATTACGATTGAGCTGCTTTTCAAGCTCAGAAAATGTCTTTCTTAGCGCGTCGTCATCGGATATTTTCTTCTTCTCAGCATCGATCAGCGCAGCCAACTCCTTCTGAGTCGATATCTGCTCGCTTACACCGCCGGCATTCAGCAGGACCGAGTGTTTGGCGTTGAAGAATCCGTTGTCGCCAAGACTCTTCGTCACCGTCGCGGCGTTGTAGTAATTGAAAGTCTTACGGTTGAAATAGATCGAGGTATCGAGCAGCTCGTTGAAGCGATTGACGTATTCAGATAACGCTGCGCGAAAATCTGCAGTTCTTAGCAAAGCGATCACTTTGTCGTCGAAGACCACGTCATACAGGACGTCTGAGAACTCGGCTGTCTCGGTAGCGAGTTCGTTCTCAATTCGTAACAGCGCTTTGAAGAAACTTTCGGAGTCAGTCGTGAATGCTAGCGACACCGTGCGTTCGACATCTTTTTTCGTACTGGCTTGCGTTTTGAGCGCCTTCACTAGTTCGGCTTTAGCGGCCAAAATAGTTGCCTCAATGGCCTCATATTCAGTTCGAAGGGGCTTATCGATGAGGAGAGTCGAGGTTGCCTCTGTAGGACCCATGTCTTCGTCGTACGAAACGATAACCACCACGTCATCAGCGCCGACGGCGACCCCCTGATGATCAGTAATTGAGCGGGTACTGACGCGGTCGGGAAACATGTGGTCAGTGGATTCAACGCCTTGAGACAGGTCCGATATCGTCCGCGCGAATGACGTCTTCATCATCCCATTCGGCGCATAAATTGCCACCGCGTTGCTCTTAGCGAAGGGCAGCACAGTCGAAAGCTTGTGGATTCCGTGACAATTCGCTAGTTCGATATGAAGTGATTTCATCTGATCAGGACCTCCTTGGTTTGATGGCGTGAGCGGATGCAGGCGAAGCTATGTCGGTCGACCCGCTTGACGACGGCCATCGGAAACTGAGTCTGATTATGACAGTGAGCAGGGGCAGTGCCGATGCAGCGGCGACAAAGCACCAACTGCTCGTCAAACAGGCACGGCTCTTTGATCGATGCAAGCGCCTTCTCGATAGCCATCTCGACAGCGGCGTTCTGGCTCAGCTTCACAAGTCTGAGCAGTCCTCGATGACTCGAGACTTAGCCGACGTGCAGGAGCGCCTTCGCTTATTGGACGTGACGTTCGCAGACCTCGAACAAAATTTGTACCGCGCGTTGAAAATGCCCGAAAATATGGACGGCATCACCTACTCCCTCGAGCAACTGCCCGCCGAGTCAGCCATGGTAATGCTCGCCGACAATCCCGAATTATCCGAGTCGCCGGTGTACTGCCTGTCGAACTATCCGACCGACACCACTCGGTGCGCGGAACCACGCGCTGACATGCTCAACGACGAGCTCGTCGAAATCCAGCGCACCGCTGGCGCAGCCACGGGCGCCGACGTGATCGACCTCACCGAGTACTTCTGCAACACCGAGTCGTGCCCGCCGATCATCGGCGACACTCTCGCCTACTCGGACGAGCACCACATGACCGCGACGTTCTCGCGGCAGCTCGCGCCGGCGCTGGATGCGGCACTGAGTTCGTACCTGCCGCAGCAGAGCGCCCCATTGGATGACTAGATTTGAGAACAAATCATTTGGTGCCCCTGGAGGGATTCGAACCCCCGACCTGATCCTTAGGACGGACTTGCTCTTCCACTGAGCTACAGAGGCGGACCCATCAAGTCTACAAGTCAACTGAACGTTGTCCTTTTGTTGCCGCCGGGCCTGCAAAATGGTTCTAGGCGTGAAATTTATGGTCGAGGATGGTTGCAGCATGAGTAACAAAAAGAACGATGAGCCCCGCGACGAGTTCGACCACGTCATGCTTCCGGCATTTCTGGAAAAGCCGATCTCTTACCTGAACAACCAGGGTCCGCTTCGCTACCCGGCTCCGACCGGTGACGACCAGCAGAGAAACAGCGCGTACTCAGACGACGATTCCACGCCGAGTGAGCAGTCCGGCGAGCGCCCCGCCCAGCAGCAGGGTCCGCGCAAGTGGTACGCCGGAGCCCGCGGCAAAACTTTGATCTATGGCGCAGGCATGGTTGTGATGGCCGTTCTTCAGTTCCGCGGTAACTAGCCAGTTGCACAACAAAGAGCTCCCCGCGTACGGGAAGCGCTTGAAGTTCGATGCAACAACGCACCAGCCGGAGCGAGGGACTTATCTCACTCCGGCTCGGCACGCCCCCGTCTCGCACGAGGTGGGTGGACTCGTGCGGCTCTCGCGTCGGGTTTCGCGAGGCGGGCTTCGGGGGTCCAGCTCAGCCGACGCGGGTGAAGACGCCCAGCCCGTTCGGCTCCTGTTCCTCCTCCGGGAACTTGTTGAAGTAGGTCAGGGTGACACCGGTGATCTGCCCACCCTCGCGGACAAAGACCGCGGAGGAGAGTGAACCGGGAAGCGCATTCTCCCCTGTCGGCACAAACGACAGCGTGTCTCCGTCCCAGGGATCGATCTGGAAAGTGTAGCCACCCTCGGGGCCAAGCGCCCCGGTGAGGGTGCCGTTCTCCTCGGTCACCACGAAGTTGCCAAAGTAGGGGCTTGTGTAGGTTCCGACGTAGTCCCCGGCCGGACCAGCTGGCGCTGCACCTGCGGGGGCCTCCTCGCCGGCGAGGTCACCCGCTGGGTCGGAGAATTTCGCGAAAACGGTGGGCCACAGGTCCATCCACGGTCGCGTCTCCTCGCCGAACTGAACGAGATCGACGAACTCCGACACGATCATCTCCGGAACTCCCGACGGCGCTCCGTTGGTGAGCACCACAATCCCGAGGTTCAGGTCCGGGATCATTGTGGCATTGGTGGCCGCACCCCACCCGAATGCACCGGAGTGACTGATGGTCACGCGGCCGGTCACGGTGCTGCCGACGTTGGTGCCGAACCCGTAGTGCGAGGTGCGCGAGGTGAGGTTCTGGGCGTCTCCTCCGGTGATGGAGTGTGCCGAATAAGTCTTGGCGAGCACCAGTGGGTCGATGAATTCTTCGCCGTCGACCTCCCCGTTGGCCAGCACCATCGTCATCCATTTCGCAATGTCACCGGCTGTGGAGGCGACACCGCCGGCCGGAGCCTCGGCATCCGCGTCACGGTCGAACAACTGCTCGTACTGGCCTTCTCCGGTCCGCGCGTGCATTGCCGCGCGATCGTCTGCGGCGAGGTAGTCGTCATGGAGGGTGGTCGTCGACGTCATACCGAGCGGCTCGAACAGCAGCTCCTCCGCAGTCTGCGGCCACGTTTGTCCGCGCGACGCGGCGACCGCCTCGCCGCCCACCGTCAGCCCGAAGTTGGAGTACTGATACGTGTCGCGGAACGACGCCAGAGGAACCTGGTCCAAGTGGGAAAGGATGTAGTCGGCATCGAAGCCGACGTCCTCGAGGTCATCGCCGGCACCGGTCGGGATGCCCGTGCGGTGCGAGAAGTAGTCGGCGATCTTTCCATGCTCGGTCACGTATGGATCGCTCAGCGCGAAGTCGGGCAAGTATGTGACGACCGGATCCTCCCACGACAGCTCGGCGTCGTCGGTGATGGCTTTGGACACCACGCTCGACGAGAGCGGCTTCGACAACGACGCGATCTGGAACACCGTGCCGAGGTCGACAGGCTCCTGCGTTGTAACGTCCCGCACCCCGTACGCCTCCTCGAACACCACCTCCCCGTTCGAGACAACCGCGACTTGCGCACCGGGCACTCCGGTGACCTCGAGCGCCTTCTCGATGTAGTCGGGAAGCGCATCGACGGCCGCGGACACCGCGGTGTCACGATCCGTGTAAAGATCAACCACGTCCTGGTTGGGTGTTTCCCCCAGCGCGACGGCGAGCTCACTCCCGGGCGGCGGTTCGGCGATGGCACTCGCGGTGCAGGCCGTGAGTCCCAGCGCGAGTGCTCCCGCGATCGAGACAGCGACAACGCGGACAAGGGCTGTGGGTGTACTGGTTGTGCCGTTCATGTCGCTGGCTCCCGTTGAATTCTTAGTCGGTGGCCCCCTGGGTTTTTCTACTCACGCAGACGAAGCCGTGGACTCCGATCGCGGTTGACATCAGTGTGCAAGGACACAAGCGGACAGAACAATCCCCGCTTCCGGACACGACCGCAAGAGGGCGCCCGGATGCGGTCACCTACGCGATGATGATGGTGACTCGCGCTCCGGAGGCCGACATGGAAGATAAGGCACTTCTCGAATTGATCTACCGCAGCCGCCCTGCGACAGTGGCGGAGCTCGCCGCCACGGCGCATGCGGACCAGGGCGAGACCGCCGAGGCCGTTGCGCGTCTCGCGCGGGGAGGTGCGATCTCGGTGCGCGGGGGCACCATCGAGTACGCGACGCCGGCGATGTGGACGGCAGACGTCGTCGAGCGCGAAATGCGCGCGATGCGGCGGGCAGCGGACGGCGCCGCGTCGCGAATTGAGGCGCTGGTTGCCGACCTGCCGGCTCTGTTGCGTCACTGGGCTGTGGGCGAGGCGTCCGGCGATCTTGTTCCCGTGTTTGTGCGACACGGACCACAAGCGGCAGAAGACCTCTGGTACGACATCGCGCGGGGCGAAAGCGACACCGCGTGGGCAGTGCTTCCCGATCTTGCACGCTACGTGCAGAGCGATCCCGCGCGCGCCAGCCGGTTCGCGGAGGTGTTCGCCGGCAGGAAATCAGTGCGAGCCCTTGTGCCGCGGTCGATCGCCGACGATCCCCGGCTCGTGGCGCTTGCCGCACACTACGCGGCCGTTGGCGTGGAGTTCCGCCTCCTCGACGACCTTCCGAGTTGGTTCTGGATCGACGGCGAAGTGCTCGCGTTGCCGGTCGAATGGGGCGAGGGGTGGCCCGCCAGTGTGATCGGTGTTCGGAGCGCGGCCATCGCCGAGCTCGGCCGAAGTCTGTTCCGCGAGCTCTGGGGTCGCGCCGAGCCGATTGGTGGTGTGGAGCAGCCGTGGGCGCCGCTGCTTGTACTGATGACGCAGGGCATCACTCTCGACGGAGCATCCCACCGGCTCGGGATCAACCCGCGAACGGGTCGACGACGCATTGCGGCCGCGATGGAGCAGTACGGCGTCTCGACATTGTTCGCCCTGGGTGTGGCGTGGGCCGCAGACGGGAAGCCGACTACTCGCTGAGCGGATGCGCTCGGAAACGACTACCGCTACGCGGCCGCCGGGGCGAGGAACTCGTCCCACTCCGGTTCAGCACGCTCCACGTCCCGCACCAGCCACGTGGACCCGTGCGGAGCCCGCGGCTTGATTCGCAGTGTCCAGTTCATCTCACTCGGGGTGCGGTTGCTCTTGACGTTGTTGCACTTGAGGCAGCACGCGATGAGGTTCTCCCACGAATCCGCTCCCCCGCGCGACCGCGGCAGCACGTGGTCGATGGTGTTGGCGGGAGAGCCGCAGTACCCGCAGCGGTGGGCGTCACGACGCAGCACACCCCGGCGCGACACCGGCATACTCCGGCTGTTCGGAATACGCACGTACCTGCGCAAAATAATGACCGACGGACGCTCCCATGACCCGGAGGATCCCCAGACAGGATGCTCCACGTCGTGCGCGACGATCGTCGCCTTCTCGTTCATCACGAGCACAAGTGCCCGCTTGAAGGACACCACGGCGAGCGGTTCGTAGCCAGCGTTCAGGACCAGTGTGCGCATTGTTTTCCTCTCGAAAAAGCCTGCACGGCTTGCAGGCATTCGAATGCGGTCTTGCGACTCGCGAGAGGAAGAAGTTAGCGGGCAAACAAAAAGGCACCGTCGCGAACGACAGTGCCTAAATGACAAGAGCGTGACAGTGCACACTCGGCCTGATGCTGTGGCCTATGAAGAAGAGGGCGCGCTCGTCCACGGTTTGGACGGTGCGTATCTCCAACATCAGCTCTCCCGAAGACCTCTCAGAATCTCAAGGACTTCAGGTTAACCCACAAATGTTTCGAATCAATGAATTCGAGGTGACGGGTTTTCGCACGCTACTGCGGTGTCGCCGCAGTGAGGGTGTCTCAGCGAGCAGCGTAAATGTGAACGGCGACCTCGTTGGGCAGCTCGAGGCCTTCGCCGAATCCTTCGACCTGCACCAGCAGGTAGGAGCCTGCGGCGGAGATCGTCGCGGTCGCGCCAGGAACAACGCCGGCGTTCTGCAGCTGCTGGAGGAGGTCGGGCTCGAACTGCACGGGCTCGGCGAGGCGACGGATAACAACCTCAAAGCTGTCGGCACTGCGGCCCACAACATCAACGATGCTGATCACACCGTCCATAAAGCGCGGGGCTGCCGGATCGCCCAGTTCTTCGAGACCGGGGATGGGGTTTCCGTAGGGAGACTCGGTGGGGTGGCCGAGCATGTCGAGCAGCTTGCGCTCTACCTGCTCGCTCATCACGTGTTCCCAGCGGCAGGCCTCGTCGTGGACGTAGGCCCAGTCGAGGGCGATAACGTCAGCGAGGAGGCGCTCGGCGAGGCGGTGCTTGCGCATCACGTGGGTGGCTTTGCGACGACCGTCGAGGGTCAGCTCGAGGTGGCGGTC
>Ga0247736_10000508_pt1 | contig 12985 bp, 4 predicted proteins | sample UWRJL193509B2_FD_180935 | JGI IMG/M metagenome (GOLD analysis project Ga0247736, IMG submission 180935) | Plant litter microbial communities from Arlington Agricultural Research Station in Wisconsin, United States - UWRJ-L193-509B-2 | ecosystem: Environmental > Terrestrial > Plant litter >...
GCTGGAACTCGATCATGCCCGACGGCAGCTTCGGCGATGTCACCATGAACTCCTTCAACCACTACGCCTACGGTGCCGTCGGCACCTGGATGTACGAGAACATCGGCGGCATCGCCCCGCTCGAAGCCGGCTACAAGTCGATCAGGATCGCGCCCGTTGTGGGCGGCGGGCTGACCGAGGGCTCCGGTCGTTTCGATTCGGTCTACGGACGGATCACCAGCGCGTGGGAGAAGTCCGCAGACGGCCTGACGCTCGACGTCACGGTGCCCACCGGTACCACAGCCGAGGTGTCGATCCCGAGCTCGAGCGAGTTCGCGATCTCTGAGGGCGGTGTGCCGCTCGCCGACGTGCAGGGAGTCACGAACGTGACATCCGCTGACGACTCGGTCACGGTGACCGTGGGATCGGGCGAGTACAGCTTTGTGGTCCACAGCAGCGCAGAGGTGCTGAACACGGTCTTCGAGGCTCTCGACGCCTACGACGCGGAGGTCGCGCGCCTCGACGACCTGGGCGACATCCCGGGCAGCCTCGCCGACGCGCTGGGCGACGGCATCGAGTCGGCTCGCGAGAACGTGCGCAGCTCGCTCACCGCGATCACCTCCACGGGCAACGGCGTCACCGCACTGCTCGAGGCCGTCGACACCCTCGCCGGGATGGACTCGCTGATCCGCGACGCGGATCTCGACCCGACGGTCGAGGGCATGCTGCTCGAACGGAACACGTCGGTCGACGCGATCTTCGGAAGCGTCATCTCCTCCCTCAGCAAGCTCATCATCGCGATCGCGCCGCTGACCGCCAACCCCGTTGCGGGCGACGACATCGTCGCGGCGGTCAGCGTTGCGAACAATGGCGGCACGGCGATCTCCGACCTCGAGGCGTCCGTCGCCATCGAGGGCGGCTGGGCCGTCGAGTCCGATTCCCTCGAGCTCGCCACCCTCGCGCCCGGCGCCAGTGCGGCTCTCGACTTCGCCTCGACGATCCCCGCGGACGCCGAAGTGGGTGCGGTGGATGCCGCCCTCGTCTTCAGCTACACCCTCTCCGGGCACGAGGTGCACGTGCGGTCGACGAGCCGCCTGCTCACCGTCGCCTCGCCGATCACGATCACCGCGGCCAGCGTCACCTCCAATGGCGCAGGCGCCGGAACCGCAACGGTCGTCGTGACGAACAGCGGAACCAGCGCGATCGGCGGACGAGTCGCTCTCGACCTGCCCGACGCCTGGGTCCCCGCCGTGCCGAGCAGCGATCTCAGCATCGCCGCCGGTGCGACCGTCACCCTCACGGTGCCGTTCATCGTGCCGACGACCGTCAACGCCGACAGCTACACGATCGGGACGAGCTTCGTGCGCGGGTCCACCGAGCTGTCGTCCAAGAAGGCGACCCTCGTCGTCGCGCTGACCCGCGAGCCGGCCAACGTCATCGACTGGGTCGACCTGGGCGACGCTGCGGCGGAGTCCACGCGCGCCATCCAGTCCTCGGGTGGTGGCACGACCCTCGAGGCGGGGCTCACGCGCCGCTACTCGGGCGCCTCCAACCCCGGTTCGTGGTTCTCCTTCCTCATCAACGTCAACCAGGGCCAGCCGTTCGTGCTCCGCGCCACGGAGACGTATGACGGAATCGCGACCAAGAAGTACGACGTCAAGGTCGATGGGGTTGTAGTGCACTCTCGCCAGAACACCTCGAAGGGACCGGGAACGCAGACCTACGACGTGCTGGTGCCCGCGAGCGCCGCAAGCAGTGGCACGGTTCGCGTCGAGATGCGCTTCACCTCGCTGCCCGGCTTCCACGACCCGTCGATCGCCGATGTCTGGACGCTCCCCGCACCGGCCGACGCTGCACCGCTCGTCTCGGCCAACGCGACGAGCACCGGACCGAACGGCTCCGGCGGCTGGCTCCGCGGCCCCGCAACCGTCACCGTCCAGGCCACGGATGACAGCGGGACTGCCCCGGTCATCGAGATCGCGGACGGCGCCGACTGGAGCCCGTACACGGCACCGCTCACCGTCACGACGCAGGGAACCACGACCATCGGCTACCGGGCGACCGACGGATCGGGCAACGCGACCGAGGCGAAGAGCCTCGCCGTGAAGATCGACTCCGTGGTGCCCACGACGACGGCGGAGACCGCGGTGTCGGTCGACGCCCAGACACTCGACCAGGCGACCATCACCTTCGAGGGACACGACGCCACGAGCGGTGTTGCATCCACCCACTACCGCATCGACGGTGGCGCGTGGACAGTGGCGCCCGTCGGGCCGGTGACCATCGAAGGCTTCGGCAGCTACCTGGTCGAGTACTTCTCCACCGACCTCGCGGGCAACACCGGGGTCGTGGAGAGCACCGAGGTCGTCATCGAGGATGTCGATGTACTCGGGGTGCTGGTGAACCCGGTGATCAGCGGCACCGCCGCCTACGGCAAGACGCTCAGCGCAACGAGCGGGCTGTGGAACACATCCGGACTCACGTTCGACTACCAGTGGCTGCGCAATGGAGTCGCCATCAGCAACGCCACGGCGAGCAGCTATGTCGTGCGTGCCAACGACGGCGGAAAGACGATCACGGTGCGGGTCACGGCGAGCAAGGCCGGATTCGAGCCCGTATCGGTGATTTCCGCCGCCACGTCGAAGGTTCCCGTTGTGCGCCTCTTGGCCAACGTCAAGAAGCCGGTCATCAGCGGAAACGCCCGTCCCGGACAGCTTCTGAAGACGACAACCGGAACCTGGAATGTGTCGGGTATCACCTACTCCTACCAGTGGTACCGCGACGCACAGCCGATCGTCGGGGCGACGACGCGGGGCTACACGGTGACCGTGGCCGACTCGGGCGCGCGGATCACCGTGCGCGTGGCCGCCGCGACGACCCTGCAGGAGCCGGTGTTCCGCACCGCGACACCGAAGGTGGTCGTCAAGCGCGCCTCGGTCCTGAGCTTCAGGACCTCGGCGAGCACGGTCGCCGCGGGGACGCCGGTCACCGTGACTATCGCCGTCGCCTCCTCGGGGTTCACCCCGTCGGGCTCGGTCGCCGTCGTCGACTCGGGGCGCCGCATCGGAACAGCCACGGTGACGAACGGTGTGGGCGAGTTCGTCTTCACCCCGACCCGCAAGGGGACCCACACCCTCACCCTCACGTATCTCGGCTCGGCCCAGGTCGCGGCGGATGCCGCGAATGCCCGCTCCGTGCGCGTCTACTAACCCGCTCGACTCACCCACGTCACCCAGCAAGGAAGCTTCCGATGACTGTTCAGCGATTCCTCACCCGACCCACCCGTGTCGCGGCGCTCGTGCTCTCCATGGCGCTCATCGTGGGGGGAACGTCCCTCACCGCGGGTGCCGCGGTCGCGGCCGACGCACCCCTTGCGGCCGGCGCGCTGCGCACCGACTCGCTCGTCGATCCGCTCGGCATCAACGGGGATGACCCGCAGTTCACCTGGCAGCTCAGCTCCGATCAGCGGGCGACCCTGCAGACCGCGTACCGCATCGTCGTCTCGACGACGCGAGCGGGCGCGGCGGCCGGCACCGGCAACGTGTGGGACTCGGGCTTCGTGAACAGCGCGCAGTCGGTGGACGTCGTCTACGACGGTCCGGCACTCGAGTCGGCGACCGCGTACTACTGGAGCGTCAAGGTGCGGGACAACCACGGCGGAGAGTCGGCCTGGAGCAGCGTCGCGTCCTTCGAGACCGCCCTGCTCGCAGCGTCCGAGTGGACCGCCGACTGGATCGGCGAGGACACCGAGGCCGCGCTCAACCTGTGGAAGGACACCAAGACGGAAGTCTCGGTCAGCAGCGTGACCGGTGCTCTCGGAATCTACCTGCGAGCGAACGCGAACGCCTCGAACGCCTACATGTGGCAGATCTCGGTGAGCGGCGCCGACGCCTTCATCCGCCCGCACGTGAAGACGAACGGCGGCTACGCCGTGCTCGCCGGCACGAAGATCGACCCGACGTTCCTCAACGGTCCGATCACCGGCACGGTATCGAACCTGTTCCGGTTCGAGACGGTCGGCAACACCATCGCCACCTACGTCAACGATCACCTCATCGTCACCACCCCGGTCACGAACTTCGCCCGCGGCTATTCGGGCTTCCGCTCGAGCGCGGGTGAATCGGGCACGGCGCACAGCTTCACGGTCACCACCCTCGGCGCGAACCCGAAGGTTCTCGTCGACACCAACTTCCCCCTCGGCGACACCACCTTCACCGGCGGCAGCCAGACCGTCGCGGGCTCACGCGTCTACGCGGTCAACGACGGCCTGCTCAACGGCCTCGACGCCGAGCCGATCTTCCGCTCCGAGTTCACCGCGGGCGCGAACATCGCCAGCGCCCGCCTCTACGCGTCGGCGCTCGGCGTCTACGAGTTCCGCCTGAACGGTGAGCGCGTCGGCGACCTCGAGCTCGCCCCCGGGTGGACCGACTACAACAAGCGCGTCGCGTTCCAGACCTACGACGTCACCGACCTGGTGAAGTCGGGCGACAACGCGATCGGTGCTCTCACCGGCGCGGGCTGGTACTCGGGTTCGCTCGGCTGGTTCGGGCCGAACCAGTACGGCACCGACTCCCGGCTGCTCGGCCAGCTGGTCATCACCTACGACGACGGCTCGACCCAGGTCGTCGGCACCGACGGCGACTGGACCACCACCAAGGGGCCGATCGTCTCCTCCGACCTGCTCATGGGTGAGACGTACAACGCGAACCTGTGGCAGAACGGTTGGGATGAGGCCGGCTTCGACGACTCGAGCTGGGCGCCTACCCTCAACGCCGGCGCACTCGCGACCAGCCGCCTCGAGCCCCAGCCGGAACCCCCCGTGCGGATCACCCAGGAGCTCGCCCCCATCACGCTCACCCAGGTGAACGGCGCGTGGGTCTACGACCTCGGCCAGAACATGGTCGGCAAGGTGCGCCTGAACACCTCGGGCAACAACGGCGCCCGCATCACCCTGCGCCACGCCGAGATCCTGCACTCCGACGGATCGATCGCCCCCGAGAACCTGCGCAGCGCCAAGGCCACCGACTACTTCACCCCGATCGCCTCGGGTGGAGCCCAGACCTACGTGCCGCGTTTCACCTACCACGGCTTCCGCTACGTCGAGCTGACCGGCTTCGTCGGCACCCCGACGCTCGCCACGATCACCGGCCTCGTCGAGGGCACCGACAATGAGGCGTCGAGTACGTTCGACACCTCGAGCGCAATGCTCGACAAGCTCCAGCAGAACATCGTCTGGGGCCAGCGCGGCAACTTCTTCTCCGTTCCGACCGACACGCCCGCGCGTGACGAGCGCCTCGGCTGGACGGGTGACATCAACGTCTTCGCCCCGACCGCGGCCTTCAACATGTACTCGGAGGAGTTCCTCCGCAAGTGGATGACCGACATGCGCGACGCCCAGCACAGCAACGGCGCGTACCCGGAGGTCGCACCGCAGTTCTGCAAGAACCCCGCCGTGCACGACTCGTGCGATGCGGGCTCCACCGGCTGGGCCGACGCCGGTGTCACGGTTCCCTTCGTCGTCTGGCAGAACTACGGCGACACCGGCATCATCGACGAGAACTGGGACTCGATGGTCGACTACATCGACTTCCTCGACACCCAGGCCACCGGCAACATCCGCTCGGGCTACGGCCACTGGGGCGATTGGCTGAACCTCGGTGACCCGACGCCCGGTCCCGTTCTCGGCACGGCCTTCTACGCGCACAGCGTCGAGCTGATGTCGAAGATGGCGGCCGCCACCGGCCGCACCCAGGAGGCCGTCGACTACGCCGCGCAGTTCGCGGCGATCCGGTCCGCCTACCAGTCCTCGTTCGTCGCGGCCGACGGTACCGTCACCGGCGGCAGCCAGACGGCCTACGCCATCAGCATCGGGATGGGCCTCGTGCCCACAGCGCTCGTCGACGAGGCCGGCGCAAAGCTCGCGGCGCGGGTCGCGGCCAAGGGCGGCCACCTCTCGACCGGCTTCCTCGGTACCCCGTACCTGCTTCCCGCCCTGACCCAGTCGGGCCAGAAGGACGTCGCGTACTCGCTCATGATGAGCAACACCGCGCCGTCCTGGGGCTACGAGGTTGCCATGGGCGCCACCACGATGTGGGAGAAGTGGGACTCGCTGGGTGCGGACGGCCAGCCGACCGACCTCGCCATGAACTCGTTCAACCACTACGCGTTCGGCGCCGTCGGCGACTGGATGTACCAGAACATCGGCGGTATCACGGCGAGCACCCCGGGCTTCAAGCACTCGGTGATCGCCCCGAAGCCGGGCGGCGGCCTCACCCACGCCGCGATCAGCCACGACTCCGTCTACGGAACGGTGGCGAGCGACTGGACCATCGCCGGGGGAACCCTCTCGCTCACCGTCGACGTTCCCGCCAACACGACCTCGACCGTGCGCATCCCGGTGGCGAACCTGCACGAGCTGCGTGAAGGCAGTGTCGCGGCGGCAGATGCGGCCGGAGTCTCGGGCGTCACGCTCGAGGGCCCGGACGCGGTGGTCGAGGTCGGCTCCGGCCACTACACCTTCACCATCGACAAGGTCGCCGGAGCGTTCGGTGCGAGCGTCGACGGACTCGACGCCGTCGAGGAGGCTCTCGGCGATGCCGGGCTCTCCGCCGAGGATCTCCTGGTCGCCGAGGCCCTGGTGGATGACGCCCGCGCGGCGATCGCCACGGCGACGGCCGGCGAGACCGATGGCGCGAAGGCGCTCGCCGTGCACACGGCTCTCGCGAAGCTCGCCGAGCTGAGCACGCTGCTCGCCGCGGCCGACGCCGACGGTGAGGAGGTCGTCGATGCCATCGACGCGGTCACCACCCAGCTCTCCTGGCTGTCCGCCCGCTTCCTGAAGGTCACCGCCACGGTGGCCGTCGCTGCGGGATCGGCAACGCCCTCCGGCTCGACCACGGCGACGATCACCGTCGCCAACGCCGGCACGAGCGCCCTCGACTCGGTCGGCTCGACCCTCACCGGCCCGGCCGGCTGGAAGACGATCGCCCTCGACGGCGTCGTCTCGTCCGCGCTCGCCGCGGGTGAGACGCGAGCGTCCGGCTACTCGGTCCGCATCCCGTCGACCGGCCCGCTCGGAGCGAACGCCCTCACCGGCACCGTCTCCTACCGGGTCAACGGCGGAACGGCGACCATCCCGGTGGCCGGCACGGTCACCGTGAGCGGCCCCGTCACCCTTGCGGCGACGGCCCCGGCGGCAGTGCTGCCCGGAGCGTCGACGACGACGACCGTGACCGTGACCAACTCCTCCGCGAGCCCGGTCGTCGGTTCGATCCAGACCGCGACCAGCGGCTGGCGCGTCGCGAGCGGAGCGCCCGTCACCATCGCGGCGAACAGCTCGGTCGCCGTGCCGGTCACGCTGCTCGTGAGTGAGACGGTAGCGGGAGGCGCGACATCCGTGGCCCTCGGCTTCTCGGTGGGCGGCACGACCTGGCGCACCCTCGACCTCGCGGCCAACGTCACCCTCAGCCTCGATGGCCCCGGCGTCGCCCAGTACGACTACGTGGATGTCGGTCTCGCCTCCTCGGAGACCGCGCACGACATGACGAAGTCGGCGGGGGCGGGCGCGAACACCGAGGCGGGACTCACCCGTCGCTACGTGGGCCTGAACGACTCGACGGGCTTCATCCAGTACCGCATGGCCGTTCCCGCGGGCAAGCCGTTCGCCCTCAAGCTGACCGAGACCTACGACAAGAACCAGGTGAAGAACTACCGGGTGCTCGTCAACGGCACGCTCGTCCGGCAGCGCGTGAACAGCTACGTCGGCGGACTCGGAACGGTGACCTACTCGATCCCCGTCGCCGACACGACGCTCAGCGCCACCGGCAGCATCGTTGTGCGCATCGAGAACAACAACCCGTTCATCGCGGGCACCTACGACCCGTCGATCGCCGACCTGTGGGCGACCGCCTACACGGACTACGTCGATCTCGGCAACGCTGCATCGGAGACGGCGCACGCCCTCACCACGTCGAGCAGGTCGGGCGCGAATGTCGAGGCCGGCCGCACCCGACGCTACGCCGACCGCACCGACCCGGCCGGGTTCATCCAGTTCACCGCGAAGATCCAGCAGGGCCAGCCCTTCCTGATCCAGGCCGTCGACACCTTCGACGGACCGCAGCGCAAGGTCTACGACATCTCCGTGAACGGAACCGTGGTCAACCGCCACGACTTCACGCGCACGGCGAGTGGTGCCGGTCTCGCGACCTACCAGGTGCTGGTGGATGACCCCGCACTGCTCACGGGCGGCACGGTCACCATCCGGTTCTCGAACGAGCCGAGCGGTGTCTACTACGACCCCTCGCTGAGTGACGTGTGGGTGACGCCCGTGGGCGCCGACACCCTCGCTCCCTCGCTCGTTCCGTCGGTAACCGGCACAGCCGGTGTCAACGGCTGGTACACGAGCGCTGTCACCGTAGACGCCGTGGCCGGCGACAACCGCCGTGGCGCGGTCGGCGTGGAGCACCGGGTCGCTGATGGTGACTGGACGGCTCACACCGGCGCGGTCACCGTCTCGGACGAGGGCACGACCGCCGTCTCGCTGCGATCGACGGATGTGGCCGGCAACACCGGCGCGCTCGAGTCGCTCTCGGTCAGGATCGACACCGAGGCCCCCGTGGTCGAGGTCGACGGATTCCAGCTCGAAGTCGACGACGAGACGTCCGGCCTCGCGAGTGTCCGCGTGCGCCTCGGCGACGCGGCCTGGGCTGAGTTCGACGGCGATGCCTTCGTCTTCAACGGCGCGGGAACCTACCGGGTAGAGGTGCTGGCTACGGATGTCGCGGGCAACGTGACCCACGAGACCCACTACATCGTCGTGGACGACGACACCGCGCCGACCGTCACGCTGCAGACGAGCGTCGCTCCGGTCGGAGGCTGGCTGCCGAGTGGGGCGACCTTCGCCCTCGAGGCCGAGGACAACGTCGGCGTCGCCACCGTGCAGTACCGCCGACCCGGCTTCGACTGGCAGTCGTACACCTCGCCGGTCTCGCTGCCGGTGGGCAAGACGACCGTCACCTTCCGCGCCACCGACTTCGCCGGCAACACGTCGACGCTCGGCAGCCGGCAGATCTGGATCGACGGCACCGCGCCGACGAGCTCGGCTCGCGTGGTCGCCAACCCGACCAACCGTGACCGCTTCGATGTGACCTTCACCGCGACCGACGTCGACTCGGGTGTGGCGAGCACGAAGTACAGCCTCGACGGCGGCGTCTGGCAGACGGCGAGCGGTGTGCTGGCGGTGACCGGCCTCGGTCGCCACACGGTCGACTACTACTCGATCGATGCGGTCGGCAACACCGAAGCGCAGCGCACCGCGGTCGTCACGATCAAGGATGTGGCGACGCTGGTCAACTACACGGCGCCCGCGCTCTCCGGTTCGGCGACCGTCGGCTCGACGCTCACGGCCTCCACCGGGACCTGGAACACCACGGGCCTCGACTTCGAGGTCGAGTGGCTGCGCAACGGCGTGGTCGTGCCGGGAGCGGAGGGCACGACCTACCCGGTCACCATCGCGGACATCGGCAAGCGCATCTCGGCGCGGGTGACGGCGTCGAAGCCCGAGCTGACGGGGGTCGCCATCACCACTGCGGCCACCACGGCCGTTCCCAAGGTCGCGACCGTCACGGGGCTCAGCCTGTCGAAGACGATCACGACCAGGAACAAGACGGTCGTGGCCTCCGCGACGATCACCTCCGCGGCCGGTGTGCCCACGGGGACCGTCACCTTCTACTCGGGCAGCACGAAGCTGAAGACGGTGACCGTTGTGAACGGCCAGGCGACCCTGGCTCTCAAGTACGCCACGAAGGGCACCTACAAGATCAAGGCGGTCTATTCGGGGTCTGTCGTGCACGCGGCGTCGACCTCGCCGCTCGTCGCTCTGAGGATCAACAACTAGTGGTCGCGCGGCGGGGATCAGCATCCCCGCCGCGCGCTACTATGACCTCATCGAGGAGGCACTGATGCCGAAGTTCACAGCAGAACGCAGCGACCACACGTTCGTCGACGCCCAGGGCGTCACGGTGCACTACTACGTGTGGAAGGCGCCGAAGCCGCGCGCCGTGCTGCAACTCGCGCACGGGCTGGGCGAGTACGCGAGGCGCTACGAGCGACTCGCGCAGGCCTTCGTCTCGGCGGGCATCTCGGTCTACGCCGACGACCACCGCGGCCACGGGCAGACCGGGCTCAGCCAGTACAACGGCGAGCACGAGCGTCTCGGCAAGCTCGGTCCGGGTGGGCTGCGCGCGGCGGTCGCCGACCTGCACCAGCTCACCGGCATCATCGCGGAGGAGAATCCAGACCTGCCGATCGTGTTCCTCGGCCATTCCTGGGGTTCGCTCATGGGGCAGATCCTCGTCAATGACCACGCCGGCGACTTCGCGGGCATCATCCTGAGCGGGACCGCCTACCGCGTGCCCGGGCAGATGAACGGCGGCAACCTCAACTCGCGGCACAAGTCGCTGGGCACCACCGGCTACGAGTGGCTGAGCCGCGACGCCGCCGTTTCGGCTGCATTCGTCGAAGACCCGCTCACCTTCTACGCCGACGCGCTCAAGCTCTTCGGCATTCCCGACGGGCTGCGCCTGTTCGGGCGCCCGAGCAAGCCGATGCCGGCGGACGTGCCGCTGCTCATCATGATCGGCAGCGAGGACTCCCTCGGTGGCGAGACGAGTGTGCAGAAGCTGGCCGACAGCTACATCCGTCGTGGCGAGCTCACCGACGTCGAGGTCATCGTCTACAACGAGGCCCGGCACGAGATCTTCAACGAGACCAACAAGGACGAGGTCATCGCCGACCTCATCGCGTGGGTGGACGAACGCCTGGGCTGATCCCGACCGGCCCGACCCGCGGGGTCGACCTAAGCTGGGTGCATGCATGGTGAGTTCAAGGTCCCCGGTGGCAAGCTCGTTGTAGTCGACTTCGAGGTGGTCGACGGCCGTATCGCCGATTTCCGCCTGGCCGGTGACTTCTTCCTCGAACCGGATGACGCCCTCGAGGCGATCAACGCCGCGATGAACGGCGTCTCCTCCGACGCAGAGTCAACGCAGATCGCCGCCGTCGTGCGCGAGTCGCTGCCCGAGGGCGCGACCCTGCTCGGGTTCAGCCCCGAGGCCGTCGCCACCACGGTGCGCCGCGCCCTCCAGCGGGCGACGAGCTGGAAGGACTACGAGTGGGAGCTCATCCACGACCGCTCCTTCCCGCCGGTCATGCAGATGGCACTCGACCAGGTCCTCGCGGAAGAGGTCGGCGCGGGCATCCGCAAACCGACCCTGCGCATCTGGGAGTGGGACAGCCCGGGCGTCGTGATCGGCAGCTTCCAGTCCCTCCGCAATGAGGTCGACCTCGAGAATGCGGAGAAGTTCGGCTTCGACGTGGTGCGCCGCATCAGCGGCGGCGGCGCGATGTTCATGGAAGCCGGGTCCGTCATCACCTATTCGATCTACGCGCCGGCCGACCTGGTGCACGGGATGACGTTCGCCGATTCCTACGCCTTCCTCGACGAGTGGGTGATCGTCGCGCTCAAGTCCCTCGGGATCGAGGCGAGCTACCAGCCGCTCAACGACATCACGAGCCCGACCGGAAAGATCGGCGGAGCTGCCCAGAAGCGTCTCGGCAATGGGGCGGTGCTCCACCACGTGACCATGAGCTACGACATGGACGGCGAGAAGATGGTGCAGGTGCTGCGCATCGGTCGCGAGAAGATGAGCGACAAGGGCACCAAGAGCGCGGCCAAGCGCGTCGATCCGCTGCGCAGCCAGACCGGGCTCTCCCGCGCCGAGATCATCGACCGCATGGAGGAGACCTTCACGAGGCTCTACGGCCTCACGCCGGGCAGCCTGACGGAGGCCGAGATCTCCCGCGCCGAGGCGCTCGTCGCCGAGAAGTTCGGCACCGAGGAATGGCTGAACCGAGTTCCGTGAGTCCCGCGCGATCCTACAACTCCGTGGCCCGCGGAACAGCACTCTCGCTCGGCCTGCTCGTCGCCCTCGTCGCGGCGATCGTGCTCTCGGCGATGTCCGGCCAGCTCGCCATCAGCCCCGCCGAGATCGGCGGGTCACTGCTGCGCTCGATCGGCATCCGCACCGACTGGGCGCCGACCGATCCGATCATCGAGTCGACGCTGTGGTTCGTGCGTTTTCCGCGCATCGTGATGGGACTCGCGGTGGGTGCGGCGCTCGCCGTGGCCGGAGCGGTGATGCAGGCGATCTTCGGCAATCCTCTTGCTGAGCCCGGAGTCGTCGGCGTCTCCTCGGGTGCGGCGCTCGGCGCCTCCGCGGCCATCGTCTTCGGGGTCACCGCCCTCGGCAGCTGGAGCATCGCGCTGTTCGCGTTCGCGGGCGGCCTGCTCGCGACCCTGCTCGTCTACTTCGTGTCACGCGCGAACGGCCGCACCGAGGTGGTGACGCTGCTGCTCACCGGCATCGCGATCAACGCCTTCGCGGGCGCGGGGCTCGCGTTCCTGCTGTTCGCGGGGGATTCCGCGAGCCGTGAACAGATCGTCTTCTGGCAGCTCGGTTCGCTGGGCGGATCGCTCTGGCCGGAGGTGGCGATCGTCGGCATCGTCACCGTGCTCGGCCTCGTGGTCGCACTGCTGCTCGCCGGCCGCTTCGACCTGCTCGCGCTCGGGGAGCGCAGCGCTCGTCATCTCGGCGTGAACGTCGAGGCCCTGCGCATCGGATCGATCGTGCTCGTCGCCCTGCTCACGGGAGTCGCGGTCGCGTTCTGCGGAATCATCGCCTTCGTGGGGCTCGTCATCCCGCACGTCATCCGCATGATCATCGGGCCGGCCCACGGCCCGCTCATCCTCGCGAGCGCCGTCGGCGGTGGGGCACTGCTCGCCCTCGCCGACCTGCTGGCCCGCACGGTCGTGGGCGGTGCCGACCTGCCGATCGGCATGCTCACCTCGCTCATCGGCGGACCGTTCTTCTTCTACCTGCTCTATCGGCAGCGGGGGCGCAGCGGGGGCTGGGCGTGACCGCGCGGCTGGTTGCCCGCGAGGTCGGGGTCG
>Ga0247736_10000509_pt1 | contig 12980 bp, 14 predicted proteins | sample UWRJL193509B2_FD_180935 | JGI IMG/M metagenome (GOLD analysis project Ga0247736, IMG submission 180935) | Plant litter microbial communities from Arlington Agricultural Research Station in Wisconsin, United States - UWRJ-L193-509B-2 | ecosystem: Environmental > Terrestrial > Plant litter >...
TGGTCGTGCCGGCCCTCATCGCCATAGTTCCCGGTGCGATCCTGGCCACCCTGCTGCCGGGTGCCGTGCTCGAGATCGCGATCGGCATCCTGCTGCTCGCCGCACTCACCCTGTCGCTCATCGTGACCCGCACCCGGGTGACCGTCGATTCGACCGGGGCCGTGCTCGTCGCGGGTTTCAGCTCGGGGTTCATGAACGTCACGGCGGGCATCGGCGGCCCGGCAATCAGTGTCTACGCCGTGCTCAGCCGCTGGAGCCAGACCGGTTTCGCCGCTACCCTCCAGCCATATTTCGTCGTCGTCTCGACGACCTCCCTGCTGGCGAAGCTGTTGTTCTCCGGCGGCGCGGAACTCGCCCTCGAGTGGTGGATGTGGATCGTGATCGCGGTCACCGTCGTCGCCGGGGTCGCCCTCGGCGACCGGGTGGCGCGGCACATTCCGCACGAGCTCGCCCGGCGAATAGTCATCGTGATCGCCTACCTGGGCGGCATCATCGCCATCGTGCACGGCATCGTCGCCCCGTAGGAACCCTCACCAGGCCGGCGGATGCCGCCGCTGCCAGGAGAGCCGCCGCTCGAGCTGGGCGCCGATCGCGAGCAGTACGTCCTCACGGCCGGGTCGCCCGATCAACTGCACTCCCATCGGGATGCCGTCCGGGCTCTGGTAGACCGGCAGGCTGATCGCCGGCAGACCGGTGACGTTCGCGAACGAGGTCCACGGTGTGTACTCGACCTGCTGGGCGAAGTTGCGCTCTGCATCCTGCTGGTCGTACCAGCCGACCGGACGCGGGGTGAGCGCGAGCGCCGGGGTCACGACAGCGTCGTAGGTCGAGAACTGGCGGATGATGCTGCGCTCGAACAGGGTCAGCGCGAGCAGTGCTTCCTGGAGCTGGCGCGCACTGAGCTCGCGACCGCGAGCCACCAGCCACTGCGTGAGTGGCTCGAGCAGGGCGAGCCTCTCGCCCTCGGCCGGGATCCCAGCGGCACCGGCCTGCCAGATGGTGCGGAACGCCCCGCCGTACGTGTCGTCGGGCTCGAGCGCGAACTGCTCGATCCCGTGGCCGACCGCGTCGAGCTCGGCGAGCGCGAGCTCGAGTGCGGCCGTCGCTTCGGGCGCGATGGTGATGTCGTAGGCGTGGTCCCACGGCGAGCTGGTCATGACCCCGAGCTGAAACCTGCCCTCTCCGCGCACTGCGGCATTGAGGTACGCCCCGCCGTCCCACGACGGCGCCCGCACGGCGAACGGATACGGGCCGCCGGCGACCATCGCATCGAAAAGCATCGCGGCATCCGCGACCGAACGCGCGATCGGCCCGGGCACGACAAGGCCGGCGAGCGAGGTGAGCCCGCTTCCCGCGGGAACCCGGCCGCGTGACGGCTTGAGGCCGACCAGGCCGGTGGCTGCAGCGGGAATGCGGATGGATCCCCCGCCGTCGGAACCCGGGGCGACCGGCAGTAGTCCAGCCGAGACCGCGACCGCTGCCCCGCCACTGCTTCCGCCTGCGCCGAGCGCGGTGTTCCAGGGCGTGCGCGCGGGAGCCGAAACGAGCGACTCGGTGTAGCTCGGCAGGCCGAACTCGGGTGCACTCGTCTTGCCGAGGCTCACACCACCGGCGGCGTCGAGCACCCGCACAATCTCGTCCGACTCGTCGGGCACCGAGTTCTCGAACAGGCGCGATCCCATCGTGGTCCGCACGCCGGCACGACGCCAGAGGTCTTTGTCACCGAACGGAAGCCCCCAGAGCGGTGCGGTCGTCGGCCCGTGTTTCTCGAGTTCGCGGGCCCGCTCAAGGGCGGCATCCGCGGTCACCGTCGTGAAGGCACCCAGCCCGCCATCGAGCCTCTCGATGCGCGCGAGGTAGTGCTCGGCGAGCTCGGTCGGGGTGATTTCGCGGCGCTGCAGCCAGTCCCACTGCTCCTGGGCACTCAGGTGGTGAAGTTCGAACACTGTATGAGCCTAGGTCTTGACAACACGGTTCGGGGCTGGTTGGTTAGTTACATGAGTAATGAACCAACGAAGGGAGGACGCCATGGACACGATGTTCCCGTCGAGTGATCCACGCCCGATCTTCGTCCAGATCGCCGAACGCATCGAGAACGACATCATCAGCGGTGCCCTCGGCGAAGAGACCCAGGTTCCCTCGACCAATGAGTTCGCGTCGTTCTACCGCATTAACCCCGCCACGGCGGGAAAGGGCGTCAACCTGCTCGTCGACACGGGGATCCTCTACAAGAAAAGGGGAATCGGCATGTTCGTCGCGGAGGGGGCGCAGTCCCGCCTGAAGACCGATCGTCGCGAGCAGTTCCAGCACGAGTTCGTGCGCCCGCTCGTCGAAGAAGCGGCGAAACTCGGCATCACCGCCGCCCAGCTCAGGGAAATGATCGACAAGGAAGGCACGAAATGACCAGTGTCATCGAGGCGACGAGCCTCACCAAGCGATTCGGGGCAGTCACCGCGGTCGATTCCGCGACCTTCTCGATCGAGAAGAACACCATCACCGGCCTGCTCGGCCGCAACGGCGCGGGCAAGACCACCCTCATGCAGTTGCTGACTGCCCAGCAGTACGCCACCAGCGGTACCGTCGAGGTGCTCGGCGCCACCCCGGTCGAGAACGCAGCGACCCTGCAGCAGATCAGCTTCATCAAAGAGAGCCAGCGATACCCCGACGACTTCCAGCCGCGGCACGTGTTCGCGAGCGCCCCCTGGTTCTTTCCGAACTGGGACGCCGCCTTCGCCGAGCGCCTCATCGCCGACTTCAGGGTCCCCCTGAAACGGCGCATCAAGAAGCTGTCGCGCGGGCAGGTATCGGCTGTCGGGGTCATCGTCGGCCTGGCCTCACGCGCGCCGATCACGTTCTTCGACGAGCCGTATCTCGGTCTCGACGCCGTCGCCCGGCAGGTGTTCTACGACCGGTTGCTCGAGGACTACGCCGAGTACCCCCGCACGGTGGTGCTCTCGACCCACCTCATCGACGAGGTGAGCAACCTGCTCGAGCACGTGATCGTCATCGACGACGGCCGCATCATCGTCGACGAAGACGCCGACTCGCTTCGTGGGCGGGCAACGACCATCGCCGGACCGGCGTCCGCGGTAGAGAGATTCGTCGCCAGCCGCGAAGTCCTGCACACCGAACGACTCGGCGGGCTCGCCACGGCGACGATCGGTGCACTCGGCGAGGCGGATCGCGCGGAGGCAGCCACCCTCGGGCTGGAACTCGCGCCGGTCTCGCTGCAGCAACTCATCATCCGGCTCACCACGGGCGAGTCGACACCCCCGGCAGCAGTCCCCGCAGGAACGGAGCAACGCGCATGACAACCACAGCAGCGGTCGCACAGCCGGCCGAGACCAACGAATACCGCGGAGGACTGAGCCGGGTACTCTCGGTGGCCCGGCTGCACTACACGAACAAGGCCACGGTCTTCACGATCCCGGCTCTGATCCTCACCGGCATCTTCGCCGTCAACCTCGCGATCTGGGCGATCATCTACAACTCGGTGCCCGTCGCAGACCGGGGCGACGTGAGCGAGGGCCTGCAGTGGAGCGGATCGACGTTCTACATCTTCGTCTACACGTTCGTCATCGCCGTGCAGGCGATCAACGTGACGTTCCCGTTCGCCCTCGGTTACGGCGTCACCCGCCGTCACTTCGCGCTCGGCACAGCGCTCGCCCTGCTCGGCCTGGCTGCCGTCTACTCGGTCGCGCTCACGGTGGTCGCCTCGATCGAGAGGGCGACAGACGGCTGGGGCTTCGGCGGACGCATGTTCACGGCAATCTATTTTCCCGCGAACACCTGGTACGAATTCCTGTTCGTGTACTTCGCCTACTTCGCCCTGTTCTTCTTCACCGGTGCGTTCTTCGCGGCGATCTACTCGCGCTGGCGGATCATCGGCCTGCTGCTGTCGTTCCTGGGCCTCGCGATCCTCATTGTCGCCACCCTGGCGACCATCGGCGCGGCACAGGCGTGGGGCGAGCTGTTCGCGTACCTCGGCGCACTGCCGCCGCTCGGGTTCGTCGCCTGGTCGTTCGTGCCGACCGCGATCGCGGCGGTCGCGGCGTTCCTCGTCATCCGCAGGGCAACGCCCAAGGGCTGAGCCGCCGGGAGGAGCTGGCCCGTTCCGTGTCATTGTGGTACATTTGTTCCACAATTAAGGAGCACGGAATGGGCTATCTCTTTCTCGGATTCGCGATCGTCGGCGAGGTCATCGCCACGAGCTTTCTCAAGCTGACCACCGGCGACAAAGCGCAGTGGTGGGCGTACATCGTGGTCGTCGTCGGCTACATCCTGGCTTTCTCGATGCTCTCGCAGTCGCTCAGCAAGGGCGTGCCCCTCGGCATCGCCTACGCGATCTGGGCTGGCATCGGTGTGGTTCTCGTGGCGATCGTGAGCTGGGTCGTCTTCGGCGAGAGCCTGACCCTGCTGCAGCTCGGCGGAATGGTCCTCGTCATCGGCGGCGTGACGATGCTCGAGCTCGGCGGGAAGCACTGAGGTGGCCACCACGGCGAAGGGCGAAGCACGACGCCAGCTGCTTCTCGACGCGGTGCTCCGCCTGCTCGAACGCGAAGGACCGGCAGCGATCACCCACCGGGCAGTCGCCGCGGAGGCCGGGGTACCGCTCGCTGCGGCGACCTACTACTTCGCGAGCATCGATGACCTGATGATGTCGGCGCTGCGTTCGGCGACGGCTGACCAGAACCTGTTATTCGAGGCCCTGGCCCGCGGCGATCTGCGCGGATTCGCGGCATCCCTCATCGACTGGGCTATCGACGGCCGGGCGATGGCCATCGCGCAGTACGAACTGATGTTCCTCGCCATGCACCGGCCGGCCCTGCGGGACGACGCGGAGCGGTGGTACGCCGCGCTCGGCGAAGCGATCGTCGAACTGGGGCTCGACGAGCAACGGTCCCGCGTCGCGGCCCTCGCCCTCGACGGGCTGGCCCTGCAGATGCTGTGGCGCGGCGAACCGGAGAACGTGGATGCGGCCGAAGCCGCAGTGAGGCAGATCGTCGGGCGCTGACGCCCTACTTGAGGCTCTTCTGCATGAGCACCGTGCCGAGCCAGCGCCCGAACTTGAACCCGACCCGGCCCATGTGCCCGATCTCTTTGAACCCGAAGTTCTTGTGCATCTGGATCGACGCCTCGGCGCCCTTGTCGGCGATGACGGCGATGATCTCTTTGATGCCGGCAGCCTTCGAGCGCGTGATGAGCTCCTGCATGAGAACCTTGCCGAGTCCCTTGCCGGTCGACGCCGGGCCGAGGTAGATCGAGTTCTCGACAGTGAAGCGGTAGGCCGCCTTCTCTTTCCACGGGTAGACGTAGGCGTACCCGAGGATCTGCCCGCTCGGGCTCTCGGCCACGATAAACGGCATCTTCAACCGGATGGCTTTTTCGAACTTGCGGCGCAACTCGGCCAGGGTCATCGCCTTCTCGTCGAAGGTGACTGTCGAGTTCATGACGTAGTGGTTGTAGATCTCACGGATGTCGGGAAGGTCGGTCGGCACCGCCGCACGGATCTCGTACGAGAATTCAGGCTCGGGCGCGGGCACCGGCCGCAGGTGGGGCGGCAGTTTGCGGCGTGGCTGGTATTCCTCTTCGAGCACGGTTTCAGTGTAAAGGGAGGGACCAGTCGACGGGCGGGGCACCCTGTTCTCGCAGCAATTCGTTCGCGCGGCTGAACGGCTTCGAGCCGAAGAAACCGCGCGAGGCGGAGAGCGGGCTCGGATGCGCCGACTCGATGTACGGAACCTCGCCGAGCAGGGGTTTCAGCGTCGCCGCATCGCGACCCCAGAGAATCGCGACGAGCGGGCCGCCCCGGGCGACGAGCGCGCGGATAGCGAGCTCGGTCACTTCTTCCCAGCCCTTGCGACGGTGCGACCCCGCTTCTCCGGCCTGCACCGTGAGCACGCGGTTGAGCAGCATCACACCGTTCCCGGCCCACGAGCTGAGGTCCCCGTGCACCGGTGCCGTGAGTCCAAGGTCGGTGCCGAGTTCGCGATAGATGTTGGCGAGGCTGCGCGGCACGGGTCGCACGTGCGGATCGACGGCGAACGACAGGCCGATCGGATGCCCCGGCGTCGGGTACGGGTCCTGCCCGACTATGAGCACCCTGACGTCGGCGAGAGGGTAGGTGAAAGCCCGCAGCACGTTCGGCCCGGCCGGCAGGTAGGGCCGGCCATCCGTGACTTCCTGGCGCAGGAAGTCACCGATCTCGTGGATGCGGGGCTCGGCCGGGGCGAGTGCCCCGGCCCAGCCCGGCTCGACCAGTTCGCTGAGCGGCCGGGCGATCATCGCCGCGACTACTCGCCGAGGGTGCTGACCAGCACGCCGTCGTCGTGCTGGTTGACCAGCCAGACGCTGCCGTCGCCGACCACCCGGAGCGAGTCGTCGCCGACTATGAGAACGGTGAACTCGTCGATCGCGACTCCCCCGTCGAGAAGACCGGCCTCGGTCGAGGCGACCAGGCGACTCAGCGTGCCCCACTGCGCAGCGTGCACGTCGACGGCGAGGTCGATCAGTCCGAGTCCCTCGACCACGGTCACATCTTCGAGGTTCTCGCCCGCTTCCTGGTTGCAGACCGGGATGTCGCCGATGCGCCAGCCGCCGATGATCGCGGCATCCGAGGCGATCATCGCGCCGGCGGAGAACCCGAGGTAGGGAAGCCCGTCGCGCACGAGCAGGCGGATCTCGTCGATCACCGGCACGACCGCGTCGAGGTATGCGGGGGTGAGCCCGCCGCCGATGAGCAGGCCGTCGATCTCGGACAGCGCGGTCGAGGTCAGCAGCTCGCCCTCGACTATCGCGGTGATCACCGGCTCGCAGTCGGCGACCCGCTGCAGCTGGGCTCGGTAGGCGTCGGCACGGTCGGCGGCGGTCGCGGCGTCCTCGCGCACGAGGATAACGCCGATGCGGGGCAGGTCACGGCCACTCGCGGCCGCGCGCACCGCAGCTTCGGCAAGGAATTCCTTATAGACCTCGCCGTCGTAGTCGTCGGCCCAGCCGCCTCCCACGAGGTGGATGCTCATGCTTGCACGGCCTCTGCCTCGACGGTGACCGGCGGCAGCGCCGACCACGGGAAGGTGATCCACTGTGAGGTGCGACGCCAGGTGTAGTGCGGTTCGTGCACGGTCCCGGGCTTCGTGTAGAGGACGACAGTGCGTACTTCGGCGCCGCCGACGCTGAGCAGCTCCATCGCGAGTTTGAGCGTGCGACCGGAGTCGGAGACATCGTCGACGAGAAGCACCTTCTTGCCAGCGAGCTCAGACTCGTCGAGAAGCGGCGGCAGCACTATCGGGTCGGGCAGCCGCTCGCCGATCCCGGTGTAGAACTCGACGTTCAGTGCACCACAGCTCTTGACCCCGAGGGCATAGGAGATGCTGCCGGCGAGCAGCAGCCCGCCGCGCGCGATCGCAACCACGACATCCGGAACGAATCCGCTGCCCGCGACCTCATGCGCGAGCTCGCGACTCGCCGAACCGAACTCGAGCCACCCCAGAACCTCCCGCTCGGAGCTCGTGAGCTCGGTGGTTCCGCTGTCGTCGAGTGAAAAAGTCATTCCCCCAAGTTACCCGCCGTTGATTGCGAACATGTTGCCTACCTCCAGATCCCGCCGCGCACAGTAACATCCGTTCATGTCACTGATTAGGGGCCGGACGGGCTCAGTAACCTTCGGCCTCATCGGCTTCCTGTTCCTGGTCGAACTCACCAGCGGAATCCTGCAGGGGTACTACGTGCCGCTGATCTCCGACCTCGTTGTGCACCTCGGCATCCGCGACGCCGACTTCAACTGGTTCGAAGCCGCCCAGTTGCTGCTCTCGGCCCTCGTCGTGCCGATCCTGGCGAAGCTCGGTGACATGTTCGGCCACAAGCGGATCCTGCTGGTCTCGACGGTCTTCACCGCCGGTGCGTCGTGGTGGCTCGCCTTCACCGGCGACTTCACCAGCTTTCTCATCGCCTGGGCGCTGCAGGGGTTCTATGTCGTCTGGCTTCCGCTCGAGGTGGCACTGATCTTCGACCGCGGTCGCCGCACCGGGGTCGCCGCGTCGACCACCCGCCGCGCTGCAGCGTTGCTCGTCGTCGCGCTCGAAGCCGGGGCGATCATCGGCGCCCTCGGCGCGGGCCGCTTGTTCCGCGCCTTCGACGGCAACATCCCGCTGACCATGATGATGCCGGCCATCGCGGTGACGCTGGTCTTCTTCGCGATCCTGTTCGGGGTGCCGGAGTCGGAACCCCTGCCCGGGCGTTCCCTCGACCTGGTCGGGTTCACGATCCTCAGCCTCTCGCTGCTGCTGATCACCTCGGGCCTCACCTTCCTGCGCATCAACGGCCCAGGCGCGCTCTGGGTGTACCTGCTGATGCTCGCCGGCATCGCGTTGCTCGTGCCGTGGGGCCGGTTCGAGCTGAAGCAGAAAGACCCGGCCATCGACCTGCGGGTGCTGCGCCAGCCGAACATGTGGCCGGTGCAGCTCACCGCCGCCCTCATCGGCATCAGCCTGCTCGGCGCCCAGGCACCACTGTCGACCTTCGCCGGTACCGACCCGGCCGCCACCGGCTACGGCCTCGGGCTGGACTCCGAGAACCGGTCGTACCTGATCGGCGTCTACCTGGTGTCCCTCATCGTCGGCGCCGTGCTCTTTCCGCTGCTCTCGCGACTCGCCACCCCGCGAGTCGCGCTGATCGCCGCGTCGTTCGCGGTCGCGATCGGCTACGCGCTGTTCCTGCCGTTCCACGACACGACCCCGCAGGTGTTCACCAACATGATCATCGCGGGAATCGGATGCGGCGCCCTGGTCGGCGCGCTGCCCTCGGCGGCTGCCGCGGCGGCCCCGCGCGGGCAGACCGGCATCGCAACGGCTCTCACCAACACGACAAAGACGATCGGGGGATCGTTCGCATCCGGCATCTTCGCGGTTGTTCTCGCGGCGGGTGCGCTGCAGGTCGCGGGCAGCACGGCGTCGAGCCTCGGCGGCTACCTGACGGTCTTCGCCATCTGCAGCGGCGGCGCGCTGGTCGCGGCCGTGCTGCTGTTCCTCGTGCCGAAGCTCGCGTTCAGCGACGAGAGTGTCGAGGCCGAGTTCGAGAGCCCGCTGCCTACGGCGTGAGGGCTATGCCTTCGGCGTGAGCACGCCGCGGATGACCTTGTGCGGCGCGGCCTGGGCGACCGGCTTGATCGTCACGAGGTCGAGGTTCACGTGGGCCGGCAGCTCGACGGCGTGCACGATCGTCTCGGCGATATCCTCGGCCGAGAGCGGGTCGGGAACGTTGTCGTAGACCGAGTCGGCGCGCTCCTGGTCTCCCCCGAAGCGCACGAGCGAGAACTCCTCGGTCTTCACCATTCCCGGGGCGACCTCGAGAACGCGGATCGGTTCGCCGGCGAGCTCGAGTCGCAGCACCTCCATGAGGGCGTGAGCGCCGAACTTGGCGGCGTTGTAGCCTCCACCACCCTCGTAGGCGACGTGGCCGGCGATCGAGGTGACGGTGAGGATGTCGGCCGAGCCGCCCGCGGTGATCCCGGCGCGAAGCAGTGGCAGGAAGGCGCTGGTGACGCGCTTCACCGCGACGACATTCACGTCGTACATGCGGATCCAGTCATCGGCGTCGCTGTTCTCGACCGAGTCGAGGCCGAAGGCTCCCCCGGCGTTGTTGACCAGCGCGTTGACCGGGCCGAGCCCGGCGACGAAGTCACGCAGGGCGTCGACGTCGTCCTGCTTCGTGAGGTCGGCCACAAAGGTGTCGATGCTGGTCTCGGCGGCGAGCGCCTCCAGCCGGTCGGCACGGCGGGCGACGCCGACGACACTCCAGCCGTGTTCTGCAAAGAGTCGGGCGGTGGCTGCACCGATTCCCGAGCTGGCACCGGTCACTACTACACGCCTCGAAGTCATTGCTCAAAAGTATCGTGCTTTCGTTTCAGTCCCGTTACCGGCCCCGCACGCGAAACGGCCGGGCCCCGAAGGGCCCGGCCGTTGTCACGGAATTGCTGCCCGTTAGTGCAGTGAGACCTTCTTCGGCAGCGAGAAGACCAGCAGGAACGCGACGATGGCGAAGCAGACGCTCACACCCATCGCCACGGTTGCGGCGTGCACAAACGCGAGCGGGACATCCGCGGCGCTCTGGATGCCGAATGACTCGACGTTGCCGAACAGCACGCTTCCGATGATGGCGATACCGATTGCGCTACCGATGCGCTGCATGGTGCCGATGACACCGCTCGCGGCACCGGCTTCGGTGCGGTCGACAGTCGCCACGATGAAGCGGGCGTTCGGGGCGATGAAGAAGCCGCTGCCGATACCCGCGACCAGCAGTGGTCCGAGAAGGTCCCAGTTGGTCAGGTCGGCGGCGGGAACGAGCAGCAGCACGAGCCACGCCGCGGCGAGACCGACGGTCACCAGGCCGACACCGATGATGAGCACACCACGACCGAAGCGACCGGCGAGACGATCGCTCTGCGAGGCACCGAAGATGCTGCCGATTGCGAACGGGATCGAGACCAGGCCCGACTCGAGCGCGGTGTGGCCGAGCCCCGACTGCCAGAGGATCGAGATCGTGAAGAAGATGCTTGTGAAAGCCGCGAAGTAGACCAGCGCGAGAATCGTTCCGCCGGTGAAGGCAGCGTGCGAGAACAGGTGCGGGGGCACGAGCGGCTCGACACCGCGCTTCGCGAGGTGACGCTCCCAGAGGGCGAACAGCACGAGCAGAACCACACCACCGGCGAGCGAGAGGTAGGTCCACAGCGGCCAGCCCTGGTCCTGGCCCTGGATGAGCGGCACCAGGATCGCGATGAGCGAGGCACTGACGAGAAGCAGGCCGACACCATCGGTCGACAGGCGCTTGCCCTCGGAACCGCTCGGCAGCAGGAAGGCGGCGGCGATGAGTGCCAGGATGCCGATCGGCAGGTTGATCGTGAAGATCCAGCGCCAGCCCTCGTCTTCGCCGAGAGCCTCGATGATCAGGCCACCGGCGACCGGGCCGAGCGCCGAGGAGATACCGATGACGGCACCCATGATGGCGAACGCCTTTCCGCGCTTCATCGGCGGGAACATCAGCTGGATGAACGCGGTGACGGCGGGGAAGAACAGTCCTCCACCGATGCCCTGCACGACCCGGGCGATGATCAGGTGCAGGCTGTCGGTCGCGAGGCCGCAGAACAGGCTCGCTGCCGTGAACAGTGCGAGACCGGTGAAGAACACCCACTTGTGGCCGAACCGGTCACCGAAACGGCCGGCCGGGATCAGTACGAGACCGAAGGCGAGGGCGTAGCCCGAGATGATCCAGGAGAGAGTCGCCTCGCCACCCTTGAGGCTCGACTCGATCGAGGGAAGCGCGACGTTGACGATAGTGGTGTCGAGAAGGGCCATGAAGGCACCGGCGAGCAGTACCGAGAGGGCGAGCCAGGCTCTCCTGGGGGTCACTGCCACTACGGGAGCGACGGGGGCGGGGGTGGTCATGAGGTGTGTCCTTTCCGGGACTTTTCGTCAGCGATAAGTGTGGGGAGTTCGGCGAGCAGTTCTTCGTGCCAGGCGATCTCGCCGCGCAGGCGGCCGAGAGTGTGGGTCATGACCTGGCGTTCGAGCAGCGTGAGGTAGTGCGAGAAGGTTCCGAGGTGGGTTTCTTCTGCGGCAGCGCGAGCGACAAGTCGTTCATACCGGTCACGGATGACACCCTCGAGTTCGTCGAGGCGGTCGGGGTCGAGGCGGGCGAGGGCGAGGTCGAACGGGTCAGGCCTCAGCACGATCTGCTCGAGTCCGTCCTGTCGGATCACGGCGAGCGCTCGCTGGCCCTCTGGCGTGATCTCGTACACCGATCGCTCAGGGTAGTTGCCCTCGCGCTCGGTGCGGATCTCAGCGATCAGGCCCTCGGTCGCCAGTCGCTTGATGACCCCGTGGATGGCGCTGGCTGCGACATCCGCCCAGAGGTCGATATGTTCCTCTTCGGCGAGCAGCTTGAGGGCGTGCCCGTGCATCGCGCCGCGCTCCGCGAGGGAACCGAGAACGAAAAGCCGGATGGATGACATGCGACTACTCTTGCATGACTAGTCTGGCGTGGCAAGTTAATTCCCGGCCAACACCGGGCGGCTACATTACGCCGCGTGTCCAAGCGCTTGTCCGCGCCCGGCGGTCTGCCTAGGCTCGCTCAGCAGCGGGGATCACCCGCTCCCCCTGGACTCGTCGCCGATTCTGCCCGCGAGTTCCCCATAACGAAGGAGCCGCGATGAGCGACTGGAAGTTCGAGACCAAGCAGGTACACGCCGGTGCACAGCCCGACCCGGTGACCAACGCCCGCGCCACCCCGATCTACAAGACGACGTCCTACGTCTTCAACAACTCCGAACACGCGGCCAACCTCTTCGCGCTCGCAGAATTCGGCAACATCTACACCCGCATCCAGAACCCCACGCAAGACGTCGTCGAACAGCGCATCGCCGCGCTCGAGGGCGGTACGGCCGCACTGCTTCTCGCGTCGGGCCAGGCCGCCGAGACCTACGCGGTTCTCAACATCGCGCAGGCCGGCGACCACATCGTCTCGTCGTCGTCGATCTACGGCGGAACCTACAACCTGTTCAAGTACACCCTTGCCAAGCTCGGCATCGAGACGACGTTCGTCGAAGACCAGGACGACCCCGAGGCCTGGGCCGCCGCCGTGCGCCCCAACACCAAGCTGTTCTTCGCCGAGACGATCGGCAACCCGCGCATCAACATCCTCGACATCGCTCTCGTCTCGGGGGTGGCCCACGAGCACGGCGTGCCGCTCATCGTCGACAACACGATCGCCACCCCGTACCTGATCCGCCCATTCGAGCACGGTGCCGACATCGTCGTGCACTCGGCGACCAAGTACCTCGGCGGCCACGGAGTGGTCATCGGCGGGGTCATCGTCGACGGCGGAAAGTTCGAGTGGAGCAAGAACGTCGAGAAGTTCCCCGGCCTCACCGAGCCCGACCCGAGCTACCACGGCGCAAGCTACACGGCGGCCGTCGGCGACCCGATCGC
>Ga0247736_10000510_pt1 | contig 12972 bp, 14 predicted proteins | sample UWRJL193509B2_FD_180935 | JGI IMG/M metagenome (GOLD analysis project Ga0247736, IMG submission 180935) | Plant litter microbial communities from Arlington Agricultural Research Station in Wisconsin, United States - UWRJ-L193-509B-2 | ecosystem: Environmental > Terrestrial > Plant litter >...
GAGTTGCCGAGGTCGGCGACGCTGACCGGCAGTGCCGGAAGCATCGACCTGCCCGACGTTTTCGGCAGCCGGGCCGCCTCGGCGGCATCCTTCACCGTGCACACCGGCGCCGGCGATCGCGTTGTCGAACCTGCGACGGTGGACCCGTTCGCCGCGGAGGCCGACGCGGTGTCGCTGGCTCTGCTGGACGGCCGGACCGAAGCGGCCGAGGTGCCCTGGGCGCACAGCCGCGCCATCGCGCGCCTGCTCGATCAGTGGCGCGCGGGGCTCGGAGGCTGAACGCTACGCGCGGGTCGGGCGCCGCTGCGCGCGGGGCGTGCCACCCGCGGAACGGCGCGGGGCCCGCGGAACCCGTGAGGCCGGGCGCACCCGGCGCGCCGCCGAAACCGAGGCTTCGGGGCGCACCGGGCGCGTGAGGCGGATCATCGGAACTGCGTGAGCTTGAGAACCAGGTACTGGTCTCGAACGCTGTCCAGTTCGTGCCGGGCCTGCACCGACTCGGGCGAGAAGACGGGGCGTTCCCGACGGGGCGTGCGGACGGGGCGTCGACCCCACGCGATGAGGGCCATGCCCAGGTGCATCGCGGCACGGTCGAGCGGTCCCACGCGGCGCACGGGCCGCGGTTCGAGGTGCGGGACCGGTTGGGGCGGGTGATCGTGGCGGCCCGGACGGGGCGCCAGTTGGGTATTCATGGTGGTGATTCCTTTGTGAAGGGTGCGAATCCGGGCACGCCGAAGGGCGTGCGGGGTCGCCGAATGAGGATGGCCGCTCGAGGCGGCTAGGGGCGCGGCGCGCGAGGAACGCGCGACGCGTGCGGGGTGAATGACCCTGGCCGCACGCACACGAGGGCGGATGCTGCCTGGTCGGGCTTCGAGAGCGTCACCACCGTCTGGACCGGTGGGTTACCTACTGGCCGATCAGGCGGTGAAGACGCCGACGAAGCCGGCGGTGGTACGGATTGCGATTGCAGTCGTCTGGATGAACACGCTGGGCTCCTTTCGTCGTATGGCGTAAGCATCACCGTAGTGGGCAGACCAGTCGCGCTGCAACACTTTTTTCGCACTTTCGTCGTTGTGCCGGTCTGGCTACCCTTGAAGCATGTGTCGGAACATCCATCAGCTGCACAATTTCGAGCCGGCCGCGACGGACGACGAGGTACACGCCGCCGCCCTCCAATTCGTGCGCAAAATCAGTGGGTCCACGAAACCGTCCCAGGCCAACCAGGACGCGTTCAACCGTGCGGTTGAGGAGATCGCCCACATCTCCCGGCATCTTCTGGAGGACCTGGTCACCACCGCTCCACCGAAGAACCGCGAGGTGGAGGCGGAGAAGGCCAAGGCGCGCTCGGCCAAGCGGTTCGCCGCGGCCTGACCAGCTTGCCGCTGGGCCGGCGACCGCCCCGGCACCGGATGCGTGTGGAGTGGCGTCAGTCCGGGGCCGCCAGTGCCTCGGCGGCGGTCCGGGCCTCGCGGGCGCGCCGGCTCGCCGTATCCGCCTCGGCCTGAGCCTGGGTGCGCGCGTCGACCAGGGCCTGCGCGTCGTCGGTGACGGTCGTGAGGGTGGACTCCGCCTCCCGCAGCTGCTCCCGCAGGTCCGCCACCTCGGCCTCGAGGCTCTGCCGGCGTAGCTCGAGCCGGTGGGCGCGACGGTCGAGGGCGTCAAGCTCCGCGACGGCGGCCTCCGCGTCGCCCTCGAGACGTTCGGCCTCCCGGCGGGCCTCCTTGCGCAGGCGCACCTGGTGCAGTTGCACCGGCGGTGCGCCGCCGGGCGAGGCCGGTTTCGGTGCGGGCGCGGCCGCGGCGCCCGGCACCGCGACGGCATCGAGCAGGTCGACGGGTTCGAAGCCCACGGCCCGCAGGGCGCGCACGAGGAGACCGGCGGCGACCGCGGCCGCAGCCTCCGGGTCGGTGGTGGCCGCCTGCAGCGTCTGCTCGACCTCGCCGAGCACGCTCGCGCTGGGCGGATGCCCGGCCGCCTGGGCCAGATCCGCCGCCTCGCGGGCGAGACCGGCCACGGCCTCCCGGCGCTCGGCGCCGAGCCGGCGGAGCTCGTCGCGGTCGAATCTCTCCTGCGCCCCGCGCATCTGCTCGCCGAGCCGCAGGAGCGCCTCGAGCCGGTCCGCCCGTTCCCGCGCGATCAGGTTCACCACCCAGGCCGCTGGCGAGGGTTTGCGCAGGGCGGCAACCTGCGTGGCCAGCGCGGCATCCGTCGGTTTGAGATCTCGCGCCCGCGCATTGCGCTGGGCCGTGAAGTCCGCGGGGGCGAGACCGTAGAGTTCCCGGGCGACTGCGGTGAGCGAAACGGCCATGGCACCATCCTCACCCGCGGGTGCGCCCGCCGCCAGCGGCCGCACCGGCGATTCGGTGCAGGCCGGGGGTTTCGCCTGTGCCCCTGCACGGCTACCGTGAGCGGCAGAACCGGTCGGCCAGACCGGGAGAGGGAGCGCGACATGACGACGGACGGGCGGGGCCGCGTGATCGTACGCGACGGATCGTGGGGTTTCTTCTTCCTGCTGGCTTACATCGGGGCGGCGGTCTACTTCATCTCGATCTCGGACGGCTCATTCTGGGGCTTCATCCTCGGCTTGCTCCAGGCGATCGTCTGGCCGGCCTACGCCACGTATCACGTGCTGCTGTTGCTTGGAGCGTGACGGGTCCGCGATCCAACCGGCCGCGTGGCGCGATGCGGGCAGCGGGAGCAGGCCGGTGCTACCGAAGCGGGACGCCTCAGGCGGTACGGCCGAGTTCGGCCGGTTCCGCCGTCCACAGGGCCATCCGGTCGAGGGAATGCGCCGGGGCCCGGTCCACCGAGGCGGGCAGATCGGCCGGCCCGTGCGCGCCGGCGGGCACCGCTATCACGCTCGCGGTCATCACGACGGGGTGCAGGGCCCGGTGGGCGGGACTGGTGCGCAGCAGGGTGGTCATGGTCGGTCCTCTCGACGGAACGGTCCGACCCTTCGCGTCCTGATCGGTCATTCCATCGTGCCTGCCGGGCCCCGGCCGCGGCATCCGCCAGACGGATGAACCGGTGTGCTCCGTTCGGTGTAGTCGCCGTGGCGCCGGCTCAGCGGTCGGCCAGTTCCCGGGGCACCGTGATGGCGTCGACCAGGGCGCCGTTTCGCCACACCGTGATCTCGATGGGCTTGTCGATGGCGCCCTCGACCATGAGCTGCTGAACTGCGGTGGTGGTGACGACGGGATGTCCGGCCAGCTCCACCACGATGTCGCCGCGGTGCAGGCCAGCTTCGGCGGCGGGGCTGCCCGGTGACACCCCGGCCACCTGCAGGCCCGTGGGCGATCCGATCCGGGCGGCCAGCTCAGGGGGCAGCGGAACCTGGGCGCCGGCGATGCCGAGCCAGGCCCGGCGCACCCGTCCCGTGCGCAGCAGCGCGGTGATGATCTCCCGGGTGGTGGTGTTGATCGGCACCGCGAGGCCCACCCCGATGCCCGCGACGGCCGTGTTGACGCCCACCATGCGCCCGGCGCTGTCGGCCAGCACCCCGCCGCTGTTGCCGGGATTGAGCGCGGCGTCGGTCTGGATGACCTCGTCGACCACCCGCCCGGACCGGGTGGGCAGTGACCGGCCCAACGCCGAGACGATGCCGGCCGTGACGCTGCCGGCCAGGCCCAGCGGATTGCCGAGCGCCACCACGACCTGGCCCACCCGGAGCCGGGACGCATCGCCGAACTCCACGGGCGGCGGGGCGTCGCCGAGGGCGCGCAGCACCGCGAGGTCGGACAGCGCGTCGCTGCCGACGATCTCGACCCCGACGGTCGTGCCGTCGGTGAACGCGGCCTCGGCCCGGGTCGCCCCGGCGACCACATGGGCGCTGGTGAGCAGCACCCCGTCGCCGGTTATCACGCTGGCGCTGCCCGCTCCGGCCCCGCGGGGACCACGCACGGTGATGCTGGCGACGCTGGGCAGCACCCGGGTCGCCACGGCCATGACGGTTTTCGAGTAGGCGTCGAGGAGCCCGTCGTCACTCATCGGTGGCAGATCGTTCATGGCACCAGAGCGTACGTCGCTCCGGGGCGGAAGTGGGTCGCGTTCGCTTCAGGCAGACGCGGGACGCGTCATCGGCCGCGGGACTGGAGGAAGACCATGACGAGGGTGCCCGCTCCGTAGAGCAACAGCTTGCCGCGATAGCCGGCCCACCAGGCGCGCGGCGCGGGCTGCTCGTCGTCGGCGGGCGCACCATCCGGGAACTCGGCCGTGCCGGAACCGGCGGCATCGGCAGAGCGCACGCCGTCGCGTCCGGCGGGTGCGGCCGGAGCCGGCCTGCCGCCGAGGCGTTCGAACGGCCGGGCCAGAAACTCGGGAATCTGGATACGGTCGAACTCGTCGCGCGGTTCGTCGCTCTTGTCCTTCTTCATCCGGATCACGCCCCCTTCTCTCCCAGTCTAGGGAATCCGCGGCGCCGTCGAGACGCCCGCGGTCCCTTCGCACCGCAGCTGTCGGAGGACGCCCAGTTTTCTGGCGTCGTGCACGCCGGTCAGCGGCGTGCCGAGGTCTCGGAGTCGCTTGACACGGTGTCCTCGGCGGACCGGTCGGGGCTTGAGCCGGCCGAGCGCCGCTTCCTCAGATGCTGCACGATCGACACGACGGTGATGATGACGAGGATCGAGTACAGGGTGATCGTGAACGGACTGGAGACCAGCACGGCCGGGTCACCCGCAGACACGGCGAGAGCGCGTCGCAGCTCGGTCTCGGCAAGAGGCCCCAGCACCACGGCGATCATGACCGGGGCCAGAGGAATCCGGAAGCGTCGCATCAGCAGGCCGATGAGCCCGATCGCGATGAGCGCCCAGACGTCCACAACCGATGACCCCATGGCGTACACCCCGAGAACGGCGAGCACTGTGATGCCGGCGTAGAGGTAGTGCTTGGGCACCAGGAGCAGCTTCGCCCAGAGCGAGGCGAACCCCATGTTCAGGATGAGCAGCGCGACCAGGCCGATGAACAGCGACGCGATGAGGGTCCAGACGAGTTCGGGAGTGCGCGAGAAGAGCAGCGGTCCCGGCTGCAGGCCGTACTGCTGGAAGGCTGCGAGCATGATCGCGGCCGTGGCCGACGTGGGCAGACCGAGAGCGAGGAGTGCTCCCATTGCGGTGCCGGCGGTGGCGTTCGCCGCGGCCTCGGGTGCGGCGACACCACGGATGCTGCCGATCGAGCCGAAGTTCTTGTCACCGCGCGCCTTCGCCAGACGCTTCTCGGTGCCGTAGGCGAGGAAGGTGGGAACCTCGGCGCCGCCGGCCGGGATGATGCCGAAGGGAAGCCCGAACGCCGTGCCCCGTAACCACGCCGGCGCGGCGCGCCGGAGGTCCGAGAGGTTCAGCCAGGCCCGGCCCTGACGGATGATCTGCACCGACTTGTCTTCGCGGTGGATGCGGGAGGCCACGGAGAAGACCTCACCCAGGGCGAGCAACCCCACCGTGATGACGACGATGGATAGGCCGTCGAAAAGCTGGGGCAGACCGAAGGTGAACCGTTCGGTGCCGCTGGGCCCGTCGATGCCGACCAACATGAGCGCCAGCCCGACTCCGAGCGACAGCAGTCCGCGCACGATCGACTCAGAGACGACCGAGCTCACGGCGAGGAACGCGAACGCCGCCAGTGCGAAGTACTCGGCGGGGCCGAACATCGTGGCCATTGACACGAGCAGTGGCATGGCGAAGACCGTCACGAGGGTGGCGAGGGTACCCCCGAAGAAGGCGCCGAGGGCCGCGGTGGCCAGAGCCTTGCCGGCACGCCCGCTCTTGGCCATCCGGTTGCCCTCGAAGGAGGAAGCGATGGCCGACGAGTTCCCCGGCGTGTTGAGCAGGATGCCGGCCGTGGAGTCGCCGAACAGGCCACCGAAGTAGATGCCGGCGAACATGATGAACGCCGCGGTCGGGTCCAGGCTGAAAGTCACCGGCAGCAGGAGGGCCACCGCCATCGATGAGCCGAGCCCGGGCAGCACCCCCACGGCGGTGCCGAGAACGGCGCCGACGAGCACCCAGAGCAGGTTGATGGGGGTGAGGGCTCCGGAGAAACCCTCGAGAAGAAGCGTGATCTGGTCCATGTCAGAACATCCATCCGAAGAAGCCGGAGGGAAGGGCGAGGCCCAACCCGGCGCTGAAAGCAAGTTGTACCGCCGAGCTCAGAATGAGGGCGATGCCGATGTCGAATACGGGCCGGCGACTGCCGAGCGCGTACGAGACCAGCCAGAAGAGCAGAGCGGCGCTGCAGATCCAGCCCACGGGGTTGAGCAGCACGGCGAAGAGCACAACGGCGCCGAGCACGAGACCGAAGGTGCGCCAGTCGAACGCTGTCGTGTCATCCTCGGCCTGGGTGGCGTGCCGACGATCGAGCTTGATCAGTTCGGTGTCGGTGCCCGCCACGTCGGCGAGCATGTCCTTCGAGATATCGGGGGAGTGCCACACCTGCTTGTCCGCACGGCGGGGCAGGAGCGCCTGCACGGTGACCCAGCCGCCGCTGAAGAGCAACAGGCCGATCACGATCACCGGGAAGAACTGCGGGCCCGGCTCCTGTTGGCCGCGCACATTCATGGTGATAGTGCCGACGGCGAGCAGAGCCGCAGCCACCAGGGCCAGGATCCCCACGGAGAGTTCGCCTCGGCCGGTCCACCACGACCGCCGACGGATGCCGGACTCCTCGCCGGGGCGAGCAGTCAGGGGTGTTGTGGATGGTGTCGTCATAGTCCGAGCTCCCCGATGATCACGTCAATCTGTTTCTGCTGGTCGATGAGGAAGTCCTCGAAGTCGGGCCCGACCAGGTACGAGTCGGTCCAGTTGTTCCGCTCCAGCACCTCGCGCCAGGCCGGCGACGCCTGCATCTCCTCGACGATCGCCGCAAGCTCCGCCGTCTCCTCGTCGCTCAGGCCGGCCGGGGCCACGTAACCCCGCCAGTTCGACATGGTGACGTCGACACCGAGTTCCATGAACGTCGGCACGTCGACCCCGGGCATCCGTTCAGGGGAGGACACCGCGAGAACCCGCAGCTGCCCCGCCTCCACTTGCCCGGAGATCTCGTTGTAGCCCGACATGCCCCCTGTCGTGGTGTGCGAGAGCATTGCCGAGAGAGCCTCCCCGCCGCCGGAGTAGGCGATGTAGTTGGCCTGCTTGGGGTCCAGCCCGATCGCGCCCGCCAGCAAGCCGGTCATCAGGTGGTCGATGGATCCGAGGGAGCCGCCCGCTATCGAGGTTCCGGCGGGGTCGGCCTGCCACTCTTCGATGAAGTCGTCGAGCGAGGTGATAGGCGAGTCCGCGGGCACGACCAAGGCGGCGTAATCGTCGGCGACCCGGGCGATGGGAGTGACATCCTGCAGGGTCTCAGCGGTGTTGCCCAGCGAGATCGCGCCGATCATCACCCCGCCGGTGGCCATCAGGATGTCGTCCCTGCCGGTCATCTGAACCAGTTGGGCGAGCCCGATGGTGCCGCCGGCGCCGGGGACGTTGGCGACCTGGACGTTGTTCACGATGCCCTCGGAGCGCATCGCCGCCTGGGATTCCCTGGAGAAGCCGTCCCATCCGCCACCGGGTGAGGCGGGGGCCATCACGGTGAGTTTGTTGCGCACCGTGGAGGACGTTCCGGTGGAGACCGCATTGACCACGGCGAAGCCTGTGATGAGCGCGACCGCCGTGCTGAACACGACGGTGCGTAATACTTGATTCACGAGAGCACACCCTTACGACGTTGTAGGAGATCGATTGAGGCACCAACTTATGGCGACTCAACGCCCCACGCCTGGTTGCGCACATATCTCGCCATATTGGACATTTCGGTCGTGACGGACTCAGCGGAACAGCTCTCCGGACGTGAATCGCCGGGTCGTCCGCGGTTTCGCGTGCGCCCCGAACGACGTGCGGCGGCTCACCGCCGGGGCTTCGCCTTCGGCCTGTTCGTCGCGCAGGTCGGGGTGATCACGCTGATCGCCGCGGTGGCGGCGGGCGTCGCGGTCGCCGTGCAGACCGATCAGGTGCGTCGCTCCGCGGAGGGCGATTTGGAGGTGCTGGCCGATTCCGTCGCAACGCTGCCGGTTGTGATCGAGGGCCTGCAATCGCCGGATCCGCACGCGCTCATCCAACCCGTCACCTCGGCCATGCAGAAGGCCTCCGGGGTGGAATACATCACCGTGGTCGACCTGGACAATATCCGGGTGGCCCACCCGTGGCCCGAGCTCGTCGGTCAACCTGTCTCGAGCGACCACTCCGGGGTGCGCCGGGGCGAGCGTTACGTGGGAGCGGAGGAGGACGGCCCCGTGGGGCTGACCCTGCGCGCCAAGGTTCCGGTGATCGCCGCGGACGGCCGCGTCGTCGGCACCGTCTCCGCCGGCGTGCCGGTTCGGGCCGTGCAGCACGAGGTGACAGGCCGGGCGCTGCAGATCATCGTGCCCACTCTCGTTGCGGCGCTCCTGGGACTCATCGTCTCCTGGACGGCGACCGCTCGGCTGCGTCGGCGGCTCTACGGCATCGAGCCGGGGGAGATGCTCGCCCTCGTGCAGTCCAGGGCCGCGATGACCGACGGGGTTCAGGACGGATTCGTCGGCATCGACGATGACGGGCGCATCGCCTTCATGAACACCGGCGCCAAACGACTCCTGGCCGTCACCGGTGACGTCGAGGGCGAACGGGCGACAGAGGCGCTCCCCGCTCCCATCGCGACGATGCTCGACACCGAGGGCCAACCGGACACGAGACAGATCACCACAGCGGGACGAACTCTCGTCGTGACCCGGTCCACGGCGGTGGCCGACGGCCGCGACGTGGGCACGACCCTTGTCATCCAGGACCGCAGCGAGCTGGAATCGATGCTCGCGACCCTGGGCGACGAGCGCGCCAGGTCGGGCCTGCTGCGTGTCGAGGCGCACGATTTCGACAACAGGATGCACGTCGTGTCCGGCCTGCTCCGGCTGGGCGAGTTCGACGACGCCCGAAGGTACCTCGACAGCCTGCCGCGCGCCCAACGACCGGGGGCGGCGGAACAGTGGCACCGCATCGAGCCCCCGATGCTGGCGGCACTGCTCGCGTCCAGGCAGGCGCAGGCCGACGCGGAGGACATCACCCTGGACATCTCCGCCGACAGCCGGGTCGGCGCGGCAGTCGCCGTGGGAGCGGAGGAGCTCACCGTCGTCGGCAATCTGCTCTCCAACGCCATCGAGGCCGCCGACTCCAGCATCGACGTCTTCCTGGTCGGCGACGCGGAGGGCCTGGAACTCATCATCGAGGACGACGGCCCTGGGGTGAGCGACCACGACGCTCAACGCGTGTTCGAACCCGGCCACACCTCCAAACCTGCCGACGGCTGGCGGCACGGTATCGGTTTGAGCGTCGTGCGCGAGCACATCTTGCACCGGGGCGGCGAGATCAGCATCGAACGTGCCGACCTGGGCGGTGCCCGGTTCGTGGTGCGGCTGCCGGCCGCATCCGCTTCACCCCCACCCACCAAGGAGCATCCCGCATGACCGACACGATCCGGGTGCTCATCGTCGAGGATGACTTCGCCGTCGCCGCCCTGCATCGGCGGTTCCTCGCAAGGCTCGACGGTTTCAGTGTCGTGGGCACAGAGCTGACCGCGGCCGCCGCCGCCGCCACCATCGAGTCGGGCGACGTGGACCTCGTGCTGCTGGACATGTTCCTGCCGGACGCATCTGGGCTGGACCTGCTGCGCACGGTGCGCGCGGCATCCTCGGGTCAACTCGACGTCATCATGGTCACGGCCGCGCCGGATCCGGAGCTGGTCAGGCAGGCACTGGAACTGGGCGTGGTCGACTACCTGCTCAAGCCGTTCCTGCCCGACGATTTCAGCGCCAGGCTGCGCCGGTATGCCGACCGACGCCACGAGGCCCTGGCCCTGGACAGTGCCGATCTGACCCAGGCTCAGATCGACTCGATGCAGGGCAGGAAGGCACAGGTTCCCCGCCCGGCCTTGCCGAAGGGGCTCTCCGAGAACACGGCCCGGCTCGTCAGCGAGACCCTGCTCGCCACCGACACCCCGGTGACGGCGACGGCTCTGGCCGAGACCCTCGGCCTCTCCAGGGTGAGCGCCCGACGGTACCTCGAGCACTTCGCCGCCGTGGACCTGGTGGAGGTGACCGCGAAGTACGGCGACGTCGGCCGTCCCCAGAACCTCTACCGCTGGACCGGCAGTAGCGGCTACTGACGGATACTCCGCCGATTACGTCCAATATGGCCTAAATCCTCCTCGCGACGGCGGGCGTCCTACGATCGATAAAGAATCTCGATGTCGAGATATTCGTCAAGGAGGATGAAATGGCCGAGGATGACACGACCGCGATCGACGTAATCGTCGTGGGCGGAGGAAACGCCGGATTCAGCGCCGTGCACGCGGCAGCGGAGCGCGGCCGCCGGGTGCTGCTGCTGGAACGCGGCGAACAGAACGAGGCCGGTGGCAACAGCTTCTACACCGCCGGGGCCACCCGGGTTCCGCACGACGGTCTCGACGACCTGCGTCCGCTGGTGCAGCCCGACGAACGCCACGACCGGTCCATAGTTCCGCCGTACTCCATCGACGACTTCAGGGCCGACCTGGTCAAGGTCACCGAGGGGGGCAACGACCCCGACCTCACCGAGGTGCTCGTCCACGAGGCACGACCGACGGTCGAGTGGCTCGCGAGCCTGGGCCTGAAGTACAGGCTCATGTACGAGCGACAGGCCTACGACAGGCCCGACGGCTCCTACCTTTTCTGGGGAGGCCTGCACGTCGGCAACGTCGGCGGTGGAGAGGGTCTCATCGCCGATCACACCCGGGTCGCCCTCGCGGAGGGCGCCGAGATCCGGTACGGACAACACGTCGTCGATCTGGTCACCGGCGATGCGGGCGAGGTGGTGGGTGTGCGCCTGGCCGACGGGACCGAGCTGTACGCTCAGACCGTCGTCATCGCGTCCGGGGGGTTCGAAGCCAGCCCCACCCTCCGCGAAGCCGAGATGGGCGCGGGGTGGCAGAACGCCAAGGTGCGCGGCACGCCGTTCAACACGGGCGAGCTGCTCGAGGCTGGGCTGCGGCTCGGCGCCGCCCGCGGCGGCGACTGGACGACCTGCCACTCGGTGCAGTGGGATGCCTTCACCGCGCAGAACGAATCCAACCGGGAATTGACCAACCGGCTCACCCGCCAGTCCTACCCACTGGGACTCCTGGTCAACCGCGAGGGAGCACGGTTCCTGGACGAGGGCGCCGACTTCCGCAACTACACCTACGCCAAGTACGGCCGGGAGATTCTCGCGCAGCCGGGTTCGGTGGCCTGGCAGATCTTCGACGAGACGCTGCGCCCGATGCTGCGCACCGAGGAGTACGACATGCCCGGTATCTCGGTCGAAACCGCCGACACCCTTGAACTCCTGGCCGAGAAGATCGGCATCCCGGTCGCGCCCTTCACCCGCACCGTGACGGAGTTCAACGAGTCCATCGATCGTTCCGTCGCGTTCGACCCCACGGTCAAGGACGGCCGGCGAGCCGCCGTGCAGCCACCCAAGAGCAACTGGGCGTCCCCGGTGGAGACCGGACCGTTCTACGCCTTCGGCGTGACCTGCGGCATCACCTTCACGTTCGGCGGGCTGAAGACCGACACCAACGGTCGTGTGCTGCGCGAGGACGGCACCGAGATCCCTGGCCTTTTCGCCTGCGGCGAGGCACTCGGGGGCCTGTTCTCCAAGAACTATCCCGGCGGCTCCGGCCTCACCGCCGGCATGGTGTTCGGGCGCCGGGCTGGCCAGCTGGCCTAGCGGCGACCCGGGCCGGGTCCGCGCGGACTCGTACGGCGAACCGGCGGCGCGGAACCGTCTATCGTGGGGCCAGAAGGAGGTGCGTCGTGACGAACGGAGCACTGGTACTCGCCGGCGGTGGCAGCGTGGGCATCGCGTGGGAACTCGGTTTCCTGGCGGGACTGGAGAACGCGGATGCGGCGCTGATGACGCGCATCCGCGAGCCGGAGACCACGTATGTGGGCACATCCGCCGGGTCGATCGTGGCCGCCATGCTCGCCAGCGGCGCGAGCCTGACCGACCTGTTGCAGCCCGAGCTGGACAGCGCGACCGCCGTCGCCTCCCGTGGCCGCGGAACCCTGTGGGGGATCGTGCGGGTGGGGTCCGCCATGCTGCGCGCCCGGGTCGGAGCCAAGACGCCCGAGGCCGGGCGCCGGCGTATCGGGGCGTTCGCCGCCCGCGCCGCCACCGGACCCGAGGATGCGTGGGTCGAGAGCATAGCGGCCCGCCTGCCCCAGCACACTTGGCCCGACCGGCGCCTCCTCATCACTGCGGTCGACGTCGAGTCCGGGGAGTTCAGGGTCTTCGACCGGGACTCAGGCGTGGACCTTGCCGCCGCCGTGGCGGCGAGTTGCGCGGTACCCGGAATCTTCCCGCCCGTCACAATTCAGGGCCGTCGGTACATGGACGGCGGCATGAGATCCATAGCCAACGCCGATCTCGCCCGCGGCTGCGATCCGGTGCTCATTGTGGTGCCCACGCGCGAGGGCGGTCCCGGCATCGGCAGCATCTCGCCGACCGAACTGGACACGCTCGGCTCGAGCCGCAGCCATCTGGCGTACGCGGACGCACAGTCCGTTCGGGCGTTCGGCAGGAACCCGCTGGCCACCAGCACCCGTGCGGCGTCGGCCCGTGCCGGCTACCGGCAGGGGCAGCAAAGCCGGCGGACCATCGGGGAACTCTGGGCCGATCCTCGCACCGCGACGGTCCACCACGAAAGCTGAACGGCCTGCGACGACAGCGCGCGTCGATCAGGGCAGCAGTCCGGCGATGGTCGCCACGGCCTCCTCGAAGATCTCGGGGCGGGCGCGAGAGTAGTTCAGCCGCAGGAACGAGCCCGTCGGTTCGGCGGGGAACCAGTCGTCGCCGGGGGAGAACAGCACACCGGCCGTGCGGCTGCGGCGGGCGAGGTCGCGCACGTCGACACCGTCGCTCGTGCGCACCCAGAGGTTGAGGCCGCCCCGGGGAACCA
>Ga0247736_10000512_pt1 | contig 12969 bp, 8 predicted proteins | sample UWRJL193509B2_FD_180935 | JGI IMG/M metagenome (GOLD analysis project Ga0247736, IMG submission 180935) | Plant litter microbial communities from Arlington Agricultural Research Station in Wisconsin, United States - UWRJ-L193-509B-2 | ecosystem: Environmental > Terrestrial > Plant litter >...
CCTAAGCCTGTCACTCCTAAAAAAACGACCAAAAAACAAAAACCTGTAGTGGTACAAGCACCTGTTGCTATACAAAAACCGCCTATTATAGAGGCGCCTATGATCCAACAAAACGAAGAGTATGCATCTGTTAGCTCACCACAAGTAATTATCGCATCACCAACAAACATACAGATTCCAAATGCCCCGTTGCTGGTAAAGACAGCTGTTTTGCCCGCGGTTATGATCAATGAAAGATCAACAGGCAAAATAGAAAGTTCCGGAGTGTCAAAAAGGGTTTCTTATAAATCAAAACACAAAAGCATGAAACAGTTGCGCTACGCGACTAATAAAAAAATCAATAAACTTTTTGCTAAAACAAGGAAGAATAAAATTGATCCTGCGAGGTGTTTTGTATGGAAATAATAGTTTACAATCATCAAATATGATCGCATAAAAAAGTCTTTCCTGATAGGAAAGACTTTTTTTATTTATGCATCGTGACCGACGACAGAAGGAATGTGTCGAGAAGTGGTTCAGAATTTTCCGGTATAACCTAGGTTAAGCTGGCGCCAATCATTTCCCTGTTTAAACGGGCAATGTTTTCAAGGCTGATCTCTTTAGGACATTCCGCTTCACAAGCACCTGTATTGGTGCAGTTACCAAATCCTTCTTCATCCATTTGCTGAACCATTTTAAGTACACGCTCTTTGCGTTCTACCTGCCCCTGAGGCAATAATGCCAGCTGAGAAACTTTTGCAGAAACGAATAACATAGCTGAACCATTTTTACAAGCTGCTACACAAGCCCCGCAACCAATACAAGCTGCTGCCGAAAATGCTTCATCCGCAGAAGTTTTTGGAATTAAAATATTATTGGCATCCTGTGCATTACCTGTGTTTACAGATACATATCCACCGCTTGCCACGATTCTGTCAAATGCTCCCCTGTCTACTGCCAGATCCTTAATTACAGGAAAAGCAGCGCTACGCCATGGTTCAACAATAATGGTATCACCATCTTTAAAAGAACGCATGTGTAACTGGCAGGTGGTTACCGCATGTTTAGGTCCGTGTGGACGTCCATTGATGTACATACTGCACATTCCACAAATTCCCTCGCGGCAATCATGGTCAAAAGCAATGGCTTCTTTATTTTCGCTGATCAGCTTTTCGTTTAATACGTCAAACATTTCTAAAAACGACATGTCTGTAGAAATACCTTTTAACTGGTGTGTTTCAAAGCTTCCTTTAGCTTTGCTGTTTTTTTGTCTCCACACTTTAAGTGTTAGATTCAATTCTGTTCCGTGTCCTGATCCCATAGGTTCTATTATTTATATGATCTTTGAGCAATTTTAATATTCTCGTAAACTAATTCTTCTTTATTTAATTCCCAGTTGCTAACACCTTTATATTCCCATGCAGCTACATACGCAAAGTTTACGTCATCACGTTTTGCTTCGCCTTCTTCTGTCTGGTGTTCTTCACGGAAGTGGCCTCCACAGCTCTCTTCACGGTGCAGGGCATCTTTACACATTAATTCTCCCAGTTCAATAAAGTCAGCTACACGACCTGCTTTTTCCAGATCAGGGTTAAATTCATTGGCCTCTCCGAGTACACGAACGTCTCTCCAGAATTCTTCGCGTAAAGCCTGTATTTCTGCAATAGCTTCAGTTAAGCCTTGTCTGTTACGTGCCATACCACATTTATCCCACATGATCAATCCTAAACGCTTGTGGAAGCTTTCTACAGATTTAGTTCCTTTTATGTTTAAGAATTTATTGATCAGCTCATTCTGACCTGCTAATGCTTTTTCAAATTCAGGATGATTTGTTTTCAGTTTATCAATAGAATCCGATTTATCTTTTTCGGAACTCATACGGGAAACTTCATCAGATAAGTATACACCCAAAGTATACGGAATTACGAAATACCCATCTGCAAGACCCTGCATTAACGCGGAGGCTCCTAAACGGTTAGCGCCATGATCAGAGAAGTTCGCTTCTCCCAAAGCATATAAGCCCGGCACAGTGGTCATTAAGTTATAATCTACCCAAAGCCCACCCATGGTATAGTGAACGGCAGGATAAATACGCATTGGCACTTCGTAAGGATTTTCTCCGGTAATTTGCTGATACATATCAAACAGGTTACCGTATTTTTCTTTTACAACTTCTTTACCTAAACGTACAATTTCTTCCTGGCTTGCATTATGGATATTACGTTTGGCAACTTCTGTTTTTCCATAACGGATCGTATTGAAAGCGAAATCAAGGTATACTGCTTTTTTAGAAGCACCTACTCCATAACCTGCATCACAACGTTCTTTAGCAGCACGTGAAGCCACGTCGCGCGGAACCAGGTTACCAAATGCAGGGTAACGGCGCTCTAAATAATAATCTCTTTCTTCTTCAGGAATATCAGTTGGTTTACGGTTATCGTCTTTCTTTTTAGGAACCCAGATCCGTCCGTCGTTACGTAAGGATTCAGACATCAATGTTAGTTTTGACTGATGATCGCCGGATACCGGAATACAGGTCGGGTGAATTTGGGTATAGCAGGGATTACCAAAAAAGGCGCCTTTTTTATGAGCCTTCCATGCAGCCGTTACATTACTTCCCATAGCATTGGTAGATAAGTAAAATACATTTCCGTAGCCACCAGTACATAATAACACCGCGTGTCCGAAATGTTTTTCCATTTCACCTGTAATTAAATTACGGGCAATGATACCACGTGCAACACCATCAATGGTAACTACATCCAGCATTTCATGGCGTGCGCATAATTCTACATTACCGGAACCAACCTGGCGTTGTAATGCCGAATAAGCTCCTAATAACAATTGCTGACCTGTTTGGCCCGCTGCATAAAATGTACGCTGTACCTGTGTGCCACCAAAAGAACGGTTACTTAATAAGCCACCATATTCACGTGCCAAAGGAACACCCTGTGCCACACACTGGTCAATAATACTGGAAGATACTTCAGCAAGACGGTGAACGTTAGCTTCACGAGCCCTGTAATCACCTCCTTTAATGGTATCGTAAAATAAACGGTAAGTAGAATCACCATCATTCTGGTAATTTTTTGCCGCGTTAATACCACCTTGTGCGGCAATTGAGTGCGCGCGGCGTGGTGAATCCTGAAAACAAAATACTTTCACTTTATATCCCATTTCAGCTAACGTAGCTGCCGCAGAAGCGCCTGCAAGACCTGAACCAACAACCAGTACTTCTAAACTACGTTTGTTGGCAGGATTAACAAGGTGAACGGTTGATCTGTATTTCGACCATTTTTGATCGATTGTTCCTTCCGGGATCTTTGAATTTAATTTTGGAGAGCTTGCCATATTCAATAATGTTGAATGATAAATTAAAAAGTAAATTATTTAATAACGCCTAAATACATGAGTATTGGCATTAATGCAAAAATGAAAGGAATAATAATTGAAAAACCGATCCCTACATTTTTAATCAGTGGAGTATATTTTTTGTGGTTCAATCCTAAAGTTTGGAAAGCTGATTGGAATCCATGTAATAAATGGTAAGCCAAAGAGATCATAGAAAGTGCATATAAGATAACAACCCAAAGCATTTTAAATTGTTCCTGCATTACTGCATACAGGTTCTCATGTCCACTGGCATCTTCGCCCGGTAAACCGGTGAACCGTGATTTTACCCAGAAGTGCGTTAAGTGAATGATTAAGAATATTAATAATAAGGTTCCCAGTAAACCCATAGAGCGGCTGTACCATGAAGAGTTAGCACTTCCGGCAACCATAGCATAACCAACAGGACGTGCTTTCCTGTTTTCAATGGTTAACAACAAGGCCTGGATGATATGAAGGATTAACCCTGCAAATAAAACCAGTTCTCCTGCCCTGATCAGCCAGTTGTGAGCCATAAAATCAGCTCCCGTATTAAAGGTTAAACCTCCATCATTAAAAAAGATAAGACTATTGATAAAGCAGTGTACTACTAAAAAGGAGATAAGGAATAAACCCGTAAGGCCCATTACAACTTTTTTTCCGATCGATGATTTTAAGAAACCTTGACTCATAGGAGAAATAAATTAAATTTTACATGGCAAATGTATCATTGAGAAGCCTTTAAAACAACATTTTCTGCGAGTTTTATTTATAGAATAAAGGTATTTAGCCCAATTAGGCCTGTGTTTAGAGTAATTCAGGCTTATTTGGAATTGTTCTAAATTTAAAGGCGGTTTTCGGGCAGGAACTACGGAGCTTTATAGCGGAAGATTCTCCAAAGTAAATTACGGTTCAGGATACTGATGGAAGTGATTACTCCTGAAAATAAAGCGGAACAAACACCTACGGCAATAATATCCTGGCCCGTAAGGTATAAGTGTTTATAATTGGTTTTAGGGCGGAGTTGCTTTAATTCAAACCGCGCAGGCGTATGTTCCAAACCGTAAATTTCTCCTTTGTTGTAATTGGAAAAATGCCTGGTGGATAAAGGTGTTGAGAGTTCGCATATTTCCACATGCCCTTTAATTTGTGGTAAGGTAACATATAGCTTTTCAAGGAAGAGTGTTTTAATGTCTTCTTTTATTTTCTCATACGCTTCTCCGCGCTTTTGCCATGGCTTATCTTCCCAGGCTTCTATCCATTCATACGGGTAAGATCCCAATACCTGTATGGTAGACATACCTGCATGACTTTGCTCCCAGCTGCTATCTTTGGCCGAGGGAAATGAAATATAAAAGAAAGGTGAGGCACTGTTCTTTTTATTAAGATGGATTGCCAGTGAGGTATCAAGCTTGTCATTTTCATAGATCCATAGGTTATACTTAGGTAGCTGCAGAGCTTTGTCGGTGGCCCTTAAGCCCACATACATGCATACGTGAGACACGGATGGCTTTAAGGCATTGAGCGCTATGGTATTTTCTTCTTTCTGAAATTCCTTTAAAATAAGCTTGTTAAACGTGCTATGTGCCCCGGCATTACTCACAATGGTTTTGGCATAAAGTGCATCGCCATTGGTCATCATCACACCAATCGCTGTGTTATCTTTAAGGATGATGTGTTTCACTTCCGCTTTTATGGCAATGCTTCCACCATGCTGTTCAATAACAGCACTCATGGCTTTAAAAATGTTGGAAGGACCACCTGCCGGGTAAGCGGCGCCCTCAAGGTAATGCGCAATGACCAGGGCATGAATGCCAAAGCTGCTGTATTTTGGCGTAAGACCATAGTTACCGCATTGCGCGCATAGTACTGATATCAATCGTTGATTAGTTGTAAGCGTGTTTAACACCTGCTCTGTGGTAAGTTTAGAATAGCTTAAAAAACGTTTTCTTAAACTATTACCCATAATATGACTTAGCCAAAAAGGCATTGTTTTTTCACAAAAAAAAGTGGAAGCCGAAGAGCTTACTTTTACAACCAGGTTGTAGTAAGTACGGATGGCTTTTTCCTCTTCAGGAAAATACAGGATCATTTGATCTACCTGATTTTTAAAGCCTTTGCGATACTTATAGACCTCTCCGGCGATAATTACCTGATCATACACTTCCCCTACATCATCCCACTTCAAAGCCCCGTTTGTAACATAATCAAATGTTCTGCGCAAGAGGCTGCCGGGTATATTGACCTGGCCCATATAGTGGGCACCCACATCCCATTCAAATTTTTTGCGTTTAAACGTATGTGTAAATCCTCCCGCAGAATAATGTTTTTCAAGCACCAGTACTTTTTTTCCTGCTTTTGCAAGGCATACAGCGGTTGTTAAACCTCCAACACCTGAGCCTATAATAATAGCGTCATATGTCTCCCTGGTAAGCTTTGAGGAATAAAGATGTTTCAAATAAATAAAATCAAGAAGGCTTTAAAACCCGGAGCAATTAGCAAGTAAAAGGCTGGGACCTAAGTGTATTGGTAAATGTACTCTTTATTAAAGGTTCTGTACCAGAATAAAATTGAAAATTACGGGTTTGTTACTTCGTCACGACGAGTCGTGACCGACAACAGGAGAATATACCGAAAAGAATTTTATTAAATAGAAACCCCGATCATACACACATCATCAATTTGTTCATAGCCTGAACGCCATTCTTCAAAGAATGTATCAATGGCCTGTTTTTGAGATGGCATTGGTTTTTCGTAATTATCCAACAGTAATTTCCGGAAAGCGTTGTATTTGAGTTTTTTTCCGCGTGGTCCGCCAAACTGATCTACAAAGCCATCTGAGAAAATATATATTTTGTCGTTAGGTAAAAGATCAATATGATGATTGGTGAATTCATAATCCTCTACTCCCACAAAATTACCAATTGGATGCTTATCTCCGCGGGTTTTCAATACCTGGCCGTTTCTTACAATAAACAATGGACTAAAGGCGCCGGCAAATTCGAGTGTATTATTTTCAAGGTCAATAGAACAGATCGCCACATCCATACCATCTCTTATTTTAGAATCTTCTACCTTTTGGCGAAGCGTATCACTGATGTTTTTATTGAGGTGGGTTAAGATTTCCGACGGCTTGGTGTAATTATATTCATTCACTATCTGGTTTAAGCCGTTAAAGCCAATAATACTCATAAAGGCTCCCGGAACACCGTGTCCTGTACAATCCACTACCGCAAATAAAATTTTATTATCTTTTTTCTCAATCCAGTAAAAATCACCGCTTACTATATCCTTAGGTTTATACAGGATGAAAGCATCCTTCAACAGTGTAGTTACTGTTTCCTCCGAAGGCAGGAATGCTTCCTGGATACGTTTTGCATATTTGATACTATCGGTAATGTGTTTGTTGGTTTCTTCAATGATCTCTTTTTGTTTTACAACTTCCTTGGTACGCTCTTCTACTTTTACTTCCAGGTTCTCTACCAGGTTAGCATTTTCGAGGGCAATGGCGGTATAGGTTCCAAGGGTTTTTAAAATGTTCATGTGTAAGGGTTTGTACACATTTTTCTCAAAGCTCTGCACGGTAATGACGCCAATTACCCTGTCGCCAATCATCATTGGGCAAAACAGTAAGGAGCTTGGCATATCGCCCGCAGGAACAATAATTTTATTGGTATATTTTTTATACTCCGTCAGGTTATCGTTTATAAAGATCTCCTTTTTGTGTTTCACACACCACACCGAAAAATTATCTTCGTTGTTCATTGAGATTTTCATAGGATTGAGTAATTCTCCCCGCTCAATTTCGTATTTGTATTCTATTTCGTTGTTTTTAGCATCATAGATCCTCACTCCAAAACAATCAGCGTTCATGAGCTTGCTGATGTTCTCGTGCAGGTTTCTGAAAATGGAATCAAAATTAATATTGGAAATAATGTGTTGGCCGATCTCACTTAACAAACGCGTGTTTTCATGAGATTTTTCTATTTCCTCTTTTTGCTTGATCACTTCCCTTGTCCGCTCATTAACGCGGTCTTCAAGGCCTTTATATAAATTCGCATTTTCAATAGCGCTTCCTACATATACCGAAAGACTTCTTAAAATGTCGAGGTGATGGTCTTTGTAGATCCCTTTATCAAAGCTCTGTACAGTAATAACGCCAATGGTTTTTCCTTTGGACACCAATGGGAGATAGATCATGGATTCCGGCAGTTCACCTTCTACGGCATTATAAGTATTTTGCACATACTGGCTATACTCCGCTTCCCAATCATTGATCACAAATTCCTTACAATGCAGAAAGCACAATGTAGCCATTTTCTGGTCTTCGAGGCTGTAGGCAAAATCAATCAGCATTTCTCCTTTCTCCATGGAGCCGGAAAAAAACAGGTCGTTATTTTCGGGCCGGTGCAAAGCAATCCCAAACACAGTCGCATCCATTAACGCGTTGATACGCTCGTATACTTTTGAGATAATCTCATTAACCGATAAGGTAGAGGCAATTTCCTTTCCTATTTCACTGAGGAGTTTTGTGTTCTTAAAATTCTTTTCAAGCTGTTCTTTCTGTTCAACAACTTCCGATGTTCTTTCGTTTACTTTTTCCTCCAGATGCTCTACCAGGTGGGCATTTTCGAGGGCAATGGCGGTATAGGTACCAAGCGTTTTTAATACGTCCATGTGAAAAGACGTATAGGCGTTTTTGTCGAAGCTCTGAACCGTGATCACGCCTGTTACTTTATCACCAAGGGTTAAGGGGCAGAATAAAAGGGAATTTGGCATTTCTCCCGAAGGCACCACAATTTTTTTTGTGTACTTGTGGTATTCATTCAGATTATCATTGATAAAAATTTCCTTATTGTGTGTTACACACCAAACCGAATAATTATCAATATCATCCATGGAAACATAAAGCGGAACTTTCAGTTTACCTTTTTCCATAGAATATTTATACTCAATTTCTCTTCTCTCCTTATGGTATAGCCTCACACTAAAGCAATCGGCATTCATCAGTTTGCTTACATTTTCATGAAGCTTCTGAAAAATAGAATTAAAATCAACGTCCGAAATAATCTGCTGCCCTATCACGTTAAGCATGCGCGTGGTTTCCTGCGCATTTTCGAGCTGAACTTTTTGCTGGGTTACTTCTGAGGTACGCTGTTTAACACGTTCCTCAAGGCTTTCGTAAAGGGTTGCATTTTCAATGGCAATGGCGCAATATACCGCAAGGTTCTTTACGAGGTTAACCTGGTATTCATCAAAGGCATTTTTATTAAAACTTTGCACTGTTAACACCCCTAATTTATTAGCGCCGAATTTTAAGGGTAAATAAATGATGGATTGCACAGACTTCCCGATATCAGGCTCTGCGAGCAGCTTAATGTATTTTACAGCTTCCTCATCATAGCTTTTGATCACAATGTCAATGTCCTTATTAAAGCACACCGTTGCCAAACGGTTCTCATCACTCAGGTCGTAACCGGATGAAGGAAGTACGATGCCATCTTCAATGTAGCCAGGGAAATTGATAAAATTACCGCCTGCAGATACCACGCCGATTCCAAAACCGTGGGCATCCATCATATTATTAATGATGTCGTACGCTGTTTTATTAATGGCTTCTACAGACAGCAGGGAGGTAATGGTTTTTCCCAGTTCGCTCAGGGTAACAAGGTCATTGGATAATACTTCGAGCTGTTTGTTTTTTTGACTTAACAGTTCTTTTTCTTTCTCCATTTGGGCGATGCTTGCCTGCATCTCAACTCCCTTTAGCTTTTGCTTATTTTTTTCGCTAAAAAACTCTTCTTTTAAAGTATAGTAATTTTTAAAGTGCTCAATAAATTTAGAAGTATTGGCCTGCTTTTCATAAAGCCTTGATAAGGATTCATGTGTTTTATAAATAACTTCTTTGGTATTGGTTTCCTGCGAGATCAGCAGGGCTTTGTTTAAATGTAACACCGCGTAATCCAGGCGGTTCATTTTTAGATACAGGTCACCCATCTGGAAATTGGTTTCCGCTATACCCGATCTGAAATTCAGTTCTTCGCGTATGGCTAAACATTCATGAAGCTGCTTTTCAGCATTGGCAAGGTCATTGGCCGCTAAATACAGCTTAGCCAATCCATCCATGGCATAAGCCTCTACATGTTTTGACCCTACCGAGCGGGATACTTCCAGCGCTCTTTTTTTAAATTCAATAGATCTTTTAAGGTCTTTTAAATTAAAGTAAGCTGACCCAAGGCCATCTAAGATACGGGCCAGCAGGTGACGGTCGCTTTCGTTTTCTGCCAACTGAAGGCTTTTTGACAATGCTTCAATGGCTTTTTCGTTATCGCCTGAGGTGTAATAAACCGAGCCTATGCCATTGAGTGCATTTGCCTGTCCTTGTAGATCATTACTATTGACAGCCTTATTCAGCATTTCATGAGCATACTTCAACGCATTGTCATAATCCGCTAAATAATAATAGGCACAAAATATATGATATAACGCATGTGCTTCGTATTTCTTATCTTCATGTGAACTAAATAAAGAAAGAGATGTAAAAAGGTCTTTTAACGCATTGTCGTAATTCCCCAACCATACCATACAGGAGCCTTTACAGGCTAAAGCCCTTGCTTTTTCAAGGTCATTGGAAGTATTTGTTAAAATAGCCAAAACATTGTCGGCCAGTTCAACCCCCAGTTGCGGGTTGCTTCTGCACACTTCAAACGATTTTGCAATTAGCATCTCCGTTTGTAAACCAGCAATACTATCCTTATTCTCGGTACCAGGCATTATTAACGGGGGTGTATTAAAATGTTAATGTATAAAATTTTAACATAAGAACAAAAAATATCTTTTTATCTGCCTGTTACCCAGTTTAAACCGGATATTTGGCCAATTTATGTAATTTAGCCTTAAACTAATTTAGTGTTGTTTTGTTTAAACCTAAGCAACTACATAAGCCGTTCTACGATTTAAAACTGCTTATAGGGTTTTTACGTATGTTTTAAATCAGTAAAAGTATTATATGGTGTTTTTTTTACGATTCCTTTTTACCGGTTTGCTGATCTTTATGTGTTATGAAGTCATCAGTACTTCACTGGAAAGTAATTTATTTGAACAATGGGATTTTTTGGGAAGTATCCCCTGGATGCGGGCTACTTTATGGGATTTTTATGTAAACGTATTGGTTATTTTTATATGGGTGTGTTATAAAGAAACATCACTTTTATTAAAATTAATGTGGCTGGTATTATTGGTATGCCTTGGAAGCATTGCCACCTGCGTGTATATCCTTATTCAACTCTTTCAATTAAAAAAAGACGATAGCCTTAGCCGGTTATTCACCAAACAATCCTAATCTATGAGCCATTACCTTTCCATTCCGTTGATTGCATGGGCCGCTGTAGCCTTTATCATGAGCATTGTATTTATATGGGCATTGCGTATTAAAAATTACGGCGTGGTGGATGTCTTCTGGGCTTTTAATTTTTTAGTAATTGCCGCTATTACATGGTACCTTGCCGATGGCACTGCTACCCGGAAAAGTCTTGTATGCGGCCTTGCCGCTTTATGGAGCCTGCGCCTTGGCTTATACCTCTCCAAAAGGGTATTAGGACACCTGGAAGAAGAAGAAGGCCGGTACAAGCAACTCCGCTCTGAATGGACTACACCTAAGTTTTTTGTGTTTTTCCAGATGCAGGCTCTTTCAAATGTGTTTTTAAGTATTCCCTTCTTTATCATTGCCCTGAATCCTGCCGAAACGGTATCTGTCATTGAATACACGGGCGCAACACTATGGCTGATCTGCATTTGCGGTGAAGGCCTTGCCGACTGGCAGCTGCAACAGTTTAAGAAAGACCCTGCCAATAAAGGAAAAGTGTGTGAATACGGGTTATGGAATTATTCAAGGCATCCTAATTACTTTTTTCAATTATCCATCTGGATCTCTGTATTGATCTTTGCGATACCCAGCCCTTACGGATGGCTGGCCGTGTTATGCCCAATCTCTATTGGTTACCTCATCTTTAAAGTTACCGGCATTCCTATGACGGAAGAACAATCGCTGAGGAGTAAGGGAGAAGCTTATAAGACTTATCAACGCACAACGAGTGTATTTATTCCCTGGTTTAAAAACAAACAGGAAATATAAAGGCCAGGCAATAGATCATTTTTTACATTATAATATATGTGGTATAATTCATTACTGGAAAAAAACAGGATTCCTGATGCACTGATCAGGATTGGAATCCGGAGCTTATTGAAACAACGTTTGAAAGACGAACGTAAAGGAAATGCAGAGGCACAACAGGCTCATTTAATGAGCTTAATTGAAGAGCTGAAAGCTACTCCCGGAATCGCCATTAATACACAGGAAGCCAACGAACAACATTATGAAGTGCCTACCGAATTTTACACCTACTGTCTGGGCAAACATTTAAAATACAGTAGCGGCTACTGGAATCCGGGTGTAACAGATATTGATACTTCTGAAAAAGATATGCTGGAACTCACCTGCCAAAGGGCTGAGCTTCGGGATGGGCAGCAGGTGCTTGAACTGGGTTGCGGCTGGGGCTCTCTGTCTCTTTTTATGGCAGCAAAATACCCTGGGAGTACGTTCACTGTGCTTTCAAACTCCCGCACGCAGAAGTTGCACATTGATGAACAGGCAAAATTGCGCGGCATCAGTAACCTCACCGTTATCACCAATAATATTAATGAGTTTAAGTTAAACCAAACCTTTGACCGGGTGGTATCTGTTGAAATGTTTGAGCACATGCGCAACTACCAAACGCTGATGAAGCTGGTAGCGGATATGTTGAAACCAGATGGTAAACTGTTTGTGCACATTTTCACGCATAAAGAAGTAGCCTATAAGTTTGAAGTGGTTGATGAAACCGACTGGATGAGTAAATACTTTTTTACCGGCGGCATTATGCCCAGCGATGATCTCCTGCTTTATTTCAACGAACAGCTATGCATTGAAAAGCACTGGCATGTAAGCGGAATACACTACAGTAAAACATCCGAAGCCTGGCTAAGCAATATGGACCGGCACAAAGCGGAGATCATGCCCTTATTTGAAAAAACATACGGCAAGGAACAGGCGGTGAAATGGTGGGTATACTGGCGTTTATTTTACATGGCCTGCGCGGAACTATGGGGCTATAACAATGGCGAAGAATGGATCGTGAGTCATTATTTATTTACAAAAAAGTAAAACGCAGATCCTATGTGGCGCTTAGTGCTTGCTGTTATTTTATGTCTGGTATCCCTGTTGGTGGTGTTCAAAGCACCTACTAATTTCTTCTGGCTGGTAGCAGTGGCTGTAACTGAATTTCCTTATATCCCCTTACTCGTATCACTGGTATTCTTTGTAGCATGCGTTTATACAAACCATTACAGACTCCCGGTATTATTAATAACTGGCCTTGCCTTTATTCTTTACTCTATGCCCATTGCAGGAGCCTATATCAAGGGAAATACCATGGTTAAGTCACTTTCCGGAATTTTTCCTGTAGCCGCATTGTCTAAGCCATTAGCTAAGCCTTTTTCTTTTATAAAACAATTTACCGGTATTGGTATCACAGAAGTGACTCCCCAAATCCTCACTTATAAAACATTGCCGGAACGCCTGCT
>Ga0247736_10000513_pt1 | contig 12967 bp, 12 predicted proteins | sample UWRJL193509B2_FD_180935 | JGI IMG/M metagenome (GOLD analysis project Ga0247736, IMG submission 180935) | Plant litter microbial communities from Arlington Agricultural Research Station in Wisconsin, United States - UWRJ-L193-509B-2 | ecosystem: Environmental > Terrestrial > Plant litter >...
CTCATCAAGGACCTCGACATCTCGAAGCCCATCTACGTGGAGGCTATCAAGGGCCTGCCGCTGGAGAAGGACCTCATCGTCGACATGGAGCCCTTCTTCGAGTCCTACCGCCAGATCAACCCCTTCCTCATGGCGGGCGACGTCAAGAACGGCAAGGAGCGCAAGCAGAGCCCCGTCGAGCGCGCGCGCTTCGATGACACGACCAAGTGCATCCTCTGCGCCGCTTGCACCTCGAGCTGCCCGGTCTTCTGGACCGACGGCCAGTACTTCGGGCCGGCCGCGATCGTGAACGCGCACCGCTTCATCTTCGACTCCCGCGACGAGGGTGCCGGCGTTCGCCTCGACATCCTCAACGACAAGGAGGGCGTGTGGCGCTGCCGCACGACCTTCAACTGCTCCGAGGCCTGCCCCCGTGGCATCGAGGTCACTAAGGCAATTGCTGAGGTCAAGCAAGCCATCATGCGCGGCAAGGCCTAACTCCTAGTCTGGGGTGATGAAGCAGCGCATAGCCGACCTCGTCGCCTGGGTTCAGAAGCAGCGCCTCGTGCGCGTCTTCGTGAACTACTCGGAGAAGCGCGGGCCGATTCTCGCCAGCGGTCTCGCCTACCAGGGCCTGTTCGCCGGATTCGCCGCGCTGTGGGTCGGATTCTCGATCGCCGGCATCGTGCTGGCCGGCGACGTTGTTCTGCGGCAGTCGCTCATCGACGCGCTCTCCAACGTCGTGCCTGGTCTCATCGGCACGGACGGCGAGGGCGCGATCGACCCGGAGGTTCTGCTCTCCGCCGGCGGCTTCACCTTCGCCGCCGCCATTGCGCTCGTCGGCCTGCTCGTCACCGCACTCGGCTGGCTCGACTCCGCCCGGTCATCGGTGCGCACCATCTTCGACCTTCCTAACCCGAAGACGAACTTCGCACTGCTGAAGGTCACCGACCTTCTCGTCGGCATCGCGTTCGGGGTCGCCCTCATCGTGTTCGTGGCGCTGTCTGTGGGAGCCACCCAGGCATCCGGCTGGCTTCTTGATCTTGTCGACCTGCGCGACTCGGACGTCGCGATTGTCATCGGGCGCATCCTCACAGCGGCACTGATGTTCCTGCTGGGCTCGGTGATCCTCTTCGCGCTGTACCGCTTTCTCGCGGGAATCCCGATCCCATTCAGCCGGCTGCGGGCCGGTGTGCTCATCGGCGCGGGTGGCCTCACTGCGCTGCAGCTCGGTGGAACCGCGCTGATCGGCGGCGCCTCGAACAACCCGCTGATCGCACCCTTCGCCGTCATCGCGGGCCTGCTGATCATCCTCAACTTCGGGTGCCAGGTGATCCTGCTCGGCGCCTCGTGGATCGCCGTGGATGTCGCCGACCGCGGCATCCTGCTCGACCCCGAGGCGAAGGCACGCGCACTCGCCGAGGCGCAGGAGGAGGCCATCGAGGAGGACAAGGAGCGCAACCCGCGTGGCCTTCGCCGCCTGCTGCGCCGACGTCGTACGGCCTAGCTAGGCTCGTCTCCATGGCCAAGCCCCTCCGCATCGCGTCCGTCAACGTCAACGGCATCCGTGCCTCGTTCAAGAACGGCATGGCCGCCTGGCTGGATGCACGCGACGTCGACATCCTCGCCCTGCAGGAGGTGCGCGCGACAACGGAGATCGCGCAAGACCTGCTCGGTCCGGAGTGGGACATCCTGCATGACGCCGCAACGAAGAAGGGCTACGCGGGAGTCGCGCTTGCCTCACGCCGCAAGGCGAGCATCCACCGCGTCACCCTCGGTGCCGACGACTTCGACAGCGCGGGCCGCTGGCTCGAGGCGGACTATGAGATCGACGGCGACCAGATCGTCACCGTCGTCAGCACCTACGTGCACTCGGGCAATGTCGACAAGCCCGAGTCGATGGTCGAGAAGTACAAGTTTCTCGACGCGATGACAGAGCGGCTGCCCGAGCTTCAGGCGCACAACCCGCTCGCCGTCGTGCTCGGCGATCTCAATGTCGGCCACCGCGAGCTCGACATCAAGAACTGGAAGACCAACCGCAAGAGTGCCGGCTTTCTCGACAAGGAGCGGGCCTACTTCGACCGCTTCTTCGGCCCCGCGGGCGAGCAGGTCACCGGCGTCGACGGCACTGTCGGACCGGGGCTCGGCTGGGTGGATGTCGGCCGCCAGTGGGCGGGCGAGGTCGACGGCCCCTACAGCTGGTGGTCCAACCGCGGCCAGGCCTTTGCCAACGACTCCGGCTGGCGCATCGACTATCACGTGGCAACGCCGCAGCTCGCGGCGACCGTCAAGAACTACGCGATCGATCGCGCGGCCTCGTATGACGAGCGCTTCAGCGACCACGCGCCGGTCGTGGTCGACTACGCCCTCTAATCTGGAAGCATGACCAAGCCCCGCCTGTTCTCCGGCATGCAGCCGAGCGCCGACTCCCTCCACATCGGAAACTACATCGGCGCCCTGCTGCAGTGGAAAGAGCTGCAGGTCACGCACGATGCCGTCTTCTGCGTCGTCGACCTGCACGCGATCACGATTCCGCAGGACCCTGCCGCGCTGCGCGAGGCGACAAGGCGCACGGCGGCGCAGTACATCGCAGCCGGCATCGACCCCGACCACTCGATCCTGTTCGTGCAGTCGCACGTTGCAGCGCATCCGCAGCTCGCCTGGGTGCTCAACACGATCACCGGCTTCGGCGAGGCCAGCCGCATGATCCAGTTCAAGGAGAAGTCGCAGAAGCAGGGCTCCGACGGCACCAATGTCGGTCTCTTCACCTACCCGGTGCTGCAGGCGGCCGACATTCTGCTCTACGACGCGGATGTCGTTCCCGTCGGCGAGGACCAGCGCCAGCACATCGAGCTCACCCGCGACCTCGGCAACCGCTTCAACACCCGCTTTGGCGAGACCTTCGTGCTGCCGGAGCCGCAGATCCAGAAGGAAACGGCGAAGGTCTACGATCTGCAGGAGCCGGGCAACAAGATGAGCAAGTCCGCATCCAATGAGAAGGGTGTCGTCTGGCTGCTCGAGGAGTCGACGAAGAGCGCGAAGAAGATCATGTCGGCGACAACCGACAGCGACGGGCAGGTGCGGTTCGACCAGGCCGCCAAGCCGGGCATCTCGAATCTGCTGACGATCTACTCGGTCCTGTCAGGGGAGGCGATCAGCACGCTCGAGGACCGCTACGCCGGCAGCGGCTACGGCGACTTCAAGAAGGGCCTTGCCGAGGTCGTGACAGAGACCTTCGGGCCGATCCGGTCGCGCGCTCTCGAGCTGCTCGACGACCCGGCTGAGCTCGACCGCATCCTCGCCCGCAACGCCGACCGCGCCGCCGCGATCGCCGACGCGACGCTCGCGAAGGTCTACGACCGCGTCGGATTCCTGCCGCGCGCATGACCATCGAGGTCGTGCTGTTCGACCTGGACGACACGCTCTTCGCCCACTCCGCCGCGGTCGAGCACGGGGTCACCGCGCACCGCGCTGACCTCGGGCTGCCCGGCGATGATGCCGCGGAGTTCGCCCGCTGGGTAGCGCTCGAAGAGCACCACTACCACCGCTACCTCGCGGGCGAGCTCGGCTACCAGCCGATGCGGCGCGCCCGCGCCCGCGGATTCGTCGAGCCGCACGCCATCGACCTCGGCAACGACGAGGATGCGGATGCCTGGTTCGCCGGCTTCGTCGAGCACTACCGTCGCGGCTGGCGTCTCTACGACGACACCATTCCCGTTCTGGACGCCCTCCCCCAGCGCCTCGGCATCGTCACCAACGCCGAGCTCGGCTTCCAGCTCGGCAAGCTCGACGCCACGGGCATCACCGACCGCTTCGAGCACGTGATCGCGAGCGGCGAGGTGGGGGCGGTGAAGCCCGACGCGCGCATATTCCGAGCGGCAGTGCGGGCGTTCGGCGTTGACGCGCGGCAGGCGGCCTACGTCGGGGATCGGCTGCACACCGACGCGATCGGAGCTGCGGAGGCCGGTCTGGTGGGTATCTGGCTCGACCGGAACGGGGTCGCCTCGGCCGATGAGCTGGCCGCGGCCGCGGGTGCAGGCGTAGTCCGCATCCGCTCGCTTGTCGACCTGTCTGCGGTTCTGGCCGAGCGCGCGTAGGGTTGATCCGGCTTTTAGCAAAGGAAAACCCATGACCAGCACCGCTGTCGTCCCCACGAACTCACGCGGGCGCATCATCGTCGCCAGCCTCATCGGCACCTCGATCGAGTTCTACGACTTCTACGCGTACGCAACGGCTGCGGTGCTCGTGTTTCCCACCATCTTCTTCGCCAACGCCGACCCGACGATCTCACTGCTGCAGTCGTTCGCGGTCTTCGGCGTCGCCTTTGTCGCGCGCCCGATCGGGTCGATCGTCTTCGGCCACTTCGGCGACCGCATCGGCCGCAAGAAGACCCTCGTCGCGTCGCTGCTGACGATGGGTATCGCCACGGTCATCATCGGCCTCATCCCCGCCGGCACGACGCCGGGATGGGCGATCATCGCGCCCGCGATCCTCGTGCTCATGCGATTCGCCCAGGGCCTCGGCCTCGGCGGTGAGTGGAGCGGTGCAGCCTTGCTCGCGACCGAGAACGCCCCGGAGGGCAAGCGCGCCATCTACGGCACCTTCCCGCAGCTCGGCGCCCCGATCGGATTCATCCTCGCCAACGGCGTCTTCCTGCTGCTGGCCACGACGAGCAGCGCCGAGGACTTCATGAGCTGGGGATGGCGTGTGCCGTTCCTGGCCAGCGCCATCCTGGTCATCGTCGGCCTCTACGTGCGCTTCACCCTCATCGAGACGCCCGCCTTCCAGAAGGTCATCGACCAGGGCGAGGTCGTGCGCGTGCCGCTCGGCCGTGTGTTCCGCGGCAGCTGGCGCCAGCTGATCCTCGGCACCTTCATCATGCTCGCGACCTACACGCTGTTCTACCTGATGACCACGTTCACGCTGACCTATGGCACCACGCCGACCGATGCCCCCGTGGCTGGCCTCGGCTACATCCGCACCGACTTCCTCGTGATGCTCATCGTCGGCGTCGTGTTCTTCGGCGTGCTCACCCTCGTCTCCGGCCCACTGGCCGAGCGCTTCGGGCGCCGTGCGCACCTGATCGTGGTGACCGCCGGCATCCTCCTCTTCGGGCTGCTGTGGGTTCCCCTCATGGCGGGCGGATTCGCTGGCGTGATGGCCCTGCTCATCATCGGCTTCAGCCTCATGGGCCTCACCTTCGGACCTATGGCGGCGATTCTGCCCGAGCTGTTCCCGACGAACGTGCGCTACACCGGCTCGGCGATCAGCTACAACGTGTCGAGCATCCTCGGTGCCGCCGTCGCGCCGTTCATCGCCGTCGCGCTCTGGGGCGCGTCGGGCGGCAGTGTGCTGCTCGTCGGCATCTACCTCAGTGCCATGGCCGCTATCACCCTCGTCGCGCTCTTCATCAGCAAGGAGACGCGGGACCGCGATTTCGAGCACAACGTCAGCTGAGCGACTGGGTAGGCTCGAGGCCATGCCGATCGAGCCTCGACCCGCAATGCCAGAGCGCGCCCGGTGATTCTCGCTCTGACGCCTTTCGCACTGCTGGCGCTGTGCGGATTGCCATGGCTGCTCGTTCTCAGCCGTCGGTACGGCTCAACACTCGCCGTGCTCGTCGTGCTCGCAGCGGCCCTTGCACTCGTGCTGGGTGTTTTCTCCGCGACTCCGTTGCTGGGGCTCGACCCCGTGATCGTCGTGCTCACCGTGGCCGTTGCCGTCGGGATCGTCGGCGCGCTGGCGCTGCGTCGAGACCCCGTGCACGGTCGTCCACCCGCCGCCTCGACCCGCGCTCGTTGGATCGGCGCCTCGCTCGGCGGGGCAGCCTGGATCGCTACCATCGCGATCGCTCAGCTTGTTCCCGATTCCAATCGCCTTAGCTGGGCGATGAGCGGCGATGGGGCGAACAACATCCACCTGGCGCGGATGCTGCAGGAATCACGCGGGCTCACCCCGGAGTTCCTCAACTCCGTTCCTCTAGCCAACGAGCTGCAGGCCCTGGCCTTCTGGCCGGGGCGCGACTCCACGAGCAAGAGCGCGCTTCTCGAACACGACCTTGTGGCATTCGGAGCCTTCTGGGCCCTCGCCATTGCCGTGACAGGCCTGCTGCTCGGCCTGGTGACGGCATCGCTTGTCGAATCCCGTCGTCCCGCGGTTGTCGCGATCGCCGCGGCCGGAGGGTCTCTCTTAGCCACGACCTGGTTTTTCTCTGGACTGCCCATCGAGTCGGGGTACAGCAATGTGCACGTGGCGCTGCCGGTCGCCCTGGCCTCCTGGCTTGCCTTCCTGCGCTCGCGCGAAAGTCCGAGGCTGTCGGCAGCTCTGCTGCTGGGGTTCGGGTTCGCTATCCTCGCGATCTGGACACCCCTCGTGGTTATTCCCATCTCGTTGCTTGCTGCGATCGGTGTGCGGAACTGGTCACAGGTGCGAGAGGCACGGCCGCAATCCGTTCTTCTGTTTGCCGCAGCCGCCGCTCCACTGCTGACATGGCTGCTTCTCGAGTCGCTTCCTGCCCTACGGAGCGCTGGTCAGTGGCTTTCCACCGCGGGTCACGGCTTTCCATTCACCGGTGTCCTGCTCGGCATCGTCGTCGTCGTGCTCGTACCGAGCGCTCTGCTGCTTCGTCGCCGTCGAGTCAGTGAACCGCTTGTCGACGGCGTGCTGGCGCTCGTCGTGTCGTCGATACTCGGCATCGCCTTCTTGATCTACGCCACGCACACCACGGAGCAGCCGTGGCTCGGGTACTACCCGACCAAGTACATCTGGCTGCTGACGGTTCTCCTCGGGTCAATAGCCCTCTCCCTCGTCGTTCGCCTCGCCGCCGACATGGGCAGCCCGAGAATCGCCCTGGCGACAGTTGCCGGCGTCTGCGTGGCGGCGCTGGCCGCCAGCACTGCCAGTCCTGCCCCGCAGCGCGACGACTTCGTCATCGAGCAGCCGCTGCAGCGCATCATCAGTGGAACGGTCTGGGCGAGGGGCGACGGTGCAGTGCGCACGATCCTTGCGAACACCGCGGATGACCGCTCTGTCGTTCTCTGGGACAGTGGCGACCCAGCCGAGGCCTTCATCAACTTCTGGCTGCTCGACTTCAACGGCTCGGGCGTGAACGGAAGCAACGTTCTCCGTGAATTCACCGTGCGTGGCTACCGGGAGCTTCGAGATCGCGGAAGCTACGCGGTGCCTTCCCTTGACACACTCTGCCTCGTGATTGGCGAACTGCCGACGCCTGCCACTGTCTACACCGCCGACCCCCAACTCGAATCTCACCTCGAGGCGCAATGCCCCGGCGCAGACGCGGTCATCGTGGTTGGCACAGCGCCGTATCGGGAATAGGTGGCCCGCAAACGCGTTGACTACACTCGTAACGTAAGAAAGTACGTGCTCCGGGGTCGGTGGGAATCCGAACCGGCGGTGACAGTCCGCGACCTGTGTCCAGCAATGGGCACGGCTGAGCTGGTGGAATTCCAGCACCGACGGTGATGGCGATGCGAATCGTCTAGTCCGGATAGGAGGAAGCACGCGATGCTGGCTGCGCCAGCATGGTCACTAACCCCGGAAACACGCTTAATGCGAAGGATTCCGGATGACAGACCACGACAGGCTGATGCGCCGAGCGCTCGCCCTCGCTGCCCGCGGTCCCGCGACGGGAGTCAACCCGCAGGTCGGCTGCGTTCTCGTCAATGACGAGGGCGAGGTCGTCGCCGAGGGATGGCACCGCGGAGCCGGCACCCCGCACGCCGAGGTCGACGCGCTGTCGAAGATCGCGGATGCGACCGGACTGACCGCCTACGTCACCCTCGAGCCCTGCAACCACACGGGCCGCACCGGCCCCTGCAGCGTCGCCCTCATCGAGGCCGGCGTCGCACGTGTCATCTACTCGGTGAGCGACCCCAACCCCCAGGCCGGTGGTGGTGCGGAGCGCCTGCGTGCCGCGGGCATCGAGGTCGAGGGCGGACTGCTCGCCAGCGACACCGACGCGCTGCTGCACCCCTGGCTCACCGCCGTGCGCCTCGGCCGCCCCTTCGTCACCGTCAAATGGGCCGCGAGCCTCGACGGACGCGCCGCCGCGGCCGACGGCACCAGCCAGTGGATCACCGGCACCGCCGCACGCCAGCACGTGCACGAGCGCCGCGCCCTCGCCGATGCGATCGTGGTCGGCACGGGAACGGTGCTCGACGACGACCCATCACTCACCGCCCGCGGGGATGCCGGGGAGCTCATGGAGCACCAGCCGATCCCGGTCGTCATCGGCGAGCGCGCTGTACCCGCCGACGCGAAGCTGCGCAGCCACCCGGCCGGGCTGATCGAGAGTGGAAGCCGGGATCTCGGGGCGGTTCTGGCAGACCTGTACGACCGCGACATCCGCCGCGTTTTTGTCGAGGGTGGGCCGACGCTGGCCAGCGCCTTCATTCAGGCCGGCCTCGCTGACGAGTTTCTCGTCTACCTCGCGCCCACGCTCATCGGCGGCCCCAGGCTCGCCATCACCGACCTCGGCATCACCACGATTGCCGACCAGCGCCGTCTCACGATCACCGGTTTCGACCGGGTCGGCGACGACGTCGTCATCACCGCAAGGAGCATCTAGTGTTCACCGGACTTATCGAAGAGCAGGGCTCGGTCATTGAGCTCGTCGAGACAGGCGGCGCGGCGCGCCTGAAACTGCGTGCGCCCATCACCGCACAGGACGCCGCCCACGGCGACTCCATCAGCGTCAACGGCGTCTGCCTCACCGTGGTCGAGCAGGGGCCGGACTGGTTCGTCGCCGACGTCATGGCCGAGACCCTGCGCGCCAGTGTGATCGGCGCCATCAGACAGGGTGACTCCGTCAACCTCGAGCGAGCCGCGCTGGCCAACTCCCGCCTGGGGGGCCACATCGTGCAGGGCCACGTCGACGGCAGCGCGACACTGCTCAGCCGCGAGGAGGGCAGCGCCTGGCGGGTGCTGCGGTTCACGCTGCCAGCCGACCTCGCGCCCCTCGTCTCCAACAAGGGCTCCATCACCGTCAGCGGAGTCTCGCTGACGGTCAGCGCGGTCAGCCCTGCTGACGAGGCCAGCCAGTGGTTCGAGGTCAGTCTCATTCCCGAGACCCTCGCCGCCACCACGCTCGGTGCCCTCGAGGTCGGCCAGCCGGTCAACCTCGAGACCGACATTCTCGCTCGCCACGTCGAGCGACTTCTGAGCTTCAGAGAAGGGAGCGAGTCATGAGCCTCGCCAGCATCCCCACCGCCATCGAGGCGCTGCGCGCCGGGCGCCCGGTCATCGTCGCCGACGACGAGGGCCGTGAGAACGAGGGCGATGTCGTCATCGCCGCCGAGCTCGCCAGTCAGGAGTGGATCGCCTGGATGGTGCGCAACTCCTCCGGCTTCATCTGCGCGCCGATGACCAACGAGATCGCCGACACCCTCAACCTGCCACCGATGGTGGCCGTCAACGAGGACCCCCGTGGCACCGCGTACACGGTCAGCGTTGACGCGGCCGACCGCCTCAGCACCGGAATCAGCGCGGCCGACCGCGCGCACACCCTGCGGGTGCTTGCGGACACGCAGTCGACCGCGGCGAGCCTGCACCGCCCCGGCCACATCCTGCCGCTGCGCGCCGTGGATGGCGGCGTGCGTGAGCGCGACGGCCACACCGAGGCCGCAGTCGACCTCATGCGCCTTGCCGGCCTGCGGCCCGTTGCGGCGATCAGCGAGATCGTCGCGGAGGACGGCGAGATGATGCGCCTGCCCGGGCTGATCAGTCTCGGCGAGCGCGAGAACGTTCCCGTGGTGACGATCGTGTCGCTCATCGAATGGCTCAACGAGAACCACTGCGAGACGATCCCGGTTCCCGTCGGACCCCTGCCAGAGATGTCGCGCGTGAGCTTCGAGGTCGAGACCACCGTGCCCACCGAGCACGGCCCATTCACCGTGCGCGCCTATCGCGACCGCTCCACCGGCGCCGACCACGTCGCCTTCATCAAGGGGCCGGTCGGCAACGGCGCGATCGTGCGCCTGCACTCGGAGTGCCTGACGGGTGAGGCATTCGGATCGCTCAAGTGCGAGTGCGGACCGCAGCTGCAGGCTGCGCTCGACACCATCCAGACCGAGGGCGGCATCGTCGTCTACCTTCGCGGCCACGAGGGACGCGGCATCGGCCTGATCAACAAGCTGCGCGCCTACCGCCTGCAGGAGCAGGGACTGGACACGCTCGACGCCAACCTCGCGCTGGGGCTGCCCGCGGATGCACGCGACTACGGCGCTGCCGTTGGCATTCTGCGCGATCTTGGCGTGGAGTCCGTTCGGCTTCTCAGCAACAACCCCGAGAAGCGTCGGCAGCTCGTCGAACGGGGCATTGAGGTCACCGAGCTTGTTCCGCTCGTCGTTGGCATCGGAACCGACAACGAGGGTTACCTCGACACCAAGCGCGATCGCATGGGCCACGCCCTGCCGTCGCACGAAATCCTGGACGAGGCCCTCCTCGCCACACAGAAGGGAGCGACCGCATGAGCGGCGCCGGAGCACCAACCATCGAGAACAACGGCGCAGGCCTCAAGGTGACGATCGTCGCCGGCCTGTGGCACACCGAGATCAGCGACGGCCTCCTGGCCGGTGCGCACCGCAGCCTCGCCGCCGCGGGCGTCGACGTCACCGAGATCCGCGTGCCCGGCAGCTTCGAACTGCCCGTGGTGAGCAAGGCCGCACTGGAGAACGGCGCGGATGCGGTGGTCGCCCTCGGCGTCATCATCCGCGGCGGCACCCCGCACTTCGAGTACGTCAGCGCGGCCGCGACCGACGGGCTCACCCGCGTCGCCCTCGACACCGGCAAGCCGGTTGGCTTCGGCGTGCTCACCCTGGACGACGAGCAGCAGGGCCTCGACCGCGCCGGCCTGCCGGGCTCGCACGAGGACAAGGGCGCGGAGGCCGCCGAGGCCGCCGTCGCGACGGCTCTCGCGCTTCGCTCCATTCGCAGCTAGCTCCCGGTAGGGTCGAGATATGGCGAAGCCCCGATTCAACGCAGGCAAGGTTCTCATCGCGCTGGCGGCGTTCATCGCCGTAGCGCTCGTCGCAGGCTTCGTGCTCAATCAACTGCAGGCCCGCGGCCTGGTCTAAGGCCCAGTGCGCTGCTTCCCTAATAGGATCGCAGGCACAGCACCACGGTTGGGAAACACGTGCACTCACTTCGCCTTGCGCCTCTGATGGCAACCCTCGTCACTCTGACGTTGCTCTCGGCATGCGCGCCGTCCACCGAGCCCGAAGCCGGATCGACGGAGCCACCGGCTCCCACCTCCTCGGCAAGCACCGCGCCCTCTGTCGTGCTCGATCCGGACATCGTGCTCTACGTGAGTGCGACGGCGACCGATGCGAGTGGCGTCACCGCCGACATCTCCCTGCGCCTGCACACATCCACCAGCTGGAGCGATGACGCCGACTCCGCAACCATCCGTCCGGAGTTCATCGCGAGCGCGTGCGCTGGTGGCCTTACTCCGGCGCTCTTCGCCGATGAGAAGTGGTCCTTCGCTCTCGTCGACGTGAGCGCCGTGGTCGCGTCGGGCACCTGGCCCGCCGGCTCAGTAGTGAGTGTGCTCCCGGCCGCAGACGATCTGCCCATAGCGTCGGGCGGAATCATCATCCCTGACCCTGCGGCGCCTGCCTCCGGCGACCTGTGCGCCTCGAGCAAGGCGATCGGCGGGGCCGGCGACGGCACCCTCGTGCTCGGGCTCACCGGAGATGCCGCCGGTTCGAAGCCGCTGACCGCGTGGGCCGACTACCGCTACGGCTTCGTCGCGGGCAATGGATTCACCCTTTCCAACTGCGTCTATCTTGTGACCGCTGCCGGGCAGTCCGCTGGTGGGGATGGCGACTGGGCGACCACCGCGAGCGCCGAGGAATGCAGCGCCGCGCGCGCCTGACCTACCGGCAACTGCTACGTGGGGAGTACATCGGTCTAGCGGCCACGGGCTACGGTGGAGGTTGTGTCCACCGCAACTCCGGCCCGTCGCTCGCCTTTCTCCCGCCAGCCCGAGGAGGGGCCGCGCGCTCGCTTCAGCCAGCTGCTGCCCTACCTCTTCGAGCACAAGCCTGTTCTCGCCGTCGTCATTGCCCTGAGCATCCTCGGGGCTGCCGCGTCGCTGGCGCAGCCGCTGCTGGTCAGCCAGGTCATCACCGTCGTCGAGAAGGGCGACAGCCTCGGCTGGATCGTCTGGGCGCTTGTCGGCCTCGTGGTGATCACCGCCCTGCTCAACGGGTTCCAGCACTACCTCCTGCAGCGCACCGGAACGAGCGTCGTCTTCAGCGCACGCCGCCAGCTGGTGCGCCGCATGCTGCACCTGCCGATCAGCGAGTTCGACAGCCGTCGCACCGGCGACCTCGTCAGCCGCGTCGGCTCTGACACCACCCTGCTGTACGCCGTCATCACCCAGGGCCTCGTCGACGCGGTCGGTGGCGTTCTCATCTTCGTCGGCGCGCTCATTGCGATGCTGCTCATCGATCCGCTGCTTCTCGGTCTTACCGTCGCGGTGATCGCGATCGCACTCGTTACCGTGATCAGCCTGTCGGGGCGCATCCGGGTGGCGAGCAAACAGCAGCAGGAGAAGGTCGGCGACCTGGCCGCTGCGGTCGAGCGCTCCATCGGCGCGATTCGCACCGTGCGTGCTGCCAACGCCACCGAGCGCGAGGTCGCCTTCATCGAGGAGGACGCCCGCGGCGCCTGGCGTGCCGGCCTGCGGGTCGCGCGCATCTCGGCGCTCGTCGTGCCGGTCGCCGGCATCGCGCTGCAGGTGTCGCTGCTCGTCGTGCTCGGCGTCGGAGGCTACCGCGTCGCGAGCGGTGCCATCACGGTGGCGAGCCTCGTCTCGTTCATCCTGTTTCTGTTCATGATGATCATGCCGCTCGGCCAGGCCTTCGGCGCCATCAACTCCGTCAACCAGGCGCTCGGCGCTCTCGGTCGCATCCAGGAGATCATCAACCTGCCGTCAGAGGACGAGGGGGATGCGCTGGTCACCGCC